>ENA-ORCR01000081-ORCR01000081.1-marine-metagenome-genome-assembly--contig:-NODE-81-length-119725-cov-30.673910_pt1 | contig 119725 bp, 124 predicted proteins | sample MGYA00237782_ERZ508514 | MGnify/ENA primary metagenome ERZ508514 (study PRJEB26185, sample SAMN06268960) | marine metagenome | isolation source: Eden Landing Ponds, San Francisco, CA, USA | place...
TGGATCGACTTCAGTGTGGTCGACCCAGCTCGGGATCTCCCTCTCGCCCGTTGCGAATTCGACTCGACGAATGTGTTTGCACCTGTCGACGTCGTCTCTGTAGGTGAAGTCGGGACAATCACACACCTTGTCTCGTCCGTCGACTCTGTACTCCGACCCGCTCTCAGTGGTCACAGAGAAGATTTGACCACCTAATGAGAGCGTGGTCATGTACTCCGTCAATGCGCGGACGTCTCTGTCGTCTAACTGTTCCGCTCGTCCGTCGCCCTTATGGGGGGCGTCGTCGTTTTCGAACATGGGTCGTTCCTGACCCACGGTGTCGGGTGTTGGCGCACCCTGCACCACTTCTGACGGTGCATCCCGTGGGCAGTTCCAACTTTACATGCCACCTACTTATAGATTGGTGTCTCCTACCAGTATTCTGTTAGAACCTATATTCCAACGACAGTCGAGAATGATTTGTATACAAAGCGTTTCAGTATTTCAATGTCACACATCGGTAATTACATACATAAACTTATCCCCGATCGTCGACCACTATCTTTTAACTTCGAATACTACGAAAACTAATACGAACTATGGACGAACGACAGGCGCGTGTGTAGTCCGACTCCGTCGTCACTCGACAGCTGTGTGTACTCAGTGCCGTGTTACGTCCGTCGTGAGAAAATGGATTCGTCGCCACCTCCAACGACCCTCGTTTGACTCGCGTCTCGTATGATGGACGTAACACCAATCTTTGAGTGACTAACGTCGAAGGGGGAATAGGGTCGAGTCTCACGCGACCGATTGTGAATGTCCACTGTCTCGTAAACTTACAACGTCCCGCATGTTTACGAGCGCGTTTGACTGTCGACATCGTCGTGTAGAGTCGAGTGTGAGGTGGCTCAGACGACGTTCGAGGGGCGCACACCAATGATAGCTCTTCCCCGACCCATGCGACCCCGATGGAGGGAATCGCCCGACCTCTCGCTATCGAAAATAGCCAGGCGAATTAGAAAGAGTCGACAAAAAACAACGAATACTGTCGAAAATAGATTTAAATCTGAAAGTATGTGGTTATAATTGAATAGATGGACATACACCCACGAAAATTAGCATATATAAAAAACTGTCAAGTCACTACTCGTTGTATAACCAATATCGTCAGGAAACACAGCAAGTAGATTCCTATCAAAGAATTTATACGACCTACAGCGAGATGGTGTCCGTGTAGACAGGAGTCACATCACTAACGTCGCCGCCACCGTCTTTCGAGACGTCGATGTCGGTCATCACTTGCTCGTTGGCGAAGTGGAGTCCGTTCTCATCGATGGACAGCACGGGACTGCCCGACGGCGGTACGGAGACGTCGACCGACCCGTCGGCGTTGAACGACCATTCCATCGTGTCGTCGCTACCGTCGGGGGACGTGACGATGGAGATGGTTCCATCGGGGTCGTAGTGGATCTTCGAGTCCGAGGTCGGGTGTCCAAGGACTCTCGCACCTTCGTCAGTCACCCGCTTTTCCGACCCACTTGCTCGACTGACACCCACGACGATAGGGACTTCCCCCGCTCGATCCGCAACCTGAACGAGATCCCCGACAGAAAGGATCACGTCGTCCCCAGTCACGTCGTGTTGAACGGCAGCACGGACGTGAGTGTCGTTGTCGAAACGGACCCGTACCTGTCCCGTTTCACCAATACTATCGATGACACCCGTCCGTTGTCGAAACCTGTCCGCCCGTTTTTCGATTTCCGACGTGATGTTCGCGTTGGCGTGAATACTGTCCTTCATGTTACTCTCCCCCCTTCAGGTCGATCATCTGCTTTTCACGAACCACGATGTCCGACTTCTTCGTCTCCATTCCCAGTCTGAGTATCGTCTTCGGCCAACTCTCTGACTTGACCGTCGGGGCAGTAAACTCGTGAATCACGCTGTGGATGGAGTACGTCACAGGTGGAATGTTCCTATCGAGACGGTCGTAACAGGCGACAGGGGCAGTAATTTCACCCCAGGGCCGAGCTGTGGCTGTCGGTTTGGCGACAATTTGCCCCCCTGACGCCATCGAGATTCGAGACGCCAGTTCCCTTTTCGCCTGATTTTCGAGTGTCGATAGGTCGACGGCGTTGGTGGTAATCGTCGGTGGGTTGTGGGCATCCCCGACGATATCGGTCAGAATTTTGTGGTCGACTGTCACGGATGGCCGTTGCCGAGTCGTGGTCATCCGACCTGTCACCTCACTTGGCAACTCACCATCTACTTCCTTCTTGTTCGTCGTCTTTTGACCGAGTCCTCGAAGGGACGTAATCGGTCCAATCTGTTGCAGTGCCCCGTTTTCGACCATCACAACCCCGTTGTCGGACGGATCTTCGTCCAGCCACACCCCTTCGAGTGACGGACCCTGTGGTGCGTCGTCGATCACGAGGATGGGTGTCAGCCCGTCTTCCGTGACTTCCACAGTCGGCCACCATTTCGTGTCAGTGGCCGCTGTCACCCAGTCGAGGGCGTCGGCACAGGAGTGGATCTGACGGGTGAACGACTTCTCGATCGTCGGCCCAGGTGAATCGACGAACGGTAATTCGTCGACAGGAAGTCCTCGAAGACTGCTCAGTCCGAAGTCGAACGCCTCCGTCACGTAAGAGATGTCTGTCGGATCACGGAGTGAGTCCCCCGTCCGAATCCGTGCCTCGAAGTCGGGGATACGAGGGTCGGCGTTGATGGTGTCGAGGACGGCAGAGAGAACCCTCTGAAGGGACGTGTTCTCGAAGTCGCCCGTAAACCCTATCGACTCGAAGAAGTTTCCCCACGAGCCTGCCATGACTCTCCACGTCCCTGCATGGGTGCCTGGACCGATAGACAAGATACCGAGATGGGCAACGGTGACGTAGTCGTCGAGGGCCGTATCGAGTACGTCGATACGCATCGGCCCGTGGCCAATCGACCGAAATCCCTCCATCTCGGCTTCTTTCGTCACTCGACCGAACACGTCGTGGCCACCCCATTCGTAGGGAATCAGCGCGTCGGCACTGATAGACAAATCACTTGGTCCGTCACTCGCCGCCATCTGTACCTCGACGGCGGGACGGGGATTTGACTCCGACGGGGTCACAGTTGGCACCTCGACGGGATTCTCGTCGCCTATCACTACTCGCACCGTCGGTCGACAGTCGGGGTGTTGGGACGTTCCAGGTATCGGGTCGTCACCTATCCCCCCACCGAGTGTCGTCAGTTCGTCGCTCGTACTCATCGTTCGACCCTCCCACTGTCGATCATTTCACCGTCTTCAATCGCTTCCCAGAAGTCGTGGCCATAGAGGACGGTCACACTCTCGTCTTCGTGGTACTCCCGTAGTTGCTCGTCGGGTTCGACAGTGTCGATGTGGTTTTCGAGCTGTTCATCGATTGTGTCGCTGTCTTCGTCAGTCATGTTCGGAATCAATCGCTGTCGGGAGTCGCAATCGTCGTCGAACGGTTCGAGCGCGGTCAAGAGGCGAAGACTATCGCGGATAGTGGGACCGACGACAGTCGTCCGATTCCCGACCTATGCCGTCTCTGGACCGCCGCTCATCGAGAAGGTCATCTTCCCCTCGGTGTCGTATCCTTCTTCGTTCGTCGTACTCTCCTCCGTCGCATCAGCCTCAGAATCGCTCTCAGTATCGTCGTCCGTCTCGGGTTCGTCGTCGGGGGGACCGTCACGGAGGGTGAATTTGAGATTACCGTCTTCCGTCGTTCCTTCCTCGACGTATCTATCGTCTTCGTCGTCGGGTTCCTCCACCCATTCCATCGGTCGACCCGTCACCTGGATAGTCAATCGGTCGGTCATCGGTTCGAGGTCTTGGATGTAATCGATGAATATCTCCAAGTCGGGACTGGAATCCTCGACTATCCACCCGCTGTCGGTATATGCGATCGTAAATTCGCTCTTTGGTTCGTCGTCAGTCATTTTCGGAATTGAGTAATGAAGGACCTACAGCCACAAAAATACAACGAACGCAATTAGTATATTAGAAAACTGATAGTCGAAGAACTATCCTATCGGGAGACGGATACAGGAATCAGTTCGTTGAATCCACGCTTCTGGGACTTGTGCATCGGGAAATCTGTCGTTGAGCCGATAGGAATAGAGTTGAATCGGTCATCGACGTACTCAGTCGGGGCCACTCGAATCCCGTCGACCGACCCGACATCTGGGACGAGAGAGACACGCTGATTCTGATGGAATAGCGGTCCCTCGTGATCCCCTTCGTGTTCACTGACGGCGTCACAGTGTTCCGTAACGGAGCGAAGAAGCACCTCCGAACCCGTCCGTACGTTGCTGATAGGCAAATTCTCGTTCCCTGTCGGCCAGACGTTCACGAATTCCGTCGCATCGGTGTTCTCGGAGGGAATAATCGTTCGTTCGCCATCGTTTACTTCGACATGGACCTTCGTGAGAGGCTGCCACTCGTGAGAGTGTTCTTTCTTGAGAACTATCGAATTTATGTCATGAAACTCGTCCGAGGACAAATCGAGAGGGCGGACGGACCCCATCTCACGATCGTAGTGAGCGAGACTGCCCTCACGAAATCGGTTCCCGTCGAGGTCGTGTTGATCTGCGAACTCTGCTGTCTGGTTTTCGTCGATAAATACTGCCATTGTAATTTCTGTAGTTACTGCGATTAGTTAGCAAACTGTACTGCCGAACCGAGACTATCGTTAGTCGTCGGGCGACCAGCTACGGTGATCCATCGACACCGTATACTCATCGTCGTCAGAATCGTCGTCGTCTTCGAGTAGTTCCGCAACGTTATCGTTCATGTCGGCAAGGGCGTCGACCGACAGTCCAGAGACGATGGACTCTATGTCGACGTTCGGCGGTTTTCGATCCCGACTAACCCTTCCGTCCGTTAACTGTTCCACATCAACGTCGAGGGCGTCGACAATGTCCGTAGCCTCAACACCATGCTCCTCGACAAATTCTTCTATGTTGTCACTCATTCTTCAACTCCATAACTGCAAGGCGTCCAGCGACTGCACCAAGCGGGACGTCGTCTGTTCCGAAGATGCTTGCTCGTGCGTCTTCAAGACACGCTCGTTCCCTATCGGAAAGTCGAATTCTATTTTCACGCATAGTTGTATTGAAAACCGCTGTGAGAGATAACAGAAAGAAAAGGGAGAGGATGTTCCGAACCGTCGAACGGCTCGCGGCGCAAACAATGACTGATGCGACAACTCGTCATCGACCGACATATCGAAGACAACGATTTCGAAGGTCGACGAACAGTCGAGAGCATCGTCCGACATCAGTTTGTTGTGCTGCAGTCGTCTGACTACACACCGTCCCCTGACCGACAACGATGATCGACAATCCGCCGATTGACCACGATGGTGAGGGAAGGGGGATCGACGGGATGGTCGAGACACTCTACGTTCCGACTGCCATCGTGCGGTGAATGGCGATTGTACCCGTCGTGGTTCCAGCGCGCGGTGCCCTGGACGCTTTCGAGGATGAACGTCAGAGGCTCTACAACGTCCATTGTCGCGTGATAAGGGTCGCGCCGTGGTACCTCTCTGTTCCCGCACTCCCCCCAGTTACTATATTCCATCCATTTGCACTTAAGTAGGGTTTAAAAATGAACTCGGACAACCTGACACTTACGACGGGGTATTTATATGTGGTCGATCGAGTGAATCTAAGATTACGATACTATCTCGTGGTTTCGTGAATCGATGTTAGTGACAGATTTTGTAAATATAGGTGGATAGATCGGGATTCTCGACTCCGACAGTTTTGAACATTCGTCAAATTCGATGTCTCCTATCGGTCGTGGATCGACACTTGTTCTTCAAACCGACGTAGCGTAGCAATTCTCGACCTTGTTTCGAGTGAGACGACCAATCCCCTATGGGGGACCGTTCGATTCTCAAGTGATTGGTGTAGCGTCCGTTTTCTGACCCCCAAAATCGAATCTGTCTGTCCATCGATGACGGTCTATCGTCGATCTTGGTCTATCGTCGAGACAGCTCCGCACTACAATCGAACAAGCAACCCCGTCTTCCCACCTCCCGATTGCGGTAGTAGTTGGAAGGTATACAAAGACATGGAGCAACTCCTAATCGTTGGAAAACAGCAGCATACAGAGTTTGCTTACTTTTCCAAAGTTACATGGAGAAAATCTGGCTCAGGTAGGTCCCTTGATACAGTTAGCTCGGGCTGTGCTGAGAGAGGTAACTGTAGCAAGGAAACATAGCAGAGCCAGATTTTCGACTGTCCTAGATCCTAGTCTATAATCGTCTTTTTCTTTAACTATGATTTTTCTTTGTATAGGATTTTACATAATGGTTCTGCATGGTAAATCTAGACTGTGATCGTAGTCTGATGAGAAATGCCTATATGACGTATTCTGAGAGATTTTTGAACCGATACGATGATTCCCCCTTACCGACGAAAGAAATATACTGTGACGTATGTCACGGCACTCTAAGCGGACTCAGAGACGATGTCAGTGATGGGGTGTCGACCCTCGAACTGACTCACGACTCCTTTTGATCCATCGTGAGACTGAATATCATAGTCGACTGAGGGGATGGTCGACAAATCGGTGTCCAACGTAGTACCAGAGTCGTCGCTGAGGTTACTCAGATTGGTGCTACATCAATCGCTTGGGGAACGGCGGTCCCCCCTCGGTAGGTTGGGACCTTTGACTCGAAACAGGGTCAGATTCGTCGGTGCTGTGTACGTTTGAGCTTGGGATTGGGTTCCCCATCGTCTCGAATCTCGACTGGAGCATCGGCTTCGTTGAGAGACGATCGGGTCACTCGGGAGTACCTATCCCACTTCGAAGCACTAAGGTCGATGTGTAATTCTGCGGCCATAATAGTGTATAGTGTGGACGTTTGTTTAATATCTTTCGCTCTATTCAAACACGGTATATCGTAGTTAGTAGTATCGGATTTCGTATGTTTCACCACTATCTGTTGGTCGACGAGACGCAACTGTGCGTATTGCGCACATCGGATAGATTCAATATCTCATCCGTCCATCGTACAGTTGCCCATCGTGGGCAGAATCGTAGTCGGAAGCGGGGTCAATCCGACCCCACTGACATTGTTTCGTTACTCGAAGTAGTCCCGTCGATCCTCCTGTTTCTCCTCTGCGCTTCTCACGTCGTAGTGCTTGTCCATGATTGATTGACTGACATTACATCGGTCGCTGATGTATTTGTCTGGAATCTCCTCTTTCCGATAGTCGATTATCGTCCGTTTGCGGATAGCGTGTGGACTGACGATGGACGGACAGCCGCTCGGGACGTTCGTATACCCTGCCGTGTCACACTCCGATTCGAGTCGGTTGTGCGGGCACTCAACACCGATTTGGCATGGTTGCGTCCATCGATAGACGATACGTCGAAGTGTGGATTTGGACGGGCGTGTCGTTTCACCTGCAATCAATGGTTTGCGTCCGTAATCGTCGGTCACATCGTGACGGACGTTGTCGACGTAGTCAGCGAGGACTGTCGTGATATGTTCGGACAGCGTCACGGGTCGTTCACCGCCTGATCCATTCTTCAACGTCGTCCCTTCGTCGGGTCGGTGTTCGAACCACAGTCGTCGTTCGTCACGATCGAAATCATCGACGTCGAGTGAATGTGCTGCACCGAGTCGGACACCGACACCGTACAGTATCGTCCAGAGTGTATGATCCCTCGAAGCGTACTCGTATCGTTCGAGATAGTCGTCGATGCGTCTCGCGTGTTCTCTCGGCAACACCTCGTCTCGGGTTCCTCGTCCGTCGAGTGCGGGGACTTCGATGCGTTCAGACAGCTCCTGTTTGACGGCGTCGATGCGTTCGAGGAACTGTATCCACACTCGAACGGTGGTCAATTGTGTGTGTAGGGACGTGACATTGAGATCACCGTCGTCTTTCCGCCATCGACGGTACTCCATCAATCGTCGTCCGTCCAAGTCTCCCGTCGTCTCGATATCGTCACGGTGGTCCGCCCAACGGATGAGCGGTTCGAGACGGTATCGGTGTGAACGGAGTGTGTTCCTCGTCAGTTCCTCGTCCCGATGGTCGAGGTACAGTTCCACAGCCTCACCGATGGGCATTGGTTCCGCGTTTGCCATTGTTTTCCTGTTCCACGGTGAGCGGGCCTTTGACGGTCCAATGCCGCCGCGGTTCAAATCCGCGTTGGCCCATTTTTCAACGATTTTAACACTGAACTAATCGTTCGAGTTTTATCCGGATTCGAGTGGAAGAAGAAATTCGCCGTGACTATTGTTTGGGCTGATCAACGGAGACCACAGTTGAGCCGTCAGTAGTCCGGCGGTCGGATCCGATCGCTGGTGGTCACTCCCCGCCCGCGTACGTGAAGTTCACCCGTCCGACGCCGTAGATGTCGTCGTAGGCCTTGTCCTCGTCGAACAGCACGACCATGAGCTCGGCCTCACCGGGGTCGGTGCCGGCAGATTCCAGCGCCGCCTGGGGGACGTCGAGCGTGAACGTGCCGTTCCCTTCGAAGGTGACCGACTTGCGCTGGATGGGCGGTCCGTCGACGCGGCTGAACCGCGAGTCGGACTCGTTGACGAGCGGACTGTCGACGTAGACGATGAAGAACGGTTCGCCCGCGACCGTGCCGTGTTCCGGGGGATCGATGTGGGGCATCGACGTGTTGGCGGTGACCGAGACCTCGACGCCGGTGTACCCGTCGCCGGACTCGGTGCCGCCGGTCACCGCGACGTCTTTGACGCGGTTGGTGACGCTCTCGTTCTGGAGTTTGTTCTCGAGGGGTTTGTTCGGATGCTCCGGCAGCGACCACTCGTCGGTCGGTGTCGCCGTGGCCGTCGCAGTGGGTGTGTCGGTCGGCGTCACCGTGGCGGTCGCAGTCGGGGTGGCCGTTGCCGTGACCGTCGCAGTGGGCGTCTCGTCGGTCGTCGGCGTGGCCGTCGCAGTCGTCGAGTTCGCTGATCCCGCAGTCGTCGACTCCGCGGCGCTCTCCGTCGGTGTCGCTCCTGCTGTCGTCTCGGTCGGTGTCCCGGCGTCGCCCGAGGCAGTGTCGGTTCCACCGCTCGACAGACTCGTACAGCCTGCAGACAGCACGAGGCAGGCCAGGGCGGCCGCAACGAGTGTGGTGCGGTCCATACCCGACCCTGGGAGAGAGAGACGCGTTATTATGTCGTGGGTAGCGGTCTCTTAGACCGCCGATATGGTTCTTCGACCGACAGGAACCGCCCGACTCCGCACGGGGTAGACTCCCGTCGGTAGGCCGGCTGTTCGGGGCGTACAGGAAGCCGTCTCGGTCGTCAGCTATCCCGGGTCCACTACCTCCTCTGGCTGTTCGTCGCCGGACAGTGGGGCGTCCCGAGGGTCGTCTGGCCGGGCGCGAGTCCGGACTCACGCCGTCGCTACAGACCCGAGTCAATATAGATTGTGTCCGGTCGTCCAGGAGGCTACACACAACGCCGGGAAGCCTGTGTGGGGTGGGGGACAGTGTAGAGATATGAGTCAGACAGCACTCGGCCGCCGCGGCAACCCGGACGACCGGGAACCCGGCGGGGAGACGACGGACCTGGCGCCGACGACGCTGCTCGAACTGCTCGACGACGAGTACGCACGGGGTATCCTCGAAGCGACCGTCGAGGAGGCAGTCCCGGCCCGGAAGCTGGCAGAGCGCCTCGGCGCTTCCCGCGCGACGGTGTATCGCCGTCTCGAACGCCTGGAGGAGGCCGGCCTCGTCGAGCCCGCGATGACCTACGACGCCGACGGCTACCACCGCAAGGTGTTCCGCGCGACGCTCCGGTCGGTCACCGTCACGCTGGACGACGGTGCCGTCGAGGCGACGGTGGACGTCACGGAGGTGACCGAGGAGTCGCAGTCGCTGACCTCCTGAGCGCCGCGCCGAACGCCTCCGCTGGACTCGACCCGCTGCTGGACGTTCGACCCGGTGGATTCGGCCTTCCACTGGAACCCTGGTCCCCGGCTTCGGCCCTCCACCCTCGCCGTGACCCCGGGCCGGTCCCGACTCCGACCGCCCACCCGAAATCGCTCGCAAGCCACCACCCACACCCGCGAACCGATACGCACGACCGACGCTCCGACCATGACCGAATCACCCGACTCCGAAGCGCACTGGACTGGCCGCACCGACGACCGACCCGGCCCCGACTGGGACCCCGTCGGGATCGAGAGTCGCACCGACGAGGATGCGGACACCGTCACGTTCCTCTCCCGACAGGGGGACCGAGAAACGACGACCGCGTGGCTCACGATCGACGCCGAACACGTCCTCGACGTGGACGATTGCCGGTGAACGTCACCGGTCGACCGTCTGTTGCTCGGCGTGAAACAGCAGTTACCCTCTTAGGGGCGTCGAGGACGTACCGGCGAACCAGATGGATCACAGTAGTGACCGTCCTCGCAGCCCTCCCGGACGGGCGTGGTCTTCTCGGCTCGAACGATCGTCGTCGAAGCCGACCCGGGACTGGCCCGTCGCGGACTCGGACGACCGAGCGCGACGGACTCGACGACGGGGACTCACTGACCCGGAACCGGCTGGCGAGGACACAGACGGAGAGTCGGAAGCTGTCGAACGCGTCGACCACGATGGCAACTGTGACAGCGACAGCGACGCTGATAGCGACAGCGACGGTGACCGCGACGCTGACAGCGACGGTGACCGCGACGCTGACAGCGACGACGGCCGGTCGGGTCCGCGGACGCGCACCGGGGTCCGTTCGCTGATGACGTCGACAGACGACCGGCAGGTGCTGGTGGTCGGCGCCGGAATCGCGGGGCTGGCAGTGACAGCGACGCTCCGCCACGTCGGGTACGACCCGGTACTCCTCGCCGAATCGGACCGGACCCACCCGTCACGGCTCGCGCTCCTCCACCCTCTCGGACGGTCGCTCCTCGACGACGTCACCGCCGACCAGGTCCGGCCGGACGACCCGGGCGTGGTCCGACTCGACTGTGGTGACGGCCGGGACGGGACAGGGTCCGCCGAGCGTCGCCAGCCGGTCGTACTCACCTCCGACGCCCTCGGGGGTAGACTGGGCGGTGCTGTCCCGGACGACGCCGTGCGTGATGACGGTGTCCGGGCGCTCGAACCGGAGGGAAGCGCCCTCCGCGTCAGGTTCGAGAGCGGTGTCCGCGAGTGGTTCGATCTCGTCGTCGCCGCTGACGGTCCCGGCTCGACCGTCCGTGCGGTCCGGGACGCGTCGCTCGACACCGACCACGCCGTGCAGGTCGAGGCACGCCTCGATGCGGACGGCGCGGGGGCCACGGCACCACGGGAGGTCTGGACAGACCGGGGCTTCCTCCAGGCAGTTCCCCATCCCGACGGTGGCAACCTCGTCCGGCTGACGGGCGCTGCGTTCACCGACGACCGGTCGCCGGCGGACCGTCTCCGGCGGGCCGTCGACGCAGTCGACCGGGGCGAACTCGACCCGTCGGACCTGGCGGCGGTCCGCCAAACCGAGGTCGCACAGTGTCGTCCCGGTGGCGGTCACTGGGGTGACGGCCGGATCGCCTGCTGTGGCGGGACGGCGCTCTCGCAGGCGCCCGCGACCGGCCTCCGGGCGACGCTCGCCCTGGCGGACGCTCGGGTGTTCGCGGACGAACTGCTGGCCGGACCGGCCGCCGTCGGTGACGCGGTCGACGCCTACGGACGGCGGCGCCGCCGGCACCTCGAACGACTCCGGGAGGTCGATGCTGACGGAACACAGCCCGGGGACCACGAGGATGTAAACACCACTCTCGCGTCGATTCGGCGGTTCCGGTCGGCGAGTCGCGTCGGCGGCGACCTGCTCGTGGACTCGAAGACGCTCTGACCCGGCGGTCCCAGCCGTCTTCGGGGGACGCCCGTCGGACGGTACTACCGGTCGCCGAACAGCAACTCGAACGTCTTGCGCTCGCCGAGTCGGAGGTGCTTGTTCAGCGTGGGCTGGGTGATGCCGAGGCGGTCGGCGACCTCGCGACCGTCGTTCTCGCGGGGCCACTCGAAGTAGCCCGCCGACAGCGCCGTCGTCAGCACCTCGTACTGCCGGTCGGTGAGTTCGTCCTCGAGTCGTTCGTGGAGTTCTTCGGGAGTGCGGTCCTGGCGGCGGTGCTGGCGCTTGGCGACGAGTTCGAGCGACGGTGCGATCTCCGCGAGGCGGTCGGCGAACGAGCGGACGTCGGCGCCGGCCGGCACCTCGACGACGACGGTCGTCCCGTCGGGTGTCGCCGACGCTTCCCGCAGGACTGCGCCGTACTCGGCCAGTCCCGACCCGAACCAGTCGTCGGTGACGGCTTCCAGGACCGTGGCGTCCGAACCGTCGGCGACCGGCGCTACGGTTCCGGACAGCACGCCGCTGGCGAGGTCGGGTGCGTCGTCGGGGACCTCGCCGTCGAGGGCGAGATAGACGCTGACAGCGCCGTCCTCGCGGGGCACCGTTCGCTCGTGGCGTACCTCGCAGTCGGTCTCGCGGGCGAGACGGGCGAACTCGAGGTCGCGGCTCTCGCCGGCGAACTCGAGTTCGACTGTCTCGTCGGTTTCGAGCGCGCGGCGGCGTTCGATGGCGGCGAGGGCGTAGCCGACCGAGTGACCAAGGCCGCCGAGCACCTCCCGCTCGCGGTCGCCGAAGGCGTTGGGTTCGGTGGCCGCGACGACGAGGACGCCGTGGGTGATCCCGTCGTAGGTCAGCGGGACGGCACACAGCGACTGGTAGCCGGCCGCGAGCGCGCGACGCCGCCAGTCCCCCACCGGGCCGCCGCCGACCAGCGAGTCCGCGACCGCGACGTCGTCGTCGTTCCAGGCGCGGACGGCCGGGTGCGGGTCGGCCGAGTCACCGGTCGTAGACAGGTCGAACCCGTCGACGTATCCCCGGTCGGCACCGACGACCGCCCGCGGCGTGAGGCGGTCGGCACCGACGTCGACGCCACCGACCCAGGCGGCCGCGTACGGGCCGCTCCCGACGAGGCGTTCGCAGACCGCGCGGTTGACCTCTGTCGGTTCGGACGCCTCGGTGATGGCCGCCTCGACGTCCTGTGTGAGGCGGGCGATGCGGTCGAGGCGGTCGGCGCGCTCGGTCTGGGTACGCAGCGCTTCCTCCTGGTCGGCGAGGCGTTGCTGGCCCCGGAGGTGGTTGAGCGCGGCCTCGAGCGTGGCGGCGAGGACGTGTGCGGCCTGGAGCGTGTCGGGGTCGAGCGTCCCGTCGACGGAACCGACGAGGAGGACGCCGTGGTTGCCGAGCGCGACCGCACGCCAGTCGGCGAGGCCGTCGTTCTCGCCCGCGATCCCGCCGTCGGCGGTGCGGACACGCTCGGCACCGGCCCCCTCGGGGTCGACGACGGTGCCGGTCGCGAACGCCTCCCAGAGCGGGCCGTCGCCGGGCCCGGCCGGTCGCGACCCGACGCCCTCGGGGACGCCCTCGGAACGGACCTCGGGATGGAGGACGCCCGCGTCGTCGTCGTAGAGGTAGGCGCCGACCGCGGGCAACTCCAGCGTGTCGGTGGCGGCGTCGACAGCCAGAGTCGCGGCTTCTTCGGGGTCGTCGGCCGTCGCGAGGTCCTCGGTCGCTTCCTCGAAGGAGGCGATCCGGCGCTCGCGCTCTTTCCGGCCGGTGACGTCGCGGCTGACGATGGCGACCCGGCGGGGTCCGTCCGGCCACTCGACCGGGTAGTAGTCCGACTGCACCCACCGGAGGTCGCCGTCGGGACGCTGGATGCGGTACTCCGTCGAGTAGCTGTCCGCGGCGACGCCGTCCTCGATGTCGCGGGCGACGCTCTCGACGAACGCCCGGTATTCGGCCTCGTCGTCGGGATGCAGCGTCCCGAAAAAGCCCTCCTCGTAGGTGTCGCGGATCTCGTCGAGTGGCTGGCCCCAGATCGCCTCGTAGCCGGAACTCACGTAGTCGGGCGACTGGGTGGCGTGGGTGATCTCGTTCGCCTCGTTGAGGTAGATGGCCTCGTCGATACGGTCTAAGATCGTCCGGAGTCTGCGTTCGGAGCGGTGGCGCTCCGTGACGTCCCGGGAGATAGTCAGCAGGCGCTCCTCCCCGTTGATGGTGGCGGGGGTGGCCTTGACGTCGAGCCAGCGCCGCTCGCCGTCGACCGTTTCGAGTTGCCACTCGAGTTCCCGGGCCTCGCCCGAGTCGGCGACTTCGCCGATGAGCTCGCGGGCGCGCTCGCTGTCGTAGCCCTCGTCGGTCGCGCTGACCAGGTCGAGTCCCTCCGCGATGATCCGTTCGCGGTCGTAGCCCGTCAGTTCGCTGAGGGTATCGTTGACGTCGAGGAGTTCGCCCGTCTCGGGGTCGTAGACGTTGATGACGTCGTTGACCGCGTTGAAGATCTGTTCGTACTCGCGTTCGCGGCGTTTGCGTTCGGTGAGGTCCCGTTGCATCGACAGGACACGCTGTTCGCCGCCGATCTCCGCGGGTGCCAGGGTCGCCTCCAGCCAGACCTGCTCGCCGCTCCGTGTCTCGCCGCGCCACTCGACGGTCGTGGGTTCGCCGGTCTCGGCGACCTCCCGGACGATGGTCGTCCCGCGCTCGCCGGTGTACCCCGCCTCGGTGACGCTGAGTCCCTCGATGCCGAGCTCCCGGATCGTCTCGATGTCGTCGTAGCCGAGCAGTTCGTGATAGGTGTCGTTGACGTCGATGATCTCGCCCGTTTCGGGGTCGAAGACGGCGATCGCGTCGTTGACGCCGTCGAATATCTGCTCGTACTCGTGCTCGCGGCGCTTGCGTTCGGTGACGTCGCGGACGCTCGCGAGTACCCGCTCGTCTCCCTGGACGCCGACGACGTTCAGGTGTACCTCGACCGGGAACGTGGTCCCGTCGGCCCGTTCGTTGCGCCACTCGAACAGCTGTGACTCCCCCTCGCGTGCTCGCTCGATCATCTCCTGGGCGTGCTCGTAGTCGTGGTCCGGACCGGTCACGATGTCGATGGTCTCCCCGACCAGTTCCTCGCGGTCGTAGCCGTTCATCTCGCAAAATCGGTCGTTGACGTCGGTGATCTCGCCGGTACCGGGGTCGTGGACGACCAGTCCGTCCGAGACGTTCTCGAAGACCGACCGGTAGGTGCGTTCGAGTTCGCGCCGTTCGGTGACGTCCTCGACGATCCCGACGAAGCGGCCGACGCCGTCACCCTCCGCGACCGGGTAGCCAGTCGCGCGCACCGACCGCACGTCGCCGTCGGGCCTGCGGACCCGGTACTCGAACTCGTAGCTGTCCGCGGGGTCGCCCGCGTCGATCTCGGCGAGCATCGTCTCGAAGTCGGCCTCGAACGCCTCGCGGTCGCGGTCGTCGATACCCTCGAGGAACGCCTGGGGGTCCGCCAGCAACTCCTCGACCGGTCGCCCCCAGAGGTCCTCGTAGGCCGGGTTCACGTATTCGACCGTCGAGAAGTCCGGCGCCGAGAGGAAGATGACCTGGTCGATCCGGTCGGCGATCAGCCGGAAGCGCCGTTCCCGCTCGCGCACCTCGCGTGCTCGCTCGACCCGGTCGAGTGCCGTCGTCGTGTGCTCTGCCAGGGCACGCGCGACGTCCAGCGTCACCTCGTCGTAGTCGCCCTCGCGGTGGCGTCCGGCCGCGACCAGGCCGTGCTCGCCGAGCGGGAGCAACACCGCACTCCCCAGCGGGTTCGACGGCGCTCGCTCGCGCGGCGAGTAGGTCGTGACGGCCCCCTCGCGGAAGACGTCGTACTCGTAGCGGTCGGCCGAGAGTCCGGAGTACAGCCCTTCCTCGTGGATCGCGTCGGTGGCCGCGACTGGCACGAGGGGGTCCCCGTCCAGTTCGGTTTCCGTCGCAGTTTCGGGATCGGCGTCGTGGAACCAGCACATCGCCAGCGGCAGGTCGAGCGCGTCTCTGGCGGCCTCGACCGCGATCTCGGCGACGGCCTCGGCAGTCTCGGCGCCCTGCATCCGGTCGGCCGCCGCCTGGAGCGCGCGGACGGCCCGCTCGCGGTGCTTGCGTTCGGTGACGTCCCGGAAGGTGGCCATCGTCGCCGGCTCGCCCCCGTGGTCGATCCGCGAGACGGCCAGCGAGAGCGTCCGCACCTCGCCGTCGGCCGTCTCGATCTCGACGTCGTAGTGGCCGGGCGGGGACCCCCCGGCGACGCGCTGTCGGTAGCGCTCCCGGACGAGGTCGCGATACTCCGGAGTGAACACCTCGTCGAACGGGCGACCCAGCAGGTCCTCGCGGTCGTACCCCGTTATCTCGGCGAACCGACCGTTGGCGAAGACGTACTCGCCGTCCTGCACGACGACGATGCCGTCGGAACTCTGCTCGACGAGCGTCGAGTACTTCTCGCGTTGCTCGTCGGGATAGCGGTCACTGCCGTCGTCACGTTCGGTCCGAGCGTGGTCGTTCTCGGCCCGACCAGGGCCTGCTCCGTTCCGGTCGAGGCCGTCGTTGCGCCGGACGACGGAGACGATACGCTCGGCCGCGACGTCGGGGTCGTCGGTGACGAACTCGCGGGGAAGGGTTTCGGCAGCCTCGACAGCCGTCGTCCGCCGGACGGCGCGTCCGTAGTCGCCGTCGGCGAGCACGACAACCGGAACGTCGGGCTCGACGTCCTCGTCGGCGTCACTCACTGCACGCCCGTCGCCCACGAGAGCCGCCGGCAAGAGGAGGCAGTCGACCCGCGAGTCGACAGGGTCGTCACGCCACGCGCCGTCGTCGACCGATTCGGCAGCGACCGTCGGCCCGTCGGCGGGGTCGCGCCCGGACAGCACGTCGGCGAGAGACGGCAGGTCCCCACCCACCCAGACGTGGAGAACGTCGCGCTCAGAGGCAGACATGTGGGAGTCTCACGTCGGCACCACAGTAAATGATTCGTCCCCGGACAGTTCCCGCCCCTTCTGGCCCGTGTTGCAGACACTGAAACACTGCACCCGGGTTTTTTCAGTCGGGGTGTCAACCCTCGTGTGCCCGCCCTCCCGAAGGCGGGCCGCGATGCCCGCCCGCATCGCTCCGCCCCGATTCCACCCCACCCAACCCGACTCCGCCCCACCGCGTTCCGCCCTGTCCGTCCCCGCTTCGGTCCGCCCTCCCCACCGCTCCATCCCGTCCCGTTTCCCCGGTTTCGCCCTGCCCATCTCGCTTCACCTCGGCTCGTCCCGGTTCGCTCCACCCCCCGTTTTTTCATTCTTGCAGCCCGCCACGACTCCGGTTCAGCTCCCGTCACCGCCCGGACCAGCATCGCAACTGGATTCGTTCGGGGGTCGAGCACCCGGCCGTCAGGGGACAACACTCCCCGGATCGACCGCGAGCGCCGTCGAGACAATACACATAGCCCCTGGTTTCGGGAGGAGCTACGAGTTTAGTGCGTAGACTGGAGGGGCGGGAAGTCGTTGCACGTCGTAATGACGACCAGAAACGGGCTGCTCCCGTCGAGAGAATCGGTCGAGACGGACGCGGGTGCCGAGTCGGTCTCCCTGGACGAGGCCGGCGCGGTGATCGACGCGCTCGCCTCGGGGACGGCACGGTCGATACTGGGTGCGCTCTACGAGGAGCCGCGACCAGCCTCGGAGATCGCGACCGCGGTCGAGACGTCGACACAGAACGTGAACTACCACCTCGGTAAACTCCGCGAGGCGGACCTCGTCGAAGTCGTCGACACGTGGTACTCCTCGAAGGGCGCGGAGATGGACGTCTACGCGCCGACGGCCGACCCGCTCTGCGTGTTCGTCGGCGTCGAGGACGACCGGACAGTCTCGGCAGCGGTCGACGAATCGGCCGAATCGGCCACCTCGGTTCGCGCAGGCGACTGATCCGACGGAATAGACCCTTCTCCGGACAGTATTCGGCCACCTCTCGGTTTCAGCGGGTCGGCGAGTGGCGGCCCCAATACTCAAAACGGTGGGCCTCTGAGGGTAGTCCGAGAACCAATGCCGACCGTCGAAGTATCTCTCCCCGAGGACGTGTTCACCCAGCTAGAGCGGATGACCGAAGAGGAGTTCGTCAGTCGCGAGGCGGCCGTCGAGGAACTGCTGTCGATGGGGCTCGACGCCTACACGCGCGACACCGGCGAGGAGGTCACCGAGACCGACATGGCCGAGGAGTACGCCGACGACATGTTCGACACCGCCGAGGACCCGGGCATGCGCGAGGAAGACGACGACTACTCCTTCTGAGCGCGGTTTCCTGTGTCCGGTCCCGCGGTGACGACCAGCAACGTGGCCGCGAGTCGGTCGTCGTCTCGATGAGTACGAAACGAGTCGTCGAGTTCCCGGTTCGTGCTGTCGGCGGGTCGGTGTCGTCGGGCGGTTCCGGCCGCCGCCGTGTCTTCGAAACCTTCAATTATCCCCCTCGACTACGGAGGAGTGCAACCGGCCAGGCGGGTTGGTGGTCTAGGCTGGTTATGACACCTCCTTGACATGGAGGAGGCCGGCGGTTCAAATCCGCCCCAACCCACTCTCTTATAACGGTTTTCGGCCGAATAGCGCGCCCGAGAACTGACCAGCACTGGTTACCTCTCAGGCGACCCGAGGGGTGGTCCCGGTGAGTCGAACCGTCGACCTGGAGCCCCCGGTCTGTGAGTTCTGCGGCGACTTCATCCTCGACGAGGACGAGCCGTGTGCGGCGCGCGACGACGGAGGGTGTTGCTACCCATGAGCGACGACCAGCCCGACGTCCGGCCAGAGGACGCTCTTCAGGTCGCACAGCGCGCGCTCTCGAAAGTGAACGAACTCGAAAGGGAGAACGAAGAGCTCCGGGAGCGGGTCGTCGCTCTCGAAGCCGCACTGCCCGACCGAGGCGAGTACGACGATCTTGACCGGCAGACAAAGGTCGGCATGGTCCGCGAGCACCTCGTCGAACGCGCTCGGGACCAGCACGGTGCCGCCGCGATCGACTACGACGGCGTCATGTGGGAGGTCTTCGACGGAGAGCCGTCGGCCGACCACTGCTACACCCTGATGAAACTGGCCGCACAGGCAGAGGGGTTCAACACTCGCGATCCGAGTGGCGGTAACAAAGAGTTAGTCGTCGATCTTGACTCGACAAAGCCTGTACTCGGGTTTTCGCACGCGAATAAAGATTCCGTGGAGGGAGGTCGCTGAAGATGCCCCAGAACAGCAGAGGGATACCACCTCCGTTGAACTGAAAGAAAATCCAGTTGCGTTGTGGTGTGTATAAAAAGGTCGCGTAGCATCGCGTCTACCGCCTCGCACCGCCTCGCACTGGCTGTTTCATCTGACGAACCGGGCGATCTCGATTATTCGCACGCGAAAACCCACGCACAAGATGGCTACCACCGAAAGTCACGAACTGGCCGGAAACGTACTCGACTTCCTCGCGGACTACTACCGCGACGAGGTCGGCACCCTCGCACAGCACTACCCGCAGGAACAGCGCTCACTCGAAGTCGACTACCAGGACCTCTTCAGGTTCGACCCCGAGCTGGCCGACGACCTCCGAGCTCATCCCGCGGATGTCCGCGACGCTCTCGGAACAGCGCTTACTCGATACGACATCCCGGTCGACGTTGACCTCTCCGACGCCCACGTCCGGGTCCACAACCTTCCTGGCGAGTACACGTTCTACCCGGGGGAGTTCTCACCCTCGGAAGAGGAGGGGTTGCTCCGGTCGATCCGGGGCGAAGTCGCGAAGGCGACTGACGTCTACGCACGCCTGGAGCTCGCCGTCTTCGAGTGCGAGCGCTGCGGGACTGCGACCAACATCCCTCAGCCGAGCGGCGAGTATCAGGAACCGCACGAGTGCTCGGGGTGCGAGCGACAGGGACCGTTCAAGGTAAACTTCGACCAGTCCGAGTTCGTCGACGGCCAGAAACTCCGGATTCAAACCCCGCCCGAGCGCGCACAGGGTGACGGTCAGGACATCGACGTCTACGTCGACGACGATCTCACTGGCGAAGTAACTCCAGGGGACCGCGTCACAGTCACTGGCGTCGTCGAGTTAGAACAGCAATCCCACGGCAATCAGGATACAGCGAAGTTCGACCCGTATCTCAACGGCCATCACATCACCGTCGAGGAGACCGACGCCAGGGAGATCGACGTGTCTCCCGAACAGCGAGAGCGAATCGAAGCGCTCGCGAACGGCGAACACGGCGACCCGCTCGCGCTCGCCGCCGAATCCTACGCGCCGAAGATCCACGGCTACGAGCCGGTCAAGAAGGCGCTCGTGCTCGCTCTCGTCGGTGGCGCCCGAGCTACCTACTCGACGGGAGACTCCGACCGCGGCGAGTTTCACGTCCTCCTCGTCGGTGACCCGTCGACAGCGAAGTCGAAGCTCGTCGAGCGTGCGGAAGACGTCGGCTGGCGCGCGGTCGGTGTCTCCGGGACCGGTGCCACCGTGGCCGGTGTCACGGCGACTGCGGTGCAAGATGATTTCGGTGACGGCAGCTGGACGCTCGACGCCGGCGCGACAGTGAAAGCCCATCGGGGCGTGCTCGCCGTCGACGAACTCGACGACATGCCCGAGGAGGTCCGCGCCGCGCTGCTGGAGCCGATGAGCAAGCAGACGATTCACGTCACGAAAGGCGGGATCAACACTCATCTCCAGACGCGCGCCGCGGTCGTCGCGGCTGCGAACCCGAAGCACGACCGGTTCGACCAGTACGAACCCATCCCGCAACAGTTCGCCTTCTCGTCGACGCTCCTCTCCCGGTTCGACCTCGTCTACACCTTCAAGGACGAACCCGACGAGGAGGAGGACGCCGACATCGCCGAGCACGTTCTCTCGGGCCGCGACTCGGCGAAGCGCCACGAACGGGACATGGACCTCCCCGAGGACGCTGTCGACCCGCGCCCACCGGTCGATCCTGAGACGCTCCGAGCGTGGATTGCACTCGCGAAGCGCCAGCCGAAACCAGTCTTCGCCGACGAGAGCGTACAGGCCGGCATCAAGGAGTCGTTCACGACGCTGCGCGGGCTCTACGACTACGACCCGGACGAACCGATCCCGGTCACGTTCCGCACGCTGGAGGGGATCGTCCGCGTCGCCGAGGCCGCGGCGAAGTTCGAATTCAGCGAGACGATCGAGGAGCGCCACGTCGAGATCGCGACGTCGCTCGTCGGCGAGTCCATGCGAGATATCGGCCGGGACGCCGACGGAAACCTCGACGCGGACGTGAAAGAGACGGGAGAGTCGACCTCACAGCGCGAACGCAAGCGTGCAGTCGTTGAGGAGATACAGACCCGGCAGTCTGAGGGTGACGGTCAGGTCGAACGTGAGACCGTTGTCGACGCACTGAGCGACGTCTACGACGTGCGGCACCTCCAGAACGACCTGCAGTCACTCCTCGATAAGGGGAAGGCTATCGAGCCCGAGTCAGGAGCGATCCGGTACGTCGGTGAGTACTGAGTGATCGGGTATCTAATTTTTTAGATTTGTAACAAGATTTGATACTGCGTCGTGACTGCTCATCTTTGACTGTTCCTTAGACTGCTGGCGATATGCCTCAGGGAACAGTATACCGAGTATGTCTACAGGACTTATCAGTACACCAATTCCGCTGAGAATAACAGCTGTGTAGAGGCTTGCTTCGGCAAGCGAGTCGAAAGGAATCTCTACGATGAAAACCGTCAGAACCCATACCAACGGGCTGATGCACGAAAATCTGATCACGTGGTTCTGGACTCCATCAGCATCTTTAAACGAAACATGTGTTGCGACAATTCGGTAGGAGGTGCCGAATTCAACATCCTGAGTGAATACCCGTGCAGTAACGTAATGAGTTGCTTCGTGAATCCATCCAGCAAAGAATGGGACGATAATTCCAAACGTGAAAAGTATTTTAATAGTTGTTGTGAGCGACGACATTTTAGAAGTGCTCGTATATCTGTTCGGTCGTCTGGATCGAGGAGTGTCGTAACCGGTCGCGGACGTCGACGAGGCGCGCATCTTCCTGGCGGAGCATTCGATACGCGACGCTGTGACGGAGCGTGTGCGGCGACACCTCGCTCGGGGTGCCCTGACCACCTTCTTCGAGGAACGGACGCACGTCAGCGTCGCGAGCGAGTCGGGAGATGACGTTCCGGACGCTCTCGGTCGACATCCGGTCAGACTGTCGGCTCGGGAGTAGCGCGCCCGGATCCTTCCACCGACGATCGAGATAGCGCCGGAGGTCTCGACACACCTCCCGGTCGACATCCATGTACCGAGGTGGTGGTGAGTGGTCCGGGTCGGGGTAGTCCTTCTGCTTGTGGGCCGGGAGGTACAGCTCGCGTTCGTCAAGGTCGAAGTCGCCAGCGTCGAGGGTGACCAGTTCACCGACGCGGAGACCGAGGTCGTACAGCAGCGCGACGATCATATCGTTGCGTTCCTGCAGGTAGGTCGCACCGCTCGCGAGCGCGGCGTCGCGAAGGTCCGCGACTTGCTCGGGTTTCAGCCACGCTCGGGCTCGCCGGGTGTCCTGACCTTGGTTATTTCTTGCATGTGCCATTTGTCGAAGTCCTCTTTATATACGAACCACCGGCTGGCCACTTCGAGTTTGGGGTTCTCCCTGTAGAGTCCAAAACTAAGCCAAACTATTCACACACCACTTCCTGGAGTTCTTCCAGAAGGTCAGGGTGGTGTTCTTCGAGGACCTCAACATCGGACGCCAATTCGTCTTTGATCCGTCGTTCGACTTCCCACTCGACGTTGCGGCGGCGATTCTCGTCGCCCTTTTCTCCCGATAGTACCTCTCGGTCGTTGGTAGTGAGGAGTGCTCGCGTTCGTGCCACGTCGTGTTGCATACTCGCAACCACCGATTAATTGTAACGCACCCACCCATATAGTTGTTGCACATGGGCAAAAGATAAGTGCCTGTGTTGCACATAGGCAACTACGCACGGAACTGGCTACAGAAAGCCGGCGGCGCTGTGACGCCGCTCGACCGTGCCGTACCAATGACGGCAGCCAGAAACACTCCCGGCGCCGACGAAAAGGCACCGGAAGACCGAGACGCACAGTCTTCAGACGACCGCTGGAAATACCACTCGCCAGACGGTGACGCGTTCGTTCATACAGAAGGTGGGATCGTCGGGGCTGCAGCCGACGTACATGGTATCGAGAGCAAGGTCGAAACCTACTTTCTCAATGGGAGAGAGACGGTCAACCTGAACATCATCGTCGGTGGTGACGACACTGACAGCGACATGATCTCAACGGGGATCGAACTCACTCCCGAGCAGACCGAGGCGCTGGCACGCGACCTTTTTGAGCAAGCATCGGTCGCCCGTGAGAACAGAGGGGAAGACGACGATGACTGACGAGTCTACCCGCCGAGCGTTCGTCGCTGGCCTCGCTGCGCTCGGACTACTCCCGACGGCTGCTCGTAGCGTCGATGCGCGCCTCGACCGCGATCGCGTCGACGTCAGCCGAGGTGACCACGGTACGACTCACGCGGCGGTTGAGTCAGGGTCGCCGATCTGGGGTTCGGTCGAAGTTGGTGAGTTCGTCGACGAGGAATCGAGCATTTCTGTCGACGGGTACTCACACAACGACGGTGAGCCTGAACGCGTCTCGGTTCGCGTTTCCGTCGGAGCGACGTCCGTGTCCCTGTCGTGTTCCGCAGACCGCGCTCGCGAGCTGGCCGCGGAACTGACGACCGTCGCTGACTACGCCGACGGGAGCAGGAACTAATGTCGCGCGCTGACGCTGCCCACAGCGAGCGAGAACGGCTGGCGAGTGACGTCGGTCTTACGACCCTCATCGACGCACACGAACGCGTGGACTGGCGTGAGGTGCCACAGGTTTCACCTGCTGAAGCCGCGGCGTGGACCCAGCGCCTGATCGAAGCACGTGCCGATCAGGAGGGGTGCCCCGATGGGTGATATGTGGTTCTGCCCGAGCTGCGTGGCCTGGAACGGGAGCGAACTCGACCGGTGTCTCGAATGCGAGCGCGACCGTCCGCGGGTACCGGTGACGACCGCCGACGTCGACGTCGACGACGCGCGCCAGGTGACCCGTCGCGAGCGGTACAGAGTCAAGCTCGAGAAACTGCTGAACCCGCGTCGGGAGGCTGAGTCGCGATGAGTGCCGAGCGCGGCGGTTCACGTCGACGTAACCCCTACACTTCGCGTCCGGAGATCCACCTCGCACGGCAGACAGACGAGCGCTGGACGCTCACGGACGGCGATGGGTGCATCGAAGCCGACGTCGAGACGTTCGTCGAGGTGCGGCGCTGACCAACTCGCCGCAGGTTACAACCCTCAACAAACTGAAAAGAGAACTCATGAAGTCACCATTCGAAAGCAAAGCCTGTGCAGTGTGGGGAGGTATCACGATCGTGGCGTTCGTCAGAGTGCTCGCACTCAACCCGAGTGTCTCGGGACTGCTTGGCGGGCTCATCGGCGCCGCGATCTTCTACGCCGCTCCAATACAGCTCTACGAACGACTCTTCTCCTCATCTGAGCAGACGTAGGCCGGCCAGCTGGCAGGAACACGCCGGTTTTTTCGAAGATAACAGAGGAGAGGTCGAAAGTCGCCGAGTCGCGCCCGGGCGCGCGGGATGCGCGTTAATTAACTTAGCCTGACTACTTGTGGGGCTTCCTCTCTCTGTGTGCGGCTACAACTATTCGCTCTCCCATTCGTCGGCGAGTAACTTCTTGACCATCTGCGCTTCCTGATGCGTGAGATGGTCGTATTCGAGGTGGATCTTGTCCTTGTCCACGTACTCTGTCCCTCGCCCGCCGTGGATGGACGTGAATTGGTTGATCACGCCGTTGTTGAGTATTTTCTCGGCGATTTCCTTCGGTCCCGGAGACTCCTCCCCATCGTCATCCTCCTCGACGATGTCATCCATGTACTGCTGTTTGAACTCGGCTTTCCGACGCTCGTATTCGTTGATGAACTCCTCGGACGGCGGGCCGAGCCCGAGGCGTTTGAGTTTCAGCGTCCTGTTACCGGCTGATTTCCGCGGATACATCTTCCGCTTGATTTCTTTTTTCTTCTCTGACCGGTCTACGATGATGTCCTTCCACGACCAGACGGCGTGCTCACCCTCGTGTACCTCCCACATCTCACAGTAGCCGTGGAGTCGTGTGCGGAGCTGCGAGTCGAGGAGGCTGAACGACGGCAACGTCAACCCGATGATCATGTTGTCGTCGCGAAGCGTCTGGAAAGCCTTGTTGACCTTGATTTGTTCCTCCTCGTACCACGACCGGACCCCCATCCCGACGCCGGCCTCGTCGAGCATTATCGCCTTTCCTGCCCGTTCTTCCTCCGGCGTGTCTCGGATGAATCTCACCAGCTCCACGGGATCGAAGAACACGCGACTGGCGTCGAACGTCGGGTCTGCCTCTTCCAGTATTCGCGCGGTAGTATGGCTCTTTCCCGACCCTTCGCGGCCGACCATGACGAAAGCGACCCAGTCGTTGTATCGGTTCGGGGGCAGCCAGATGCGATCGCGGATGACGTCCACAGTGTGGTTGTCGTCCTGAAGATTGTCGGGTACGGCAGGCGATACAGAGTCGTCAGCACCAGCTTCGTGTTCAGTACTCATCGTTCGTTCCCATGCGGGGGTCCGGCGAGAAGTTGCGTTGAAACTCGATTTCACCATACACGGAGGTCTTCTCTCGGACTTCAGCCACGTATTCGGTAGTGACTTTGAACTCTTCACCGAGTTCGCTCTGGTCCTCGTCGAGTGGAATTGCTACGTAGTCGCGACGTGACTGTTCCTCGACGACGATGTGGACTTCAGCGGGCTCACGTTCATCGGACAGTTCAACTACGTCTGCTGTTTCTCGGGGGTTCATTGTGTGGTCTGGGTCTCGGTCGAGATCGCGTTGATACGACGCACTCGCACCGCGATCATCATTACTGCAGCGACGATCACCGCAGCGATCGTCACGCCTTTCCCGCCCATCCCCGCTGAGAGGTCGGTATACTCTGCCGCTCCGACCGTAAATAGCATACCGGCCAGCAGCGGGGAGTGGGCGTGCCGGGGCATTGTTAGATGCCGAGGATGTCCTCGACGTCGGCGATCGGGTTGACGAACTGCTGCTCCTCGGCGGTTGCGACGAACCCGCTGGTCTGCTCGTCGGCGTCGATGTCGATGTCGAAGTCGAATCGCCGGGGTGGCTTGTCAGGTGTTCCGGGCGGTATTCCTGGCGTCCACGGAGGGATATCCGGTGGGTCAGGTGGGATCGTGGGCGTCCCCGGTGGGATATCCGGCGTTCCCGGCGGCGTGCTGGGTGGTCCCGGTGGCGTGCTCGGCGTCCCTGGCGGCGTACTGGGTGGGCCAGGCGGTATGCTGGGTGGCGTACTCGGCGGACCTGGTGGCGTGCTCGACGGCCCCAACAGACTACCGGGCGTGTCCTGGATGTATACGACTGAATCGGAGGGATCCCCTGGCGCATCCGGTTGGCTACTGGTTAACCCGAACACGCTGCTACTACCCTCTGGCGACACGACGGAACTGATGGGGGTTCCGGAGGGTTGCATCTGGATGCGATCCTCAGTGCTACTACCAGTTGGTTCAGCACTTGCCGACCACGGCAGGACCGGCGCCACCGGGATACCCGGCTCGCCACCCAGACGGTACGCCACCTCGCCGCTGTCGCTCCGGTCTGGTCTGACACTCGTGCGACGTAGCCGGTCCGGAACCGTACTGCGACGCGACCCAGTCAGATCGAGCTGACCACGATCGCCCTGGATACCCATCCGAAGCCGGTCCGGGACTGTACTCTGCTCTGAGAGTGGCGTCACATCGTCTGTGTTCTGTCGGTAGAGCTGGATCGGGACGCGCTCTCCACGTATCTCGGTCCGGAAGGGTCGAGCTACCTCGACGAACTCCGTAGCGTCCCCCTCGTCGATCAGGCCAGCGCCCGGCTTTGGATCGGTCTTGCTGGCGCCGGATGCTGCCGTGAGTGCTTCTGCCTCGCCGGATTCGGCCTCCGGTCGTAGTGTGTAGAACTCACCAGTGTTGGCCTGTTCCTCGAGGAATTCAGTCATCGCACGTCGGTCGCCCCGTGCAGAGACGATGTCTTTGGGAAACATCCGCACCCGGCCAGCAGTTCCGACGATGACCGGCGTCCCCTCTTGTCGTGCAGCCTGTGTGAGACTCCGGGCTGCTGCGATAGGTCGCGGAAGGCGAAGGCCGCCGCCGAGCGACGACTCTGAGGCTTTGTTGAGTTTGAGGAAGTTGGTGGCGACGGAACCCGAGTAAAACGAGGCGTCGGGGTCGTAGTCGCGGCCGGAGCGCGGCTCGAAGCGATCGCCCTTGACACCAGTCCGGGCGCTGAAGAGGACAGACTCGTCGGCCTCGGCATCCAGCGCCCGCCTGATCTCGGGGTTGTCGAACTCGCGCGCGAGGTTGCGGAGTTCCTGTGCGGTATCCGACGCCGGCGTTGCTGGGAAGTCTTCGACGCGCATCGATTTGTCGCCGCCAGGAACCGCCTCTTCGCTGAACCGCGTCAGCTGACTTTGCCCACTCCGAACGTCAGGGCGTTCGATATCGGTTCTCGGAACGTCTCCCTGGAAGTCGAGACCGCGCGTTGCCAGCCGTCCCCGGGTCGCGGTGAATGCACGTTTTCCTGCTGCACCCACGCCGGCACCGGATGCTACTCCGCCAATGACCATCCCTGTTGTCTGCGCTGGATTTTCGACGAAAGTCTCTGTATTCTGTTCTGCCACACTCACTGCAGCATCTTCGACACCAGCAGAGAACGCATCTCCTTCGCCCTGGCCGATACGCTCTGCCCCAGTGAGACCGACGTCGGCAGCTGTGAGTCCTAATTCTGCGAAGCCAGGGATGTTCGCGAACTCCGCGACGCCCGAGGTGGTTCCACTGATGAGGTTCTCGGCTGGGGTCGGACTGGTCGCGGCAGTGTCGCCACCGAGTGCCTCGAACCCCGCGCCGATATCCCCTTCGTAGAACTCCTTTGCGGCCAGGGATCGAAGGAGCTGGGATCGACCGGTCACATCGCTCCTCTGCTCGCGCGCGATGAAGGCCGCGAGGTCGCCGATCGGCTGCGAAACACGCTCGCTGTAGCCACGGCTCAGACCCTGGACGATGTCCTGTGCTTGGCCGAGGTCGACACCGGCGATCGTGGTCTCGTCGACTTCGCCAGTCACTTCGTTCTCGTTGGCGAAGTCTTCGACTTCCCGGACGTTCGTCACACTGCCCGTCTCGTCAAGCTCTAACGGCGTCCATTTCTCGATGAGGAATTCAGTGGCACCCACGGCTGGCGAGAGCGCGTCTGTCTGGTTACGCTCGCCTACGCCCCCCTCTCGTTTTCCGATTTCAGCGGGCGTCCATTTCTCTATCAGGTACTCGCTCGCACCGACGATCCCAGAGAGCGCGTCAGGTTGGCGCCGTCCCGCTGCCTTCGCTGCTTCGATATCGAGGCTCGGCGAGAGGACTGTCTCGCCGTCCTGCTGTTCTTCGGAGACGTCGACTGCACTCGCAGGTACATCGAAGCCGAGCTGCTCGGAATAGGCGTCGGCGGCTTCCGAGCGCAATTGCGATATCCGTGGGTTCCCCAGCACCTCGCCCCCGAACCCCTTGGGAACGCCGGACTGGTTGACCATGAACGGGCTATCGTCGTCTGTGGATTCCGTTCTGTTCACGCGCGGCCCGTCGGACGCCTCGAATGGACTATCGAGTTGCTGGTCTGCCGCGACCTCTCGTTGCGTCCGGTAGTTCTGTAATGCGTCGCCGGCCTGCTGTCGTCGCTCCTGTAGGGCCTCGATCTCGTTGCGAGCTTCTTGGTCCAACTGGAAGCCGCCCTGTTCGGTCCGGACGAGATCGTCGGGCGTCGTCTCTGTGGGGGTTTGGATGTCGAGAAGGTCCGCGGCCCGCTCGCGTTGGGCCTCCGTGACTTTCGCTTCGCCGCTGTCGGTCAGTGCGAAGACAGTCTCGGTTTCGGGTAGCGCGAGTCCACCGGCCGGAGCCACGCCGACTCCTGTCGATGTAGCTGCCGCACCGCCGACGCCCGCAGGGTCCGTGACACGCGTCTCGCGGTCGACGTCGTCGCCGGTCAGGTTGATGTCGAGCGTGCCGCCACCGGCGCCGAGATCGCGAAGCGAGCGCTCGACTGCGGCGGCTTGTTCGTCGGTCGCACCACTTTCACGGGCACGGTCGGCTGTCCGTTCGGCACGACTCTGGCCGTACTGGCTCGTCAGCGAGTCAGCTGCCTGTTCTTCGAGACGGTCTTCGCCGAGCGAGGTCAGCTCCGCGCGAAGTTGAGCCCCGTCTCTGACGATGTTGACGGCGCCTGCAGACTGCAGACCGAGCTGGTCGAGCGCCTCTTGTTCGAGATCTAACGCGGTTTCGCGGAGTTGCCCGGTCGCACTCTCTTCGAGGCCGCCGCGGATGTCCGGTTCTGAGGGGGCGGGCCCGCTACCGACTTCACCAGTAGATACGTCGCCGCTGGGTTGTCCATCGCCGATCCCACCGCCGATATCGGCTGGTGTGGCATCGGCTGCGCCGCTGGTGGCCCCGGATCCGAGTAAACCACCCCCGGTTACGCTGCCCGAGTCCGTGGCTGGCGCTTCGCTCCTGTCGCCGTCGACTGACGGTGTGGGCTCCGAGCCACTCTGGGTCTGGTCGGTCTGACTGGGATCGTATCGATCCGGAACGGGATCGACAGTCTGGCCGGCCGTGTTCGTCACCTCCTGGTCGGATGCACTGACGGGCCCGGAGGTCGCGGTCATCGAGCCGCCCATCCCGTCTTCAGCGGGCGTCACCTCGCCCGGTCCTTCGGCGGGCTGTGGGTCATCCGGACTGGTTCGCGGGTCGCCAGGCGAGTTCATGCCCGAGATCGGCTCGCCGGTGTCGATGCCCGAGCGGTCGGGGAGTGGGCCTCGACGACGCACCCGGCTCAATTCTTCGCGGATCCGCCGGGCGGCCTCTCGCTCCTGTTGGTTTTGCGTCGGTTCGTCAGACTCAGGATCTGACCCTGAGGCACCACCTGTTCTGGCCTCGAAGCCAGGGCGAAAACTCATACTCAGCAGCCTATTTTCATCGGCTAAATACCCTGAGGTCGAATTTAGATAAAGACTCACTCATGAGGGTGTTTTATATACTAATCTGGCTTCTAACCGGTCGCTTAATACGGGTTTATTAAAGTACAAAGAGTGTCGCGGTACTCGTGCGCGGTTTAACTTCAGCCTCCCTCAAAGGTGAGGGTGCCTGAGGGTATATAACCGACATCCGAGCGCTCTATCCTATGCGCCGACGGAAGCCACTCACCGAGTGAAAGGTTGGACCCAGAGGACCTGGGACCGGGAAGGGAATGTGCATCTCTTCCTTCGTGCCCGCTGGTCAAAGTCTTACCGAAAATTCGGGTGTGCTTCTGGCGCAATTGGCATGAATGCACACGATACGCGCCCCGCTGAGTCGGGGTACGATGACGAAGGATCGGTAGACAGAGATACTGGTAGCGTTGGATACAAGACTTGGCTAACTCGCGCTCCAGCGGGCGTAACGCTCGAGGAAGTTGCTGAAGCGATTCAGGAATACGACAGTCCAGACCAGGCGTGGCCTGATGACCAGGAGAGTGGCCGATGACCGACTACGACTTAGACGAACTCGACGCCACCGAAGAGTTCGACGAGCTGCTGGAGGTCTTGACCGACGCCTGTTATCTCGGAGAAACCGCTTCGGTTGGCCAGATCACCTTCTACAAATCCGAGTTCGACCGCTGTTGGTACGTCATCCATGACGAGACCCTCGTCGATTGCATCGACGCCAGCCACTTCCGGAGTATTAGTCATCTGGTGAAATACGCCAGCGACGTCGAGCAATCAATGCAGCGACGGGAGGCTGATGCTCAGACTGACGGCGCTCGGAGGTATTCGCAATGAGCTCCGAGGATGACGGACGAGCGACCGACCAGGACAGTCCGAATCCCATCTGCGAGTACTGCGGGTTCGAGATCGAGGAAGAGGGGCAGGAGTGCCCGGCACTCGACGACGGAGAGTGTGAACCATGATCGATCCTGACGACGGGCGGTGTTTCATCATGACCTGCGCGGAGAGTGCCACTGAACGACTGTTCCACCCCGACCGCGGGCTGGTCGAAGCGTGTGAGCACCACGCTCGCAACGTTCGCGAACTACGCACCACCGAAAAAGTGCCGCCAGGAGTGACCCTAAAATGACGGACGGGTTTAAGTACAACCCTGCCAAACAGAGGCGACAAGCGAGCAAAGCCACTACGAGAGTACAACGGCCGGAAGAAGGTCAGGGCCTTTCGGCCCGAAACCCACGCATTCCTTCTTCCGTAGCCGGCGACAAAAAGCGTTGCTCATACAGCAGCGCCGGGACCGCCCTGTTCGCGGGGCGCCGTCGACCGAAACCCCAGACGTGTACGCCCAATGTGAGACGACCGATCGGAATAGACGCCAGGCGAGCCCGTGGCGGTGGTCGCCGATGAGCATCGACGCCACGATCTCACCGGTCACAGGAGAGAACAACTGCGATGAGGACGGATGTGACCTCACGGAACTCCTCGCGCGCATCGATCCCGACGCCGCGGACGCCGACGCGCGAGTACTGTGCCCGACCCACAGGGTCGAGTACCTCCGGGAGGTCTCCGACGCATGAGCGAGACGTCCGCTGCGGACCCGCCGAGCTACCAGATCCGCCTCGTCGGCACCCCCGACGGCGGTGACCGCGTCCCCGACCTCTCGCCGCGAGAGGCCCGGGACCGCTGGCTCAACAAACTCCGCGTCTCGAAGGCCGACTCCAGCGTCTCCGCGTATCACTACCAGACGAAGCTCTTCGTCGAGTGGTGCGAGGAGCAGGGCATCACCTCGATCGGCGAGCTCACCGGCTGGGACATCGAGTCCTACGAGACCCACCGTCGCGGCCAGGGCGTCAAGCCCTACACGCTCCAGAAGGAACTGGGCACGCTCCGGCGCTTCCTGGAGTACTGCGCCCGGATCGAACTCGTCGACGAGTCGCTCCCCGAGAAGGTCGACCCGCCGGACACCCCCCGGGACTCACAGGTCGACGAGACGATGCTCCACCCGGAGCGCGCCCAGCGGATCCTGGCCTACTACCGCCAGGACCCTGCCGCCCGGGCGACGCGGGCCCACGCACTCCTCGAAGTCGCGTGGTTCACCGGCGCCCGACTCGGTGCGCTCCGCGGCCTCGACGTCGACGACTACGACGCCGGGGAGCAGTACGTCGCGTTCCGTCACCGGCCGAACCTGGGGACGCCCCTCAAGAACGGCGAGGACGGCGAGCGCGTCGTGGGCCTCCCCGAGAAGATCTGCGAGGTCCTCGACGAGTACGTCGACCAGGAGCGCCACGACGAGTTCGACGACCACGGTCGCGAGCCGCTCCTCGCGAGCGCGGTGGGTCGGCCGTCGACGAACGCGGTCCGGGCGTGGATGTACCAGGCGACGATCCCCTGCCTCTACACGGACTGTCCCCACGGGAACGAACGCGAGACCTGCGAGTACCTGGAGGACTCCTACAACAACGTCAGCAAGTGCCCCTCGTCACGGAGCCCACACCAGGTCCGGACCGGCTCGATCACCTGGCAGCGCAACCGTGGCGTCCCCGCCGACGTCGTCTCACAGCGGGTGAACTCGTCGGTCCGGGTCATCGAGAAGCACTACGATAAGCCCGACGAGGTCAAGGAGATGGAAAAGCGGCGTCGCCAGTATCTCGATCGCCTCGATTTCGACGGCCAGGACGGTGATGACGAATGAGTTACGTGTCATTTACGGGTCCCGCCCCAACCCATTTCTGACGGCGCTACACCGCGAGAGCCCTATGTGGCTCTCGCAACAGCGCCGTGTGTATGGTTGCAAGGATTTGAACCAGACGAGCCGCAGCCCGGAACGGCCGAGCGGAGCGAGGCCGCACGCCCGGACCGTCTCGACGAGGTTCAGATCCGCCCCAACTCAGTCGCCCGGATACTGTGGGACCACTCCGCATGGATCGACGTCGTCACCACCTCTCTCCGCGGTCACCGCTCCACAGGTGTCGGAAGATGTTTATATCGTCACTCGACTACTCGAACCCGAACGACTTCATCCGTTCACACGCCGGAGAGGCCGTCGTCTCGATGTTACCTCCTATCGAGAATCGAGTTCTGGATGGGGAAACCGGGATCTGCGGCCCGATCTGCTACGTTTGACGTGAACGCGACAGAATGGAGCCCCTTCGTGGGCCGTTGTGGATCGAATCACTGTGGGACCGGTTGAGGCGTTCGCGGACACTTCCCGATACGAATGAGTACTGACGACACCCTGACCCCGCTCGAAACGATGCGGAACAAGCTGGAGACCGAGATCCCCGACGACCTCACGATATCGCGGGTCACCTACGAAGGCCCGGAGCTCGTCGTCTATACGGAAACGCCGCGAAAATTTGCGGAACAGGACGGTCTGCTTCCACACCTGGCCAGCACCGTCCGGAAACGGATCACGGTTCGCCCGGCCGCCGGGACGCAGACGAGCGAGCGCGACGCCGAGGCCCGGATTCGCGAGTTGATCCCCGAGGAGGCCGGGATCACGAACCTCCGATTCTACCCGACGACCGGCGAAGTCGTGGTCGAGGCCGAGAAACCGGGGCTCGTCATCGGCCAGCGGGGGAGCACTCTCCGGGAGATCCAGCAGGACGTCGGGTGGACGGCCGAGGTGCTCCGGACGCCGCCGATGGAGTCGTCGACGGTCGACAACGTCCGGAACTACCTCGTCCAGGAGCGGGCCGACCGCCGCGAGTTCCTCGAAGAGGTCGGCGAACAGATCCATCGCGAGCCGGATCAGGAACCCGAGTGGGTCCGCGTGACGACGCTCGGGTGCTGTCGCGAGGTCGGCCGGGCGAGTTTCATACTCAGTACCCCCGAAACGCGGATTCTCGTCGACTGTGGCGACAAGCCCGGCGCCGAAGGGGAGGTCCCCTACCTGCAGATTCCGGAGGCCAACCCCATCGCGGACCTCGATGCGGTCGTCCTGACACACGCCCACCTCGACCACAGTGCGCTGCTTCCGCTACTGTTCAAGTACGGGTACGACGGACCGGTCTACACGACGGAGCCGACCCGCGACCTGATGGGGCTCCTCCAGCTCGACTACATCGACGTCGCCGCCAAAGAGGGACGGACGCCGCCCTACGAGAGCGAGATGGTCCGAGAGGAACTGAAACACACGATCACGCTCGACTACGGCGACGTCACCGATATCGCGCCGGACATCAAGCTCACCCTCCACAACGCCGGCCACATCCTGGGAAGCGCCGTCGCGCACTTCCACGTCGGGAGCGGGTTCCACAACGTCGTCTTCTCTGGCGACGTCCACTACACCGACACGAGGCTGTTCAACGGCGCCTCGAACGACTTCCCGCGCGTCGAGTCACTCATCATGGAATCGACATACGGCCGGCGCGACGACTACCAGACCGACCAGGCGGACAGCGAACGCAAACTCACCGAACTGGTCAACGCGACCTACGAAGAGGGCGGCAAGGTCGTCATTCCGGCCTTCGCGGTCGGTCGCTCGCAGGAACTCATGCTGGTGCTCGAAGAGGCGATGCGGGAGGGTCGGATCCCGACGATGCCGGTGTATCTCGACGGGATGATCCGCGAGGCGACGGCGATCCACACGGCCTATCCCGAGTTCCTCCGCGACGGGCTTCGCCAGCGCATCCTACAGGAAGACGAGAACCCGTTCCTCGCCGACCAGTTCCAGCAGGTTGACGGCGGGAAAGAGATGCGCGAAGACATCGCCGGCGGCGAACCGTGTGTCATCCTCTCGACGTCGGGGATGGTGACCGGCGGGCCGATCATGTCGTGGCTCCAGTTGCTCGGTGGCGACACGGAGAACACGTTGCTCTTCGTCGGCTACCAGGCCCAGGGAACGCTCGGCCGACGGATCCAGAGCGGGCGCCGTGAGATCCCGTTCAGCGACCGCGGGAGTCGGAGCGAGCAGTTGACCCTCCGGTTCGACGTCGACTCCGTGAGCGGGTTCTCGGGGCACGCGGACCGGAACGGGCTCGAAGACTTCGTCGGGACGATGAATCCTCGCCCGGAAGAAATTCTTTGCGTCCACGGCGACGAGACGGCGACCGACCAGTTCTCCTCGGCGCTGTACGAGCAGTTCGACGTCCGGACGCACGCGCCTCGAAACATGGAGACGTTCCGGTTCGATTGAAAAGTCGACGTCGTTCATCGACTGACGAGGGGCGAGCGCGCCGACTCGACCCTTCCACGGGGTATTTACGTCGTGGGCCCTGAACGATCCGTAACCGAAACACGCGCTGTCCCCGAGGACGGCGTGTGACGGGCCGAATCGCAAGCGTCGAAGCGTATCGCGCTGTTTTCCCCGCTCACACGCCCTGCTCTCCTGTACCAGGCGCCCTCTCGACCGAGTGCTGGGACCGCTCTCTTCGGCCCCACTATGGAAATCGAACTCGCTACTGTCGGCGGCTACGAGGAAGTCGGCCGCCAGATGACCGCTGTCCGTGCCGGTGACGACGTCGTTATCTTCGACATGGGACTCAATCTCTCGAAGGTACTGATCCACGACGACGTCCAGACCGAACGGATGCACAGCCTCGACCTGATCGATATGGACGCCATCCCCGACGACCGGGTGATGTCCGACTTCGAGGGCGACGTGAAGGCTATCGTGCCGACACACGGCCACCTCGACCACATCGGCGCCATCCCGAAACTCGCCCACCGCTACGACGCACCTATCGTCGCTACCCCGTTCACGCTCGCACTCGTCGAAGACCAGATCGACGACGAGGGGAAGTTCACCGTCGGGAACGACCTCGTCGAGATGGAAGCCGGCGAGACGATGCGTATCGGCGAGGGCGTCGACCTCGAGTTCGTCAACGTCACCCACTCGACCATCGACGCGATCAACCCGGTCCTGCACACGCCGGAGGGCGCCGTCGTCTACGGGCTCGACAAGCGCATGGACCACACGCCGGTCATCGGCGATCCCATCGACATGGAGCGGTTCCGCGAGATAGGCCGCGAAGGGGTGCTGTGTTACATCGAGGACTGTACCAACGCCAACAAGAAGGGGCGAACGCCGAGCGAGGCCGTCGCGCGCAGTGAGTTGCAGGACCTCATGCTGAGCCTGAGAGACTACGAGGGCGGGATCGTCGCGACGACGTTCGCCAGCCACATCGCGCGGGTCACGAGCCTCGTCGAGTTCGCGGAGGACATCGGCCGCCAGCCCGTCCTGCTCGGCCGCTCGATGGAGAAGTACTCCGGGACCGCCGAACGGATCGGCGCGGTAGAGTTCCCCGACGACCTCGGGATGTACGGCCACCGGCAATCCGTCGACCGAACCTTCGAGCGGATCATGAACGAGGGCAAGGAGAACTTCCTGCCCGTCGTCACCGGCCACCAGGGCGAACCGCGCGCGATGCTGACCCGGATGGGTCGCGGCGAGACACCGTACGAACTGGAGGAGGGCGACAAGGTCATCTTCTCTGCGGGTGTCATCCCCGAACCCACCAACGAGGGGCAACGCTACCAGAGCGAGACGCTGCTTGGGATGCAGGGCGCGCGAATCTACGACGACGTCCACGTCTCGGGTCACCTCTCGCGGGAAGGCCACTACGAGATGCTCGACGCGCTCCGGCCCGAGCATCTGGTTCCGGCACACCAGGACATGGCCGGGTTCTCCGGGTACGTCGACCTCGCGACGAGTCAGGGGTACGAACTGGGCCAGGACCTGCACGTCACCTCCAACGGGAACACCATCCAGCTGGTGTAGAGGGCTCTCGTGTGCGGACCGAGCGGCCCGCCGTCGCTCTCGCTTCGGCGACGAGGAACCGGTCCCTGCGGTCGCACGAGTTCCTTCACCCGATAGCGCCGTCGGGGTTGCGCTCGCCCAGCATCCCCAGCAGGACTTCTTTGAACCGTTCGTCGTCGGCGGCTTCGACGACCCGGGTTCGCTCGGCACCGTCGGTCATCCCGCGGACGTCGGCGCTGGTGTAGCCCCGCGTGAGCCCCGCGCGTTCGTCGACGGCGACGTGGTAGGTGTCGAGTTCTTCGCGGAGTTCGGGGTAGGCCGCGAGCGCGGTCGTGAGTCCGTCCGGGAGCGCCACGGTGTCGTCGTCGCCGAGCGCGCGGGCCTGCCTGTTCACTTCGAGGAAAAAGTCGCCGAGGTCGGTGTCGAGCGCGCCGACGGACTCGAAGAGGTCGGTCCCGAGGCGGTTGCGCTGGCAGAGCCCCCAGTCGACGAGCGACACGTCGAACTCCGCGAGGACGCGGTGGGCGGCGTCGGGGTCGACCCAGAAGTTGAACTCGGCGGCGGGCGTGACGTTGCCGGCGCAGTTGACGTTGCCACCCATGACCCACACCTCGTCGACGAGACCAGGGAGGTCGGGTTCGCGGGCGTAGGCGAGCGCGAGGTTGGTCAGCGGGCCGATACACAGGAGGGATATCTCGCCCGGCGACGCGCGACAGCGGTCGGCGATGACGTCGGGGCCGAACCCCTCGGGGGAGTCGATACCGGTCTCGGGGTGGAGGTCACCGCCGAGGCCGCCGTCGCCGTGGACCTCCTCGGCGTGGTCGAACGACTTGAGTAGCGGCGAGCGAGCACCCTCGTAGACGGGGATATCGGCGGCGTCGACGAGCGAGAGCGTGTACTTGGCGTTTTCGACCTCGCGGTCGAACGGGACGTTCCCGGCGACGACGGTGACGGCCTCGACGGAGAGCCGGTCGGTGAGACAGGCGAGCGCGAGCGCCTGCGTGTCGTCGCCGGCGGTGTCGGTGTCGACGATGACGCGGTCCATACCCGACTGTCGGGCGCCGCCACTAAGCCGTTCGGGGTGGTCGACGCTGACAACACCCGGTGGTCGACACTGACTGGCGTGGACCCCACGAAAAATCGAGGTCGTGTCCGCAGACGGGGACGTACGTGGGCGGCGTCGTCGGTCTCAGGCTGCCTGGCTGTTCAGCGCGCCGATCGCCATGTAGTAGCCGACGAACACGAACGAGAGGAGGAAGTATTTGACCCCGCTCTCGCCAGTCAGTGTCTCCACGTCCTGGTAGAACAACCAGAGCGAGTAGAAGTTGACGACCGGGAAAAACAGCATGACCGTCCGGATCACCGGACTGAATCCCGGGTCGAGTTCCGCTTCCTCGGCGAACTCCGTGTGGTACTGGTGGGTCACGTACAGCCAGTACAGGCCGAACGTGACGATACTCAACAACAGGACCTTGACGACGCTTCGCTGTTGAACGCCCATCTATCTGACACTCCAGCCCCCTCTTCTCGACAGCATATAATAAAGGTGGTGTCAAAACCTCTAGTGTGACAGGTCATCCGGAGACAACGTCGACGCCGTGTGGATCAACCGGGGAAGCGAGTGTGGGTCAACCGGGGAAGCGAGTGTGGGTCAACCGGGGAAGCGAGTGTGGGTCAACCGGGGAAGCGAGTGTGGAGCCGAGACAGCGAGTTCGGGATCGGGGAAACATGTTCGGATCCGGTTTTAGGGTGGAGAAAGACCTAGTTGCTGGCGATGGTATCCACAGGCGACACCGCGCCGACGTTCACCGCGACGTACAGGGGCAGCGACCACGAGACGTTCGATCTCGCCGAGCACCTCGGCGAGGGCCCGGTCGTGCTGGCGTTTTTCCCCGGGGCGTTCACGCCGCCGTGTTCCAACGAGATGGTGGCCCTGCAGGAGCACCTCGACCAGTTCGAGGCGGCCGGCGCGACGGTCTTCGGCGTCAGCGCCGACTCGGCGTTCTCGCTGGGTGCGTTCGCCGACGAGTACGACCTCGAGTTCGACCTCGTCAGCGACACGGGCGCCGACGCCATCGGGGCCTACGACCTGACGATCGACATCCCGGACCTCGGACTGTACGACGTCGCCAACCGCGCCGTGTTCGTCGTCGACGGGGAGGGGGCCGTCACCTACGCCTGGGTCGCCGACGACCCCACCAACGAACCCGATTACGACGAACTGGTCGACGCAGTCCAGGCGGCCTGAGTCGGATCGGTCGCCGTTCCCGTTTGTCCTGTCGGGGCCGCTCGTGTCGAGGGGGTTCGTGTCCGTGGAAAAGACTGATCGCCGACGGATGCGTGCGCACGAACAGACCCGAATGGCCCCCACGAGAGACGAGTTCGCGACCTGGCTGAAAGTCGAGGTGTGGCTCTCGTTGGCGGTCGTGGCACTCGCTGGCCTGGCGTATCTCTTCGAATTCGTCCGGGCGGTCGCGTCGACCTATCTCGGCGGACTCGGCGGCCTGGTCCCGTACGTCGCCGGCGGGTGGATCCTGTTCGTCGCCGCCTCGTTCTGGTACGCTGGCCGACTCGACGAGGAGTGACCGCTCTCGACGCAATTGTGTTGATGGCGAGTGTGACTGCGAAGGAGACCGGGAACGGAAAGCGTCGGTCCGATCGCGAGTCGTTGGAGTGAGTAGCGAAACTACTGGATACCGAGGATTACTCAGACCGTATTCGATTCAAGGAATCGCGTTACCAATCGTTCCAGGCAGTAGTGGTGTGGGAGAAACTCGATCCGATGGCCGCACCGCACCCGTTCTCGTGCGATGAAAGCCCTCGGGCCGCTGGCGGTCGCTGTCTCCGAAAATCGAAAATTTTCGGGATGACGAGAGAGCCACGGTCTCTCGAACCAAGCGGGATATTCTCGCTCGAACACCCGCACCGCACAGCACTCGCGAGAATAGGGCCCGCTCAGGCGACCACGGGGCTTCGCCCCGCCAGTTCCGGGAGAGCAAGCTCTCCCGACGTCCCGTTCGCTTCGCTCACGGGACCGGCCCTCGCCCTTTCAGTCCGCCAGGGACAAAGTAGGTCTCACAGGCCGTCTCGACGTGGAATGTTCAGTGGCCGTCTCCACAGATCGTTTCCTGGCGGACTGGAAGGGCGAGGCGTGCGTGGCGCGACGTGCCACTTGCCGAACGGGAAAACGACCCGTGAGGCGGGCTCGCGGCGACCATCGGGAGCGGAGTCGCCTGAGCGACCCCTGTCCGCGCGGGCGGTGCTGAGAGCGCGGATATGTCGCTCAGCGACCGCGAGCGCGTCGAGGGCTTCCATCCCACGATCACGACTGCGGTCACGCAGACACCGGGCGGGTCGATCACAACTGTCTGCCTCACACCTCCCCAACCTCTTGCGGTGCTCGTCGATTCGCTTCGCTCACTCCTGCGCTCCTCGTCCCTCGCACGATACGCCTCGCGGCCTCGTTTCACTCGGCACGCTCGACGGCGCGCGCCACGGCGGCTGGTTCGCCGGGCGTCACACTCACAGGACGGTGCCGTGTTTCTTGTCGGGGCGCTCTTTCTCGACGGACTCGTAGAACGCGAAGCGGGCGGCGAGTTCGGTCCGGAGGTCGCTCGGGGGGACGATCTCGTCGATGACCACCTCGCTGGCCATGCGGTGGGCGTCGATGTCCTGTCGGTACTCCTCGCGGAGTTCGGCCTCGCGCTCGGCCCGCTCCTCGGGATCGTCGATCTCGTCGAGTTTGTTCGCGTAGACGGCGTTGATAGCGGCCTCGGGACCCATGATAGCGATCTCGCCGGAGGGGAGCGCGATGGTCGACTCGGGGTCGTAGGCCGGCCCGGACATGGCGTAGATGCCAGCGCCGTAGGCCTTCCGGACGACCACGCACTGCTTTGGCACGGTGGCGGCGGAGGTGGCGTAGATCATCTTCTTGCCCTGTTCGAGGATGCCCTCCTTCTCGACCTGTGACCCGGCCATGAACCCGGGCGTGTCACAGAGATAGAGCAGCGGGACGTTGAACGCGTCACACTTCCAGACGAACTCGGCGGCTTTGGCGGCCGAGTCGGGGAAGATGGCCCCCGCGCGTTTGGCGGGCTGGTTGGCGACGATCCCCACCGGACGGCCGTCGATGCGGGCGAAGGCGGTGACGATCTCCGCGCCGAACTCGGGCTGGAGTTCGAACACCGAGCCGGCGTCGGCGACCCGTTCGATGACCTCGCGGATGTCGTACCCCTCGTTGGGCGACTCGGGGACGACAGAGTCGATCCCGTCCGGGGACTTCTCGGGCGCGGTACCCTCGGTCCGGGGCGGTTGCTCGTCGCTGTTGTCCGGGAGATACGTCATCAGCTGGGCGACCAGGTCGCGGGCGTGCTGTTCGTCCTCCGCGACCAGGTCCGCGGAGCCGGAGTGGCGGGTGTGGACCTCGGGACCACCGAGCTCCTGGAGGTCGATCTCCTCGCCGGTGACCATCTCGACCATCCGCGGGCTGGCGATGGCCATCGCACTCATGCCCTCGACCATCACGGTGAAATCGGCGAAGACCGGCGTGTAGGCCGCGCCGGCGATACTGGGACCGTAGAGGACGCACACCTGGGGGACCCGGCCAGAGAGCATCGAATGGTTGTAGTAGTACTTCCCGATCCCCTCGCGGTTGGCGAAAAAGCCCCGTTGCTGGTCGATCCGTCCGCCGGAGGAATCCATCAGGTAGAGGACGGGACGGCCGGTCTTGAGGGCGCGCTGTTGCATGCGGAGGAACTTCTCGACGCCGTGTTCGGCCATCGAGCCCGCCTTCACAGTAAAATCGTTGGCCATGAAGTGGACCTCGCGGTCGGCGAACTCGGCGGCGCCGGTGAGCAACCCGTCGGCGGGGAGTCGGTCGTCCGTATCGGCGTCCGGGTCCGGCGAATCGGGGTGCCACCCGTCGAAGTTGGCGAAGCGGCCGTCCTCGAAGAGCAGTCCCGCCGGCGGGTCGACGCTCCCGTGGGCGTCGTCGCCGGTGCCGGCTCCAGGGTCGGTCGTTCCGGGTTCGGGGTCGGTCTCGCCGAACCAGAGTTCGAGCCGGTCGCGGACGAACAGTTTCCCGCGTTCGGCGAGTCGCTCGCGGTACTTCTCGGGCCCGCCCGCGTAGATGTCGGCGATCTCCGCGCGGAGCGCCCGCTCGCGGTCGGTCGGGCCGCCCGTGGCGTCGGTCACACCGCCGGCGTCCCCACCGGTCGTCGCTACACTGTCAGTTCCTCCGGCGTCGCCGCCTCCGCTCGTCGCCGCCTCGGTGGCCGCCTCGTCGGGGTCGTGGACCACTGTGGGCTCGTCAGCGTCGCCGACGTAGACCTCGATCGGGCCACTCCCGGGGCGGTGCTGAGCGAGCGCCGACGCGATGGCCGCCGCCTCCTCGTCGCTCGCGGTCCCGGCGATCCGGACTCTCATGTCCGGGCCCTCGTCCGGCACGACCAAAAGGCGTCCGCCGACGCAAGGTGCAGGTGGCGGGTGTCGCTCGTGTCGGCCCAGGAGCTATCAGGCTTGATACTCCCGGGAGACAGGTTAAGTACCGGTTCGACTAACCTGGAGTCGATGAACCGGCTGAGTGTGTCCCTTCTCGCGGTTATCGTCGTCGGATCCGTCCTGGGCGGCGTGGCAGCCGCGGGCCCGCTGGCGTCGAGCGACGCGGAGCCGTCGGTGTCGGTCACGGTGAACTCGGAATCGGTCGACGACGGGGGGCGCGTCGAGGTGGGACCCGACCTCGACATCACGGTCTCGGCGGCGGTCGACGAGAGTGCAGCCGACGGGACGGCCCTCTCCGAGATCGTCGTCCGGGTCGAGGGCGAGTTCCGGACGAACGTCGACGTCGACGGCACGAGCGCCGAGGAGACGTTCACGCCGGACCTGGACGACGGGAACAGCACGGTCCGGGTGATCGTCACGGACGAGGCGGGCAACGTCAACTCCACGCGGTTTACCGTCGACAGGGACGAGACGCCCCCGTGGGTCTTCCTGCACTCGCCCTACCGGACCCGCCCGTACTACGGGATCAGCGACGGCCGGGCGAACGGGTCGGCGGTCACGCTGGAGGGCACGATCATCGAGGACTCGGCCGTCGAGAAGGTCCGGGTCACCCACGACTACGGCAACGGTGAGGGTGACACGTACGTCCGCCGGGACGTCGGGCACAACTTCTCGATCCCGATGGATCTGGGATACACACGGTCCAACCGGACGGAGACGAACTACTTCGTCCTCACGGCGGTCGACGAGTTCGACAACGTCCGCCGGTACACGTTCGAGATCGACGTCGGCGACGGTGCGGCCCCGACGGTGTCGCCGGAACCGTACGCCGACGAGACGACCGAGGGCTGGGTGTACTTCGCGGGGACAGTCAGCGACGACGTCTGGGTCAGGGAGGCGACGGTCCGTCTCAGACCCGTGGGTGGCTGGGACTCGAACAGGTCCGAGGCACCGAGGGTGGTCAACAGGGAACAGATCGCCAGCCCCCGATCGTACGACTACCGGGGCGGCCGGCGGTCGGTGTCGTTCAACGAGTCGTTTTTCATGGACGGGTACGGCACCTACGAGTTCGTCGTCACGGTGACCGACATCGCGAACCGGACGACCACGCGTACCTACGAGATCACGCGCACGAAAGACGAGGTCGACCCGCGTCCGGAGGTGGTCCTCGACCGTGACCGGACCGTCGCGCTCGACCGCGAGACCCTCTTCGTGAGCGGCGCGTCCCTCGAAGGCACCACACAGCGGCTGGTCATCGAGACGCGCGACGCCGCGACCGGGGAGACGGTCGATTACGAACGGGTCCACGACGACGAGTACACCGACCGCGTCGACTTCAGCCGCGAGGTCGGGCTGGGATCGGGGTTGACGGAAGTGATCGTCCGCGCGACCGGGTCCGACGGCGTCGAGGTCGCAGAGCGCTTCTACGTCAACGCCACCTCGCTCGAAGTCTTCGTCGGCAACGACACGAGCGACCCGTGGCCGGCCGTCGCGGTCACGTCGCTGACCGACGAGCGCCCGGGGACCGCGAGTTCGGCCGTGACGGTCAGGCGCGCCCGGGGTGGGGAGACGGTCAGCGTGCCCGGCCACACCGGGGACCTCGTCGCGGGGACGGCGAACGTGACCCTGGAGCGCCTCGACGTCGCGCTCGCCACGGACGGGAACGCCACCGCGACCGTCGCGGTCAGCGAACGAGGCGCCGACACCCTCCGGGGTCCACCCGGCGTGGAGGCTGCGGGGACGGTTCGCATCCAGCACTCGGTGTCCGGCGACCGCGTCGACGGCGTGACGCTCTGGGCCAGTATCGACCCTGCGTACCTCGCGAACGCGGGGCTCGCGGCCGAGGAACTCACCCTCTACCGACTCTCGGATGGCCGGTGGAACGCACTGGAGACCAGCGTCGTCAACGAGACCAGGGAGACGGTCCGCTACCGGGTCGAGTCGCCGGGACTCTCCGTATTCGCCTTCGCTCGCTCGGGCGCGAGCGGCCCGGCGACGGCGGGTGACGGGGCTGGCGCGGGGACGCTCGTCGGACGACCGACCGACCTCTCGGCGGTGACGGTGACAGGCGGCCCCGGTGGAGGCTGGACCGTCGACTCGCTCCCCGCTGGCGGGGCGGGCAACGGAACGTCGGGAGAGGGATCGAGTGGCGGATCGGCGGGCGGACCCGCCGGCGAGGCACAGATATTCGTCTCGAACGTCACGCTCAACCGGACGCAGGTAGCGGTCAACGAGAGCGTGACCGTCACGGCGACGCTTGCAAACGCCGGTGACGCGGACGGGAGTTACGTGGCCGGCCTCGCGGCGATCCACGAAGTCGACCGCAACCGCACGTCCGTCGCGACGCGAGTGGTACAGGTTCCTGCCGGCGGCCGGGAGACGGTGGAGTTCCGGACGGCCTTCGCCGAGTCGGGCAACCACACTGTCTCGGTCAACGGAACCCGGGCCGGCCCGGTCGTCGTCTCCGGTGGCGGGGGTGGCTTCCTCTCCATCTTCTCGTTCATCCCGGTTCGCCTCGTCGGGCTCGCGCTGGGCGGGTTGTTCGGGCTCGGCGTCGTCCTCACGCTCGTCAGGTTCGTCGTCCGCCGGGTCGGCGGCAGCGGCGAGACGGGCGGGTGAAAACAGCGGGCCTACCAGTTCCGGAACGTCGTCTCGATCTCCTCGACCAGCGACCCGGTACCGAGATAGATAGGCGAGCGCTCGTGGAGTTCGGTGGGGTCGACGTCGCGCCAGTCGCCCTCACCGGTCGTGGCGGCGCCGCCGGCGGACTCGGTGATCAGTCCCATCGGCGCACACTCGAAGTGATAGCGGAGTTTCCCCTCCGGGGCGTCGCGGAGTTCGGGGTAGGCGAAGAGGCCGCCGTGGGTCAGTACCTGCGAGACGTCGGCGACGAACGCGCCGCCGTAGCGGAGTTTCAACCGGTCGTCCTCCATGTCCTCGGTGGCCGCGGTGACCCGATCGGTCCAGTCCGGCCGGCGCCCGCCCATCCCGTAGACCGTCGGGTCCTCGGGGATGGCGACCTCCTCGTCGAGGATCTCTGCCCCGCTCTCCGTCACGAGGTACTCGGCGGTGCGCTCGTCGTCAGCGACGACCATCGTCGTGTTCGGCCCGTAGAGAACGTACGTCGCGGCGACGAGATGGTCGCCCGAGACCGGTAGCGGGCGGTCGTAGATGCCGACGATGGTCCCCATCGGACTGTTCGATTTCAGGTTCGAGGAACCGTCCAGCGGGTCGACCGCGAGGTGGTACTCGGTGGCTGTCTCGCTTTCGACGTCGTCGGCGAAGACCGCCTCGGCCCGTTCCTCGCTGGCGTAACTGGTGACGCCCTCGACCGCGAGCAGTTCGGTTTCGAGGCGGTCGTCGGCGAACTCGTCGGCGGCGCGGATCCGCTCGCCGCTGGGGTTCTCCCGGTCGACGTAGGCGCGCCGCTGGGCTAACGCCGTCCGGATCTCCGGGACCGTCTCGACCAGCGCCCCGCAGATCTCCTCGACGACGGCGTCGTCGACCCAGGCGAACTGCTGGGCGCTCTCGGGATCGTTCACGTCCGAATCGGAGGCGTCCGCGTCGGATAGCTGTTCGGACATCTCAGGCCCGCGCGGGGCTCCCCCGTAGCGCCTCGTCGGCGGAGGCCCCCTCGAAGATCACCTGTTCGAGGGCGTCGAGGAACTCGTGGGGGTTCTCACGCTGGAAGACGTTGCGGCCGACGGCCAGGCCACCGGCGCCGGCGCCCATCACGGCTTCGACCTGTTCGAGGAACGCCCGGTCGCTCGTCTTCGACCCGCCGGACATGAGTACCTTCGCCGGGTTCGCCACGTCACAGACGTGCTCCATCGCGTCCTGACTGCCGGGATATTTGACCTTCGTGACGTCCGCGCCGAGTTCGAGGCCCAGTCGGGCGGCGTAGGCGATCGTCGACTCGCTGGTGTCGTCTTTCAGTCCCTGTCCCCGGGGGTACGACCACATCACGACGGGCACGTCGTAGCTGCGAGCTTCCTCCTGGATCTCGCGGAACTCCTCGAACATCTCGACCTCGTGGTTGGAACCGCCGTAGACGGTAAAACCGACCGCCTCGGCACCGAGTTCCTCGACGGCGTACTCCACCGAGCAGTTGACCGCGCTGTCGGGTTCGCCCATCCAGAGGTTCGAGGTGCCGTTGAGCTTCGAGAGCAGCGAGACTTCGTCGTCGTAGGAGGGGTAGTAGGCCTCGGCGACGCCCTTGCCCACCGCCAGCGACGTCACCGCCGGGTGTGTCGCCACGTCGAACACGTGCTCGGGGTTCGCGCTCTCGGGCTGGGGCTCGAAGTCCACCGGCCCGTGTTCGATCCCGTGGTCGTACGCCAGAACAAGTACCTTCCCGTCCCTCGTGAGGGGGGCGTCGTCGATGGGGCGCATCACCCGCACGTACACGTGGCGACGTTATATGTCTTTTCTGACATAATTAACTCCGGAGTGAGTAAACGATTGTACGGGGTGGCAACACCTGCGTGAGTCGGTCCGTCGGGGGAGCGGTTTCGGGACGCTACGCAGTTAGCGCGCGTCTCTTTCCCGATCCGTTCGGTAGCGGCTCCCCATGCCCTGTCCCAGTCCTGCGAGCCACCCGGACCCGACGCCCGTCGTCTTCCACGCGTTCGGCCGCCAGTCACGATGACGCTCCGGCGTCACTTTCCGACGAGGGACGTCCCGGGTCTCGACCTGACGGCCGGCGAGTACGCGGTCACGCCCTCGGAGCGCTCGCGTGACCCCGACGAGCAGGTGACCAACATCCTGACCGGGGACGCCGGCCCGGGCGACACACAGCACCACTTCGACGTGACCGGTCCGGACGACACGACGCTCCTGGAAGTCGTCGAGGAGTTCGAGTCTGACCCCGCCGACCGGTTCGAATCTGACCCCGCCGACCGGTTCGAATCTGGCCCCGCCGACCGGTTCGGGTCGGGTGACGGGGAGTTCTCCGGTGTGACCTACCGGCATTTCCTGTTTCGGTCGCCGGCGGGCGACCCCCGACTCGTTCTCCACCGGGGCGGATTCGCGACCAGGTACACGCTCCGGGCGGCCGCCACCGGGACCGTCCTGGCGACGTGGTCGAAGTCGTGGGGGTTTCTCGGGAACTGGCGACTCGCCGACCCCGGGGGGACGACCAGGGCGACGCTGCGGAAAGACCGCTCCGTCGGGGACCTCGTCTCGATCTCGCGACACGGGACCTACGTCGTCCGGTCGACCGACGGCACGGACCTCGCCCGGTTCGAACGGACGCGCCTCGGGAGCGGCTTCACCGAACTGGCACGTTCCGAACTCGCGGTCACGGTCGACCCGTCCGCGGTCCCTCCGGCGATCTGTCTGGCACTCGGCGTCGGGATACTCGTCGAGGCCTGGCAGTCGGGCGGACGCAGTCACGGCGGGGGCGACGTCTCGTGAGGGCCGGCAGGCTTACCGGTCGAACGGCCCTATCCCCACACATGCGCGACGTAGACTCGATCGAGACCGTCGGCGTCGTCGGTGCCGGGACGATGGGCGCCGGGATCGCACAGGTCGCCGCCCAGCGGGGGTACGACGTCGTCGTGCGCGACGTGACCGACGACCTCGTCGCCGACGGCATGGACAGTATCGAGAGCGGCCTCGACCGCCAGCGGGGCGACGAACTCACCGACGAGGCAGCCGACGCGGCCCGCGACCGCGTGACCGGCACGACCGAACTCGACGACCTCGCCGGGGCGGACGTCGCCGTCGAAGCGGTGGTCGAAGATATGGACGTCAAGCGCGACGTGTTCGCCGACCTCGCGGCGGTCACCGACGACGACGTCGTCCTCGCGACGAACACGAGTACGCTCTCGATCACGACCATCGCGGCCGCGACCGACCGCGCGGACCTCGTGGTCGGGCTCCACTTCATGAATCCCGTTCCAGTGATGAAGGGCGTCGAGGTGGTCGTCGGCGAGAAGACCGTGCCCGGCGTCGTGGAGTTCGCCCACGACTTCGCCGAGGCGCTGGGCAAGGAGACCTGGGAGGCCGACGACAAGCCCGGGTTCGTCACCAACCGCATCCTGATGCCCTGGATCAACGAGGGGATCCGCGCCTACGACGAGGGCGTCGCCACGAAGGAGGACGTCGACCGCGGGATGACGCTGGGGACGAACGTCCCGATGGGGCCCCTGGAGCTGGCCGACCACATCGGCCTCGACGTCTGTCTGCACGCCTCCCGGACCCTCCACGAGGAACTCGGCGACCGGTACCGGCCCGCGTACCTCCTCAAACGGAAGGTCGAAGCCGGCGACCTGGGCAAGAAGACCGGACGCGGCTTCTACGAGTACGAGTACGAGGACTGAGGGTCCGGGACACCGGCTGTCGGCCCGGGCGCGTCCACCCGGGTGCGTCGGCTGGAGCACGGCAGCCAGGGCGCGGCGAACGTCGAACTGCCGGTCCGGAGCCGCCGGAGTTCTGTCGGCACCCCAACGTTTAGTACTGTGTGTGAACAGTACTCACGATAGAGCGTCAGCTCCCGGCGACGGTGACTGCCGTCGCGTTCGACCGGATGTGAGCGTTCACGTGGGCAGTCACGCCGGGCCGAGGCGTCAGGCCATCGGGGGGACCGAATCCGGAGGGGTCAGGGATGGCACACACTGTACCGTTCCACGCGGGTGTACTCGGGCTGTCAGCGGTGGTGACAGCGGCGCTGGCGGTCCACGCGTATCGTTCCAGAGGCGTCCCCGGCCGACTCCCGTTCGCGCTCTTTATGTGTTCGGTCTCGGTGTGGACCGCCGCCTACGGTCTGGGCATCGTCACGCCGATTCGGGGTCCGCGAGTCGCACTCGAGGCCCTCGCGTGGACCGGCCGCGCGACAGTCGGCGTCTGGATCCTCCTGTTCGCGCTCGCCTATACCGGGTACGACAGGGTCGTCACGCGACGGACGGTGGCGGCCCTGCTGATAGTTCCCGCGTTGACGGTCGCGCTCGTGTGGACCCATCCGTGGAACGACCTCGTCTGGAAGACCGTCCCGCGGGTCGTCTTCTTCGACGGGCTGGCGCTGGTCGTCGCCGGCATCGGCCCCGTCTTCTGGGTGTCGGCGGTCTACGCCTACCTGCTTATCACCGTCTCGGCGGTGTTGCTGGTCCGACTCGTCGTCGCCTCCGAGTACCTCTATCTCGACCAGTCGGCGCTGTTGCTCGTCGGCATCGTCGCGCCAGTCGTCGGAAACGCCATCACGGTCACCGCGCCCCACCCGATCCCGGGCTTCGACTACACGCCCTACGGGTTCGTCGTGACCGGGCTGGCCTTCGGCTACGCGCTCTTTCGCGCCCACCTGTTCGACCTCGTACCGGCAACCCGGGCGCTGGGCCGCAGTGCCGCCGTCGCGCACCTCGACGCGGGCGTCCTCGTCGTCGACACCGACCGGCGGATCATCTACTGCAACGAGGCCGCCGGCGACGTGCTCGACTGCCCCCACAGAGAGGCGATCGGCCAGCGGACGAGCGCGCTCGTCGACGATTCGCAACTCGACTTCGGACCGGAGGACGCCCTCGCCGAACTCGAACGGGGCGACCGCGTCTACGAGATCCGCACCTCCCCGGTGACCGACCGGCGCGACCACTGCATCGGTCACACGGTCGTCGCCCACGACGTGACCGCCCGGAAGGAACGCGAACAGCGACTCTCACTGCTCAACGACGTCAACCGGGTGATCCGCGGCGTCAACCAGTCGCTGGTCTCGGCGACGACCCGCGGGGAGATAGAGCGGTCGGTCTGTGAGCGGGTCCTCGAAGCCGACATCTACCGGCGGGCCTGCGTCGCCGACGTCCCGACGTGGTCCGGCGAGGCCGACCGATGGGAACTCGCTGGCGAGGGCGACCCCGACCCGCCGGTCGCCGACGGCGGGCGACTCGAGACGGAGGTGCTCGACCCGGACGCCGCCGACTCGCTCCCGACGGTCGACGTGGATGCGGGGGACGGCGAGGACGACGGGGACGAGGGCGGGGGCGGGACCTGGCTCGTCGTCCCGCTGGTCCACGGGCGGACGGTCTACGGCGCGCTGGGGCTGTACACGGACCGGACGGAGATTCCCGACCGCGAGCAAGCGGTACTCCGCGAACTCGGCGAGACGGTCGGTTACGCCATCGACGCCGTCGAGACGCGCCAGTTGCTGTCGGCCGAGGCGGTGGTCGAACTCGACCTCGAGAGTCGCGACCCCGGGGCCCCGCTCGTCGCGGCGACGGCTGCCACCGGCGGGACCGTCGAGGTCACGGCGCTCGTCCCGCAGGGTGACGGGACCAACGTCGCGTACGTCCGCGTGCCCGGGGGCGACCCCGCGACGGTCCGGGACCACCTCGCGACCGGGAGCGACGCCACCGTGCGAACGATCCGCGGCGGCGGTGGCACGAGCGACGGGGAGACGGACGGAACCAGTGGTGGCGCGAACGAGGGTGAACGCGAGGGCGAGGCGCTCCTGGAGTGGCGACTGACCGGCGACAGCCTGCTCGGAACGCTCGCAGCAGAGGGGGCACACGTCACGCGGGCAGCGGGCGCGGGCGGCGCGGTCGCCTACGAGGTCGAACTCCCCACCCAGGGGGAGGTCCGCTCGCTCGTCGACCGCGTCCGCGAGCGGTTCCCCGAGACGGACGTCCTGGCCAAGCGCGAGCGCAGCCACCCGATCGAGACCGGCGACCCGCCCGACGAGGCGGTCCTGGACGAACTCACCGACAGACAGCGCGAGGCGCTCGAAGTCGCCTACCGCGCCGGCTACTTCGGCTGGCCGCGCGACTCCAGCGCCGAGGAGGTCGCCGACACCATGGACATCTCCGCCGCGACGCTCCACGGCCACCTCCGCAAGGCCCAGAAACACCTCCTCGACGACGTCTTCGACTCCCAGTCGTCGTCGCGGCTCGAAGACTGACGGCGACGCCGGGCCGGTCGGTACGTGACAGCGCGACCGGCGACGAGACGAACCCACGGACGGCTTTCAGCCTGCAATCCGTCGGTCACGGCCTCGCGCTAAGTGTATAGCGTCGGGGTTCAATCGGGTACGCACCCCTCCTCGGCGTATGGTTCGAGAGGATCGAGGCCAGGGGCGACAGCAGGACGCTAGCAGGCGGCGGTTCCTCCTGGGGACGGGCGCGCTGGCCGCGACCAGTCTCGCAGGGTGTACACAGATCCGGAACGCCATCGGGAACAGCACCGGCGGTGTGGGTGGGGGTGGTACCCCGACGGTCGACGCCGGGCCCGCCGTGACGAACCTGACGCCAGCGGACTGCGAACCGGAGGTGATCAACAGCGACATCGAGACGGACACGACGTGGGACGCTGCCGACTGTCCGCGCGTCGCCCTCGATGGGAACGTGCGGGTCACGAACGGCGCGACGCTGACGGTAGAGCCCGGCGTCGAGGTGGTCGGCAGGTCCGGGGCACGGCTGACGGTCAAATCGGGAACGACGCTCACGGCGTCGGGCGACCCCGAGAACCCGGTCTGGTTCTACGGCGACTCCGACACGCCGGGCTACTGGCAGGGGATCCGCATCCACTCGAACACCGCCAACGAGATCGACAACGCGGTCGTCCGCAACGGCGGTGGCAACGGCCTGGCGAACCTCTACCTCCGGGGGAGCGCCAGAGCCGCCGTCACGAACTCCCTGTTCGAACGGAGCGCGACGTCGGGGCTGGTCGCCGACGGCGACACGACGCTGGCCGAGTTCTCTGCCAACGAGTTCCGCGGGAACGGGGAGTACGCCGTCGACATCCCCACGAGGCTCGTCGGGTCTCTCGACGCCGGGTCGACCTACGCGGGCGGGAACAGCACCGACGTGGTCAACGTGTACAGCGAGGACGTCGAGAACGACGCCACCTGGCCCGCGATCGACGCCCCCTACCGGTTCGCGGGGCAGAACCACCGTCTCTTCGCCGCCGTCACCGTCGACCCCGGCGGACAGTTCACCTTCGGTGAGGGTGCCCGCGTCACCGTCAAGGAAGGCGGTTCACTGACCGCCGAAGGCACGAGCGACTCGGGGATCACCTTCGAGGGGGAGACTGCCACGCCGGGCTACTGGCAGGGGATCCGCATCCACTCGAACGAACCGGCCAACAGCTTCGACAACGCCGTCGTCGCCCACGGCGGCGCGAACGGCCTGGCGAACCTCTATCTCCGGGGCAGCGCCAGAGCAGCCGTCACGAACAGCACGTTCCGGGAAAGCGCGACGTCGGGGCTGGTCGCCGACGGCGGCACGACGCTGTCCGAGTTCTCGACCAACGAGTTCGGCAACAATCAGGAGGCGGCCGTGTACGTCTCCACGGCTCACCTCGGGTCCATCGACGCCGGGTCGACCTACGCGGGCGGGAACAGCACCGACGCGGTCCGCGTGTTCAGTCGGGACGTCGAGAGCGACGCCACCTGGCCGGCCGTGCCCTACCGCTTCGACGGGCAGAACCACCGTCTCTTCGCCGCCGTCACCGTCGACCCCGGCGGACAGTTCACCTTCGGCGAGGGCGCCCGGGTCACCGTCAAGGAGGGTGGTTCCCTGACCGCCGAAGGCACGAGTGACTCGGGAATCACCTTCGAAGGGGCGAACGCCACCCCCGGTCAGTGGCAGGGCATTCGCATCCACTCGACGGACCCCGCCAACAGTTTCCAGCACGTCGTCGTCGCCCACGGCGGGGGCAACGGGCTGGCGAACATCTACCTCACGGGCGACGCGCAGGGGTCGGTGACGAACTGTACGCTTCGCCAGAGCGCGACGTGGGGCCTCTACGCGGAGGACGGTGTCACGCTCGACGCGTCGAGCAACGTGTTCGAGAACAACGGCGAAGGTGGTGTGCGGACGCCCCAGTCCGGGTGAGCGGGAACTGGTCCGGTCGGGCCCCGCAGACTTCGCCCCTAGGTGCCTAGCGTCCGGATTCAACTGGGTCGGTCGCGTTGTCGAGGTATGGTTCGAAACGGACCGGGCGGACGGCTGGGAGGATGACCGACGGGACGCCGGAGGCCACACGGCGGCGCTTTCTCGCGCTGGCCGCCGCAGTGGCAGGGGGAAGTCTCGCCGGTTGTGTCGGCGAATTCGGTCCGGGCGGCGGGACCGACACGAGCGCGTCGACGGCCGGCGACGGTAGCCCCGGGTCCGGCGCCGACGAGAGCGGCGGTGACGGGACACCCACCCCAACCGCGACGCCCACGCCGTCGGAGCCGACCGGTGAGACGCCGACGGCGACCGCGACGGCGGCCGATTCGGAACGGACACCGACGGCGACTGCGACGTCGACATCGGAGACGGACACCCTGCCACCGCCGGCCGAGCGGAGCTACGGCGGCTGGCCGACGTTCGGCGGGAACGCCGGGAACACGGGCCACGCACCGGACGAGCGCGTCCCGAGCGGGTCGGTCGGCGAGCAGTGGACCTTCGACGCTGGGACCGAGGTGCAGTCCGCACCGGCGGTGGCCGACGGGACCGTCTTCGTCTCGGCCGGGACGCAGGCAGGGGATGGGGAACCAGGGCTGTACGCGCTGGATGCGGCGTCGGGAGACCAGCAGTGGACGGTCGAGGCCGGTCGGCCGCCGGCGTCGCCGGCAGTGGTCGACGGGACCGTCTACACCACGATCAGCGGGACGTTCGACGCCAGCGTGCAGGCGCTGGACGCGGCCTCCGGCGAGCAACGGTGGACGTTCGAACACGAGGGCCGGGTGCAGGCGGGACTGACGGTCGTGGACGGCACCGTCTTCGTCCAACGTGCCCGCGGGGGCGTGCTCGCGCTGGACGCCGCTTCCGGCGAGCAACAGTGGACGACCGCCCCGGGCGAGGCGGTCCAGTCGGCGCCCGCTGTCGCCGACGGGCGCGTCTACGTGGGCAACCTGGACGGGACCGTCTACGCGCTGGACGCGAACTCCGGCGAGACCGAGTGGTCGGCCAGTACCGCGGACCAGGTCCTCTCGTCGCCGGCAGTGGTCGACGACACCGTCTACGTCGGGTCGGGCATCTCCATCGGGGCGGGCGGCGTCTACGCGTTCGACGCGAACTCGGGCGACCAGCAGTGGCACGCCGACCTCGAAACGGGCGTCTCGGTCTCGCCGGCGGTGGCCGACGGTAGCGTCTACGTCGGGGCGTTCGACCTGACGACGTACGTACTGGACGCCGCCTCCGGCGAGCAACAGTGGGTGTTCGGCACGAACGGCGGCATCACCGACTCCTCCCCGGCGGTGGCCGACGGCACCGTCGTCTTCGGCACGATCAACGACAACGTCTACGGCGTCGACGCGGACTCGGGCGACCAGCTGTGGCGGTTCCCCGTCGGCGACGAGGTGGACTCCTCACCGGCGGTCGCCGACGGCAGCGTCTTCGTCGGCAGCAACGACGGCACGGTCTACGCAGTCACGGGACGATGAGCGAGAATTCGACACTCGGGCTGGTGTTCGCCACGCTGCTCTGTTTCGGATTCGTCGTCGGCGGCGCCTACCTGTACGTCGAGGACGCCAGGGCGGTCAACACGTTCGAGCAGACGGAGGCGACGGTCATCTCGTCGGAGGCCGACTCCGTGAGCGACGGGTACCACGTGGAGGTCACCTACGAGTACACCGTCGACGGCCGGACCTACGAGAGTTCGAACGTCTATCCCGGGCCGGGGCAGACGACGAAATCGGAGTTCGAGGCCGAAGACGTCGCCGAGCAGTACCCCGAGGGCGAGACAGTGACTGCCTACTACAGTCCGGAGAACCCGTCGGAGGCGTTCCTGATCGAGACACGCAACACCCTGATGCCGCTGTTTATGATCGGGATGGGCGGACTGACGTCGTTCGCGTTCGGTGCTGCGCTGGTCAAACGGATCCTGCGCTTCGCGACGTGAGCCGGCGGTGAGCGGCCCGGCGAGTCCGACGTTTTCGACCGGTTCGGCGAGGATTAAGTGCGCCGGTGCTCCACTCCCGGTATGTCCCGTCGCATCATGGACGTGAACGCCTACACGACGCTGGATTTCGCCGAGGGAGTCGTCGAACGACCCGACGGCCGGGAGGAGGCGGTCGCGGTCGTGAACGCCACACACCCGCGGGACGGCCCCGACCACGTCGAACTCCAGGTCGAGATGGACGCCACGGACGTCGACCTGCCCGCCCACGCCGACACGGTAGAGCTGACGCCAGCGCAGGCCCGCGATCTCGCCGCCGACCTGAAAGACGCCGCCGACAGCGTCGAGAGCGGCGGGAGCGGTGAGCGCAGCGGGCGCGGTGATTGAGCGCTCCGGCCCGAGAACCCGGCGTCGCGGGGCGACTGCCGTGGGAGACATCCGAAAACTTATCCCGCGATAGATCCGAGTTTCGCCGACAATGGCGCCCGCTCGCGGGACGACGCTCGCCCTCCTCGGCGTCACCCTGTTCGTCGTGACGATGGCCGCCGGCGCGGTGACGGCACCCGACCGCGGCGTCGCCGGCCCCGACGCGAACACACCGACGCCCACACCGGCTGGTACCGACGCCCCCGGCACGGACGCCGGACCGCCCGGCACCGACGACGGGACGCCCGTCCCGGACGGGCCACGAACGCTCGTCGGCGTCCAGGGCGGCTGGGTCACCCACGGCAACATCCAGCTCTACGCCGACGGTGCCGAAGCCTGGCGCGAGACGAGCGCCGACGGCTACTTCGAGGTCACGATGCTCGACGACGGGACGGTGCTGGCAGCCTTCGCCAACGAGAGTTCCAGCGACTGTGGCGACCTCTCGGCCCCGTGTGCCCGCACCGGCTTCCGGCACGTCGACCCCGACGCCCCGTCGGGCCCCGAAGTCGTCTCCGAGTACAGTTTCCCGGTCGGCTCTATCACCAACAGCGAGGTCCACGCCGTCGACCGGGTCCGCGAGGACACCTACGTCTTCACCGACATGGACGCCGAGCGGGTCGTGATGGTCGAGGACGGCTCCGAAGTCTGGGAGTGGCGGGCCTCCTCGTTCTACGAGGCACCCGAGGACCCGACGTCGAGTGACTGGTTACACATCAACGACGTCGACCACATCGGCGACGAGCGGTTCCTCGTCTCGGTGCGTAACGCCAACCAGATCCTGGTGATCGAGCGCGGCGAGGGCGTGGTCGAGGTGGTCAACGAGGACGACGGCGGGAGCGACTCGACCTGCCGGCAGGACGGCCGTCTGGTCGACGCCGACGGCGACGGTGACGTACGCTGTGGCGACCCGGGCGTGTTCAGAGAACAGCACAATCCCCAGTGGATCGGTCCCGGCGCGGTGCTGGTCGCCGACAGCGACAACGACCGCGTCGTCGAGGTCCACAGGACCGAGGACGGCGACTGGGAACCCGCGTGGGTGGTCACCCAGGCCGCCGGTCTCGGGCTGAACTGGCCGCGTGACGCCGACCGACTCCCCAACGGCAACACGCTGATCACCGACTCGCTGAACAAGCGCGTCGTCGAGGTCGACCGCAACGGCACCGCGGTCTGGAGCGTCGACACGTCCGGCCCGAGCGGTCCAAACATCCCCTACGAGGCAGACCGGCTCCCCTACGGCGAGTTCGCCGGCCGGTTCGCGCCGCCGACCGCCGGAAACGGTTCGACTCCGACCCCGACGCCAGCCGGGGTGACCGACCTCCCGACCGCCAGCGGTGACGGTGACGGCGTCGGCGAGACCGGCGGTGAGATCCCCTTCCTGTCGCTGGCTGTCACCGGGATGCGCGGCACGTTCGCGTGGATCCCCCTCTGGTTCGGCGAACTCCACCTCGCCGTCACCGTCGTCTCGCTCGTCCTCGTCGTCGGTGGCGGCGTCGACAATCTGGTTCAGTCGGGCTTTTTCGGACGCATACGCTCCCGGATCGAGCGGTAACTTCGTCCTCGCCGGTCGGCGGTACTCGACGCGTCGTGGCACTCAGACTTCGGGTTCGATGTAGACCTTGCGGACGCCGCCGCCGGTGCTCGTGAGGGCGTCCTCGATGGCGCTGATACGCTCGTCTAGCTCGCGGCCGCTGACGCCCGGCGCGAACTCGACGTCGGCGGTGACGATGACACGCTCGGGGCCGAAATACACCGTCCGGAAGTCGACGATCCGGTCGACGCCGTCCCAGTCGGCGACGATCTGTCGGAGTTCGTTCTCGTCTTCCTTCGGGAGGCTCTCGCCGAGGATGAGCCGCTTGTTCTCCCAGGCGAGCGCGAGGGCGAAGCCCATGAGCATGATACCGATGAGGAGGGCGGCGGCGGCGTCGAAGGCCTCGATACCGGTCTGCTGGGCGAGAAAGATGCCAACGAGCGCGAAGACGAGCCCGCCCAGCGCGATGGTGTCCTCGGTCAGCGCCGTGAGCGTGGTGACGTCGCTGGTCTTGCGGAAGGCCTCCCGCAGGCTCGACCAGTCGTTCTCGTCCATCTGGCGGGACATCTCGGCGTAGGCCTTCTTGAACGCCCACGCCTCGAAGACGATCGCCGCGAGGAGGACGGCGTAGTTGACGAGGATCGGGTCGAAACCGAAGGATGGCTCGTAGACGAATCCCAGAAATTCGATGGTGTCGCTCCCGCCGCCGTGCCCGCCGCCGGTGAGTTTGCTGTACCCGTGTTTGGCCGACTCCCAGCCCGCGATACCGAAGAGCAGCACCGAGACGACGAACGAATAGAAAAACTGTGCCTTGCCGTAGCCGAAGGGGTGTTCTCGATCCGCCTCGCGTTTCCCGTAGCGGATGCCGATGAGCAGGAACACCTGGTTGCCCGTATCGGAGATGGAGTGATACGTCTCCGAGAGCATCGACGGACTCGCCGTCAGCAGGAATCCGATAAACTTCATGATCGCGATCGCACCGTTCGCGACGAGCGCCGCCAGGACGACCGACCTGCTCCCTGCCATTACCGGAGCCCTCACCCGGGGCCGGCAAAACACTTGTCCTTGAACCGAACGGAGTCCGGGCCGAACTGGGCCCGAGCGAAGCGAAGTGTAGTACCGCCGCTACCCGTGAGCGTTTTCCCGGCCGGACGCCTGCATCGGGTGTGATCACAGTCGTCTCGGACACGCACGGCACGGACGGCCACCGCCTGGCGGGGCGGACGCTCGAAGCGGTGCGGGCGGCGGATCTCGTCGTCCACGCAGGGGATTTCACGACGGAAGCAGTGCTGGAGGCGTTCGAGGCCGAAGCGGGTGGTGACAGGGACGGGGAACTCGTCGCCGTCGCGGGCAACAACGACGACGAGCGGGTGCGGGCCCGGGTGGAGCGAACCCGGGTGGTCGAGCGGGCGGGCGTCAGATTCGTAGTCGTTCACGGCCACGAGCACGACGAGACGGCGCTCTCGTTCCTGGGGCGCCAGGAGGGCGCCGACGTCGTCGTGGTGGGCCACTCACACCGGGCCCGCTGGGACCCGGGTGGAGCGGTCGCGGTCCTGAATCCCGGGAGCCACGCCGACCCGCGGTGGAACCGTCCGGCACACGCGGAACTGGAACCGACCGCGGAGGGCCTGAGCGGACGGCTCCGCACGCCGGACGGCGAGGTGCTCGACACCTTCACCGTCTCGGGACGCGCGTGACGGCCGGACGGGTCGACGCGCACCCCACCCTACCGACGGACGGATAAAGGAGCCGTCGAAAACTCAAACGCGCGTTTCACTCTCCCGCGCATCCGGGCGCGACTGCACAGTTTCATTCGTCACTGTCGGAATATGTTCGTTCACCCGGTAGCTGACGCGACGACCTGTGAGCTCGTCTCTCGCGGTCACTGCGTGAGATACCTCGCGGTCACTGCGTGAGATACCTCGCGGTCACTGCGTGAGATACCACGCGGCGAACCCGATGAGCAGGACGGTGGCACCGCCGACGAAAAAGAACAGCCCGGGAGGGAGCCCGGCGGCCGCGTCGGTGGCGCCGTTCGCGGCCGTCTCGGTCGCGAGCCGGGTCGTCTCGCCGGGACCAGCGTAGCCGGTCGGGGCCGGCGTCGCCTGGGGCGTGGGCGTCCCCGTCCTGGCGGCGGCGGCCTGTGCGATCGTCGGCGTCGGGGACGCCGCGGCGTCTGCTCCAGTCGGTGTGTCGCCGACCCCGAAAAAGCGGCCCAGACCGTCGCCGGCGACCTGTTCGACGACGGCGCTGGCGAGCGCGAGCGCGCCGAAGCCGCCGAGCAGCCGCGTCAGTGCGGTCCGGATGCTCGTGGACTCCTCGCGGTCGCCGGCGAAGATGACCAGGGGCTGGTCTGCGGGCGCGTAGACGTCCATTTCGCGACCCTTCTCGGAGTAGGCGGTGTCGACGACTTTGACGGCGCCCGCGGTTTCGAGCTTTTCGAGGTGGTACTGGGCGTTCTGGAGGCTCGTATCGACGCGGTCGGCGAGTTCGGCCGGCGGCGCGGGGTCCTCGTGGAGGGCACAGAGCAGGTTCCGGGCGGTCGCCGAGGAGAGCGCCGACAGCAACTCGTCGGCGTCGTCGCTCTCGACACCGACGACCCGCGGGTCCGCGTCGTCCGCGGTGGCAGTATCGGGCTCGGAGGGCAGCAGCGACATCTCGTTCGTCCTTGCGACCGTGGGGCTATCAGTTTTTTGACCTCCGCGGGAGGGCGAAACTGACGCACCTGTCAGGCGAGCGGTCTCGACCGTCTCAACTCTCGCGTCGGTCGTAGACAGCGACGGCGCGGTCCGAGCGCGAGGAGCGGCCGCTGGGGTTGCGCCGCGAGGTGCGGTCGAGCAGTCGCGCCCAGCTACCGGCGACTGTCCCGCGCGCGAGCCCGACGACCACCTCGCGGCCGGTGGCGAGCCATCCCGAGGGCACGTCCTCGCCGCTGGCGACGTCGCGCAACGAGTCGACGGCGTCCCGACCCGCCATCCCGAGCATCCGCCCGACCACGCCGGGGCGTAACCCGTAGTTCTTCGCGAGGCGGTAGGAGAGCGAACGGTACTTCCACCCGTGGTCGCGCTCGCGAACGCCGCCGTCGGTACCGAACTCGCGAGCGACGCCCATGCCCGGCTGCCAGCTGACGCTCGCATCCAGCCCCGCCAGCCGGTGGGCGGCGTCGCGGGAACTCCCGACGTCGAGGTACTCGTCGAAGCCGTCGATGGCGTCGAGCGTCGTCCGCCGGAACGCGGCGTTCCCGCTGTTGACGTAGGTGACCTCGCGCCCGCCCACGCGCTCCGATTCGACCTCGTCGGTCGTCATCCCGCCGCGGAGCGGGACGTGGACCGGCCCGGTCACGACCTCGCTCTCGTCGACCCCGGCGGCGACCGCGTCGACCCACGACTCGGTCACGGAGAGCCCCTGGTCGACGAAGGCGACGACGTCGCCACGGGCGTAGTCGGCACCGGCGTTGCGCGCGGCCGCGACCGACCGGTCAGCCACCTCGACCAGGACGTCGACGTCGGCGCGCTCGCGGACCATCCCCGTGGTCCCGTCGGTGGAGGGGCCGTTGACGACGACAACCTCGGCGTCGGGGACGAACTCGGCGAGCGCGTCGAGCGTCCGTGCGAGTTGCTCCCGGCCGTCGAGCGTCGGCACCACCACCGAGAGCTGCATACCCCTCGTAGCGGGTCCCACCGGCAAAAAAGCCGCGCACCGCCCCGATTCGATAATACGGAGCCGAGAGCGCCGCTACCGGCGACGAAAGCGATCTCGGCCACCACCAGTCAACGAGCCGAACGGACGGGTCCGCCCCTGCCGAGACGACCGGTGACCTCAATCGACGGCCGCGGACCAGTAGGAGATCGAGGCCAGTCGGTCACCGGGTGCGGTGTCGCTGACGGCCTTCTCGACGCTCCGGAGCGGGCGGGCGACGTTGCCGGGGAGCTGGCGATAGAGCCCGAACGGGACGAGAAACTCGTGGTGTTCGTCGGTCAGGTGCAGTCCCGCGGCGTCGATCATGTCGTGGACCTCATCGCGGGAGTAGAGACGCGACCCCATCGGAAGTGCCCAGTTGTACAGCAGGCGACTCGACAGGCGGTTGTAGGTGTCGAAGACGACGCGGTCGCGCGAGACGCGGGCCATCTCGGCCAGGTACTCCCCGGGGGTGTCGGCCAGATGGAAGAATCGGGCGGCGAAGACCGCGTCGAAGTGGTCGTCCGGGAAGGGGAGTCGCGCCGCGTCACCGCGCATGAAATCGATGTGGTCGGCGACGTTAGCGCGTCTGGCCTTCCGGCGGCCCTGACCGAGCATCGGCGCGGAGATGTCGAGTCCGACGATGTCAGCCCCGCGCTCTGCCAGCATGACCGTGAACCGGCCGGTGCCACAGGCGATCTCGAGGACCGTCTTGCCGGCGACGGGTTCGAGAGCGTCGAGGATCGCCTCCTTTTCCAGTCGGTCGGTGAGCCGTCCGCCGCCCCGCGAGAACCGCTTGTCCTCGTAGGCGTCGACCACGTCCTCCTGTTGATACCACTCCTGGCCCTTCACGGCTGTCCGAACGTCGAGAGTCGGCGCACAAAAGGGTACTGAAAGCCGTCGGTCGCCCCGGTGAAAGCCGTCGGTCGCCCCGGTGAAAGCCGTCGATCGCCCCGGTGAAAGCCGTCGGTCGCCGCGGTCGTACGCCCCGGCTACCGGTTCCCTGCGTTCCCACTCACCCGGTGACGACGCTGTCGGGTCGGATCTCGATGACGACGCGGGGAGCGTCCTCGGAGCCGTGGTTCGGGTACTCCTCGACGTCCATGTAGCGTCGGGCGAGTGCGTCGATGTGTTCGACCGCACCCTCCTCGGTGAGTGCCGTCACCTCGCCCCGGACCGAACACCAGCGGTAGGGGTCGTCGGGGTCGAGCATGCTCACACCGACTTTCGGGTTGGCGGCGACGTTGCGTTCCTTCCGCCGCCCACGCGCCGTGTTGACGAGCACTCGGTCGCGCTGGGCGTCGTAGTCGACCCAGACGGGCGTCACCTGGGGTGTCCCGTCGGGCATCACTGTCGCGAAGTGGGCGAAGGTCTGTCGCTCGAACAGGTCGTGGTACGATTCGGGTATCGATGGCACACCCGCCAGTAGGTACCGCCTACGAAAACGACTGTCCCCTCGCCCCGTGTCCCGACCCCCGTAGCGTCTCACCGATCGAGCAAGGATCTAATATTTCCTTAAATGGTTTTGATTGTTTGGTCATCCATATAGCCAAGTTTTACCATAACCCTCCGGCCAGGTTGAGATATGAGCACGCGGACGGCGGTCGACGACGACGACGCACCCGAGGACGCATTCACCGACGCGGAGTTCCGGGAACGGCTCCGCGAACTGCCCCCGAGCGCGAAGCTCGTGGCCAAGGTCCTGGAGACGGACGCGCCGCTCTCGCAGGGACAGCTCGCCGAGGATTCGCTGTTGCCCGACCGGACGGTCCGGTACGCGCTGAACCGACTGGAAGAGTCCGACCTGGTGGGGTCGCGATACAGCTACCGCGACGCGCGAAAGCAGGTCTACTTCCTCCGGCGCTGAGTCCGCAAGGGGTGGGTGTTTCAGTACTGCCAGCCCAGTCGGGTGGACTGTGGCCAGGTGGGCCGTGGTTGGACGGAACGCGGCCGGGTGGATCGCGACGAGCGGACCCGAAACGCACAGGCACACTGGGTCCGTAGCGTGAGCGATGTCGACCACCCGGGTATCCGTTCCCGTCGAGACGCGGTCGCCGACCGGCGAGACCGGCGCGTGCGTCCTCGGGTCCGGGCCCGCATTGCTCGTCGACCCGGCAGCGGCGACCGACAGACTCGACGCCGTCACGGCACAGAACGGGGTTGGACACGTCACCGTCACGCACCACCACCCGGACCACGTCGGGGCTGTCGCCCGCTACGCCGAGCGCCACGACGCGACCGTCTGGGCACGGACCGGCCGCGAAGACGCCTTCGAGGCGATGACGGGCGTCAGGCCCGACCGGACGTTCCTCGAAGGGACGACTATTCCGACCGGTGGTGGTGCAGTCCGCGTCCTCGATACGCCGGGTCACGCGCCCGAACACGTCGCGTTCGCACACGGAGCAACCCTGGCCAGCGGCGACCTGGTCGTCGCCGAGGGGAGCGTCGCCGTCGCCGCACCTGAGGGGGACCTGCGGGCCTACCTGACCAGCCTCCGGCGGATTCACGCGCTGGATCCCGACCGACTGCTCCCCGGGCACGGTCCCGTTGTCGACGAGGTTCGACCGACCGTCGAACGACTGATCACCCACCGACTCGACCGCGAGCGTCGCGTTCTCGGAGCCGTCGAGAACGGTGCGCGGACGGTCGAAGCAGTCTGTGACAGTGCCTACGAGAAAGACCTGACCGGCGTGCGTGATCTGGCGGAAGCGACCGTTCGCGCCCATCTGGAGAAGCTCGCGGTCGAGGGGAAACTGCGGTGGGACGGTTCGAGGGTGCGAGTGGACTGAGAGCGGTAGAGGAGGTCCCGTCAGCAGTTCGAGCGCCGAAACGAGACGTCGAGAGACGGGAGTCAAAACTGTCGCCCGGCCAAATATTCATCCGATACAGCGCGTACAAATACCTGCATGACCAGCTCGACGCGTGACGGGGAACCCCGCGAAGACGAGATCAGGCTCTGGCGCGAAGACGACTGGTGGATCGCCAGCGACGTCGAGACTGGTGTTACGACCCAGGGAGAGTCCAGAGACAAAGCGCTGGAGAACCTCGACGAGGCGGTCGCGCTTCACAGGGGTGAAATCGGGCGCGAACCGACCGACGAGGAACTCCGCGAACTCGGGATCGACCGTAACGCGTAGACCAAGTACACATTTCGGACGCGACCCTTTTCCCGTTCGGTCCGATACTCCTCGTATGGAGAGTCTCGAAGCCGAACTCGACAGGGCACGCGACCTCGACGTCGCCGCGCTCGCCGACGCCATCGAGTCGATCGGCTTCGAGTGTACCCGCTGTGGCGCCTGCTGCAAGGCCGTCGAGGGCTGTGGAGACGGGGACGACGATGTCGGAAACGCCGACACTGGAGACGACAACGCCAGAGACGACGGCGCCTCCGCCCGGGAGGCCCACGACCACGTCGCGACGGTGTTCCCCGACGAAGTGCGCCGACTCCAGCGGGCCGCGGCCGAGAGTGAGGGCGACGACGAGGACGATACCGAGACGGCCGGAACCGGAACTGGAACCGAACCCTACGACTGGCGCGACGTCGCGCGGCCGATGCCCTACGGACTGACCGGGGGCGCCGACGGGCCGGAGGGCGAGACCTTCGAGTGGGCGCTCGGGACCGACGACTGCGGGGACTGCCGGTTCTACGCGGAAGACGCAGCGAACGCCGAAGCCGGCGAGGGCGGGAGAGACGACGCCGGCCCAGGACGGTGTACGGTCCACGCCGACCGGCCGCTGGTCTGTCGCACCTACCCGTTCAGCGTCGCGCTGGGCGGGACGAGCCAGCCGATGGGCGAGGCCGTCGACGGCGAGGGGATGGTCCGCGCCCACGAGTGCGAGGGACTGGGCCGGGACATCTCGCGGGCCGACGCCGAGGAACTGGCCGGCGCACTCAGAGAGCGGGCAGTCCGGGAACTGGAAGAGGCGATCGCCGTCCGTGACAACTACGAACCGGTCGCGACGAGCCGCGGCGAGGTCGTCGTCCACGACTCCGAAGGGGCCAAACGGCCCGACGGCTCGCCGGTCGAGCGCTGAAAGCGACACACGAAATGAGCGGCGAGAGACGTGAGACGGGCGGCGCTACCTCCCGAGCCGGCAGCAGCTGGAGCCGAAACAGAGCCGTCGAACGCCGCTCCGAGGGGTCGGCTTTTATACCGGAGCGACCCCACGAACCGCCTGGAGGTCTACAAGTTGGAGATCTCAGATAAACTGCTGTGTCTGTTCAGTGCGGACGTATCGGACGACGGGGACCGGTACGTCGTCGAGGTACCGCGCCGGGAGATCGACACCGGCTCGGTCGAACCGGGGGAGACCTACCGCGTCGCGCTCATCGCCTCGGAGATCGAGGGCGCGATAGAGGAAGACGAATCCGAAGAGAGCGTCCCGTCCGAACCGCAACCACCGGTTGAGACCGGCGAGATCCGCTACGTCGAGATCGAGGACATCGGCAAGCAGGGCGACGGCATCGCCCGCGTCGAACGGGGCTACGTCATCATCGTCCCCGGGGCCGACGTCGGCGAGCGCGTCAAGGTCGAAGTCACCGAGGTGAAGTCCAACTTCGCCGTCGGCGAGATCATCGACGAAGAAATCTGACCCGCGCGCCCCTGTTCGGCCCGGTCGACACCAACCCCACTCCGCCCACCTCACCCACTTCGACCGGACGTTCGCCGGACACTCTCCCTCTCCGAGAGGTACTGTCCGAGCGACGGCTCTGTCCGGTCGATCCGTGACTTCGCGAGTCGAGTTGCCGGTCCGGAGTGGGCGACCGGACGACCGCGGCGATTAGACGACGGAACCAACGACGGCCCGTGCCCGGTGAGCTACGGCGCCGAAGGGGACCACTCGTCGAGATAATCGCAAGACGGCAGCGGGTTAACCGACCGTACCAAACCCGCTAAAGGGGTGGGATGGGTAAGGAGTGATATGAGCGCAACCCCCGCGAGCGCGAGCGTGGACGTCACCGGCGTCGAGACGGTCGACCTCTCGGAGAAACAGCGGCGCATCCTGTCGTACCTCGGCGAACACGCCGACGAACAGACCTACTTCAAGTCCCGACTCATCGGCGAGGAACTGGACCTCTCGGCCAAGGAGGTCGGGACGAACATGACCGCTCTCCAGGAGAACGACGTCGGCCTCTCCGTCGAGAAGTGGGGCTACTCCTCCTCGACGACCTGGAAAGTCACGACCTGAACGGGGTGAGACCGGGTGACCGGTCCGCAATTTTGACCGGATAGCCTCTGCCGATCACACGAGAGACGGGTCTCCCCGAACCCGGTTCCGTCGCCGGCCGAAACCACACGAATTATTATGTCAATATCGGCCGAACAGCGAGACATGCCTGGGTACGACCAGACGTTGCGACCGTTCCTGTGGCGGGCCGAGAAACTGTATCCCGACCGGGAGGTCGTCTCGCGGACGCCAGCGGGGACCCGTCGATACACCTACGCCGAGTACGGCGACCGCGTACGCCGACTCGCGAACGCGCTCGGCGCGGCGGGGGTCGAACGCGGCGACCGGGTCGGGACGGCCTGCTGGAACCACGACCGCCACTTCGAGACGTACTTCGGCGTCCCGAATTCCGGCGCCCAGCTCCACACCATCAACCCGCTGCTTCCCGACGAACACGTCCAGTACATCGTCGAGAACGCCGCCGACCGAATACTGGTCGTCGACCCGTCGTTCGCCGAAAAGGTCGCGAGCGCCTACGACGAAGACGCGTTCGCGAGCGTCGAGCGCATCGTCGTCGTCGGCGACACCCTCCCCGACGTCGACCTGCCGAACGCGGTCGCCTACGAGGAGTTCCTCGCGGGCCACGACGCCGACTACGAGTGGCCGGAACTCCCGACCGATGCGCCCGCTGGGATGTGTTACACCTCCGGGACCACCGGCAAACCCAAGGGCGTCGAGTACACCCAGGGGATGCTCTGGAGTCACACGATGGCGGTGCTCACGCCCCAGGGACTCGGTCTCGACGACGACGACGTGGTCATGCCGGTCGTGCCGATGTTCCACGTCAACGCCTGGGGCCTGCCCTTCGCCACCACGGCGGCCGGCGCGAAACACGTCTATCCCGGCCCCTCGCCGGACCCCGGCGACCTGGCGCGACTCATCGAGGAGGAAGGCGTCACCGTCACTGCCGGCGTCCCGACGGTCTGGCTCGGGTTGCTGGAGTATCTCGACGACAACCCCGTCGACCTCTCGGCCCTGGACAGAATCATCGTCGGTGGTGCTGCCGTCCCGGAAAGCGTCGTCCGGCAGTTCGACGACCTCGGCGTCGAGGTGCTCCACGCCTGGGGCATGACCGAGATGTCCCCGCTCGGGACAGCCGCACACCTCAAACCCGGGCTCGACGACGCCGACTACGACGAACAGGTCGGCCGACGCACGACCCAGGGCCTCGTCGTCCCCGGTCTGGAGTTCGAGGTACGCAAGGGCGGTGGCGAGTCCATCGAGTGGGACGGCGAGGACTTCGGCGAACTGCTCGTGCGGGGGCCGTGGGTCACCGACGCGTACTACGAGCGCCCCGACGCCAACGAGAGCGACTTCGAGGGCTCGTGGCTCCGGACGGGTGACATCGTCACCGTCGACCCCGAGGGGTACATCGAGATCGTCGACCGCGCCGACGACGTCATCAAGTCGGGCGGGGAGTGGATATCCTCTCAGGAACTCGAAAACGCGATCATGGCCCACGACGGCGTCAGCGAGGCGGCCGTCATCGGCGTCCCACACGAGAAGTGGGGCGAGCGCCCCGTCGCGTTCGTCGTCCCGACCGAAGGTGCCGACCGCGAGTCGCTCCCCGGAGAGATCGGAGCACTGCTGCGCGAGGACTACCCCGACTGGTGGCTGCCCGACACTGTGGAGTTCATCGACGCCGTCCCGAAGACGGCTACCGGGAAGTTCTCGAAGAAGGACCTCCGCGAGGAGTTCGCCGACGCCTCGCTGATCGAGGGACAGGCGCCCGAGTCGCGATAACGCGAGCGAAGCGAGCGTTCAGGGGTCGTAGGCGACGATGTCGTCGGCCTCGGCCGCGAGTGCAGCGGCGTCCTCGCCGAAGGAGTCGGCGTGGCGCACGAGCAAGAGGAGCAGCGTCTCGGGCCGTTCGAGAGCGTAGCCGTCCGCTCGGGAGAGCATCCCCACCGATTCGAGCTGTGCGGCGTACTTGCTGACGGTCGGCCTGGAGACGCCCAGTTCGTCGGCGAGTTCGGCACCCGTCGCCGACGGGTCGCGCAACAGCGCGACGACCATTCCGCGGGGGGTCGACCGCCGGAGATAGCCCAGAGCGACCTGCTCGAACTCGGTGAACCGGCCGGCGGGGAAGAAGCGGCGGTAGTCGCCGTCCTCGCGGCTCTCGATGGCGCCCTCGCCCTCCAGACGCCGGAGGTGGTGCTGGGTCTCGCCGGTGCCGAGCTTGAGGTCGTCACGGATCTTCGAGAAGTGGGCGCCGGGCGTCGCGGTGACGTAGCCGAGGAGTGCGTCGGGGGCGTCGCTGTCGCTGTCCTGGGCGAACCCGATCAGCGGACTCGCCGCACCGAGCGCGGCGAAGCGACGGAGCGTCGCACGCTTGTCCTGGTCGACGCCCTCCTCTGTCATTGGATGTACGTATGCACTGTGCGTTAAAATAGCTTCGTTCGCGAAAGATTACCATACTGCAAGTACCTGGTGTGATTCTGCCGGCACCGGCACCCGACAGTCACAGCGAAACCGAACGGGACCGAGCGGAGGCGAGCACTACTCGGTCTCGGGTTCGGCTTCGCGGTCCGCGTCGCCGCTCCCACTGCCGTTGCCACTTCCGCCGGAGCCGTCACCGCCCGGACCACCCACGGGACTGCCAGTCGGGTCCATCTCGGCGTCCATCTCCTCGATGACCTCGTCCGGGTCGCGGATGTTCGCCGCGTCGTTGCCTTCCTTGATGGCCTGGGCCTCCTCTTCCATGGCCTCGACGTCGACGTCGGCCTCCTCGTCGATCTGGCCGAGGATCTCGTCGATGTTGTCCAGACCGAGCAACTCGCGCGTCTCGTCGTCGAAGTCGAGGCTGTCGAGTTCGCCCTTGCCGTCGACCTTGCCCATCTCGGAGACGTCGCTGCCCGAGAGGTGCTTGCCGTAGCGGCCCACCAGCGAGGAGAGTTCCTGTGGCAGGACGAACGTCGTCGACTCGCCCTGGCCGATCGATTCGAGCGTCTCCATCCCCTTGTCGATGACCGCTCGCTCGCCCATCGATTCGGCGGATTTCGCCCGCAGCACCGTCGAGACGGCGTCACCCTGGGCTTCGAGGATCTGGCTCTGCTTTTTACCCTGGGCGCGGACGATGTCGGACTGTTTCTCACCCTGGGCCTTCTCGATGGCCGAACGCCGTTCACCCTGGGCTTCCAGGATCATGGCGCGGCGTTTCCGCTCGGCGGAGGTCTGCTGTTCCATGGCCTGCTGGACGTCCTTCGAGGGGTTGACCTCGCGGACCTCGACGGATTCGACGCGGATCCCCCACTCGTCGGTCGGCTCGTCGAGTTCCCTGCGGATCTTCGCGTTGATCTCCTGGCGTTTGTTCAGCGTGTCGTCGAGTTCCATGTCGCCCAGCACCGCCCGCAGCGTCGTCTGGGCGAGGTTCGAGACGGCCTTCTTGTAGTCGTCGACCTCCAGAAAGGCCTTCCGGGCGTCCATCACCTTGATGTAGACGACGGCGTCGGCCGTGACCGGCGAGTTGTCGCGCGTGATGGCCTCCTGGCGGGGCACGTCCAGCGTCTGGGTCCGCATGTCGAAGGGGTAGGTCTTCGAGACGAACGGCGGGACGAAGTTGATACCCGGTTCGAGCAGTTTGCGGTACTCGCCGAAGACCGTCAGCGCCCGCTTCTCGTAGGCGTTGACGATCTCCACCATCTGGTAGACCATGACCACCGCCAGCGCCAGCAACACCAGCGCGACGATCGGCACCACACTCCCGAGGGTCTGCAGCGGTACTGCGGGGAACATACGTTCGAACTTGGCTCCACCCGGTGAAAAGTATTGGGACAGTGACGACAGTCACTCGGTCGACCGCTATCTGGCGGTTGGCTGTCGGGCGGTCGAGGCCCGCTCTGCGTCGCTGGCGGCCCGCTCTGCGTCGCTGGTGAGTCAGCGTACCGCTCTTTCCGGCGTGATCAGGCGGTGTCGCGCTCGAACTCCCGGTCCAGGTCCCCACCGTCGGCGACGTCGGTCTCGTCGTCGCTCGACCCTGTGTTCTCGGGGGGTTCGTTCCCGGCACGGCCGCGTTCGAGCTGGCGGTCGATCTCGTCGAGACCCGAGACCGATTCGACCGTGACGACGTTCCCGCCACCGGGGTCGACGACCATCACCTCGGTGCCCTCTGGGATCTCGCCGTCGACGCTCCGGGCGCGGTAGTACGGATTGAAGCCGCCGTCATCGAGTTTCACCTCGCCGCTCTCGGGCGTGACGCGCTCGGTGACACGCCCCATCGCGCCCCGCAGCGAGTCCGAGTCGCTCGTCTGGTCGGTGCCCTTGCCGCCGTAGAAGTCGAACTGCCGGTAGGCGTAGAACGTCGCCGCACCGGCGCCCAGCACGACCGCAGCGAGGATGGCCGGCGCGACGACACCCAGCCCCGCCGGCAAGAGCAGCCCGACCAGGCCGGCGACCAGCAGCGCGACGCCAAGAACCATGAAGTGCGCGCCGGGCGCGAACGCCTCGGCTATCGTCAGCCCTGCGCCTGCCAGGAGCAAGAAGAGTGGCAGATTCTGCCCGATCCAGCCGAGCACCGACGCTTGCATACCCTCGCCTAGGAGTGCCGAACCGAAAACACTTCTGGCGCCCTCGGCCGGTCGCGAGTCGATAGCGCCACCGGACCGCTCCCCTCCCGGAACGGCGGCTGGCCCGGTCCGATGACGGTCAAAACTGCCGGAAGATCGCGTAGAGCAGGCCAGCGCCGAGGAGGATGACGCCCGCGATAGTGGCGACGGTCGTGACGTCCAGCGGGACGACGAGGCCCGCGAGCACGACCGCCGTCAGGATAGCGCCGAGCGTCGCGAAGACGACGTTCTCGAAGTCCGGTGTCCCCGGTTCGACCGTCACGTCGGGAGCGATCGTTCCCGCGACGTTCCCGCCGTCGTCGCTCGCTTCCTCGGCTGCAGCCCCCGGGCCGCCGATCGCGACCGTCGGGCCGTCGTCGTCCTCGCCGATGGTGGTGCCCCAGGCGTCGCTCTCGTCGGCGTTCGTGCTCTCGCCACCTGCGTCGGACGTCGCGGTCTCGTCTTCGGTCCTGTCTTCGTCGTCCGGACCTACGTCGTCAATGGAAAAGCGCCACTCGTCGTCGTCGTCCGCCATACCTGCCCTAGCGACCGACCGGGGAAAGGGTTTGTCGTCCGGCGGTGCCGGAGAAAGCGGGGTGGATGTGTTCACAGCGGACTGGTTTCGACACCGGCTGGATGATACAGCCGTTCAGCCCGTTTTGCATACTGACCGATCGCGTTATCGATGAACGTACGCCGAGCGCCGGAAGAGCGAGCACTTCCGAGCCCTCGTTTGCTTCGCTCACGAGGACGAAGCGAGGCGTTTCGCCGTCAGAGCGGACTCTGACGAGCCTCGCGTCGTCGCACTCCGCGAGACCCCGCCGGAGCCGTCGAAGACGGCGGAGGCGGCCTTTTTCACCCATGTTTTTGCCGGGAGTGGTGCCCGCAGCGAACCCAGTGAGCGAGGACACCCGAGCGGGAAAAACATGGCCTATCACTGTCAGACAACCGCGGCTGGAGAGGGCGTCCCTACCGGATCTTCTCGCCCGGCTGGGCGTCCTCGTGGGTCGTCAGCAGGTCGGCCTGCTCGCCCGCGGCGAGGACCATCCCGTTGGACTCGTAGCCGAACAGGTCGGCTTTCTCCATGTTCGCGAGCAGGACGACCTTCTCGCCAGGGAGCTCGTCGAGGTCGTGCAGTTGCTTGATCCCGGCGACGACCTGTCGTGTCTCGACGCCGATGTCGACGGTCAGCAGGGCCAGGTCGTCGGAGTCCTCGATCGGCTCGGCCGTTTCGATGCGGCCGACGCGGATGTCGAGGTCCTGGAAGTCGTCGAAACTGATCCGCTCGTCGGCCAGCGGTTCGAACTCCATGTCGACCTCGTCGGCCCCGGGCGCCTCGTCGCTTTCGGTCTCGGTCGCCCCGGCGTCACCGTCTCCGCTCTCTGCCTCTCCCTCGGCGGCCTCCTCGACGCGTTCCTCGAGTTTCCGGTTGAGCTGTTCGACGCGTTCGTCCTCGACTTTCTCGAACAGCTCCTCGGGCTCGCCGAACTCGGCGGGGGGCGCTTCGAGGGCGTCGTCCAGCGTCGCGTCGGCGACGTCGCCGTCCTCGTCGAGTTGACTCCAGAGCCGCGCGGCCGTATCGGGCGCGGCCGGATAGACGAGGACCGCGACGGCTTTCGCGACCTGGACGCAGTCGCGGATGACGCCCGCGGCCTCGTCGTCGTCCAGGTTCCAGGGCTCGTGGCGCTGGATGTACTGGTTGCCGAAACCCGCCAGTTCGACCGCGGCCTGGGTGGCCTTCCGGGTGGAGTACTCGTCGATCGCGGCCTCGAAGTCCTCGACGGCGTCCTCGATCCGCTCTCTGGCCTCGCTGGAGACGCCGACCTCGGGCGTCCCACCGTAGTTGCGGTGGGCGAAGAGGAGCGAGCGGTAGGCGAAGTTGCCGACGTTGCCGACGAGTTCGCCGTTGACCCGCTCGGCGAAGCGGTCCCAGGAGAAGTCGATGTCGTCCTGGAACCCGCCGACCGTGGTCAGGTAGTAGCGCAGCGTGTCGGGTTCGAAGCCCTCGTCGAGGAACTCGCGAGCCCAGATGGCCCGGTTGCGACTCGTCGAGAAGGCGTCGCCGTCGAGGTTCATGAACCCGCTGGCGACCACCGAGCGCGGTTCGGCGAAGCCCGCCACTCGCAACATCGCCGGCCAGAAGACGGTGTGGTGCTGGATGATGTCCCGGCCGATGACGTGGATTATCTCGCCGCCACCAGGGGACGGTTCGGCGACGCTCCCGGCAGTGCCGTCGGCGCGCCAGGTTTCCTCCCAGTCGTACTCGTCGGCACCGACGCGCTCTGTGTACTGGCGCGTCGAGGCGATGTACTCGATGGGCGCGTCGACCCAGACGTACAGCACGAGGTCGTCCCGGCCGGGGTACTCGAACCCCCAGTCGAGATCGCGCGTGATACACCAGTCCTCGAGCCCCTCCTCGATCCACTGGCGTGGCTGGTTCCGGGCGTTCGAGGTGCCTTCGAGTCGGTCGAGAAAGCCCGAGAGGTAGTCCGCGAGGTCCGAGACCCGGAAGAACTTGTGGCTGCGCTCGCGGTACTCGGCAGGGTTACCCGTGATGACCGAGACGGGGTCCTCCACTTCGCCGGGTTCGAGGTGGCGCTGGCAGCCGTCGTCACACTCGTCGCCGCGGGCGTCCGCGCCGCAGTACGGGCAGGTCCCCTCGACGTACCTGTCGGGGAGGGGCTGGTCCTCCTCGGGGTCCCAGGCGACGAGGATCTCGTCCTCGTAGATGTAGCCCTCGGATTCGAGGGCCTCGACGATCTCGTAGGTGAGTTCGCGGTTCGCCTCGTCGTGGGTGGTGCCGTAGTTGTCGAAGTCGACGCCGAAGCCCGCGAACGTCTCGGCGTACTGTTCGTGGCGCTCCCGGGCGAGGCTCTCGGGGTCGACGCCCTTCTCCAGTGCTTCGACGGCGACGGGCGTGCCGTGCATGTCGGTCCCGCAGACGAACGCGGTCTCCTGACCGACGGTCCGCAGCGCTCGTGCGAGGACGTCGCCGCCGACGTAGGTGCGCAGGTGACCGATGTGCAGGTCGCCCGTCGGATAGGGCAACCCACAGGTCACTACGGCGGGGTTCTCGGTGGGGAAGTCGTCGTGGCTCATACTACTCGATACCTCCAGTCGACTCTTTAACGCGGTGATCTCTGGTCGTGTACACTCGTGTCATCGTTCGTGGTGTCGTGTTCGTCGTCCCGTTCCACCGTCTCGTCCGCTGTCATTCTGTGGTGTCGTCGCGGTCGCGTGACTGTGCGGTCGCGTCGGCCAGGCTTCGCCCGGTCACACCGGCCAACTCGGCTGCGGGGTATGAGCCCGCGACGGTACGATGGGTCCACCCGGCGCTAGAAGGAGCCGCGCATGCGCATACGACCGGTGGACTGCCTCATCACCCATTCGTTGCCCGTCGCGGGTGAAAAACCTTGCCGTCAGCTCTCCTCGACGACCAGTCTCCCGAGCATGTCCGGCGGGTGGAACCGGCAGACGTAGTCGTAGGTGCCGGGCTCGTCGACGGTCACCGACGTCTCGGCTCCGCTACTGACCTCCTTGTCGACGCCCAGTGCCGGCGCCGTGACGGTGTGTGGCGCTGAATCCTCATTGGGGAACGAGACCGTCGTCCCTGCCGGGACCCGCGCGACGATCGGGTCGTACGTGAACCCCGAGATCGTCACCGTCGTCGCGTCGGTCGCCTCGGCCTCGTCGAGTTGCCCCCAGTTGTAGTCGGGGTACTCGCTCTGTCCGGTGGCCCCGCCGGCCGAAGTCGTGCCCGCGGCGGCCGTCCCCGTGGCTGTCGGTGTCGACGCGGCCGTCTCTGTGAGTGTCGATGCGGGCGTTTCAGTCGGTGTCGGGTCGTCGCCGTCCCCACCGCCATCACTGCCGTCCCCACCGCCATCACTGCCGTCCCCACCGCCGCCATCGTCGTCGTTTCCACTGCAACCGGCCAGGGCGGCCGTCACGGTGATCGCTGCGACCGAGCGCATGTACGTGCGTCTATCTTGCATGTCTCGGCCGACGACAGGTCAGTACATCAACGTTTTCCGAACCAGGTCCAAACGGTATCCGAAATTCGTCCGAAATTCGGGCGCTTGACGGTCGCGTATCCGGCGTTCACTTCCAGGTTATCCAGGCGAGGAAGGCGAGAGCGACGGTTTCGAGGAGGTTCAGCGCCATCGTGCCTTGCTTGGCGATGGTCTCGTCCGTGTAGGCCACCCAGGCGTGGAAGGTGGGGTGGAACGTGTAGAGATAGAGTGCGAGCAGGTTCTGTGCGAGGAGGACGGCGGCGAACACGAGGAGCCCGAGGGTGTGAGTGGCGCCGTGCGAGCGGTAGTTTCGTACCCAGACGAAGGTTAGACCGGCGAGTAAGACGACGTTGACTGCGACCGCTCCACGGGCCACCTCGAACCAGAGGTCAACCATGGGATCCTCCGCCGGGAGTGCTCATCGTGCCCCGTTCGGTGGCCGTGCTGTTATACTCTGTCCAAATTTCCTCCACAAAGGCTCGGTCGCGTGCTGTCATTGCTCCTCCTCGTCCAGTACGGTGTCGAGGACTTCCTCGACGGTCTCCCAGTTGGCGCGACACTGCTCGGTCGGGAGGTAGACGGCGCCGTACTCGTCGCCGCTGGCCGTGACGATGTTGTTCTCCTCCAAGACGTCCAGGTGGTGACGGATGGTGGTGTAGTCGAGGTCGAGTACCTCCGCCAGTTTGTTGGCGTTGCGCGGCTGTTCGTCGATAGCCCGCAGGAGTCGCGCACGATTCTCACCACCCCGGGTGCTGGCGAACACGTACCAGAGCACCCCCTCCATACCTCCCTCAGAGACAGCGCCCCCTTGTAAGCGCACCGACGGCGGAACCTGGGACGCTCATAGCCCGCCGTCCCGGCCTGTCCTCACAGCCCGTCGTCCCGGCCCGTCCTCACAGCAGCGTGAGTCCGCCCCAGACGATGGCGATCGTGACGATCAGGCGGCCGGCGCTTCCGACGAAGGTCGCCGCGGCGAACTTGGTGTAGTCCTCTTCGAGCACCGAGAAGGCGTAGATCGAGAGCGTGTCGGGGAAGCCGGGCACACAGAGCGCCAGCGCCAGGCCGATGTAGCCGTAGCGCTGGGAGAGCTGGACGACTTTGTTCTCGGACCACTCGACGACGTCGAACCGCGAGCGCCGCAACAGTCCGATTATGGGTCCCGACTCCTTGGCCTCCTGGCCGATGTGGAACGCGAAGACGCTCCCGGCGGCCTTCCCGAGGCCGCTGACGACGATGACGACCACGTAGTTGAGCGACACCGGCAGTCCGAGCTGGAGCGCCTCGGCCGGCGGCAGGACGACCTCGCTCGGCAACGGCAGGACGAACGCGATCAGAAACGAGTACACCCAGATGACGAGCAGACCGACCGGGCCAGTGGCGGTACAGACGGCGCTCGTCAGGGCACCGTGTCCGCCGGACTCACAGCCCAGGGAGATCAGGGAGAGGGGGACCTCGACGGGGAGCACGAGCGGGGGTTCCGCGCCGTTCGTCGTAAGCTTTCATGTTCGGCCCGGGCGGGTCAGCCGACGAAACACGAGCGAAGCGAGCGTCAGTACCAGTCCAGATCGGCGACGAACGAGCGGAGCATCGACCGGGTGACGTGGGGCATACAGACCACGCGGAGTTCGTCGTCGCCGGTTTTCGAGACGCGCCAGCCCCGCTCGCGCAGGCGGTCGGTCATCGGTACCGACAGGTCCGCCGCGACGAGTGGCAGTTCCGGTTCGACGACGTCGTGACCGCGCGCGGCGAGCTGGTCGGCCAGCCACCCGGCGTCGGCCATCGACGTCTCGAACTGCTCGCGGTAGCCCGCCGGCCATAAAGCGTCCATCGCGGCGACGGCACTCGCGACGCCCGCACCGCTTCGCGTCCCCGTCAGCGTGACCTGCGAACGCGACTCCAGATACGGCGTCTCGACGGCGAGTTCGGCCAGCAGGTCCTCCGAGCGGGCGAGGAGGCCGCCCGCGGGCACCGCCGCTTGCCCGAGCTTGTGCGGGTCGATCGTGAGCGTGTCGACGTCGGCGTCGGCGAAGTTCCAGTCGAAGTCAGTGAACGGCAGCGCGAACCCGCCCCACGCGGCGTCGACGTGACAGAGCGCGCCGGCGTCGTGTGCGAGGTCGGCCACCGCAGGTACGGGGTCGACGTAGCCGTACTCGGTCGAACCCGCGACGGCCACCACGCAGACGGTGTCGTCGTCGACGAGTTCGGCCAGCAGGTCGGGGTCGGCGCGGTGGCCGGTCGTCGGCGCGGTCCGCAACTCCACGCCCAGCACGTCGGCGGCCTTCGTGAAACTGAAGTGGGCGCTCTCGGGCGCGACGACGTTGGGGTCGTCCGTGTCGGCGCGGTTGCGCGCGATGCGGACGGCCTGGATGTTGGCCTCGGTGCCGCCGCTGGTGACGTAGCCCGCGGGGTCGGCGTCGGGATGACCCGTAATCTCGCCCAGGAGACCGACCGCCCGGTCTTCGAGGTCGGCGACCGTCTCGTAGGTGCCGGGGTCGCCGGGGTTAGTCGCGAGGAAACGCTCGGCTGCCGCCCGGGCGGCCGGGTGTGGCTCGGTACACATCGACGAGAGAACCCGCTCGAACGTCTGTGGCTCGGCCAGCTGACCCATTCGTCTCACAGAACGAGGGCAACCCGTTTATCCGTTTTGTTCGCTGGAACCGCTCGGCTCGCCAGTTTCGGTGGGTTCACCGACGTCGTCGGGCCCGTCCGATCCGCCGGTGTCGAGTCCGTCGGATCCGTAGGTCCCGTCGAGATACGCCGTGAACTCCCGGACGATGTCGGGATCGTACGTCCAGGCGCCGCGATACTCGCCGTCGCGCACCTCCTCGGCGACGAGCGCACACGCCATCGCGTCGTCCTCCCCGCCGTCGAAGGCCACGAACCAGAACGCGCCGAGTTCGTCCCCTGCCAGCGTCCCCTGCTCTGTCGCTCCCGTGTGAACGGTGACTCTCTCGATCGCGGGCGGCGTCCAGTCCGACTCGCCGTAGACGTGGACGGACAGGTTCGTCTCGGCGGCGAGGCGCTCGTAGATCCGCAGTTGCGCCCGGTACGCGGACAGCGACTGGAACCCGGCGTACAGGGTCCCCCGGCCGACGCGGAAGGCGCGGTCTTCGATCTCGCGGGTGGTCGCGAGCAGGTGTGGCCGCTCGAGACTGGTGAATCGGGCGCCGGCGAGTAACGTTCCCAGTTCGCCGTACCCCGACTCGCGGACTTCGGGGGTCCACGGGGCGTCCCGCGGCGGGTCGACGGAGTCGGCGAACGCCGAGGCGGGGACCGACCCGCGATACTCGCCGCCGCTCCGGACGGTGAGATACCCCGCGTCCGCCGAGACCGGCAGTTGCTCGTGGTACACTTCGACGTCGAACCGCTCCAGAAACGCGTGGAGTGCCTCGTCGCGCTCGGGTCCGTAGGTCGTGACCGTCGTCGCCGGCCCGCGGATCCGTTCGAGCGCGTCGGCGACCGATCTGACGGCGGCCATGTCACTCCCTGGACGACGCGGCGAGGGCGTCGACGTCGAGTTCACCGTTGCCTCCGTCGGCCGAGGCCGCGGTCGACAGTACGGTCTCGGCCGCCGGGGTGAGGTCGCGCAACGTCACGTCCCCACTGTCGGCGTCGTAGGTGACGAACTCGGCCGCCGCGAGCATCGGCAGATGTGTGTGGTGGAGCTGTATTCGCACGGTTCCGTAGTCCACGGCATCGCCGTCGGCCTCGGCACCCGCCGCGGACTCACTCCAGCCGGTCACGCACTCGGCGAGCGCGTCCAGCGATGCACCCTCGTTCTCCCGCAGATAGTAGAGGACGACCCGCCTGTAAGGATGTGATAGCGCCCGGAACAGGTCCGATAGGGTATCCTGTGGAGTCATCGGTGTAGTTTTGAACATATGTCACCGGAACGTTTCAATCTATTGTCTTCTTTGTGATCAGTTGTGTCGGGATCGAACGTCACTCGGACTTGCGTCTACCCGGGTCGCTCCTGTCCCGGGCGAACGGAGAAAAAACGTATCACCCGGGGTGTCGTGTCTCCGGTGATGGCTTCCGACACGCTAGCCGAGGAGACGGCGCTGGTCACGGGTGCGAGTTCCGGTATCGGGGAAGCGACGGCACACGCGCTCGCAGAGCGGGGCGCGAAACTGGCGCTGGCCGCCCGCCGGGAGGAACGCCTCGAAGCGATCGCCGAGACGCTCCGCGCGGAGTACGACACAGAGGCGCTGGTCGTTCCGACCGACGTCACCGACGTGGCGGCCGTCGAGGCGATGGTCGAGACCACCGTCGACGAACTCGGCGGACTGGACATCCTGGTCAACAACGTCGGCCTCGTCCGCGGCGACGGCGTCGAGGACCTCTCGACGGAGGAGTACCGCACGATGATGGACGTCAACGTCGACGGCTACTTCTTCCCGACGCGCGAGGCACTCCCCCACGTCCGCGAGGCCGGCGGGACGCTCGTGTTCGTCGGCAGTTTCGCCGGGCAGTACCCCCGCCCCGGCAACCCCGTCTACGCCGCGACGAAGTGGTGGGTCCGCGGCTTCGCCAAGAGCGTCTCCGCCGACGTTGGCGAGGACGACGTCGCCGTGACCGTCGTCAACCCCAGCGAGGTCCGGAGCGAGTTCGCCGCCGACTCCGGCGAGTCCTTCGAGGAGCGCTTCGAACCCGGCGAGGTCTCGGACCCCGAAGAGATCGCCGCCGCGATCGCCTTCGCCGCCGAACAGGACCCCTCGATGGTCTCCGAGATCGACCTCTACCGGCGCGACAAGCTCACCTTCTTCTGACAGGGCCGCGCTCTGACGCGGAGGGTCCGGGGCGACGCAGGCGGGACCGTGACGTTTTATTCACGGCCGGTCGAGAGACCGGTATGATACTCTCGGACGGGGACATTCTGCGGCGCCTGGAGCGGGGGGACCTGGTCGTCGACCCGCTGGACGACGTCGACCTGCAGGTCCAGCCGGCCAGTATCGACCTGCGACTGGGACGGGAGTTCCTGGAGTTCCAGCACGCCAACATCCCGTGTATCCACCCGAACAGCGAGCGGGAGGTCGCCGAGTACGTCGACGAGACGGTCGTCGAGGAGGGCGGCGAGTTCATCCTCCACCCCGGCGATTTCGTCCTCGGGACGACCCACGAGCGCGTCGAGATCCCCGACGACCTCATCGCCCACGTCGAGGGTCGCTCCTCGCTGGGTCGACTGGCCATCGTCGTCCACGCGACAGCCGGGCTGTGCGATCCCGGCTACCAGGGACAGATCACGCTCGAACTCTCGAACCTCGGGACCGCACCCGTCGCGCTCACGCCGGGGATGCGCATCTCACAGCTCACCTTTACCGAACTCAAGAACGCGGCCGAGCGACCCTACGGCGAGGAACGCGGCTCGAAGTACCAGGACCAGTCGGGCCCCCAGGCCTCGAAGATACAGGGCGACCGGGAGTTCGGCGGGGACCAGTAGCATGCCCGGGGACACGAACGGAGCGCGGAGGGACCGATGAAGTTCGTCGAGGAACTGGTCGTCGACGAGTTCCTGCCCACCTTCAGGTCGATGCTGGCCGAGGCGCTCCGCGAGCGAGGGCTGACCCAGAGCGAGGTGGCGGAACTGCTGGGCATCAGCCAGAGCGCCGTCTCGAAGTACGTCCACGGTGAGGTCGAGCGCAACGACCGCCTCCTCACGGACCGGCGGCTGAACGACCTCGTCGAACGCCTCGCCGAGGGGCTGGCCAGCGGCGGGATGAGCCGCGTCCAGGCGCTCGTCGAGGCCGAGGTGTTCGTCCGGCAACTCGAACAGGGCGACCTGCTCGCCCAGCTCCACGAGGAGGCGATGCCCGGCCTCGCCGAGTACGGCGGCGACCGGTTCGCGGTCCACGACCCCGAGAGCACCGTCCGCGAGGCCGAACGGACGCTCGCGTCGGTCCGTCGGGGGTTGCGCATCCTGGAGAACACGAGCGGGTTCGCCGAGTTGATCCCCGCCGTGGGGTCGAACCTCGTCGAGGCGTTTCCCGACGCCGAGGGGATCGAAGACGTCGCCGCCGTTCCCGGGAGACTCCTCGACGTCAAGGGGAGCGTCGCGGTGCCGGCCGAACCGGAGTTCGGGGTCAGCGAACACGTCGCGAGCGTGCTCCTGGCGGCACGAGCCAGCGGGAGCGACGCGCGAGCCGCGTTGAACGTCCGCTACGACCCGGATCTTGTGGCATCGCTGTCCGCGGCCGGTCACCGGACCGTCGAGTTCGATCCGGAGGTCGACATCGAGGCGGCAGTCGCCGCGGCGCTGTCGGCCGAACCCGACGCGGACGTCCTCTACCAGACCGGTGGCGAGGGGATCGAACCGGTCGTCTACGTCCTCGCGGCCGACGCGCCGGCCGCCGCCCGGGCTGTCAGGGACCGGGACAAAAACGTGAGTAATGACGGGGACAGGACCGGTGACAGAGACGGGACCGGAGACGAAGACAGGACGGGGGAGGAAGTCGGAAACGGGAACCGGGATAGCTGATCCCGATGGCAGACGACGTCGCCGCGACGCAGGCGTTCTACGGGCGCTGGGCGCGAGTCTACGACTGGATCGCCACCGCGCCGGGCGTCGAGTCCTGGCGAGGGCGAACCGTCGAATCGCTCGACCTGGACACCGGTGACACCGTCGTCGAGATGGGCTGTGGGACCGGAGCGAACTTCCCGCACCTCCGCGAGGCGGTCGGTCCGGAGGGCCGGGTCGTCGGCGTCGACCTCACCCGGGGGATGCTCCGGCGGGCGGGCGAGCGAGTCGACCGCGAGGGCTGGGACAACGTCGAACTCGTCCAGGCCGATGCGACGCGGCCGCCCGTCGCCGGCCCGGCCGACGCGGTGCTCGCGACGTTCGTCGTCGGGATGTTCGCCGACCCCCGACCCGCCGTCGACGGCTGGGTGGACGTACTGGCGCCCGGGGGCCGTATCGCGCTCCTCAACGCCGGACGCTCGGACCATCCGGCGGCCCGGCCGCTGAATCTGGGCTTTCGGGCGTTCGTCCGCGCCGCCGCACCGGGCAAGCGCGGCGTCTCGCCGACGCGGAGTCTCGAACGCCGGGTCGCGACCGCCCGCGACCAGGTGCGACGGCGATGCACGACGACGGGCTTCGAGGAGTTCGGACTCGGCTATCTCGGTCTGCAGTGGGGCGAGCGTGACGAAACCGACCGAGAGTGACCGAAGCGAGGCGAGGGGCGCTCGCGTTCACTGTAGTCGCCTCAGCGACCCCTATCCGCGCGAGTGCGGTGCGGGTGTTCGAGCGCGGATATGTCACTGAGCGACCCGCGAGCGGCCCGAGGGCTTTCATCACATACTGACGAGTGCGGTCGAGACATTCCAGCCTGCAGTGTGAGCAGCAACGACGCGCACAGTCACCACAGACCCGGGAGCCGAGATATTTGTCCCAGGGGGACGTACCCCCACGTATGCCCGCTGAAACCGACTCTGAGAAGTACGTCTCGTGTCCAGCACCGGCGTGCAACCGGAAAGGCAGGCGGAGCGTCATCAGGGACCACCTCGCCGAGCGCGACGACCAGCGCCACGAGCGCTTCGACGGCAGCGAAGTGTAGCGGTACCCCGAAACCCGACCCACCGCACTCGATCCGAACCCGCAAACCGTTTTTGTCGCGGCCACGGACCGCCGGTATGGTCGACGAGGTCACGCTGTACCGCGCGCCGACGACGGTCGCCGACGCCGACGCCATCGCCGACTGGCTCGACGAGCGCGTCGACGCCGACGTGACCGTCCGCGACCGGTTTCTCTCGGTCTACGGGACGGACGGGAGTGGCGATTCCGACCCCGGGTTCGATCTCGCTGAAGCTTTCGCCGAGGCGCGCGTCCTCTCACCCTACGAGCGCGAGACCGGTAACACGATGGTGGGGATCGTCCGCTACGAGGAGCGGGCCATCGAGAACCCCGAACGCGCTGGCGGCGTCATCTACGACGGCCTGCAGGTCCAGGAGATTCTGGGTCGACTCCTCCCCGAGTCCGAACGCGGGCTGGACCACCTGCACGTCCCACTGCTGGACCGGGTCGTCGGCACCTGGGGTGACCACGACGGCCGCTGGCACAAGCGCGTGAACGTCCTCGGCCAGCCCGGCCTCGTTTCGATCCCGGGCCTCTACGAAGCGCCCGCAAAGCCCGAGCAATACTACAAGGAACAGCAGAAACACGCGCTGCTCTCGGGAGGTGCGCCGCCCCGCGAAGTCCTCGAAAACGAAGTCGACGGGGAGTTCCTCGTCGCCGACGACCCCCGGACGACCGACGCGCTGAAAGGCTACGTGCTCCAGACCTGCCACTACCTCGCGACCGGCGAAGGCTTCTGTGAGGAGGAGGGCTGTCGACTGGCGAACCCCCACCGACAACCCGGCGTCGTGGCGGCGCAACTGCGAGACCCCGAGTTCTGTCCCGAGCACGCCGAACTGTACCGGGTGTGAGGGGTCGAGGGACTGAGTGGGTGAGGGGTGTGACGACCGGTCGTTTCGGGTCAGACCGGGTCACAGGGTGTTCAGTTCCATCGAGATCAGGAACAACTCGACCAGTATCGCCACCAGAAGCACGATGACGACGTTGAGCCGGATCCGCAATCCATCGTCCATGGCCTGGTCGCCGACTCGACAGTGTATCTTCATTTCCGTTTCCGGATACCGGACGTTGGATCGACTGCACTCGACGGTGTTCGCTTCCATCGCGCGATCGTGAGCGCGGTCACGCAGACACCCGACGATATGATCGGTGTTGTATACCTCACACCTCCCCAACCTCTTGCGCTTCTCGGCCTTCGGCCTGCGATGCTCGCCCCTCGCACGATACGTCTCGCGGCCTCGCGTCGCTCGGCACGCTCGACGGCGCGCGCCACGGTGGCTGGTCGAACGGAGTGCCGAACAGTAGAAAGTCGAACCGCGCGCCAGCGTCACTCCTCGTCTTCGAGTCGAAGCGTCGCGGTCCGTTCCCACGAGGTTTCGTCGATCACGGCGATCTCGTGCTGGCCGAAGACGTAGAGGTAGTCACCGACGTAGCGGGCCCGGACCGCACCGCCCGCGTCGACGGCCGTCTCGACCGAGAGCGACTCGTTCGTGTAGTCGACGACGAGGCCGTCCTCGCCGGCCGGGAGGAAGAACACGCCGTGGCGCCGGTCGATGGTGAAGGCGTGGTGACTGTTCGAGACACGCGACCAGCCCCGGTCGAAGACCTTCGAATCGGCGATGGTGGGATCGGTCGGCTCGGACACGTTGAACAGCACGGCCTTGACGCGCCCGTCTTCCTGACCGATGCCGAGCACGTGGTCGTCGTTGATGGGGTGGAGATACGACGAGAAACCGGGGAGTTCGAGGACGCCCTGCTCGACGGGGTCAGCGGGGTCCGAGAGGTCGACGACGTGGAACGGGTCGACCCGGCGGAAGGTGACGAGGTAGGCCGTGTCCTCGACGTACCTGACGGCGTAGATCTGCTGGTTCTCGCCCATGCCCTGGACCGAACCGACGCGGTCGAGCGAATCGGCGTCGAGCGTGTAGAGGTCGTTCTCGCTCTCGCCGCCGCTGACGACGGGAACCGTCGTCGCGATGCGGAGGTGACCGTCGTACTCGTCGAGCGAGAACTGGTTGAGCGGCCGTCCCGGGACCGTACCGTGGGCCTCGACGGCGAGACCGTCACCGATGCCGACGCGGACGATGCCGGTCGTGGTGAACTCCCGCGAGTGGTTCTGCATGTAGTCCTGCACTTCGGTCGAGAGCTCCCTGGTGACGTTCCGTCGCTCCGTGTCGTTCAGCGTGCCGAGCCAGTTCTCGACGGTCGCCCGGACCTCGTAGTAGTGGGCCCGACTCGACAGGTCGTAGCCCCGGACCTCGCGGAGACGCTCTTTCACGCGGTCGGGCACCGTCTCCGAGTCGAGGAAGGCGTCGGTGTAGGCCTCGCCGCGGTCGAACGGTTCGGTGTAGGTGACGTAGACCGAGTCGGCCGAGACGTAGACGGCGGTGTGGCGCCGGGTGCCGACGAAGCCGACGCTGTCGGTCACGTCACCCGTCGCGGGGTCGAGCGCCATCGCGACGTAGGTACCGTCGACCGGGACGGGTTCGCGGGGGTGGTGGACGTCACTGCAGGGGACGCTCGTGCCGTTCATCGGTTCGACGGGACACTCGGGCGCCCGGGCGACGGGCACCTGCACGACGAGGTAGACCTGACCACCGGTTTCGCGCGCGGCGACGATGGTGCCGTTGCGTTCGCGCTCCCACTCTTTCGTCGGGTCACTGGGCGTGCTGACGTCGTAGCCGACGACGCCGTCACCGGTGAGGACGACGAGCGTGTCGTCGACGAGGAGTTGCCGGCCCGAGGCGTTGATCTCCGCGATCAGGGAGGGGTCGGCGGGTTCGGAGGCGTCGATCACGTGGGTTTTGCCGAACCTGCGCTCGGGCTCGTCGATCACGCGTTCGTCGACCGCGGGTTCGGGACCGCGGGCAACCGGCATGGGAACAACTCTCGACTCCGGCGAGTAGTAGAAATGTTCGCCGTCGGTCTTCACGAGATCGGGTTCGTCGACGCCCTCGACCTGCACGTTCGTCGTGCCGACGCGTGAATCCGACCCGCCGTCTCCGGAGCCAGCACCGCCCTCGCCAGCGGTCGCGCCGTCACCGCCGTCAGCGGCCGCGGCGGGGGCAGGCGTCGATTCGACCGCGGGTCTCGCCCTTTCTCCCGCCCGGAGACGATCGCGTCCCCCGACCTGGAACTCGCCGCTCCCCGCACCACGCTGGACGTAGGTCGCGAACGAATCCGAGTCCTCGAACGTTGCCATTCCCTGGACTGCGTCGTCACTGTCGACCGATCCGTTCCCGTCTACTGTCTCGTCGTCACTGTCGACTGACTCGTTCCCTTCCAGTGGCTCGTCGTCGTCGAGCGGGTCGGTCACGACGAACGCCGCCGCGCCGACCGTCACCGCGCCGAGCAGGACCACCGCGACGACGCCGACAGTCAGTTGCCTGTTCATACCTCCGGATCGACCCCTCGTGATAAACCTTTCCCGTAGCATCAAACGCCGATTGGAAGCATCTACGGGCGGAGCAGGCCAGGTACCCCCGGGCTTGACCCCGAGGTGGTTCACACTCCCGGAACGTAGTCGACGTCGGTGTCTTCGACGAGGCCCATCTCCTCGAGTTTCGTTTCCCACGTGGATTCACCCCAGAGCCACCCGATGCCGGCGCCGATGAGTCCGACACCGAGTCCCACGAGCGCGCCGACGCCGGTCCACCAGGACGACCCGGCGATTATCCCGCCGACGGTCATCGCGCCACCGGCGATAGCACCGGCAGCCGAGACCGTAGAACCGATTCCCGAGCCGACGTCGCCCTCGTCGAACTGCTGATAGGCAGCTATCGAGTCGGCGATCGAGGTGATGAAGTCACCCGCCGGACCCAGCCACTCGCCGAGGAACCTGAGCGCTCTCCCGAACTTCGTGATCTCCAGGGCCTCGTCGGTCATTCCCAGCACTCTGGCGATGTCCGGGGAGGTGCTGGCGATGGCGGCGACGTTCCCGCTTTGCTGGATGGACTCCTGGACGTCGTCGGGCCACTCCATGCTGTATATCGTGGTTATCGTCACGAACGAGGCGAGCCGTCCCGAGTCGGAGAGCCGCTGGACGAACGCTTTCGCCTGTACCGACCCGCGCCCCGGGAGGGTATCGAGGGCCTCTATCCAGTTCTGCCCGGTCACCGCGTCCCCGTGGATCCCGTTGAGCCCCTGGTTCAGTTTCTGTGCGATCTTGGCGGTACTCCCCGAAGTCCCGACGACGGCGTCCAGCATCTGCTGGAACGTCGAGTCGCCCTCGCCCTCGAGAACCCGTTCGAGTGCCGCCGTGCGCCTGCTCTGGTCGACGGTGAGGATCTTGCGCTGGGATTCGACCTGGAACAGCGTCCCGATGGCCTCCCGCGTCGTCTGGCTGGCCTCCTGGCTCGCTGCCATCGCACCGAGGGCGGCGAGTCGCTCCTGGACGAACGCTGACCGGTCCTCCGAGTCGAGTCGCTCCAGGTCCGACCTGAACGCCTCGCTCTGGAGGTACCGGTTTAGCGTCTCGGTGCTGTCCGCGACATCGATGACGTCCATATCCTCGGACAGACTCGCCATCGCCCGCTTTCGCAGGAGGTGCATGTACTCGATCTCCTCCTGTACGGCCTCGACGTCTGTCCGGAGTTCCTCGATGGTGTCCTCGTTGTACTCGAATCCCGCGTCGTGTTCTTGCCTGAAGTCCTCCAGTTGCGAGAGCACGTTCCTGGCCCGGATCACCGTCACCAGTTTCTTCATCGACGCCGGGTAGCCCGCGTCCCCGAACTGTGACGCGAAATCCGCCAGCTGCTCCTCGCGAATGGCTTCCACGAACTGCTCTTTCTCGGACTCGTCGAAGTCGTACTCCTCGAACACGTCCTCGATCTGCTCTTTGAGCGCGTCCTCGAACGCTCCCGTCGAGAGCATCGACTGTACTGTCGAGGAGAATTCGAGCGCCTCCTCCCACTCCTGGTCGGACACGGTCGAGCGATACACGGATCCGCCCGCGCCGCCCGACTGGACCACGTGTGCGAGTTCGTGGGCCAGGAGGTGTTTCCCTGCCCGGGTTTCGGGCTGGTAGGCCCCGCTCCTGAAGACGATGTCCGTCCCGTGGGTGAACGCTTCGGCGTCGATCGACCGCGCCGCGTCGTCGGCTCGCTGGCCCGTGTGGACCCGCACGTCCCCGAAGTCACGGTCGAACCGCGACTCGAAGTAGTCACGCGTCTCCCGGGGCAGGGGCTGACCGCCGCTGGTCACCGACTGGATCTCCCGTTCCAGGTCGCCGTCGACCGTCGCGTCGCCGGTTCTCGTTCCCGTTCCCGTGCGCTGGAGCGACACCGCCGTTTCCGCCGCCGGAGCCGGCTCGTCGGTTGCGAGGACCGTCTCGGCGACCCGTTCGGCCTCGCGCTCGGACGCGTCGCTGGGGGTACTGACGGCGAGTTTCGGCTGGATCGCACCCCGGCGCGCCAGCTCCTGGACCGCCTGATTGCCCTGGGCCCTGTGGAGGGTCGCGACGCGAGTCCGCCCGCGGCCCGAGTCGGACCCGGTCTGACTGTCGCTGCGCTCCGACGACGCCTGCTCGCTCTCCTTCGATTCGGCGCTGTCGCGCGCGTTCGTCATTCGGTCACTCCCGGCACCCACCGGCCGTGGGCGTTCGAATCGGCCACGTGTTCTCGACACAACAAGATAAGTGTTGAGGCGGACTCCAGCATATCGGCCGTCACCGTCCCAGCACCCCGGCCGTCACCGTCACCCTACTCGACCGTCCCCGTGCCTGTTCGTGCAGGGACACGGCAACGCCCCGACCGTTTGCGAACGGCGGTGCTCGAAGCGAAAACGTGGTCAGTCGTCGGCGATTACGGTCTCGGAGTCGTCGGCGACTAGCCGGTCCATGGCGTCGACCATGGCCGCGACGGACGCGCGGGTGATGTCCGAGTCGTTGGCCGAGACGGTCACCGTCTGGTCGCCCCGGGACATCTCCACCTCGACGGTGACGACGGCGTCGGTGCCGCCGGTGATGGCGTCGACGTGGTATGAATCGAGGCGCGTGTCGAAGGAATGCGAGAGCGCGGCCTGGACGGCGTTGATCGCGGCGTCGACGGGGCCGGAACCGGTCTCGGCCTCGGTGCGCTCGTCGCCGTCGACGCTGAGCGTGACCGAAGCGGTCGGCGTCCCGCCGCCAGCGACGGTCGTCAGATCGACGATCTCGACGCGGCGCTCGCGTTCGCGACCGGTCACTTCCTCGGCGATGACGAGCAGGTCGGCGTCCGTGACGCGCTTGCCGCGGTCGCCGATCTCCTTGACCCGCGAGACGATCTCGTTCAGGTCTTCCTCACTGACTTCCACATCGTGTTCGGCCAGAGCGGCCTCGACACCCGCGCGACCGGCGTGTTTCCCGAGTGCGAGTCGGCGCTCGCGACCCACCTTCTCGGGCGGGTAGGGCTCGTACATCGCCTCGTCTTTCAGGGTGCCGTCGGTGTGGATGCCCGACTCGTGGGTGAACGTGTTCTGGCCGACGACGGCCTTGTTCGGCGGGAGCTGGATGCCCGTCGCGTTGGCGACGAGTTCCGCCAGGTCGTACACCTCCGTGAGTTCGAGCGTCTCGACGCCGTAGCCGTGGTCGAGCGCGATGGCGACCTCCTCGATGGCGACGTTGCCGGCGCGCTCGCCGATCCCGTTGACGGTGCCGTGGACGACGTCGGCCCCCGCCGCGACCGCCGTCAGGGCGTTCATCACGGCCAGTCCGAGGTCGTCGTGGGTGTGGGCGCTTACCGGACCGAGCTCCGAGAGCCGGGAGACTGCGTCGATGGCACCATCGGGCGTTGCGTGCCCGACGGTGTCAGCCCAGCAGATCCGGTCGGCGCCCGCCTCGAGTGCGCCCCCGAGCAGGTCTTCGAGGTAGTCCAGGTCGGCCCGCGAGCCGTCCTCGCCGATGACCTCGACCCAGAGGCCGTGGTCTTTCGCGTACTCGACCAACTCCTGCGTGTTGTGGACGTTGTCCTCGTGGGTCGTCCCGACCTTCTCGGTGACGTGTCTGTCGCTGGCGGGGACGACGAGGTCGATGCCGTCCACGCCACACTCCATGGCCAGATCGATGTCGCGCTGGAGCCCGCGACAGAAGCTCGTCACCGTCGCGTCGAGGTCGAGTTCGGCGACTCGCGAGATAGTCTCGCGCTCGCCGGGGCCGGTGCAGGCGCTCCCGGCCTCGATGAAGGCGACTGCTGCGCTGTCGAGTCGACGCGCGATGCGGGCTTTCTGGTCGGGCGTGAGCGACACACCCGGGGCTTGCTCGCCGTCGCGTAGCGTCGTATCGAGAAACTGTACTTCTCCGACCGAACTGAGGTGAGTCGTCTCGGGATGGTCTCCGAACAGCGTCGTCCCTTCGCGCTCACCGGAACCGTCACTCATGACGGAGAATTTCACGGCCAGCCGCCGTGTGGCGACTTCCTCTATCCTCCGTGTCGGTGTAGTCCGACATCGTAGCCGCCAGTCTGTCACGAGTGGGTATTAAAGTGTTGGATCCGCCCGCGTCGCACCGTCACTCCGGCCGGCCCGTGGGGGCGTCTCCCGGCGAAGAATCACCCTCAGTCGTCTCGGGCGGGTCCTCGACAACTCGCACGCTATCACCGGGTTCGACGCCGTCTGCTGCGCCGCCCGCCAGTTCGACCAGGGTGTCCGCGCGGGCTTCCCCGCTCCCGGTCCAGGGTGAGAGCGTCCGCGCCTCGACGACGACTTCGTCTTCGACCCAGAGGACGTCGAGCGGCGTCCGGACGAACAGCATGTGAACGCCGTGCTGGTCCGGGTCGACGAACCGGCCGAGTGCGGGGAGGCTGGCGAGTGCGACTTTCACCGGGTCCCGCCGAACCGGAAAGACGAGCGCGTACTCCTCGGGGACCGACGCTCGCCCCATCAGCCCCTTGACCTGGGCGAACAGCGAGTCGGCCGTCTCGACGTCGGTCGCGAGCACCTGCCGGTGACCGTCGGCCGACTCGTGGACGACGCGCATGGGATCCGCTTTCACCGCCCGTGCAAAACGCTTCCGGGCCCGCCAGTGACGACCGCATCGAACCCGATAGCCGCATCGAACCCGATAGTTTACGACAGAAGTAAACCTTATGCGTCGAGACCACCTCCCGGGTGTATGGTCGAGCGAGACGACACGGTGGAGGACGTGCCGATCCCGAAGACCCACGTCACCAGCGTCGCGGCCCGTAACCTGGTCGACGAGGGGGAACTCGCGGACGCGCTCGCGTCGGTCCACGAGCACATGGTCGACGGTGCCGACGCGATTCACCGGCACTATCGCTCGGCGGACAACCCCGAGCCGGTGGCCGTGGGCGACGGCCTCGCGACGGTGGTCTTCGTCACCGGCGCGACGTGGGACCAGGTGCTGGCCGACGTCCCCGACGAACTGCGGGCACCGGCGAAGGCGACCCACGCCGAGTTCGCCCGGGAGTTCGACGTCGACGAGGAGCGACTGGCGGGGTACGACCCGCTCGTGATGCCCTCCCAGGAGGTGGGCGAACTGGTCCGGGCTGGTCTCTCGCGACGGCAGGCGGAGGTGCAGGTGCTCCGCAACAGGGGACTCACACAGCGGGAGATCGGCGAGAAACTGGGGATGGCGACCAATACCGTCAAAGTACACTGCCACCGCGTCGACACGAAAGTCGAGAACGCGAAGCGACTCCTGGACCTCGTCGCCGGGGACACCGACGGTTCCGGCGGGGACGAGTGAGTGCAGCGGGGCACCGGGGCCGACGGAAACAGGTCCCGTGGCCACTGCTGTCACGCGGCACCTGCCGTCACGTGACGCGGTTTGGCCGGGCTTACCGCACCCCGACACCGCCACCGTGATTCGGTGGGAACAGACCCGCTACTAACCGGTAAGAAACGATTATTCGTCTCCGCCGTCTACGGAATACTATCACTACTCCGATGGCTGGAGCCGATCCGGGTGGCCGGACCGACGAGGGTGTCGTCGGCACGGACACGACCGACTCGACCGAGCGGAGCGTCGCCGAGACGAGCGACCCGAGCACCGACGTGACCACGGGCGACCCGCGACTGTACGCCGAGGCGACGCGCGTCGTCAGCACTGCGACCGGGGACGCGGTCGTCGTCGGCGTCGTCCACGACCACCCCGCGAGCGTCTATCGGGCCCGGCGCGTCGTCGAGGCGGTCGCACCGGACGTCGTCGCCGTCGAGCTGCCCCCGCTCGCGCTCGGGCTCTTCGAGTTGCTACCGCCGTCCAGTGGCGACCCCGCCACAGTCGCCGATTCGACGGACGACGAGGCGGACAGGCCGAACGAGATGAGCGCCGCACTCGCCGCGGCCGACGGTGCCCGAACGGTCGGGATCGACGGGATCGACGGCGGCTTCGTCCGTCGGCTGACCGGACTGCTCCGGCGCGAGAACGCGTCGCTCGGGACGGTCGGGGACGTCACTCGGGCGATTCTCGGAGTCGGGCGACAGACCCTCGCCTGCGGTGTGGCGGCGGCACGGGACGAGGTGCCCGGTCGCGACCAGATACCCCGCGGCGGTGCCGACTACGGATCGGTCGCCGCGGACCCGCCTGCGGTCCAGGCCGACGACGAACGACGCCACCGTTCCCGGAGTCGGTCGCTGTTGCGCGCCATCGAACGACCCCACGCCGACCGCCTCCTCGACGCCGCCCGCGAGGACGCGATGGTCCACCGGATCGGGCGACTCCTCGACGATGGCGACGTCGTCGCTGTCGTGGGGTTCGAGCACCTCGAGGCGGTCGCGGACGGACTCCGGGCCGAACGCGAGGTCGCGGACGGACTTCGGGCCGAACGCGGGAACGAACGCGAAAACCGCTGAGAGGCGGGTTGGGGATGGGGGGCCACGGCGAGGGACGGGCCGTGACCGGACGCGTGGTCAGAGGCCGAACCTGCGGTGGGTGTCGGTCACAGGTTCGACTTGAGGTGGATCTCGTCGCCGGCGATCTGGTCGACTGACTCGTGCCGTAGCGGGTACATCTCCTCGCTTTCGTCGGTCCAGCCGAGCGTCTCGCGCACGCTCTGTGAGAGGCTGGTGTCCGGTTTGACGTGAGCCTCGCCGCCCTGGATCCGCTCGACTGTGCCGACCATGTGGCCGTCGGCGGTCACGACTTTCTTCCCTTCGTCGCTGTTTCTGAAGTCTCGTACCATGGATATCACGCGGATCGCGGGACTGGAACTCGACCGGTGTGCTGTCCCCGATCCGCAGGCGCCGCTTCGAGACGGCCGGGTTTGGCTATTGAGGGGCTATCGGGACCGACCGACACCGTCCCGACGACGTAAGCTCGGATGAGGATCGCGGCGGGTGGAACGGGACTCCCGACGGTTCGCGCCCCGGGATACAGGCCGGGCCTATCGTCGTGTCGAGCGGGAAACGCCGGCGAACTCCCGGTTCCCGAACGGCGATACCCGTGGCTTACCGGGCGACGGTACCAGGGATACCCGCTCTGGAGGAGAGATACCGGGACGTCCGCTGTCTAGGTGCGCGGCGTTCCGGTTGCTGGTGACGACACCGGGTGTCACGGTCCGAGTCGGTACAGATTCAGGTATCGCAGGCTCTTCGTCCGCGCCGACCGCAACGGATTTGGGTGACAGCGGCCCAACTCCGGGTAGAGACCGCCGTGTATCGACAGTTCGAGACCCGGACCGTCGCGGTCGCAGTCGTGGTCGTCCTGGCCGCGTCGCTCGCGGGGTGTGGGGGCGTCGTACCGCCCGACCGGGTCGCGGTGAACACCACCGGCGGATACGCCGTCAGCGACGTCGAGGTCTGGACCTCGGGAGGGACGACGGAGTACCGGTCGAAAGTCGTCGTCACGGGCGTGGTGGCGTCGACGGCGAACGAGACGGGGCCGAACGCGACGAGGGTCGCAGCGATCCCGCCCGTCGACGTCCGGTTCACGCTCGCGAACGGCGAGACCCGAAGCGTCCGCGCGAGCTACGAAATCGACCGACGCCTGACCGCTTTCGAGGACCTGGGCAACGAGACGCTCTCGCCCGGCGAGCGGATCCCGGTCCGTGTCGTCTTCGACCCGGGAGCCGACGTGACCGTCAGGAACGCGACGATCCGCGTCGTCGTGGAGTGACGTGGAGTGATGCGGAGGGTGGGTCGCCTCAGCGATAGCGACGGTGGAGCGCCCACAGGAGACCGACCGCGGCCAGCGGCGGGACGGCCCCGGTGACCGACGGGAGGTCGTACAGGAGCGCGATGACGGGTTCGAAGAGGCCGGACGGGGGGTCCTGCTGTTCGGGCGGAACCGTGAGAACGAGCATGACGTACAGGCCGACGAACACCAGATAGCCCCCGGTCGCGAGCGCGCGGTCGTAGCGACGGTCCGATCCTTCCCGGCGGTGGTGGCGTGCTGCCAGCAGAACGGGCGCGACCAGCGGCGCGAACACGAGCACCATCAGGACGATGAAGAAGGCCCGCGAGAAGGTGAACGTCCCGCCCCGGACGCTGGCGGTTTCGCCCATCAGCGTCACCAGCGCCGCCGCGAAGACGAGGACCACCAGTACCGCGGCCAGCCCGCCGACGACCACGTAGGACCGGAACAGCCGCGACTCGCTCGACCTGAATGCGTAGGGAAACGCCGACGGGAGCCCGCTGTACGTCGAATCGTCCTCGCTGCTCGCCGGGTCACCGCCGGTCGCTGCCTCGCCACCCGTCGTCGACCCGCCATCGGTCGCGGACTCGCCATCGGTCGACCCGCCGTCGGTCACCGAGTCACCACCAGCGGGTTCGACCTCTCCGTCGGTCTCGGCGGGCACGTCAGTCATCGTCGCTCGCTACGGCCCGCCCGCGAAAAAACGGTCCGATCCAGCGGTTTCGAACCGACAGGGCCGACCAGACAGGACGCGGTCGAGGCCTAGAGCTAACACACCGCCGGTCGACGCCTCTCGTATGCACGTCGACATCGGCAACGCGCTCGCGTCGGTCGCCGAACCGGGACTCTCGCGGGACGACCTCGACGACCTCGACGCCCGTGTCGCCGACGTACACGACCGGATCGCCCGCGGCCGGGCCGACGGCGAGTTCGGCTACGCCGCACTGAACCTCCCCGAGCGCGCCGACCCCGACGAGATACGCCGGGCGGTCGACGGCTTCGACCCCGCGGCGGTCCTGACGGTCGGTATCGGCGGGAGTGCCCTGGGGGCGGTAACGCTCACACAGGCGCTCGGGGGCGACTCCCCGGTCGACCACTACGCGCTGGACAACGTCGACCCCGCCCACACCGAGCGACTCCTCGCGGCCCTCCCCCTCGACGAGACGGTGGTCCACGCCGTCTCGCGCTCGGGGACGACTGCCGAGACGCTCGCGAACTTCCTCGTCGTCCGCGAGGCGATGGATTCGGCGGGCGTCGACTGGACCGAGCGGACGGTGGTCACGACGGGCGACGAAGGTCCGCTCCGGGCGCTCGCCGACCGGCACGACCTCCCCGCGCTCGACACGCCGGTCGGCGTCCCCGGGCGCTTCTCGGCACTTTCGACCGTGGGACTCGTCCCCGCGGCGCTCCAGGGCGTCGACCTCGATGCGCTACTCGCCGGGGGGCAGTCGGGCGCGGACGCGCTCGCCGGGTCGCTCTACGACTGTCCGGCCTACGCCTACGGCGCGGTCTCGCACGCCCTCGACGAGCGCGGTGCCACCGTCAACGCCGTGATGCCCTACGCGGAGTCCCTGGAGGCGTTCGCGGAGTGGTTCGCCCAGCTCTGGGCCGAGAGCCTCGGGAAAGACGGCGGCGGCCAGACCCCAGTCCGCGCGCTCGGCGCCACCGACCAGCACTCCCAGCTCCAGCTCTACCGGGCGGGTCGCCGGGACAAACTCGTCACGTTCGTCCGGCCCGCAGAGCGCCCGAGTTCCGACGCGACGACGATCCCCGAGACTGACGTCGAGGCGCTCTCCTATCTCGGCGGTCGTGACCTCGGGACCGTCCTCGACGCCGAGTTCGAGGCGACCGAAGCGAGTCTCGCCGCGGCCGGGCGCCCGAACGTCCGGATCGAGATCCCGCGCGTCGACGCCGAATCGGTGGGCCGACTCCTCTATGATATGGAGGTGGCCTGTGTGCTGTCTGGCGAACTCGCGGGCGTCGAGACGTTCACTCAGCCGGCCGTCGAGTGGGCCAAGAACGCGACGCGGGGGCTGCTCGGCGGGTCCGGAGCCTCCGAGGCGGACGCCGTCCGCGAGAAGACCGAACTCGTCGTGGACTGAGGGGGCCGCTCGACCGGTTCCCCCAACCGATGCAGTGAAACGAGTCCGGCCCCAATCGCCGGCAACCGATGGACGAGTACTATCGCGTGACGGACCTGCGAACTCGCGCCGAGAGCCTCGGGCACTCGCTGGGCGTCGTCGTCGGAGCGTTCGCCCTGGGATACGTACTGCTGAACGTGGCCGCACTCGTGTTCGTCGCCGCGGGCGTGGTCTCGGCCGAGGCGCTGGCCAACGCGGACATCCCCGTGCCGGCGAACGTCTACGCCGCCGTCACGATCGCGCAGTTCGCCGGGTTCCTCGTCATCGCTATCGCCTACGTCTGGTGGCGCGACGACTTCGGCCTGCTGGCCATCGAGGTCCCGGACCTGCGCGACCTCGCCGCGATGGTCGGGGGCTTCGTCGTCCTGTTCGTCGCCGCCCTCAGTGTCTCCATCGTCGTCCAGCAACTCGGCGCCGAGACCGCCACGAACCAGGTCGTCGAACAGGGACAGCAGAATCCGACGCTCTTTCTCTACATGATCCCCATCACGATCCTCGTCGTCGCACCCGCCGAAGAGTTACTCTTTCGAGGGGTCGTCCAGGGACTCTTCCGGCGGGCCTACGGACTCGTTCCCGCGATACTGCTCGCGAGCGCGCTCTTCGGCGTCGCCCACTGGCTCGCGCTGACCGGTGCCGGCCGCATCACCTACATCGCGATCGCTGCCGTCCTCGGACTCGTGCTCGGAACGGTCTACGAACTCACCGAGAACCTCGCCGTCCCGATCGTCATCCACGGCCTCTGGAACGCCTTCCTCTTCGGGTCGCAGTACCTCGCCGCCGCGGGCGCCGTCGGCGTGGTCGCTGTCTGACTGTCTGTGCGGCTATCGCCTGATCGACTGGGCAGTCTTCGCCTGACCGATCGCACGGCCATCACCCGACCGCCTGCGCGATATATTCATATGTGACGGGATCAAATCATAATGGGATAGATATATGCCCGCCATCCAGACGCACGGCCTGACGAAGTATTACGGCGACGTGTGTGGCGTCGAGGACCTCTCGTTTTCGGTCGAGGAGGGCGAAGTATTCGGGTTTCTCGGGCCCAACGGCGCCGGGAAGACGACGGCCATCCGGACGCTGATGGGGTTCCAGTCGCCGACGGAGGGCACCGCGACGGTTCTGGATGCGGACATCACCGACACGGCCGCGCTCCGGCGAGTCCGCGCGAACGTCGGCTACCTCCCGAGCGAACCGGGGTTCAACGAGAGCGTCACTGGCCGGCGGTTGCTCGACTACCACGGCTCGCTTCGCGGTGACGTCCGTAGCGACGAACTGCTCGAACTGTTCGACCCGCCGCTCGACCGCAGGGTCGGCGAGTACTCCCGCGGGAACAAGCAGATGCTCGCCATCGTCATGGCGTTCATGCACGACCCGGATCTGCTCATCATGGACGAACCGACGTCCGGGCTCGACCCGCTGAAACAGGAGGAATTCCTCGAATTCATCCGCGCCGAACAGGACCGCGGGAAGACGTTCTTCTTCTCCTCGCACATCCTCAGCGAGGTGCGGAAGGTGTGTGACCGGATCGGCATCATCCGCGAGGGGCGACTCGTCGAACTGGAGGACGTCGCGTCGCTGATCGACCGCAGCGGGAAGACCGTGCGCGCGAATATCGGCGGCTCGGTCACCGCGGCCGAGTTCGAGATCGAGGGCGCACACGACGTCACCGTCAGCGGAGGACCTGGATCGACGGAGTCAGCCGGTGACGCCCCAGAGGTCGACGGCGACGAGGAATCGACCTCCGTGTCGTTCACCTACACCGGCACGTACGAACCGCTCCTGACCCACCTGCTGGAGTACGAGCTCCTGGACCTCGCTATTGAGGAAGCCCCTCTCGAAGACGTCTTCATGCGCTTTTACGGCGACCACGACGCCGAAGCGGTCGTCGAACGGGTCGAGAACGGACGCGAAGAGACCGAAGCTGGCGACAACGGAGGCGAGGAGACCGGGGACGACGAGACCCGGGACACGGAGACAGCCGATGTTTGAGACGGCGCGTTTCGAGGGAGAACGCCGGCTCACCGGGTCGGTGGTCGTCGCGGTCGGTCTCTCGGCGTTCGCGGCGATGATGGTGCTCATCGCGCCCGCGATCCTCGACGAGTTCGACGTCGCGGAGCTGACCGAGTCGTTCCCGCCGGCGCTCGTCGAGGCGATGCGACTGGACGTCATCGCGACCATCGAGGGGTTCATGGCGCTCGAACTGTACTGGTTCGGCTGGCTGCTCGTCCTCGGCATCTACGTCGCCTACAACGCCGCGAGCGCCATCGCCGGCGACATCGACGACGGCACGATGGACACGCTGCTCGCCGCGCCCGTCTCGCGCTGGCAGGTTCTCTTCGAGAAGTACCTCTCGCTGCTCGTCCCCATCCTCGTCGTCAACGTGGTGGTGCTGGTCGTCGTCTACGGCGGGACCCAGCTCGTCGACGAACCCATCGCGGCCGCCGACCTGGTCGCAGTCCACGCCCTCTCGATCCCCTACCTCCTGTTCTGGGGTGCGTTCGGGATGCTCGCCTCGGTCCTCGCGCCCCGCCGAGTCGTCGCCGAGGGCGTCGCCGCGGGCGCACTCGTCGCGACCTTCCTCGTCGAGACCGTCGCCGACGGGACCGACCTCGACTGGCTCGGACTCGTCTCGCCGACGCGCTACTACGACCCGGTCGCCATCCTCACGGCGAGTGACTACAACTACACCGGCGCGGCGCTCCTGTTCGCGGGCACGGCCGTGCTGTTGCTCGCGAGCGGTGCCTGGTTCGCACGGAGGGACGTCCAGTGAGTACCGAAACCGAAACCGGGTCAGAACCCGCCCGCACGCAGGAGCGACACACGGGGTCGATGCTCGACGTGCTCCGCTTCGAGGCCGAGCAACGGCTCCGCATCACGGGCGTTCTCGCCGTCGCGTTCACGCTGTTCGCCGCGATGTTCGTCGCACTCGCGCCAGACATCGTCTCGGCGGGTGCCTACGACGACATCGTCGACGCGATGCCGCCGGCGATGCAGGCGCTGTTCGGTTACGAGAACTTCGGCTCCATCGAGGGGATCGTCGGTGGCGAGTACTACACCATGGCGTGGACGGTGGGACTGGGCGGCTACCTCGCCTACAGCGCCGCCGGGAGCGTCGCCGGCGACCTGAAGACCGACCGCATGGATACACTGCTCGCGGCACCGCTCTCGCGGACCGAGGTGTTGGTCGGGAAGTACCTCGCCCTGCTCGTCCCCATTCTCGTTCTGAACGTGGTCGTGCCGGTGGCGCTGTACGCCGGGTCGGTCCTCGTCGACATGCCGATCTCGCCGACGGACCTCGCCGCGTTGCACGCGCTGTCGGTCCCGTACCTGCTGTGCTGGGGGGCGGTCGGGCTGGTGGTGGGCGTCGTGGTCCGTCGTGGTCGAACCGCCAGTCGCGTCGCACTCGGCGTCGTGATCGCGACGTGGCTCGTCGAATCGGTCGTCGTCTCGACGGAGTTCGAGTGGCTCGGTGCAGTCGCCCCGATGCGCTACTTCGACCCGTCGGCGGTGCTCGTCGACGGCACGTACGACCTCGCAGGTGCCGGACTCCTGTTCGTCGTCGCGGTCGTCTTCGTCGCCGCGAGCCAGCAACTGTTCCGGCGAAACGACCTCTGAAACAGGGTGGCCGCCGGGGCGACCCGCGACAGCGGCCGGCAGGGATGGAGCGGGCCGTCGGACACTCGCCTGCAGACGCAGGATGGGGCGTCGGACGCTCGTCTGACTGGGACTTAAACGAGTGGCGACGCGATTTGGGGCCATGCCGACCCGCTACACGGTCGTCTGTGACGACGACCTCGCCCGGGACGTCGAGCGGATCGCCCGGGAGTACGACCTGACGGAGGAGGAGGTCCTCCGCCAGCTCGTCGACGTCGGGCTCGGGGAACTCGACGCCGAAGCCGCCTGACCGGTACGTACCAGCACCGGCCTGACCGGTGCGTACCAGCGCCGATACGACCGCTTCGCGGGTGTGGATGGGTCTTCGAGTGCGGTCTCTAGCCGGCTATCGACGCTATGGTTCCCACATCCGAATCGAACTACCGGGGAGCCACGCGACGACACTGTCCGAAAGCGGTACCGACGAGCCGTCACAGCACCCGGTTGACGGGGTCCTCGCCGTCGGCGACGCGCTGCAGGCTCTCGCGGAGGATGGTCGCGACGTGCCGGTAGTACTCACGAGTGTAGGCGGCGCAGTGTGGCGAGACGACCACGTCGTCCAGCTCCCACAGCGGCGACGACTCGGGGAGCGGTTCCGTCTCGAAGACGTCCAGTGCGGCCCCGGCGATGGCGTCCTCACGGAGCGCTTCGACGAGCGCGGACTGGTCGACGACACCGCCGCGGGCGACGTTCACGAGGTAGGCGTCCTCGCGCATGGCCTCGAACACATCCCGGTCGACCAGTCCCCGCGTGTCGTCGGTCAGCGGCACTGCCAGCACCACGAAACGGGCGTCGGCGACGGCCTCGTCGAGTTCGGCAGGCGTGTAGACCCGCTCGACGCCGGGTTCGGGCGTGGGCGTCCGGCGTACCCCGACGACATCGAGTCCGAGGCCGGTCAGCCGGTCGACGACACCCCGCCCGAGGCCACCGAGACCGACGACGGTCGCCTGCTCGCCCGCGACGGTCCAGGCCTCGTCCCAGGCCGGTCGAGACCACTCGCGCTCTTGCTGGGCGGCGACGTGGTCGTGGATCCGCCGGGCGAGCGCGAGGACGAACCCCGCGACCGTCTCGCCGACCGCGTCGCCGTGGATGCCCGTACTGTTCGTGAGGACGACCCCCCGCTCGCGAAAGCGGTGGTGGGGGAACCGGTCGACGCCAGCCTGGATCGAGTGGACCCAGCCCAGGTCGAGAAACGACTCCCGGGAGACGAGCGTCACGACCGCCCCGCAGTCCGCGAGCGACGCCGCCGACCCGTCCACTACCTCGGCGTCGGCAGGGGTGTCGGCCAGCGCGTCGACCAGTCGTTCGGGCGGAAACACCGCCGAGACGGACTCGTCGACGCCGATCCGGTCCACGTGCATGGACCCGGCTACGCCACGCCGGCCCCTAACGCTTGCTCCCCGACTGCACGATACGAACGAACCACGAGGGAGATCTCCCGTGAGCAGGTGATCAGTCAGGGTGGGATCACCGAGGCGTTCGCAGGCAGGATGACAGTGCAACCACCACGTCACAGCCCAGTACGGAGTCCATCGTACGTCGTCAACTCCGATCGAACACACGTACAATAGAGACGTGATCATTCAGATAGAAAGAGTAATTTTATAACATATCGGGCAGCCATCCAGTCCCGAATGTCGTCTGACCGACTGGAGCTCGCCGACGACCGGGGGGATACCGGGGCCGTACCGCCGCCGCTGCCGCCTGACGACCCCGAGGCGTGGTACGCGCCCGACGTGCGCTCACAGACCGAGGTCCATCCGGGTGTGGTGGTGACCATTCGTGACGCGGGGGGCGGAGGCGTCGACGACGAAGCGTTCGTCTACGAGGTCCGCGAACCGAGTCTCACGGGGCACGAGCGCGAGGAACTCGTCCGCGTCGAATCCTATTTCGCCGACGCCAACCTCGACCGACCGCGCACTCGCGAGGGCGCCGTCGAGCGCATGACAGAGGGGTTCGACCCGAAACACCGGCGCGTTCTCGACCGACTCGTCGACGCCTCGCCCACCCAGCGACGGCGCATCGCCTACCACGCCCTCTCGCGACTGGGCTGTCTCGACGAACTGACCCCCTACGCGCTCGACGACCGCATCGAAGTCGCCGACGTCGCGGACGACCGGGTCGTCGTTCACACCGAGGACTTCGCGCCCGCGACGACCGACCTCCCCAGCGACCCGGACTATCTCGAACGCTTCGCCAGCGAACGCCTCGACAGACACACCGTCTCCTTCCACGAGTTCGAGATCCCGGTCGTCGTCTACCGCGAGAACCTGCTGGGCGCCGACCCGTTCGACGTGAAATACGCCGTCCGCGAACCCGACCTGCTCCCCGGCGACGCCGAACTCGTCTCCGAGTGCAAGGACCGCATCTGGGAGACGGAGGTCGACGGCGTCGTCGACGACAGCGCGGGGTTCGTCCGCGAACGCGCACAGGAGTTGCTCTCGCGACGACTCACCGCCCGCAACACACGCGCCTGGCTCGCGGCCACCCGTCATCGCCTGCGGAGCGGCCTCGCCGAGTGGGGGCTGGCGGTCCCGCCGGTCGCCGACCGCTACGCCGAGGACCGCCTCGACGACCTCGTCTACTACGTCCTCCGGGACTACGTCGGCTACGGCGAACTCACGATCCCCATCCGGGACCCACACCTCGAAGACATCGAGGCCAACCGGGTCGGCGAGCGCGTGAAAGTCGTCCCGCGCGACGACCTGGCCGGCGACGACCGCGTCCCGACGAACCTCACGTTCGAAGACGAAACCGAGTTCACCAACGTCGTCAAGCAACTCGCCGCCGACGACGGGACGGAGCTCAACGCCGCGAACCCGAGCGCGAAGGTGAATCTCAGCCCGCCCGGCGTCGAAGAGACGATTCGCTGTGCGGTCGCCCTCCCGGTCGTCAGCGAGGACGGCCCGCACATCTCGATCCGCAAACAGGCCTCGGAGGTGCTGACGCCGGTCGACCTGCTCGAATACGGCAGCATCTCGACGGAACTCGTCGCGCTACTCTGGCACCTCTACGAGGTCCACGGTGTCGTCCTCTTCTGTGGTCCGACAGGTGTGGGTAAAACTACACTTATGAACGCCCACATGCCCTTTATCGCGTACCGCGACCGCCCGGTGAGCATCGACGAGGGGTCCCGGGAGGTGTGGCTCCCCCACGAGACCGGTGTCTCGCTCACGACGCGCGAACACCAGGACGAGTACAAGCGCGTCTCGATGGCCGACCTGATGACCGAGACCAACTACCTCAACCCCGACGTCGAACTCATCGCGGAGATAAACACGCCCGAGAGCTTCCAGACCTTCGCTGAAGTTCTGAATACTGGCCACGGGGTCATCGGGACTACTCACGCCGGCGACGTCGAGACGCTCGTGAATCGCGTCGTCGAGCAGAACGTGCCGACCTACCTGCTGGACGAGGTGGACCTGCTCGTCTTCCCGCGTCACGTCGACGGCGAGCGCTACGTCGGCGAGGTCGTCGAGTTCGTCGACGAGGACCGTTTCCGGGAGTTCGACCGCGAACGCGACGACGAGAGGTGCGGGGTCGTCCGAAAAGACGACGCGACCGTCTACTGGAACACCGTCGCCAGCCGGCGTCACGACGGGACGTACGACTTCGCCTACGACCACCCCGCACTCGGCGACGGAGAACGCCAGTGCCGGACGACGGTCTTCGAGGCGATCGCCGAGGCGGTCGACAAACCGGTCGAGAGCGTCGAGGAGTCGTTCCACCGGAAACACCGGTACGTCCGCTACCTCGAGCGGGAGGGGATCACCGACGGCGACGAACTGTTCGCGTTCCTCGCGGACCTGCGGACCGACGAGGCGGCGACGGTCGAACGACTCCAGCGCCGGACTCCACCGGAATTCGGGACCGGACGACCGGTCGACCTCCCTACCGACACCGGAGACGAGTCGGGCGGGGAGACGGTCGTGGGATCCGACAGCGGACCGCCGTCTGCCGGCCCGCAGACCGACTCCCGACCAGTCGGAGAACTGCCCGACTCGACGGACGGGACCGACGACGTGATAGACGAGTCGAGGGGCACCGAACCGGAGACGAGCAGCCGAAACGACCCACGACCAGACGGGTCCGGCGATGCCAGAGACGGTTCCGACGGTACGGACGACGAGACCGCGACGGGACGGGTCGACCCCTCGGGGGAGGAGGATGGCGACTGAGACGGGACCGGAGCGACCGGGCGTCGGCGAGGGTGCAGTGGCACTGTTCGACCGGGCGCTGTACGCGATGTTCTCCAGACACGCCGACAGCGCCGACCACGAGCGCGACCGCCACAGCTACCGGGCGGCGAACCTCGGTGTCAGTTTCGACATCTACCTCGCGCGGGTGTACGGGCTCTCCTGGGTCGCCGCCGTCCTCGCGTTCGTCGTCGGCGCGACGCTCGTCAACCTGCTGCCGAGAAGTCTCGTCGACGCGGCCGTCCGCTTCCTGCACGACGGGTTCCCGGTCCTCGACAGAGCGGCGCTTCCCGTCGTCCCGCTGGCAGTCCTGAGTGCTCTCGCGGGCGTCGTCGTCGCCGCGCTCGCCAAGTGGGCGACGGTTCGTCTCGGGGGCCTCCACCTCCGCTGGCAGGCCCGAGCCCGGCGCGCCGACATCGAGGCGACGCTCCCGGGCGCGGTACGCTACCTGCGCGTGCTCGCGTCGGGCAGCAGCGACCAGCGCGCCATGCTCCGGCGGGTCGCCGACCAGCGCGCCTACGGCGAGACGGCCGTCTCCTTTCGCCGTGCGCTCAACGAGGCGGCGCTGACCGGTAGTCTCGACGCCGGCCTCGAACTCGTCGCGCGCGACACGCCGTCCCGGGACCTGCTCGCACCCTTCCTGCTGAAATACCGGGAACACGCGAACCAGGGGACAGACGCACTGGCGGAGTACCTCGACATGGAGGGACACCTCCTCTCGCACCGCCAGTCGCGTGCCCACGACCGGGTCAGCGGCTACCTCGAACTCCTCGCGGAACTGTTCGTCGTCCTGCTCGTCTTCCCCGCGCTCACGGTCCTGATCATCACCGTGATGAGCGTCCTCGCACCCGGCCTCTCGCGGACGACCACGACGCCCCTGGGCGTCTTCACGACGCGACAGTTGCTCGTCTACTGCTGTATCCTGTTCGTCCTGGGCGTCGGCGCCGGTGCAGCGAGTACGGTCGCCAGCCTCCGCCCGACCCAGCACGCGATCCCGAGCTACACCCTTCCCCAGGACGTCACCGGTATCCTGCGCTCGGCGACGGTCAACCCCGCGAGTGCCACGGTCGTCTGCGCGCCGCTGGGCCTCTGTTTCGCCGGGGTACTCTGGTTGCTGGGCTACGCGCCGGCGAACGTCGTCCTCTTGAGTTACGTCGCCGCCGGCCTGCCGATCGGCGCCGTCGCAGTCCGGCGAGCGCGCCTCGACGACGCCAAGGACCGCGAGATACGCGACTTCGTCCACGCGGTCTCGGGCCACGTCGCGCTCGGTCGACCGTTCCCGGGCGCAGTCGACGCCGTCGCTCGCGAGGTCGACCACGGCGCGCTCCAGGCCGACGTCGAGTCGCTGGCGTTCACGCTCTCACTGACGACCGACGCCGGGACCGAGGACGGCGACGTCCGCGCGGCCGCCCTCGACCGCTTCGTCGAGGACGTCGGGACGCCGATGGCCGAACAGACGATCGGCCTGGTCGTCGGCGCGCTCGATGCCGGCAGCGACGCCGAGAAGGTCTTCGAGACGCTCCAGACCGAGATCGGCCGGCTCTATCACGAACGAAAGGAACTCCGGAGTTCACTCCTCGTGTACGTCGCCGTCGGCTGGACGACCGGCCTGCTCGTACTCGGGATCATGGTGGCGGTCAACCTGTACGTCCTCGACGGGTTCGCGGAACTCGCGTCGGTGTCGACGACGAGCAGGGAGGCCGCGAGCGGGCTGGCGCTGAACCCGGACGCCGTCGACCTGGCCCGCGACCAGTGGCGGTTCTACCTCGTGACGCAGGCGACGATGCTCGCGTGTGGCTGGTTCGCCGGCATGGCCAGTCGCGGTCGCTACGAGGCAGTGCTGCACTCGGCCGGACTGGTCGGTCTCGCCTACGTCGTCTTCGCGGGGGCGGGCCTGATATGAGCGACCGCGGCCAGTCGAGCGTCGTCGGCGTCGCGCTCCTGCTGGGTGCGACCGTCGTCGCGCTCGGCGTACTGACCGCGAGCGTCGGGGCCCTCGTCGACGGTCACGCCGCCCGCGCCGACGCCGACCGCGTCGCCGCCGACATGGAAGACGCGCTCCGGCCCGTGGAGACGACGGGGCATCGAACCGGCGAGGTCCGCTTCACGGAGGGGTCGCTCCACACCGAAGCACGGGACCTGCACGTCATCAAGGACGGGACACTGGAACGGACGGTGCCCGTCGGCGCACTCGTCTTCGAGCGAGGGGACCGTCGCGTCCGGTCGGTCGCCGGCGCGGTCGTCCGCGGGCGCGACGACAACGCGTGGACGGTCGACCAGCCACCGATCGTCGGCTCCGAGGCGACCGAAGTGCTCGTCGTCGGCGCGGCGAGATTGAACGCGTCCGACGGCGGCGTGGGCGGCCGACAGGTCAGTGCCGAACTCGCGACGAACGTCAGTCACGAGCGGATAACGCTCGGTCGAGGCACCTACAGGGTCGCCATCGAGACGACGGTGCCGGCGGCCATCGAGCGGGCACTGAAAGAACAGGGGGCATCGAGCGTGTACCGGAGCGATATCGACGGCGACGGCCTGTCGAGCGTCGTGGCCGAGTTCCCCGGTGTTCGGCGAGGCTATCTCGTCGTCCACGACATGCGCCTGGAGGTGAAAGATGGCTGATACCACTCCCCGCGCTCCCGGACCGTCGAGCGCCCGCACGGCGAGACAGCCGGCCCTTCTCGACGACGAGCGCGGCGTGACGCCCTCGGTCGGGAAGGCCCTGGAGGCCGGGATCGTCGTGCTGTTCGTCGCGTTGCTGTCGACGATACTGCTCGGCGGACTCGTCCCCGACTACCGGGCGGCGACGGGCGCGCAACTCGGCGACCGCGTGCTCGCGACCGCCAGTCAGGAGGTCGAACGAGCCGTCCCGCCGACCGCCCGCGGGGTCGACGCCCGGCGGACGGTCGAACTCCCGAGCACCATCGCCGGCGAGGGCTACGAGATCGCAGTCGACGGGCGCTGGCTCGTCCTCGACCACCCGAACGCGGCGGTGAGCGGTCGGGTTCGACTCGTTCTGCCAGCGAGTGTCGACCGCGTCGAGGGGAACTGGGAGAGCGGCGCCGATGCGGTCGTCGCCGTCCATGGAGACGAGAGCGGACTCGTCGTCGAACTCACCGAGGAGGGGGAGACGTGACGGCGACTCAATCCGAGAGAACGGAGATCCCGGCGGCGGCGAGGGCGCCGATCCCGAAGAAGACGGCACCGAGCGCGGCGAACGCGTACGCGAGGGCGTTGGCCGACGAGCCAGGGAGCGCGACGACGTACACGAGGGCGGCGACTGCGAGACAGATAGCCGCGAGCATCCCGCCGACAAAGAGCGGGAAGTCCCAGGTCAACTCCTGTGGCACGGCCGGCCGGTCGCTCCCCGCGCACATCAAGCCTCCGGGAACTCGCAGTCGGCCGGCGCCTCGGCTTCGGGTGCGAGACCGCAGACGCGAACCGTTGGGGGGTGACGGCCGGCCGTGACTACCTCGATCCCGAGATCCAGCGGGCCGATACCCGAACGGTGGCGTGCCCAGGCGAACCTCCTCGCGCTGGTCGCCGCGCTGTTCGCGCTGACGACGGCGATGGTCGTCGGGACGGTCGTCGCCGACACGTCGCTCGCGGGCGCCGCCAGGGACAGCGACGAACGCCACGCCGCCGTGGCAGTCGCCGACCGACTGGTGGCCGCCGAGTCGCCCCTGACCAACCGGACGAACGTCGTCGACGGGTCGGCTATCGACGAGATTACGGCGGCCAGTCTGCGTACCCGGTATCCGGTCCTCGCCGACCGCTCGGTCCGGGTCACGCTCGGCGGCGAGACACTCGCGAGTGTGGGCCGGCCGGCCGGCGGGACGACGATGCGTCGGGTCGTCCTCGTCGAGCGAACCCAGGAAGTGACGGTCCAGCCCCGGTTCACCGGCGGCAACCGCGTCACACTGCCCCGTCGCACCGAACGCCTCGGTCTGACCGTCGACCCCCCGGAGAACGTGAGCATCAGTGCCGTGCGGGCCAACGGGCGGACCGTCCTCTACAGCCCCGACGACAGTCTCGATGGCTCTTACACCGTCGACGTCAGCAGACGCGAGACGGTCGATCTCAGGGTCGACGCCAACGACACGCTCTCCCGGGGCGACGTGACGGTGACGCTGTACCCCTGGCAGACGAACAAGAGCGCGCTGGCGGTGACAGTCGATGACTGACCGCACTTCTGAGAGGAGGACCCGCGAGCGCCCCGGTCTCGGCCCGCGCGGTCAGCTCCCGATGCCGGCGATCGAGGGCGCGCTGGCGGTCGTATTGATACTCGGCGTCGCCGCAGGGTTTACGATTGGCGTCAACCAGCCGGATGTCCGGGAGCCACAGCTCGACGCCTACGCCGAGGACGCGGCGGCGATCCTGGCCGACGAACCGCCGCGTCACCGGGGCGGGACCCGTCTGGCGGAGGTGGCCCAGTCGTCGGGAGCGCTGGACCGCGAGCGGGACGCGCTTCGCCGACGCGTAGAGCGCATCCTGCCCGCGAACCTCATGTTTCGCGTCGAGACGCCACACGGCGCGGTCGGGTTCGCCAAGCCGGCCGGCGTCACGACCGGCGTCGCCACGACACCCACCCGGCACGGACCCGTGACGATACGGGTGTGGTACGCGTGATTCCAGTGACCGGCGCGACCAGTCGTTCTGGTGACGACCGCGCGCAGTTCGTCCTGATAGCGGGCGTCGTGGTCGCGCTCGCGCTGGTCGCGATGCTCACCGCGTACCTGCAACTGGGCTACGGTGCCGACGTGCGGACGACGGAGTTCGACCGCACGGTCGAGGACGGACAGGCCTACCTCGGCCGGACGACCCACGGTGCCGCACACCCCCTGCGCGGGGAGTACGCCTGGAGCCAGCGGGGGCCAGCGGTCACGGCACTCAGAAATCGACTCGGCCCGCGACTCGCCGAACTGCAGCGCTCTCGGGTGACCGAAGGCGTCGTCTACCGGACCAGCTACAACGGGACTGCCGCCGCTCGCTGGGCCAGTGTCGAGTGTCCCGCCAGCGGCCCGGACAGAGCGTGGGGGCCCTGTGAAGTCGACCGGGGCGTCGTCGTCCAGGAACGGGCCGGGCAAACCCAGATCATCGCGGTTGGATACGACCTCGGCGTGACGACGGCAGACTACGAGACGAACGCGACGATCGTCGTCCGGACCGGACACTGACTGCGACTCAGGTCGGCGGTTCGTGTGCCTCGGCGTCGTCGACCGGTTCGAAGCCGAGGACGTCGCGGGCGTGGTCCATATCGAACCACGAGTGGTCGCTGGCACTCCGTGCGTAGAAGACGTCGAACGCGACCGACTCGTCCTGCAGTGTGTGGTCGACCAGTCGCGCCACGTCGCGCCGGGAACACCAGTGGGCCTTCCAGTGGTTGACCGCCCGTCGGTACTCCTCGGTCCCGCGCTCTAACTCGCCCGCGGCGACCCGTCGCTCGGGTGGGCCGAACGGAACGTCCTCCTCCGGGTCGAGCACCCACCCGATGCGGAGCGCGTAGAAACGTTCCGGCGTGCCCTCTCCCTCGACGTAGTAGCGCCCGAGATGCTCGCCGAACAGCTTCGAGACGGCGTAGTACGAATCCGGCCGCGGCGGGTCGGTGTGGTCGACTTCGAGGTCGGGTTCGCCGTCGTACAGTTCCGGCTCGCGGTCGATGCGATACTCGCCCATCACGTGGTTCGTCGAGGCGAACACGACGCGCTCGGCCCCGGCGTCGCGGGCCGCCTCCAGTACGTTGTACGTCCCGACGATGTTCGACGGCAGGATCTCCCCCCACGGCGCGCCCGGCGAGGGGTTCCCGGCGAGGTGGACGACGGCGTCCTGTCCGTCGAAGGCCGGTCGAATCGCTTCGTAGTCGGCCACGTCCGCGACGTGAGCGTCGAAGTCCGGGTGGGATTCCCTGTCGAGATAGGTGAACTCGTAGCGGTCGTCGTCCCCGAGACGGTCGGTGATCGCCGTCCCGACGTGACCGAACGCGCCGGTGAGGAGTACAGACATCGTCATGCAGTCCCGGTCGGTGGGCACGCCCGTCACTGTTTCGAGGAACGGGGAGTATCGGACTGACAGATTCCTTCGAAGGAACGTTCAAGTTCGCGTGCCGCCCAGCGGACACATGGTCGAACCCGGACGCGAAGTAGAGTACACCGAGTCGGACGTCGTCGGTGTCTTCGAGGAACGCGAGGACTACGCCGAACCGCTGACGGCGAGCGAAGTCGCCGAGGAACTGGACTGTTCGCGCCGGACTGCGCTCAACAGGTTACACGACCTCCAGGAGTCGACCGAGGTGACGAGCAAGAAGGTCGGCGGCCGGAGTCGCGTCTGGTGGATCCCCGTCTACGTCGACTGACTGTCAGGCGCCGACGTCCCGGTTTTCGCCCCGAGCGTTCTCGTCGAGGTTCGTACCAACCCGTTCGACGACGTAGTCGGCCTCCTCGTCGGTGAGACACACCGGGTTGACCGTGAACCGGTGCTCGTCGAGCGCGTCGGAACCGACGAAGACGCGGGGTTCCTCCCGGCGGAGCGCGCGGACGAGTTCGACGGTCGAGACGCCAGCAACCGCCTCGTCGACGGTTACCTCGACGACCGGCGTGGCCGACTTACCGCCGTCGACGATAGCCGTCGATAGCCCGTCGGTTCCGGCCAGTGCCTCGGCGACACCTTCGGCGCGAGCGCGCCACTCTGTGCGAGCAGCCTCGTGGTCTTCTGCGACGAACAGTTCGAGCGCGCGCAACAGTCCGACTAGTTCTTCCTTGCCGACCTTGAGCGGGCGGCCGATACCCTGTTCGGGCACGCCGTCGAATTTTGACCGGTCGAGCAGGCGCTCGGGCGGATCCCACACCTCGCCCGCGGCGTGCATGTCGAGGTGCTGGGCGGCGACGGATTCGATCAAGTCCGCGCGCCCGGCGAGGATGCCTGCCGTCTGTGGCCCCCGAATGGCTTTCCCGCCGCTGAACGCCACGAGGTCGGCGCCCTGCTCGACGAACCGGGAGAGGTTCTCTGCGGGCGGGAGTTCCGCGGCGGCGTCGACGATCACGGGAACGCCCTGGTCGTGTGCGATCTCACAGACCGCTGCGAGCGGCGGCCCCTCGTAGGATTTGTAGACGTGGGCGACTGCGGCGGTGTCCTCGCCGATGGCGTCGGCGTACTCCCAGGGTTCGACGTTCTGAGAGCCGGTGCCGAGATGCCGGTCGTTCGACCCGATATCGACGACCTCAGCGCCCGCGGCCCGGAGCGCGTGGTCGTAGCCTGTTCGGTGGGTGCGCGGCATGACGATCTCGTCGGCGACTCCCTCGGTGTCGGGCAGTCGCGACATGACCCCCGGGTCCGTTCCGGCGATGCAGGCCGCAGCAGAGAGGACGAGCGCGCCAGCCGCGCCGTTGGTGACGTATCCAGCCTCGGCACCCGTAACCTGAGCGATTCGGTCGCTCGCGGTCGCCTGCAGATCGGAGAGGCGGACGAACGACTCGGCTGCTCGTTCCATAGCTTCGAGCGCCTCGGGCCGGATGCGACTGCCGCCGACCCGCGTCTTGGTGCCCGCAGCGTTGACCACGGTCGGGACCCCCAGTTCGTCGTAGACGGAGTCGTCGGTCATGGTTCGTCAGTCGGCCGGCGAGCGAATAAACGTGTGGTCGACCCGCGGAACCGCCCGAGCGCGACGGTGCAAATTCGACCTGCTACTCCCGTGCGGGCGGCGGGACGTATCCTGACAGGTCGGTCGACCGCAAGTCGACCGTTTCGCCCTCCTCGGCGGCTCGGTAGGCGGCCATGCACAACCGGACGACCGACAGGCCGTCGCGGACGTCGAATCGTCCGTTTTCGTTAGCCCGGAACGATTCGATCGCGTCGCGGTTCTCGGCGACGTAGCCGCCGTCGACGACGGTTGCCCCGGCGACAGGCATCCGGCCGCTGGTCGCGTTCTGCTTTTCCGCCCAACCGCTCGCATCCCCGATCTCGTCGGAGAAGAACACGCTCGAGGAGGATTCGTCGGTGACGACCTGGCCCGAATACTCGGGCCCGAGCAGTTCGACGTCGCGGCTGACGCCGGCACCGACGAAACACCACGATCCCGTCGCCTCCGAGACCATCGTCCGGCCGTCGCCGTCCTCGTAGCGGACGGTCGCCCGGGCGTAGTCGTCGACCAGGTGCTCGGCGAAGTCCACGCCATAGGTCTCGCGCAACTGCTCGGCGTACGCCGGCTGGTCCCATTTCAGCGTCGCCGTATCGGCGTCGACCGACACCGGCTCGATACCCCCGTCCTCGACCTGTGGGTCGGAAAGCAGGAACTCGTTTCCGGCGAGCGCGTGACAGAGCATGTCCGTCAGCGCGCCACCGCCCTGTCGCCGTCCGTCCCAGAACCACCCGGCGTGGGGACCGGCGTGTTCGGCCTTCGAGCGAGCGAGGTAGGGCCGTCCCGCCTCGCGGCCCCGCTCCCAGAGCAGCTCGCGCGTCTCGGCGATCTCCGGTTCGTGGGGCCAGTTCTCCAGGTAGGCGTGGGGCAGGTTCGCGTCGTCGAGCAGGTCCCGGATCCGGCGGGCCTCGTCGACGATCCGTGCGACCGGTTTTTCCAGCGCGACCCCCTGGAGGTCGGCACCGTCTGCGACCGCGTCGACGGCCGCCTTGACGACGTCGACGCGGGTATGGTTCGGGCTCGTCACCCACAGGCCATCGACTGCGGGGTCGGCGACCAGGGCCGCCACCTGGCTCGCGTCGTAGACGGCGGGGTCGCCCCAGCCTTCCTCGCGGCACGTGTCGGCGAACGCCTCGGCGCGTGACTGTGTGGGATTTGCGATACCGGCCACTCGTACGTTCGGGAGGTACTCGACGCTCGGTGCGTGGGACTCGCGGGCGATGAAGCCGGCACCGACGAACCCGATGCCGAATGGATCGGTCATGTCCCGCGAGTCGGCCGCCGGCACCGTAGCCCTTCGGTTCGCAGTGGGGGCGACCGTCTCCCGGCGAGTGAGGCCGGAGACCCCAACCCTTTCGCGCCGTCGCATCCTCCCGGGAGACGTGAGCGCACCCAGTCTCCTCGTCGTCGGCGCCCATCCCGACGACTGCTCGATCAAGGCCGGCGGCATCGCCGCGACGTACGCCGAGACCGGTCGCGACGTCACCTTCCTGTCGGTGACCGATGGCAGCGCCGGTCACCACGAACTGGGCCGCGACGCCGTCGCCGAGCGACGCAAACGCGAGACCGAGGCCGTCGCCGACACGCTGGGCGTCGACTACGAGGTGTTCGACATCCCCGACGGGCGACTCGAACCCACCCTCGAGAACCGTGAGCGACTGATCCGGTTCGTCCGCGAGGTCGACCCCGATCTCGTTCTAGGGCCCCGTCCCAACGACTACCACCCCGACCACCGCTACACCGCGCAACTGGTCCAGGACGCCGCTTACACGCTGATCGTCCCGAACGTCTGTCCCGACACCCCGCCGCTCGACACGAACCCCGTCTTCGGCTACGTCGCCGACCACTTCCGCAAGCCCGTCCCCTTCGAACCCGACGTCGTGCTTGACGTAAGCGACGTCGAATCCCAGAAGATCGACGCCTTACACTGCCACGAGTCACAGATGTACGAGTGGCTCCCCTACACGTTCGGCGAGCTCGATTCGGTGCCCGACGGCGACGACGCGCGCCGCGAGTGGCTGGCCGACGACGGGCTGGGTCACCTGAACGAGAATACCGAGATGAACGTCGCCGACCGCTTCCGCGAGGAGTTGCGCGAGCGCTACGGCCCCGAGCGCGGCGACGCAGTCGAACACGCCGAGGCCATCGAAATTTCGGAGTACGGCGCGCCCCTGACCGACGAGCGACGAGAAGAAATATTTTTCTTCTGACCAGTTGCGGTGCTCACGACTGCCGCAGTGATGCCGGGGGACCCCGGCATGCACCTGTTCAGGACGCGTCGTCCCCGTCGGTTCCGTCGTCCTCTCCGTCCCCGCCACCGTTCTCAGTTGCCTCGGCGCCGTCGTCTTCCGCCTCGATGGAGACGATCGGGCAGTTGACTGCGGCCTCGGCCGCCCGGATGTTGCCGAGGAGCGTGTTGACCGGGCCGTCGGCCGCGCTGGTCAGGTCGCCGTCCAGTACCAGCTGAACGATGTCCTCGTGGTCGGTGAGACGACGGTGGCGCTCCTCGTCAACGGCCGCCTCGGTCCACGCGACCGGGTGGATGTCCCACAGCGGACTGTAGAACAGCGAGCAGTCGGTCGGATCGCTCGGGTCGGCACACACCTGTTCGGAGCGGGTGATATTGAGGGGGCTGCCCTCGCCCGCGACGGCCGAGCGAAGCCCCTGTCGCTCGGGACTGTCCTCGCCTGTCGGGCCGTTCACGACTGGGAAGATCGCCTCCCGCGCCGAGCTCTCGAGGTCGCGGTCGCCCGCCGCGGGCGCCGCGGCGAGGGCCGGCGCGTGGGTCGCCCCTTCGAGCGCGGCCACGTCGGCGGGGTAGGCGTCGGTGCTGATGTACAGCGTCTGCCGGTCCTCGTAGAACCCGTCGACGAGCCGCAGTGTCGCCGTCATCGCCTCCGTATCGGTCTCCACGACGTTGTCGTGAACACCGGTGGCGTTCTCGACGTGTGGAGAATTGAACACGACACGCTCGTCCGGCGCCGCTACGAGGGGACTGTACGAGCCGTCGCCCACCGACCCGGGTCGGGTGGTGTCGGGATCGAGCGGAAACCCCTCCGGTCCTGGAACCACGTTGCGCTCCGGTCCGAAGTCGACGGTCCCGTCGAACTGCATCCGGGTATTGTACGGGTTGAACTGGCCGTATCCCCCCGTCTCGACCTCCTGTACCGCCGCCGTCCCGATCGCGTTCCCGAGTTTCGGCGCCCAGTTGAGTCCCAGGCCGACCGCGTGTTCGATCCGCGATGCCTCGGTAAGCACGTAGTACACGTCGTCGTCCTCCGGTCCCCGCCCGCGAAACAGCGGGAGGGTGACGGTCCCGTTCTCCGCGTCGACGTCGACGGCGCTGGGCAACACTGCCGGGATACCGGCGCTGTCGCGTGCCGAGGCTTCGACCGGTCCGGCCCGCGACCGCCCCGACAGACCGAGGACGGCGATCCCGGCGCCGAGCGCGCCGAGGAACGTCCGACGATTCGTTCGGCTGAAGATCCGTGTCGATTGGTTCGATTTGGTCACTGTTGAACTCCGAGCCGATCGTCGACGCGAGGAGATCGCGGTCCGCGGCCGCGCGTCGGCTCACCTGAACGCACTACCGACCCGCGTAATATCGGTTTTTCAACCTGTGGCTAGAGAGCCTGCAACGTCTCCACGAACTCCGACGCAACTCCGGTCAAGATCTGTGAGTCCATACGACATCTGTCCGGAAGCCACCCGGAACGTATGCCCGTCGATCCTGAAACAAACCGGACCCTCGGGGCGGCCGATCCGGTGTTTCGAGGGGACCCCCAGCGCGGTGGGATGGACATCACCTGTCTGGAAAGAGGCTGTCCGCGATGTAGGCCGAGACGACCCAGTTGGGTTCGTCGACGACCTCGTTGATCTTCAGATCCGCTGCGACCGAACAGAGGACGTAGGCCTCCTCGCGTGAGAGGCCGCGGTGCTCGTGGAGGTGGTCGACCAGTCGACGCACGGCGTCTCTGGCTGCGTCCATGAGGTCGTCGCGGATCCCCGTCGTCGCGAACGTTGGCTCGTCCCGACCCGAGGGTGTGAACGGCCCAGTCGTCTCGAACTGCGGCGCCTCGATACTCATGTCGTCCCGTACGGTGAGTCGGGCGGTGATCTCGGTAGGCGTCTCGATGGCGCTGACACAGACTTCGCCGTCGCCCTGTGCGGCGTGGCCGTCGCCGATGCTGAACAGGGCGTCCTCGACGGCGACGGGGAGATAGACCGTCGACCCGGCGGTGAGGTGTTTGACGTCCATGTTCCCGCCGACGTGCCGGGGCGGGCCGGTCTCGTGCTCGCCCGGTTCGGCGGGCGCGACGCCCACGACGCCGGGGAACGGCGCGATTGGCACCTCGATCCCGGCTTCGAAGTGTGCGACCGCCTCGCCGATCTCCCAGTGGTAGAGAAAGGGATCGGGGAACTCGTCCGGCAGGAGGCCGACGCCGCGCTCGCCCGAACGAACCAGGGTGTACCCCCAGTCGTCGACGTCGACGTCGAGGATGTCGACCTGGAGAACGTCACCCGGTTCGGCGCCGTCGACCGCCACCGGTCCGGTGAGGTGGTGCCCGATGAACTCCGTCTCGGGGAGGTCGCTCGACTCGGTGTCGGGCGTGATCCGCGGGCCGCTGTCGTTGAGACAGTCGAACTCGACGGTCGTCCCGGAGTCCACGCGGAGTGCCGGCGTGTGGTCGCGGCTCCACGACGTGTGTAATGCCGATTCGTGACTGAGAGTTTCGTCGGTGGGCATCGGTACCCACGTACTCCCGGGCCAGTGGCTTACCGCTTTGGGCACCGGCGGTTCGGCCGCCGACCCCGCGCTCGGGGCGCCCGTCACGTTCGACGAAATCGCCAGCGGTCACTCGGTCGCGACGGGGCGCTTCTGGCCCGGTGTGCCCCGCGCCAGGACGCGCTCGGCGACGGGCGCGAGGCTGTTCTGGACCGACTGGCCGTCGCGTTCGCGCTCGACGAGGCCGTCCTCTTCGAGGCGCGAGACGTGATGGGAGATCGTGCTCGGGTCGCGGCCGAGGTCCTCGGCGAGGTCGCTCACGGACGCCGGTCCGGACTGGGCAAGCGTCCGGAGGATCGGTTCGGTCGCGGTGTCGTCCAGCGCCGCGACGAGCGCGGGGTCGGACTCGTTTTTCAGGAAGTAGCGGCGCTGGCCGCGGATCCGCTCGCTGACGACCAGGTTCTCCTCGTCGAGTATCCGGAGGTGGTGGCGAACCGACGACAGCGAGGCGTCGGCGTCGTCGGCCAGCGACGAGAGGTTGACCCCGGGCGAGCGCTCGATGGCTCCGAACAGCGACTCCCGGGTCTCGTGTTCGAGCGGGTCGGAGTCGTCGTATCGGCTGTAGCCGATCGGGAGAACGAATCGCGGCAGTTGAGTCGCCTGCTGCTTGACCAGTTGCATCGTCGTGCCGGCCCGGAACCGCACCGTCTTCGCGAGCCAGGCCAGTTCCTGTCCCTGGGCCACGGAGGTCGCGGCGGCGACGTGCTTCGAGGCCGCAGCCGCTATCACGCCCGCGACGACGAGCGCACCGCCCAGCACCGCACCGCCCGTCGAACCGAGCGGCGACGACCCGGCCGCCCCATCGCGCCCTCCCGGCGGAGCGACGACCGTGCCAGACTGGGTCGCGCTCCGACCCGTGGCTCCTGTCGAGGCATCGTCCCCCCCGTTCGCCGACGAATCGGTGCGTCCGGCCGCCGAAGTCGAACCGGTCGACGACGAGTCAGCCGTCGACGTGCGCGTACTCGCGTCGCCGGGCACCGGCGTATCCGTACTCACATCGGTTCCCGTCGGGGTCGATCCAGCCTCCACCGACACGTTCACGCCGGCCGTGACGGTCACCGTCAGGTTCGTCTCCTCGGCCAGGTCGCCTGTCGCGTTGGTCGCCGCTTCGGTCACGTTCTCCGTCGTGTTCGTCACCTCGTCGACCGTGTCATCTGTCGTATTGGTGACTGTCTCAGTCGTGTTGGTGACTGTCTCAGTCGTGTTGGTGACTTCGTCCACCGTGCCGTCCGTCGTATTGGTGACTGTCCCCGTCGTGTTGGTGACCGTCCTCGTGGTGTTCGTGACGGTCTCGGTGACGTTCTCAGTCTCGTTGGTGACTCCCGAGAGCGTGTCGTCGGGGGTTGCAGTGAGCGTCGGACCGTCCGTAGACGTCGGCGTCGCCGCCGGAGCGGCGGTCAGCGTCGCCGTCGGTGTCGAGGTGCCCGCAGTCGTCCCAGACGGTGTCGGTGTCGCCGTATTCAGAATATCCGGGGTATCGGTGACCGTGGGGACGAGCGTCGCCACGTTCGCCGACGAGCCGCCAGCGTGGGGACTCGGGCTGTCGGTCACGTCGGCCGCCAGGACGGTGCCGACGAAAACGCCGCCGAGCAGACCAGTGAGCACCACAGCCAGTATCGCGACGGCTGTGACGGACTCAGCGGCCCGCAGATCGTACATGCCGGGGCACCCAGTTACCCGACGTTTCTCGAAGGTCGTAATAAATTTCGTGGTAACGGGAAGGTCGTCGACGGACCGCCAGATCAGTTTCAGTCGAGTCGATCACGGACGCTACGGTCGGCGCCTGGCCGCCAGCAACGCGGCGCCGACGAGCGCGAGGACGGCGGCGACGACACCGAAGCCGGGACCGTTCCCGGTCGTGGTGTCGTTCGAGTCACCGCCGGAGTCGTCACCGTCGGCGGAGTCGCCATCGTTCGAATCGCCGTCCGAGGAGCCACCGTCGCCCGAACCGCCGTCGGACCCGCTCGAACCGGTCATCGTCACTTCGCGCGTCGAGAAGTGGTTGATCCCGACGACGACTTCGCTCTCGGCGGATGCGGAGGCAGAGCTCGCGCTCTGGACCATGTACTTCGAGGTGTCGCCACCGTTGGTCGCCTGCCGGATCTCGGTGTACGAGGAGGCCTGCGCCGCGGCCTCGCTGTCGACTTCGACCTGGACGTCCTCCGCGCTCTCGAAGGTCGACTCCGAGACGTGCGTGAGGACGACGCGGCCCTCGCTGGCGCTCCGCTCGGCCGTCATCGTGACCTGCCCCTCGGCACGCTCGGTCACCTCGACCGTCGTGTCCTCGCTGTAGGTGACGACGTCCGTGACCGCTTCGCCACTCTGTTCCATCACGTGGACGCTCGCGGCAGCCGTCCCGTTGACGATCATCCGCTCTTCGGTCTCGTCTGCCTCCGTCCGGGACTCCGCGTAGTTCCGGACGACGAGGCGACTGTCCTGTGCGACCGACGCGGTGAGGTTCCCGCTCTCGGTGACGGTGACGTTCCCTTCACCGACGACCATCGCGGTCGAGGTCGTGCCGTCCTCGGCGGTGAAGACGCCGCGTTTCTCGCTCGCCTGCTCGGCGCTGGCGTCACCACTGAGGTTCAGCGCGACGTACTGGGACTGTTCGTCGGCCGTGACGACGAGCGACCCGTAGCCGTTGTCGTGGGCCTCGATGGTCGCCCCGCTGTCGGTCGTCATCGACGCGTGGGAATCGGCCGTCGTCTCGACCGAGACCGCCGCGCCGCCGAGGGCCGTGGCGGCCTCCAGGCCGGCGGACCCGCTCAACCCGAGGTTCGACTCCGCGCTCGACTGCGACTGGACGCGGACCGCGTCGACCGTCTCCGTCCCGCCGACGGTGTAGTCGACCACTGCGTTACTCCCTGCATCGAACGCGACGTGCGTGCCCGAGTAGGCCTGCTGTTCGGCCGTCGCGGCGGCCGCCGAAACCGGGGCGATCGCCGAGACGAGCACCATCGCCAGTACCGCTACGGTTCGTTTCATCTGTCGGAACTCCGCCCGAGAGGTGGTCGGATTGTTGAAAAGGGCTTGTGGCAAAATCGTCCAAAAGGTCGTGTCAGGTGGTGACACGACGGTCTCGACCAGCGCACCCCAGCTTTCTTCGGGAGGTTCAGCCGACGTCGCCGAAACCCCACTCCTCGGCGCGTTCGCGGGCCTCCGCGCGGGCCTCCTCGCGGATAGCCTCGATCTTGCGCTCGTCGTCGAGGAACGCCTCGACCGCGCCCACGCTTCGCTCCCCGCTCGATGCCGCGTCGTGAGTGCGCTCGGTCGTCCAGTCTTCGGGTGCGAGTTCGCGCGTCCGGTCGGCGAGTGACTGGTCACCGGCGAGGCGATCGGCCGCCATCCCCGGCGGAACACGGAACGACGCGCGGTCGTGGACCGCGTCGAGTGCTCCCGGCCGGACAGCGTAGAGATTCAGCCGGTAGGGACCGCTCGCCGCGAGGTCGGCCAGCGCCGGCGGGCCGCCCCGCTCGGTGCCGGTGTGGTAGGCGACGACCGGCACCCCCTCGGCGAAGGTCAGGACGCCCCGGCCGTCGTCGTCGAGCAACAGCGACCCCTGCGGTTCGAGGACGGCGTAGCCCGTCAGCCCGCGGTCGAGCGCGTCGACCAGCACGGTTCGAGGGTCGCTGACGACCCGCGACCGCACGAGTCGCCCGTCGGGGAGTTTCATGGCGACTCGGGTACGACCGCGCTCCGGAAGCGGTCGGCGACCGTCCCCGAATCCCTGTCCCGAACCGAGAGTTCGCTCGCCGCCTGTCGGTAGGCCGCGGCCGCCGTCGACTCCGGCGCGTAGGCGAGCAACGGCTGTCCCGCGCGCCGGGCCGCTCGCACCGCGTCGCTCGCTGGTACCGAGGCGAGTGTCGGCCCCTCGAAGTACTGTTCGGCCTTCGGCGCGATCCGGTCGATGGCGTCGCCGTCCCTGACCTTGTTGAAGAGGATGCCCGCCGTCCCGGTGTCGTAGGAACTCGCGTACTCCTGGACTTTCAGCCCGTCCGAGAGCGCCGGGATGGTCGGTTCGAGTACCACCACGACCCGGTCGGCCAGCACGATAGGGAGGACGGCCGCGCGACTCGACAGCGTCGCCGCCGAGTCCAGCAGGATGACATCGGTGTCGGCCGCCAGCGTCGCGACTACCTCGCGCAGGCGCGTGGGATCGGCCGCCGCGAAGTCACCCAGACTCGTGCCACAGGGGACGACGCGCATCCCGTGGCGCCGGTAGACTGCCGCCTCGACCGACGCACCCCCCTCGACGAGTACGTCGTGGAGCGTCGTCTCGACGTCCGCGAGGCCGGCGTGAAAGAGGAGGTTCGCCATGCCCATGTCGGCGTCGACGACCGTCACGTCGTACTCCTCGGCGAGCGCCATCCCCAGCGCCAGCGTGCTCGTGGTCTTGCC
>ENA-ORCR01000086-ORCR01000086.1-marine-metagenome-genome-assembly--contig:-NODE-86-length-111086-cov-29.772910_pt1 | contig 111086 bp, 105 predicted proteins | sample MGYA00237782_ERZ508514 | MGnify/ENA primary metagenome ERZ508514 (study PRJEB26185, sample SAMN06268960) | marine metagenome | isolation source: Eden Landing Ponds, San Francisco, CA, USA | place...
CGCGGAGTGCGACGACGCGAGGCTCCTCAGAGTCCGCTCTGACGGCGAAACGCCTCGCTTCGTCCTCGTGAGCGACGTGAACGAGGGCTCGGAAGTGTTCGCTCTTCCGGCGCTCGGCGTACCTTCGTGGATAGCGCGAGCGTTCAATACGCACTCACACTGAACAATATCTCGGATTCTGCGCTGGGAGAGCGGTACGCTATAACAGCCACCACAATCGGCTCCCGGTCCCCGGTTACTGGTACATGCCCATCGGCTGGGCGCTGGAGCTCTCCTGGCCGGCCTCCTGCATGCGTTTCGCGAGTTCCTCGCGAGCGGCGCTGATCTCCTCGGCCTGTTCGACGAGGTCGTCGGTGCCGACGGAGACGCCGGCGATGGGGCCGACGCCCTTGGTCAGGACGACCCGCGCCGCGGCAGGGTCCGGGAAGTTGGGGCTCGACTCGACGACGAGTCCGGCCGCGTCGAGGCCGTCGCGGCGGGCCTGATAGAGGAGCGCGCCGGTCGGGCCGCTGATGACGCCGTCCTGAGTCGGGGGTTCGATACCGTGTTCGTCGAGGACCGCGGCGGCGTCGCCGTGTGCCACGCCGTAGAGCTCGGGGACGTCGGTCTTCTCGGCGGGGAGCCCCGAGAGGTACAGCGGCGTCGCGTCGAGGCTCGCGAGCCAGCCGGTGAGACAGCCGGCGAACTCCTCGGCGACACCCGGCGACACCGGGACGTCGCTCTGGAGGACGAGCAGGTCGCTATCGGTGTCGGCGTACACCCTGACGGGTGGTTCGTAGTCGGTCCGGCCGTCCCGGAAGACGGCCACCTCCGGGAGCCCGTCGCAGTGGCAGGTCGCGTAGTGTGTCATGTCGAGCGTGTCGACGAGGTGGTCGGCCGCGATCTTGCCCACGAGACCGACGCCGGGGAGCCCCTCGACGAAGGTCGGCGCGTCCAGTTCGACGTCTTCGTGGTGGACCGCTATCTGTGCCATGTCCGGGGACCCGACCGCGACGGGCATAAACGTAGCCCAGCAGGTGGCCCATCGCCGGGGACCTCGCCCAGCGAGTGCCACACCGTCTGGGACCTCGCCCGCCGAGAACGAGGGGGTTTTCACCGGCGGCACCGACCGGTGCCCATGGAGGTGCTGGAGCGTTACGAACCGCTGGTGGACGACTTCGCGGCCTTCCTGACGGCCTGCGAGCGGCCGTTACCGTCGGTCGTCCGCGTCAACACGATCAAGGCGACCGTCGAGCGCGCGAAGCAGGCCCTGGCCGAGGAGGGAATCGCCGTCGAACCGACGTGGCACGACGAACTGCTCGCGCTCCCGGAGGCCCAGCCGGGCGCCAACTGGCCCTACGTCCACGGCTGGCTCCACGGCCAGGAAGAAGTCTCTGCGGTCCCCGCCGAGGTGCTCGACCCCGAACCGGGAGACCGGGTCTGGGACGCCTGCGCGGCACCGGGGAGCAAGACGACGCAACTCGCCGCGCTGATGGACGATTCGGGGACGGTCGTCGCGACCGACAGCAACCTCGGGCGCATCTCTGCACTGCGCTCGAACGCCGAACGCCTCGGCGTGACGAACGTCGCCGTCACCAACGAGGACGCCCGCAACCACTCGCTGAAACCCTTCGACGGGGTCGAATACGACCACGCACTCGTCGACGTGCCCTGCTCCTGCGAGGGGACGGTCCGCAAGAACCCCGACACGCTCGAGGAGTGGACGCTCGACCACGTCGAGGGGATCGCGAGCGTCCAGAAGGGCATCCTGCGGCGGGCCGTCCAGGCGACGCGTCCAGGTGGCACGGTGGTCTACTCGACGTGTACGTTCTCCCCCGAGGAAAACGAGGCCGTCCTCGACCACGTACTCACCACCGAATCCTGCGAGCTGGTCGAGTTCGACCTCCCGCTGGCGCACGCGCTCGGCGTCACCGAGTGGGAGGGTGCGTCCTTCGACCCCACGGTCGCGAAGGCAAAGCGCATCTACCCCCACCACAACGACACCGGCGGGTTCTTCGCTGCGAAACTGACGGTGGGTGAAGCATGAGCGGCGACGACTCGGGGGCAGAGACGGACCGCGAGCAGGCCACCGCCGAGAACCGGAGCCACCGCTTCGACCGCCTCCCGGCGACGGCCGAGGAGCGCCGCGTCGAGGGTCGACCGACCCGAACGGAGGTCCTCGACTGGTGGGCGGAACGCTTCGGCGTCGACCCGGACGTCTTCGCGGACCACACGTTCTGGGAGCGCGGGTCGGGCAAGATCTGGGCGTTCGCGGGCGAGGCGCCGACCCCTGTCGAGATAGAGGCACTGGGACTGGTCTTCCTGCGGACGCGTCGCGAGCACTGGAAGCCGACACTGGAGGCGGTCCAGCGCTTCGGCGGGCACGCGACGGAGAACGTTATCGACCTCTCGCGGGCCGAAGCCGCGACCTTCCTCGCCGGCGACGACCAGGACCTCGACTGGGACGGCGACTGGGGGTATCTGGTCGTGACGAACGAGATCGCGGGCGAACGGGAACCGCTCGGCGTCGGCCTCTACGTCCACGGCGAACTCCGCTCGCAGGTGCCCAAGGGTCGGCGGCGGGACTTCCGCGTGGAGTGAGACGGTCGATCAGTCGTCGGCCGCGATCGGTTCCCCGTGGGTTATCTCGGTCCCGAGGAAGTCGAGCAGTTCGGCGAGCCACTCCGAGAGGTCCTCCCAGGTCTGGCCGGTCACGAGGTTGTCGTCGCGGGTCACCCCGTCGACCCAGGAACAACCGGTTCCCGCGTTTTCGACGTCCGTCCGGACGTCCGGCAGTGACGTCAGTTCGTAGCCGTCGAGCACGCCAGCGGCCGCCAGGATCTGCGGACCGTGACAGATCGCGGCGACGGGTTTGTCCTCCTCGAAGAAGTGTCGAACCGTCTCGAGGACGACCTCGCGGGTGCGGAGGTACTCCGGTGCGCGTCCGCCGGGGAGTACGAGGACGTCGTACTCGCCCGGGTCGAGGTCGTTCAGCGAAGCGGTCAACTCGAAGTCGTGGCCCCGGGTCTCGACGTAGGTCTGGTCGCCACGGAAGTCGTGTATCGCGGTCTTTATCGTGTCGCCGGCGTCCCTGTCCGGGCACGCGACGTCGACGTCGTGGCCGACCATCTCCAGCGCCTGGAACGCGACCATTACCTCGTAGTCTTCGCTGAAATCACCGACGACCACGAGAATGTCTTTTGCTGACATGACTGGTTCTCCACGTCGTAGTACACGTTCGATCGTCAAAAACCTGCCTGGAGCACGGCCCCACTGCTGTTCTCCTTCGGTCGCCGTCGCCCCCTCACGCGGTGTCGGTGTACGGGGCCGACCCGGACTATCTTCGAGCGAGCTCGATACCCGGCGGTCTCTCCGAACAGTTCCCTCCCGGACGCGACGATTCGACCGTCGATACTGGAGACCGAGAAAGCCGATTCAACCGTTGATACTCGGGGCCGAGAAGTTATATCGGTCCTGTGACGCACCCACACACGCATGGACTGGGTCCGCGCGCTCTGGTTCGCGGCGGCCGCGGTCGCCATCACGGTTGTCGTCGCCGTCGTCGTCGGCCTCCTGGCGGGGGACGCGGGTCTCACAGTCGGGTCGATCTCGGCCACGGGGGAAACGCCCACGAACCAGACCGCGAACTGCGACGACGTGGTCGTCCGTCAGGTCCACGTCACGGTCGAACTCTCGCGGGCGGAACTCGGCGTCGGGAACCCGCAGTGGTGGGGCGTCGGCGTGAGCGTCCGCGCGACCGTCTTCGAGGGTGCGAAGTCCAGACTGATGACGGTCCAGCCGGGCGAGTCGGCGACCGTCACGATCCCCTTCACGAACGTCCGCGAATCCAGTTCGGCACCCAGCCAGCGCGTCGACGCCGTCGTGCAGGTCGTCTCGGGCAACGTCGAGGTCGCCAGCGAGACCGCGACCGCCACACTCGACCCCGTGAAAGCGGGGAGAACGTGCTGACGGGGCCGACCAGTCCCGGCCGGTCGAGCCGATCCGGCTCGTCACCCCGGTCAGGCGTCGAGGTCGACCGCGTCCCCGGTCAACCGTCGACCTCGACGGCCGCGCGGGCCTCGGCGAGCAGGTCCTGGACCCGGACGATCTCGTCGGTTCGGCTCGACTGCATCGCGGCTTCGACCAGCGCGACTGACTGCAGGTTGTCCGCGACGTTCGTCTCCATCGCGGGACCGCCGTCGAGCCAGTCGACGAACTGCTCGACCAGCCACACGTCCGACCAGGTCTCCTGTTCGTCGAGTGAGATCGCCGTACCCTCGCCCTCCCGGACGTGAACGTCGTCACCCTCGTAGGGGAAGTATTCGAGTTCGCGCGAGTCGAGGACCAGCGTCGCGTCCCGACACTCCGCGCGGACGTAGTCGTTCCCCCAGCCGTTGAGCGTGACCGCGTTCGCTTTCGCCCCTTCCCACTGGATCCGCCGGCCGTTCTCCATCCGCATCTCGACGAGTGCCTGGCAGTCGCCGTCGTACTCGGCCCACTCGGGTTGCCAGGTGTCTGCGTACAGCGTCGCACAGCGCTCGCCCGCCATGTCGGCGAGGAAGTCGAGCTGGTGAACCGCGCCCTCGATCAGCAACGGGTCGGCCATGTCGTGGCGGAACGCGCCCCAGGAGCCGTACTGGCGCTTTGCGCAGGTGAATCGGGCGGCGAGGTAGTCCAGCGGACCGTACTCGTCCGACTGTATCCGGCGCCGCAACGTCGTCTTGTCCCGGTCGAACCGGTGACTCATCGTCACGCCCATCTTCACGCCGGCCCGCTCGACCTTCTCCGCGATGCGGACCGACGCCTCCAGCGTGTCGGCGATCGGCTTCTCCGAGAGGACGTCGAGGTCGTGGTCGAGCGCCGCGTCGACGATATCCTCGTGAGTCCACGGCGGGACGACGACCGTACAGAAGTCCGCCTCGGGGTGGGCGGCGAACGCCTCCGCCGCGTCGGTGTAGCAGTCCCCCCTGTCCAGTCCCAGATGCTCCGTCGCGTTGCCTAGCGCGTCCGCGTCGACGTCGACGGCCGCGACCGGTTCGACCAGCCCCTTCTCGACCACTGGCGGGAGGATCTGGCTGCACCAGGTACCGCCCCGCCCCCCGGTACCGACCTGTATCATCCGATAGGTCATAGCAACACGTCTGCACGTGCCGCGAAAAGCGTTGGCCTGGCCCGATCGGATCGCCTCTTTCCGTCCCCGGGCCGTCACCCGTCGAGCGTCACTTCGAGGTAGCGGGACGTCAGCGGGATCTCCAGCCGGAGCGACCGGCCGACGAACCCGTACGCCTGGAGGGCCGTCAGGAGCGCGAGGGTGACGGCGGCCACCGCGGCGGACAGGACGACGACGAGGAGAACCGCCTCGACGTACATGACCACCAGCGCGCCGACGACGGTTGTCAGCGAAACTGCGAGCGCCACACCCGAGGTCTGGGCCAGACTGTACTCCGCCGTGTGGCGTGCCCGCCCGGTGGACCATCGGTCTCTCATTGCGTGTGATCCTGTCGCCGGGAATCCCTTAATAATAATCTGAAATACATTTCTGTCGTCGCGGTTACTGAAATCCGTTTCGGGAGCGACGCCGGGACGGGTCCGACTGCCGGGGTCGGTGCGATCGACGCGGATAGTACCAGATAGTCAGCGGTTCAGTTCGTAGGCGTAGAACTCATCGGGGTCGGGGAAGAAGGCGACCGGGTCGTCGTGTTCGAACGTGGCGACGTGGGTGTGGTCAAGGGTCTTGACGTGGGTGTACATCTCCCCGCGGTCGGTCGCAGTCCGAACCAGACCGGCGGCGTGTCGCATGTCGTACGAGCCGGCGACGAAGACGACGACTTCGTCGACGAGGTCGATGCACTCGGTGACGACGAAGGCGAACCCGCCGCTGGTGAGCTGGTAGACGGCCGTCTCCTCGAAGGCGCCGGGGTCGAAGAGCGCCTCGAGGTCGGCGGCGTCGTCGCCGGGCACGACGTGCGAGAGCCCCCAGGTGTCGTCGCCCGTGTCCGGCGAGAGCGGCGTCGTGTCGCCGGCCGGGATCGTGAGCGTCTCGAACCCCTCGCTCTCGCGGTCGGCCGCCATCGCCTCCATGTCGTGGAGGGTGCGCTCCCAGTTGCTCTTGAGTTCCTCGCTGTGCTCGGCGACGCGTTCCGACGTCTCCGGGCCGCTGGAGCCGTCAGCCTGATGGGGCATACCTCGCAGTAACGTGACTCACACGGGAAAGCGTGGCGGCGAGTGCGGGTGTTCGCACAGGACTGCGAGTCCGGCCGGGACCGGGAACGCGCTGTACCCGTCAGTTCGTCCCCGCGCTTCGCTCACATCCGAACGCCCAGTCCGAATTCCAGGAGGATCGAGACGGCGAGCACCACGAGACTGGCGACGAAGACCTTGGGACTGCGGTCTATTCGGCGGTCGAACGGGAGGTGCTGGTCCCGGAGCGGGGGGAGCTCCTGTATCCGGGCTTCGAACCGGCTCTGGTGTGTGCCCTCGATCGAGACGCGCCGTTCGCCCCGGCCGGGGCGGCTCGGCTGGATCGCGAAACTGCCGGCCCCGAACAGGAGGAAGCCGACGACGAACAGCACGTACTTCGCGGCGACGAGCGACCCGCCGACGGCGTAGCCCAGCGCCACACAGCCGGCGCTGACGGTGCCGCCGACGACGGCGACCCAGAGCGTGAACTCGACGTATCTGGCCCACCACGCCGGTCCGCCGTCGGTCGGGTCGGCGGCTCTCCCGGGTGTTTCGACGGGCTCCCCGGGCACGCCGGTGGGTGCGTTGGTCGTACTGGTCGCTCCGTCTGCGGCGTTCGTCCCGGTCGCTCTCTCTGCGGCGTTCGTACTGGTCGCTCTGTCCGTGGCGTCGGCGTGGTCGGGCGTCGAGTTCGTCGAGTCGGTGGCCATAGCTGTCGAGTCAGTCGTCGGACCCGGTGTCGAGCACCGCGTCCACGTTCTCGTGGGAGTCGGTGTGGCGGTGACAGAAGCTCAGTCGCCCGGTGTCGCTCACGCTGTGGTGGTCCGGTTCGGTCGTGTCACAGACGCTGTCGAACTGTGCGCTCATGTACTCGCGAGCCTTCCCGGGGTAACCGTTCCTGACGTGTTCGGCGGCCCGCTCGACGTGTTCGAGCACCTCGTCGTCGGTCCGCTCCCGGTCGAAGAGGTCGTCGACCGTCTCGTTGACGTCGTCGAACCGCGAGAACGCGTCGGCCTGGCGCCGGATCCGGTCCCGGACGCTCAGGTCGGCCCGGGCGCGCTCGCGGACGACCTCCCTGAAGCGCTCGACGGCGTCCCAGGTGTCCGCGTCGAGGTGCTCGTACTCTTCGGCGCGGATCTTCGCCGGACAGCGCGTGGTGAACTGACACCCCTCCGGCGGGTCGCGCGGGCTCGGCGGCGTTCCGGGGAGCGTGAGCCGGTGGGTGTTGGCCGTCGGGTCCGGTTCGGGGATGGCCGACAGCAGCGAGTGGGTGTACGGGTTCGCGGGGTCGGTGTAGAGCTCCTCGGTCGGGCCGATCTCCATGATCTTCCCGAGGTACATCACCGCGACGCGGTCGCAGATGTGCCGGACCGCCGAGAGGTCGTGGGCGATGAAGAGATACGTGAGGTCGTACTCGTCCTGGAGGTCCTCGAGCAGATTGAGTATCTTCGCCTGGATCGACATGTCGAGGGCCGACACCGGCTCGTCGAGGACGACGAACTCCGGTTCGAGCGCCAGGGCGCGAGCGATGCCGACGCGCTGGCGCTGGCCGCCCGAGAACTGGTGGGGGTACCGGTAGTAGTGTTCCTCCTGCAGGCCGACGGTCGACAGCAGTTCCATCACCCGCTGGCGGCGCTCCGCCGGGCTGTGGCGCTCGTGGACGTCGAGGGGCTCGCGGACGATCTCGCCGACGGTCATCCGGTCGTCGAGGCTCGAATCGGGGTCCTGGAAGACGATCTGGGCGTTGCGCCGCCACCGCTTTAACTCGCGTCCGCTCAGCGACGTGATGTCGGTTCCTCCGAACGAGACGACCCCCTCGGTGGCGCTCTCTAACTGGACCAGCGTCCGGCCGAGCGTGGTCTTGCCACAGCCGGACTCGCCGACCAGCCCGAGCGTCTCGCCGCGCCGGATCGAGAAGCTCACGCCGTCGACGGCTTTCACCGGCGGGTCGGCGAAGACCCCGTCCCCGCCGTAGTACTTCTTCAGGCCCTCGACGTCGACCAGCGTCTCCCCGCTGTCGGGGGACTGGCGGCGCTCGTCCCGCGGAGCCATCTCGCTCACGTCGACCCACCTCCCGGAGACGCGGCGTCGTCGTCGGTCTCGTCGGTCTCACCGTCCGAGTCGGCCACGTCTCGCGTCGATACCTCGGACTCGTCTCGCGTCGATACCTCGGCGTCGTTTGCCAGGTCCCGGTGGTGCGCGACGGCCTCCGCTTTCGAGGCGTCCTCCGGGTAGAGCAGACACGCCGCCGTGTGGGTGGGGGCACCCCGGGAGCGGTCGTCACCGGTCGCGGACCCGGACGGCCGTCCGTCGGCGGTCTCGACCAGCTGGGGGTGGACCTCCGTGCAGTCGCGGAACTCCTCGGGACAGCGCGGCGCGAACCGGCAGTGCGAGGCCGGCTCGTTCGGCGTCGGCACCTCCCCCTCGATGGTCCGGAGGCGGTCCTCGTCGGCGTGCTGGCCCGGGATCGCCTCCAGCAGACCCCGCGTGTACGGGTGTCTGGGGTTCTCGAACAGTTCGACTGTCGGCGCCTTCTCGACAATCTCCCCCGCGTACATGACGTTCACGCGGTCGGTGACGTCGGCGATGACACCCATGTCGTGGGTGATGAACAGCAGGGAGAGGCCGCGTTCCTCCTGGAGGTCGGAGAGGAGTTCGAGTATCTGGGCCTGGATGGTGACGTCGAGCGCGGTCGTCGGTTCGTCGCAGATCAGCAGGTCGGGGTCGCAGGCGAGCATCATCGCGATGACGGCCCGCTGGCGCATCCCGCCCGAGAACTCGTGAGGGTACTCGTCGAGGCGCCGCGCGGCGTCGGGGATCGAGACGGCCTCCAGCAGGTCGATCGCCGTCTCCCGGGCCGCCTCGCCCGTGAGCCCGCGGTTGACCTTCAGCGTCTCGCGGATCTGGTTGCCGACGGTGAACACGGGGTTGAGCGAGGACAGCGGGTCCTGAAAGACCATCCCGATGCCGTTGCCCCGGAGCTCCTGGTACTGGCCCGCGGAGAGCTCGGTGGTCTCCCGGCCCTTGAACCGGATCGACGACCCGGGGAGGACCTCGCCCGGCTCTTCGATCAGCCCCATGATCGACCGCGCCGTCACCGACTTGCCCGACCCGGACTCGCCGACGAGCCCGACGGTCTCGCCCTCATAGACGTCCAGGTCGATCCCGTCGACCGCGCGGATCGTCTCCCGGTCGGTCCGGAAGACGGTCTGCAGGTCGCGCACCGAGAGGACGGGCTCTTCGTCCGCCCCGGCGCCGGCGTCGTCGGACCGCGTCACGGACTCGCTCATCCGGCGGCACCTCCCGCGGCGGCCTCGGCGTCGGTGCTCCCCTCGCTCTCGGGGTCGATCGCGTCGCGGACGCCGTCGCCGAACGCGTTCAGCCCCGTCACGAGGACGACGATCATCAGGCCGGGGATGAGCGCGATGTGCCAGGACTGGGTCGAGACGTAGGGCCGCCCGAGCGAGATGGCGCGCCCCCACGCGGGTGTCGGGGGACTGATACCGAGGCCGGAGCCGATGAACGATAGCGCCGACAGCGAGATGATGACGCCGCCGACGGACATCGACCCGTAGATGAGGAGGTACGGGACGACGTACGGGAGCATGTGCTTGCGCATGGTGACGCTGTCGCGCTGGCCGAAGCTCTTGGCCGCGTCGATCCACTCCTCCTCGGAGACCTGGAGCGCGGGGCCGCGGACCGCCCGCCAGAGCGTCACCCAGGTGATGAAGCCGAACACCAGCGCGAGCAGGAAGCCGCCGTCGAGGACGTTCGCGAGCCAGTGGCCGCGAAACGCCATCGCGACCATGAGCAGGAGCAACAGCCCGGGTATAGAGGTGATCCCGTCCGAGAGCAAGATCACCGCGAGGTCGACCCAGCCCTTGTAGTACGCCGACAGCAGCGACATGACGACCGCGATCAGCGTGGCGATCCCCATCGCGATGCCGGCGACGGTCAGCGAGATCCGGGCGCCGGCCATCACGAACGTGAACAGGTCACGACCGTTCGTCAGCGTCCCGAACGGGTGAAAGCGGCCGTACTGGTCGTAGCTCAGCGGACCGACGTTCTGGTCGCCGTCGCCCTTGGACTTCGAGTTGAAGTTCGCGTCGCCGACGTAGACGGTCTCGACGGACCCGCTCTCGCTGTCCAGGTACTTCATCTCGTTGCTGTAGGGGGACTGGATGTTCTCCTCGACGGTCGTCGGGCCGAGCGCGGGGGCGAACAGCGCCATCGTGGCGAACACCACGACGACGGCGATCCCGAACTGCCCCCAGCGGTGCCCGCGCAGGCGGTCGACGACGTCGTCGCGGGGCGTCCAGTCGGCGTGGCGGTAGTGCTCGCGGAAGACGAACCAGCCCCTGACGAGCCAGTAGCAGACGACGGCCGCGTACAGGTAGACGAGCGCGACCCGGATCGCCCAGGCGAGAGCGGGCTGGAGGCCGAGGAAGGTGCCCGTCCACGCGCCGTTCGCGGCGGTCCTGTAGCCGTCGTTGGGGATCGTCTCCCGGGAGAGCAGCGTCGGCAGGCCGTGAGCGGCGCTTCGCAGTCCGTCGAGGGTGGCGCTGACGGCCACCTGGAACTCGGCGATCCGCGTCGCGGCGCCGGGGGCGACGAGTCCGACGAACACCTCCAGCAGCCCCGTGACGGCGACGACGGCGGTGTCGACGAGCAACAGGAGGCCGCCCGCGAAGGCGCCGAACTCCAGTGCCAGCAACCCCACCGCGACCGCGAGCCACGTGACGGCGGGCCGGGGATGGGACGTGATTCGCTCCCGCAGCGACGATTCGTCGGTCCAGTCGACGTCGTAGTGCGTGTCGGTGAGGGTCGTGTTGGCACACATCGTGTCTCACTCGCTGGTCCCTTCGAGTCCGATCCGGGGGTCGATGATCGTGTAGGCGACGTCCTGTGCGATGTTGAAGAAGACGAGAATCAGGATGAAGACGTACGTCAGTGCCATGATTATCGGGACGTCGGCGCTGAAGATCGCCGACAGGAACAGGTTCCCGATCCCCCGAATGCCGAAGATCAGTTCGACGAGCACCGACCCGCCGATCAGCAGGTAGAACTCCCCCATGACGACCGGCAACAGGGGTATCATCGCGTTCCGGCCGACGTGTTTGCCGATGATCGACCGCGTCGGGAGCCCCTTCGCTTTCGCCGTCTCGACGTACTGGGAGTTGATGCTCTCCAGGACTGCAGTCCGCCCGATGCGGACCTCGTTGCCCATCGAGGACGACCCGAGGACGAGCGCCGCGGGGAGGATCCACTTGAACGCGACGGCCAGGTTGAGCGGACGGGGCACCGGTATCCAGAACCAGTCGAGCACCGGGACGCCGTCGAACGGGTCGACGCCCCAGAACAGGTGGCCCAGTTCGTTCGGCGTGCCGATCACGTCCGTCGGGAAGACGAACCCGCGGTAAAACGAGAGGAGGCCGCCGGCCGAGAGGACGCCCGCGAGCACGACGGCCAGCCAGAAGTTCGGCATCGCGCGCCAGACGATCCCGCCGAACGACGCGAAGTAGTCGCTCCACGTGTTCGACCGCAGGCCCGCGAAGAGGCCGAGCGGGATGCCCAGACACAGCGCGATGACGACCGACCAGAAGCCCAGCCAGATCGTCGCCGGCATCCGCTCCCAGACGAGTTGACTGACGGGCTGGCCCCGGGTGACGACCCAGGACTGGCCGAAGTCGAACGTGACCGTGTCGACGAGGAACTGTTTGTACTGGATCCACAGCGGGACCGGCTCGCCGTTGGGGTAGCGCAAGCCGAGGCTCACGGCGAGCTGTCTGGCCGCCTGTGGGTTGGCGTCCCGCCCGAGGATCGCCGTCGTCGGGTCGAACGGCGACAGATAGAGGATGACGAACGTCATCGTGAGGCCGAACAGGACGACCGGGATGCCGAGGACGATTCGTTTCGCGATGTACAGCAGTTTGTTCATGGCGTCGTATCGGATTCGTTGTCGTTGTGGGTGTTCGATCGACGGTGACGGGTCGGCCTGTCACCGTGTCGTCGGTCGGTCGGCGAGCGGTGGCCGCGGCGGGCGAGGTCGGGTGCGGTGTCCGATCGGGTGGGACGAGGCCGGACGCGGTGTCCGATGGCACCCGGTCGGGTCAGGTGGCGTTCCTCGCGCGGGCGACCGCTACTCCTTGTAGTGTTCGTCGTAGGCCTCGATGCCGCCGGGGAATATCTGCGGCGGGGTGAGGTGGTACGCGGGTTCGTAGCGGCCCTTGAACACGCTCTCCATGAACGACGGGTGGTTGACAACGTAGGCCATCGCCTTCCGGACGGCCTTGGGGACTTCCTGCAGGTTGAATCCGATGTAGTACGTCCCGATCTCGGGGACTCTGGCCATGTTGACCGTCTCGTTGTTCTCCATCGGGCCGTACGTCCCGATCTCGCGGCCGATGTCGTCGGTCGTCTCGATGCTGACCTTCTCGGCCTGGTACTGCGAGGTCGGGACGCCGCCGACGTCGGCGTTCCCGTTGAGGAAGTAGTTGAACCGCGCCTGGGTCTCCGTGAGGATAGCCTGGTCGATACCGGCGAACGAGGCCCCCTCGCCGTGGTAGTCGTCGTAGGCGTCCATGGCGAACTCGCCGCCGTTGCCCGACTCCCAGTTGACGAACTCGAACGGACCGGCACCGACCGGATTCTGGGAGAACTCCTCCCACTCCATCTCGCCGTCGTAGCCGGGGATGTCGCCGACGATGCCCTCTGGGACGGCCGAGAACGCCGAGTACGCCAGCACAGACAGCGAGAACGCGAACGGCTTCTGGAGGGTGATCTGCAGTTCGTAGTCGCCGGTCGCCTCGACGCCGATCGAGTCGGGGACGACCCGCGTGCGCTCTTTGGTCTCGCCGGTCGCCGTGTCCGTCTCGGCGTTGCCCTCGTCGTCGGTCACGGTGACCGTCTCCGTCTCGTGTTCGATCCCCATGACGCTGATCGGGAACCGCGAGTTCGTGGAGTGGGCCGACGACATGAGCCGCTTGATCGAGTAGGCGAAGTCCTGCGCGGTGAGCTCGTCGCCGTTGTGGAACGTGACGCCCTCCTTGAGGGTGAACGTGTAGGTCAGGAAGTCGTCGCTGACCGAGTAGTCTTTCGCCAGCAGGTTCTCCACCTCGGTGGTCCCGTTCCGGTAGTTGGTCAGGGCGTCGAACATGTCCATGATCTTCCCGCCGCTGGCCGTGTTCCCGGAGGCGACGGGGTCGAGACTGCTGAACGTCGAGGAGACGCCGCTGAGACGGTCTTTCCCCTCGATGCCGGCGACGGACCTGCTGGCTTTCGCTCGCGAGGGCCCCATCGGACCCGGCGGATTGTAGTCGACGCGGTCGTACCACATCCCCTCGGTGACCGACTGGAAGACCGGGATCATGATGGCCTCCTCCCACATCCCCTCTTCCATCTTCACGGCCGCGTCGCCGCGGATCTCGGCCGCCTCCTCGGTGTCCTGGGGGTTGCTCTCGATCCGGTCGAACTGGTCCATCATGAACTTCCGGACCTCGCTGGAGGCGTTGGCGTCCTCCGTCCAGAAGAGGCGGGCACCGTTCGCGGGCGTCTCGCCGCCGTAGACGGTGTTGGGCGGGTCCATCAGTTGCACGAAGTTCTGCGGACCGGGGTAGTCGGCGATCCACCCGAGCGTGTACGCCTCGTGGTTGCCGTTTCGGGTGGTCTCCAGCAGCGGCGAGAACGCCGCCTCCTCCCGGTTCATGTCGATGTAGGCCGAACCCAGCCGGCTGGCGATCGTGCTCGCCATCTCCTTCCACGTGGGGCTCGTGTACTGGATCCAGTCGAGCGTGTACCGGTTGTCCGGGCCGTACCCGGCTTCCTCCATCACGCGCTTTGCCTCCCCGATCATCGCTTCTTCCGTGCCGTAGGGGTAGTGGTCGAGGTCCACGACGGCCTGACCGGTGTCCGTTCCGTCGGTACCGGTCGCGTCCGTCCCACCGGGGCCTGGAGTGTCGCTGGTACCCGGAGTGTCGCCGCCATCGTCACCTCCCTCGGTGGCCGTACCCGGCCCCTGGCCGCTACACCCTGCAACGGCCGACGTCAGTACCGCTGCGCCAGTTGCTTTGAGAAACCGCCGACGACTCGCCTCGGACTCGCTCGGTTCGTCGGGCATAGGCCTCGTACCTGCTCAATAGGGTTAAATGGGGGAGAGATTCCGGGTCTTTCGAATTTCACGATCGCAAGACAGTGACGGTCAGTGATGATTTATCGTTATACTAGATGTGATGCCCCGACGGACGAGCGTCGGTGTCGACGTCGAGGCCCGACGCCGTCTCGGAGACTGCGTTCGTGTGGAGGGGTCGAGACACCGACGTGACAGGCCCACGTTAGGGTGTCCCAAAGGGATTCTCTGTCTGATGGGTGTCGCTGGGCAGGGTGACCGACACGCCCGACTGCGGTGTTCGACGCCGCCCAGACTCACTCCGCCTGGCGTATCGTCCCGCCGCCCAGCCCTTCCCACTCGACTCGATAGCCCAGTCTGGAGAGGGCGGCGCTGCTCTCGGTGATCCCCCGCGCTTCGAGGACCTCCTCGGCGTCGGCCAGCGACATCCCCGCCCCCAGTTCGTCGTCGAGATCTGCCAGCACCGCGGGCCGCACGAGCGTCCGCCCGACCAGTTCGTGTTCGGGGAAGCGCTTGTCCTCGACGGCGGTCTCGCTGACGCCGTACTCGTCTGCGAGTTCCTCGATGGTGACGACGTCGGCGTCGGGCGCGAGCTCCTCGGGGAGGGCAGCGACGCTGTCTGCCACGAGGTCTGACTCGTATCGCCGGAGTGTGTCGCGGACGTCCTTCACTCTGACCGACCCGGAGTACGGGATCGCGCGGTGGTCGCGTGCCTCGATCTCCTCGCCGACGCCCAGGTCCTCGTCGACGGCCACGAGGAGTTCGACGTCGTCGATCGCTTCGAGTTGGCCGAGCTTCTTCTCGACGTACGCTGGCGTCCAGAAGCCCATAATTTCGAAATATATCCTGAAGTCGGCGTAGGCGTAGTCGAACGCGAAGTCGGGGATAGCGACGCTCGCGCCCGCTTCCAGGGGTTCTGGTTCCCGGACCAGTTCCCAGTCGAGGTCGAGCGAGCCAAAGCGTGTGGCGAAGTCGGCCTCGACGCCGCTGTCGTAGCTCACCTCGGCGACGGGTTCGACGCCGGGCACCGAGACGTCGGCGTCGGTGAGCGTCAGTTCGCGCTCGGTGCCGCGGTCGTCGATGGTCGCCGTCAGATGCCACGCCCCGGCGGTCGCGACGGCGCGCAGGAGTCGCGCGAATCTGGTCCCGTACCGGCGCGTCCGCCGGAAGAGCCGGTCCGGGCCGGTCACGACAACCTCGCGGCCCTCGTCCGTCTTGCGGACTTCGTACATCAGTCGAAGGCGTTTGACAGCCGAGACGAGCGCCCGGGGGTCCGAGGAGCGGACGCGGACCTCGGTCGCGTCGAAGAGGGCGGTCTGGGCCAGCGAGAGGTTGTACTGCGCGACGAGTTGCTCGGGGCCCCACCGCGGGTCGACGGACGCGAGCACCTGTCGGTCCTCCAGGTCGGCATAGAGCGAGTCGGCGACTGCCTCCGGCTCGACGCCCAGCCGGTCGGCCGCCCGTGCGAGTGCCGTCTCTCGATCGGACCGGGTGACGACGCCGACCGATTCGGCGGCGGCGAAGGCCGCTTTGCGCGCTCGCTCGGGCGGGACGGCCGACCTGGTCTCGAAGGTGGCGTCGCGTTCGAGCAGTTTCGCGAACCCGCGGACGAGTTTGAAGTCGGGGGCCTCGCGTTCGAGGTCTGTGAGCGCCGCGTCGAGGTCGGCCCGCGGGCGGTCGACGTGGCCCTGGTAGACGCCGAGGACCCGTGCCGCGAGGTCGCTGTGGGTCGCGTCGGCGAACTGCGGGTGGTAGCCACCCCCGGCACGGGACACCCGCAGGAGGTCTTTCGTCAGCACACCGTCGACTCGACGCCGGGCGGGCATAAGCGCCGTGGCGGCGTCCGGTCGTCCAGCGCTCGGCTTCGACAGGGTTCCTGGCGCCCGGGATCCGGATGCCGTGACGTGAATTGCGGGATAGTCGTGGATTTATGTGTGCCTGCGCGTTTGAGGGAAGCATGCGGCTCACGACGGCGCTGAACGAGTACAAGCGACGTCGCTCACAGCGCTTTCCGGAAGAAGTCGGGACGACGGCGGGGTCGTTCTCGGGGCACGGGGACAGACTGGTACACGTCTCGACCGACGGGTCGTTGCGGGACTACTCCTCGTCGCTCTCCGGGCTCTACGGCATCGACCGCTCGCTGCTGGGCATCCGGACCAGGGGGGAGACGCGGTGGTTCGCCGACCTGGAGACCATCCGCCAGCACTACTACCGCGAGACCCGCCTCGTCGAGACGGAGTTCGACGCCGGCGGGTTCACCGTCCACCAGTACGACCTCACGCTGGGGCGAGCCCACGTCACGCACGTCGAACTGCGCGGCGCGGTCCCATCCGATGCCAGGCTCGTCGCCTACCTCACGCTCGCCCCCGAGGGCAAGGAGGCGGGGATCGGCGCGCTCGTCCACGACGACGCGGGACCCGACGGCACCCGCGCACTGGAGGTCTTCCATCGGCGCGAACACGACTACGTGAGCGCCTCGACGGGACTCGACGGCGTCTACGGCCAGCGACCCGAACGCTTCGCGGAGATCCTCGACGAGGACGCGGTCTCGATGCCACGCGGTGACGGTCACAGCGACCAGACGCGGCTGAGCGGCGACTTCGTCGTCACGGCCCCGCTGGAGGCGACCGGGCGCGAACACAGCACGACGCTCGTCAGTCAGCTCTCGGACCACGGCGAACTCGACCGCGCGACGGCGCTGGCGGACCTGCGGACCTGCGCCCGCGACCACGACGTCGCCGACGACCTCCGGGCGGCGGCCCGCGAGCGAACCGTCACCGACGTCCCGCCGTCGTTCCCGCGCTCGGCGCTCGTCCGGACCGACCTCCGGGTAATCGACCTGCTGGAGGCACCCTCCGGTGGGCGTATCGCCGGTCCCGAGTTCGACCCCTTCTACGCGAACTCGGGCGGCTACGGCTACGTCTGGTTCCGCGACGACGCGGCCATCTCGTCGCACCTCCTCGCCGCCAGCGACCACCTGGACGTCGACCCGATCGGGACGCTCGAGCGGAACGCGCGCTTTCAGTGCGAGGCGCAGTTGCTCGACGGCACCTGGCCACACCGCGCGTGGGCTTCCGACGGGTCGCTCGCGCCGGGGTGGGCGAACGCGAACGTCGAACACGACGAGGACTCCAAGGAGTACCAGGCCGACCAGACGGCGACGGTCACGGCCTCGCTGGCGACCCTCCTGCGTGAGCGCCAGGGTGAACTCTCGGACGGGGTGGCGGTCGAAATCCGCGAGACGCTCGTCGAGGCGGTCGACGCGCTGTTGCGCGACGTCGACGAGAACGGCCTCCCGTCGCCGTGTCAGAACCTCTGGGAGGACGCCGTCGGCCAGTTCACGCACACGGCGGCGACGTACCTGCAGGCGTTCGCCGCTGTGGGACGGGCACCGGTCCGGAACCGGTTGCGCGAACGGGCGGTCGCGGGCGCAGAGACAGTTCTCGACGGACTCGACGCGCTCTGGGACGAGGGACAGGGCGCCTACGGAATGCGCCTGGCCGACGGGACGCTCGACCGGCGACTCGACGCCGCGACGCTCGAACTCGTCGGCGCGGCGCGCGAACTCGACGCCCTCGACGACGTGACCCTCGAAGACGAGCGGGTCGACCGCCTGGCCGACCACGTCGGGACCGTCCTCGACACGCTGTTCCGGAACCCCCCGGATAGCGACGTCGCGGGACTCGTCCGCTACGAGGGCGACCGCTGGCGGAGCGCCGACCAGGACGCCGAGAAGGTGTGGTCTGTCGCTACCGCGATGGGCGCACTCGCCGCGGTCCAGATGGGGCGACTGCTCGACGACCGAGGGGAAGAGGGCGAGGACGGCGAGGACGGCGAGGCGTACATCCGCCGGGCAGGCCGACTCTACGAGTTGCTCGACGACGACGGACCGCTGACCTCCGAGGCGGGGTATCTCGCCGAGCAGGTGTTCGACGACGGGACGCTCGACAGCGCGACGCCGCTGGGCTGGCCACACGCCATCCGACTGCACGCGACCGCGCTCCTCCACGACGAGGAGGCGTTGCCCGCGGCCACCTCGGAGATCGAGGGCCCGACCGAGCGGCCGACGTGGACGACCGGCGAGAAGTACGGCGTCGCGACGGCCGCAGACCACGAGGCCGAGGACCCCTCGCGGGTGTGGTTCACGCTCACCGAGGGCGCGCTGACCGAGGCGCGCTTTCCCCGTGTCGACGTGATGAACCTCAGAACGCTGGATTTCCTGGTGCGAGCGAAGGGCGACTCGGACTACACCGTCCGCACCCACAGAGAAGACCGCTCGGAGAAAGACACGATCGAGCGACGCGTCGAACCGGTCGAAGACGACGCGCTCTGTTTCCGTCACGTCTTCACCGAGGCGGGCGACGGCCGCGGTCACGAGTGGAGGCTCACCGTCGAGTACGCGACCGACCCCGAACACGACGCCATCGTCGCCGACGTCGCCTTCGAGTCCGGCGACGAGACGGAGTACGACGTCCTCGCCGTCGCGGACACGGCGCTGGCCAACTCCGGCGGCACCGACAGGGGGATGCGCCTCGGCGAGGCGGGGCGCCACCACCTCGTCGCCCGCGACCCGAGCGCCTACACCGGCGACCACGACGAGTCGCTGCTCGTCGACGAGGACGGCGAGGGCTACTCCGTCGCGGTGGCGATGACGGCCGCCGACCGCTTCGACTGGGCGACCGTCGGCGTCGCCGGTGGCGACCGCGTCCGCTCGCTGTTTGCCGACGGGGAACTCCCCGAGGTCCGCTCGTCGGTCGACGTCGAGAACGTCGTCCTCGTCGGACGTCTGGGGTCCGGTTGGCGCACGGAGGGGACCGTGGCGCTCGGGTTCGCACGCTCGGCCGACACCGCCGCGGCGCTCGGCGAGGCCGACGGCGCCCTCGACAGGGGCTTCGAGACTGCCCGCGCCGATTACACCGATACCTGGTCGTCGTTCCTGTCCGAGGTCGAACTGCCCGACTCCGTCGCCGACGACGACGTGCTGGCCAACCAGTATCGGTTCGCGCTGATGTGTCTGCTCGCCGTCGAGGACAAGACCTACCACGGCGCCTCCATCGCCTCGCCGTCGGTTCCATGGGGCGAGGCCGTCACCGCCGACCGGTCGAAGGGCTACGGCTACAACTTCGTCTGGTCCCGGGACCTCTATCAGGTGTTCTCGGCGTTCGAGACCATCGGCGCCATGGACATCGCCCGCCAGCAACTGGAGTACATCTACGAGTACCAGCAGGACGACGAGGGCTTCATCCCGCAGAACACGTACATCAACGGGATCACCCGCTGGGGCGGCGAGCAGATGGACAACATCTCCTTCCCGCAGGTGATGGCCTACCACCTCGCCGAGCACGGGATCGGGTTCGACGACGCCGCCTTCGACTACGAGAACGTCCGTCGCTCGGCGGATTACGTCGCCCGTCACGGCCCGGCGACCGCCCAGGAGCGCTGGGAAGAGGAGTCTGGGTACTCCCCCTCGTCCATCGCTGCCGAGATCGCGGGCCTCGTCTGTGCTGCGACGCTCGCCGTCGAGGAGGGCCACGAGGAAGACGCGCTGGTCTGGTACGCGCTGGCCGACCACTGGACGAACAACGTCGACGCCTGGACGGCCACCGAGACCGGCACCGACCGCCACGACAACACGCCCTACTTCGTCCGCATCACCCGCGACGGCGACCCGGAGGCCGGCCACCTGCGCACCCTCGCGAACCACGGCCCGACGCTCGACGAGCGCGACGTCGTCGACGGCGGGTTCCTCGACCTCGTCAGACTCGGCATCTACCCACCCGACGACGAGACGATCGTCAACTCCGTCCGGGAGGTCGACGAGACGATCCGGGTCGACGCGGACCCGGCGGCGGGCTTCTACCGGTACAACGGCGACGGCTACGGCGAGCGTTCGACGGGTGACGTCGGTGCGCCGTGGACGGTCGAACACAGCGGCAAGGGCCGTCTCTGGCCCCTGCTGACGGGGGAGCGCGCCGAGTACGAACTGCTGGGCGACGGCGGCCTCGACCCGGTGGACTGCCTGCGCGCGATGGAGCGCTTCGCAAACTCCGGGCGGATGATCTCCGAGCAGGTGTGGGACCGCGAGCACGAGACCGACTACGACTGGCAGTTCGGCGAGGGCACCGGCGCCGCGACGCCGCTGGCGTGGGCGATGGCCCAGTTCGTCCGTCTCGCCCACAGCATCGACGCCGGCGAACCAGTCGAGACGCCCGCCGTCGTCCGTGAGCGCTACCGGGAGAACGGCGTCAGCGAACCCGACCGCAGTCCCGCGCTCCGGGTCGACACGCAGTTTCGCGGCGACTCGCTCATCGTCTCCGGTGAAACGACGGGGGTCCGCGTCGCTATAGCCACCCCCGCAGACCGCACGATCGTCGACGTCGACGACGGCGAGTTCGAGGCGACGCTCGACATCGAGGCCGGCGAGAATCAGGTCACCGTCGCCGCCGCCGCCGGCGAGGACCTCGAACGCGCGGGGACGACCGTCACGCAACTGCGACTGTAGGCTGCGCGCGTCGAGGGCTGCCGGCCGATCTCGCCTATCTCTCCTGTCTTCCGGCTGGTGGCTTCCGCTCCCGTCTCTCGGACCGGTGGTTCGTCTCTGTCACTGGACTGGCAGTCTCTGCTTCCGCTTTCCACACGTTGATTACCGCGACTGTGCTGGCACAGGCATGGACCCGCTTTCGGTCGGACTCGTCGGCTGTGGCAACATCAGCGATAGATACCTCGGGAACTGCGCGGCACTCGATGCCGTCGATATCGCCGTCTGTGCCGACCTCGACGCCGAGCGCGCAGCGGCGACGGCCGCCGAGTTCGACGTCGAGGCCCGGGGCGTCGAGGAGCTCATGAACAGCGAGGACGTCGAGGCGGTCCTGAACCTCACGCCGCCTTCGGTCCACGCCGACGTTCTGCGTCAGGCGCTGTCGGCCGACAAGCACGTCTACACGGAGAAGCCGCTGGCGACCGACGCCGCGGACGCGGCCGAGGTGCTCGCGATCGCAGAGGAACGAGACCTCCTCGTCGGCGCCGCACCGGACACGTTCCTCGGTGCCGGACTCCAGACCGCGCGGTCGGTCCTCGACGACGGACGCATCGGCGAACCCGTCGGGGCGACGGCGCTCTGGACCTCGCCCGGCCACGAACACTGGCACCCGGACCCCGACCTCTACTACGACGAAGGCGGCGGTCCGGGCTTCGACATGGGGCCGTACTACGTCACGGCGCTGGTCGCACTGCTTGGCCCCGCGGACCGCGTCGCGGGTTCGGTCGCCCGGCCCCACGACCAGCGGGAGATCGGGAGCGGCGACAGGGCCGGCGAAACCGTCGACGTCTCGGTGCCGACCCACGAGTCCGCGGTCGTCGACTTCGGCGGTGTGCCCGCGAACCTCTGTTTCAGTTTCGACGTCCAGGCATCGACGTTCCCCGGCCCCGCTTTCGAGATCTACGGCACCGAGGGGACCATCGCGCTGCCGGACCCCAACCACTTCGACGGCCCGGTGCGAGTGCGCTCGCGCACCGACGACGACTGGGAAGAGGTCCCGCTCACGCACGACTACACGACGGGGCGCGGTGCGGGGCTCGTCGACCTGGCCTACGCCGTCCGCACCGACTGGGAGCAGCGCACCAGCGGCCGACTCGCCGGGCACGTGATCGACGTCCTGCTCGGGATCCGCACGTCGTCGGAGGACGGCGCTTTCGCCACGCTCGACGCTGAATTCGACAGGCCGGCGCCGCTTCCGGAGTCGTTTCCCGAAGGTAGCCTGCACGACCGCCCCTGACGCGAGCGAAGCGAGCGGTCTCCTCACTGGGGCCCGTGAGCGGTTCTCTCCCGTGTTCACAGCGGGGAGAGCGGCCCGTGCGCCGAAGGGGCGGCCGCCGTGATTATTACCGTCCCACGAACACAGCCGATATGGAGTTCGACCACGCGGGCATCGCGACAGACGACCTCGACGGGCTAGCCGACCGCTATGGCACACTCTTCGACGCGTCAGTCGCCCACGAGGAGGAGTTCGACGGCCTCCGCGTCGCGTTTCTCGACCTGGGCAACGGCTATCTCGAACTGCTCGAACCGCTCCCCGACGCCGACGGCGCGATCCCACGCTATCTCGACGAGCACGGACCCGGGATCCATCACCTCGCACTCCGGACTGCCGACATCGAAACGGCACTCGACGCCGCCCGGGAGGCTGGCGTCGATCCCGTCGACGAAGAGCCCCGCCCCGGGGCCTGGGGTCACGACGTCGCCTTCCTGCACCCGGCTTCGACCGGGGGCGTACTCGTCGAGTTCGTCGAACACTGACGGCCACGGATGGGCCACGTCCGCGACCCAGTCTCGGAGTCACCCCGGAAGCAGGTCACCGAGCGCGGCGCCGATGGCCATCGGAACCCAGGCGACACCGACCTGACAGAGCGCGAGCCAGGGCTGGTTCCACTCGACCTGGCCCCAGGCGGTCATCATGAAGAGTGCCGTCCCCATCGAGACGGCGAGGACGCCGAGGAGTTTCCGCGGGACGATCCCGAGTATCGGGTTCATCACGCGGACGTCCTGGATGTCGGCGACGTAGAGGATGGCGACGACGAGTCCGACGGTGAGTCCGCCCGTCGCGGCGAAATAGAGCGGGTGGTTGGAGAGGTAGAGCCCGACGTCCAGGGTGCCACCCTCGACGAACATCGGGATGCCGAAGAGCAGCGCCCCGAGCAGCGCCTCGGCGGCGTCGCTCCGGTCGAAGCCGAAGGCGACCCGCCCGAACGTGCGCGACTTGTCGGCCTCCATCGCCGCCCGCATCGTCTCACGAACCTGTTCGCGCTCGGCCTCGCTGTCGACGAGGTCCTCCAGTTCTTCCAGTTCGTCGAACAGGTCGCTCATCCCCGATTCGTCGTCGGATGCCCCGTCGAACTCCGCCCTGTCGGTGTCCCCCTCGCTGGCCGCGCCGGTACCACCCTTCCCTCGGTCGCTCATCGCGGGCCGACGTCCTCCATACGACCATGCGCGGGCGAACCCGATTAAGCGTTTCCGCCCGGCCTGCGTCGTCCGTTCTCCCCGTCGAGGGACCGCCGACGAACATCACCCCATTCTGGTACGTGTGGCCTCCTGGACCACCCCCATCCCGACAGGCCGCCACAAAAGTTAGACAGCTGTCTAGTTCTCCGAAGAGCCGTATATAGCCATCAGAACGGTATATATCCGGGATCGGCGAATCCTGTCCCCACAGTCAGGACGCGATACGGACGAAAGGTTTAAATGTGGCCAAAATTTGTCTATATAAGAACAATGGAACGGCCGAGCCGTCAACGTGAGCGCGCGGAGTCCGAGGAGAAAGCGCAAGAGTCGGAGGATGAGCGGGCCGAACAGACCTGCCCGGAGTGCGATTCGTCGGCGCTCGTGACGAGCGCGGACGGCGGTGAGGTCGTCTGTGAGGACTGCGGGCTCATCATCGACGAGGCGAACATCGACCGCGGGCCGGAGTGGCGGGCGTTCAACCACAGCGAGCGCCAGGAGAAGTCCCGTGTGGGTGCCCCGACCACCCAGACGATGCACGACAAGGGCCTGACCACCCAGATCGACTGGAAGGACAAGGACGCCTACGGACGCTCGCTCTCCTCGGAGAAGCGCAGCCAGATGCACCGACTGCGAAAGTGGCAGGAACGGATCCGGACGAAAGACGCTGGCGAGCGCAACCTCCAGTTCGCGCTCTCCGAGATCGACCGCATGGCCTCCGCGCTCGGGGTCCCGCGCTCGGTCCGCGAAGTCGCCTCGGTCATCTACCGCCGTGCCCTGGACGAGGACCTCATCCGCGGGCGTTCCATCGAGGGCGTCGCCACCGCCTGTCTGTACGCGGCCTGCCGACAGGAGGACATCCCCCGGAGCCTCGAAGAGGTCTCGGAGGTCTCCCGCGTCGAACAGAAGGAGATCGGCCGAACCTATCGGTACGTCGCCCAGGAACTCAGCCTGAAGATGGAACCGGTCGACCCCAAACAGTACGTCCCCCGCTTCGTCTCGGAACTCGGTCTCAGCGAGGAGGTCCAGGCCAAGGCCAACGAGATCATCGACGTCACCGCCGAGAAGGGACTGCTCTCGGGGAAGTCCCCGACTGGTTACGCCGCCGCCGCGATCTACGCGGCGTCGCTCCTGTGTAACGAGAAGAAGACACAGCGCGAGGTCGCCGACGTCGCACAGGTGACGGAAGTCACCATCCGGAACCGCTACCAGGAACAGATCGAAGCGATGGGCATCCACTGACGGCAGAGCCCGTTCACGCAGCCGGCGGTCCCCGACCACCATCGCCGTTTTTTCGGCCGTTACTCGCCCGTAGCGGTGCGCAGGCGAAGTGCTGTCACACTCCCTCGGCCGGGGGATTTGTCACACTCCCTCGGCCGGGGGATTTCCGTTGTAGATGTCGCTAATCGGGGAGGTTCCGTTGTAGCTGTCGATAATCGGAGGACAACCAATATGGTGGCGTCCACGCGACACCCGGGAGAGAATGAACGCCGACCTGGCGGGGCTGGCGGAGAACCACGGCGTCGACCGGCGCTTTGACGACCCGAACACCTACGGGCCGAACCATTCACACTACGGCGACGGGAAGTACCCACCCGACTGGCCGGCGCGACGCGAGGCTGTCTGGGAGTTCCAGAAGTACCAGTGCGGACGCTGTGGGGCTTACAAGGGCGATGCCGCGGTGACCGAGGTCCACCACGTAAAGCACCTCCAGCACGGCGGGACGAACCACCTCGACAACCTCGTCGGGCTCTGTGGCGACTGTCACTCACTGATGCACCCCGACGTGGGTGACCTGCGCGGGGACAACCGGCGCGCACCCGTCTATCCCTCGGAGTACAGCGACGACCGGGTCGCAGTCGTCCGCGAACCGCTCGCTGCCGCCGACGGCGAGAGCCACGATCTCGCGGACTGGCAGGCGGATCTGCGGCGCCTCGAGGCGGTCAGTTCGCCGGGAGCCAACCGTCACGCCGTCTCGTCCGCGGCCGTTCCGACGAGCCCCGAAATCGCGAGACGCGCCGAGGAGTTCCAGGACATCCTGCTCGACAACGGCCTCGTGCCGCTGACGACGAACTACCACCGTGTGACCGTCGAACCGCGGTTCCCCGGACTGCGTGGCGCGCTCACCGACTACCAGCCCGACATCCGGGTGGAGTCGACCGTCGAGGCAGGCGAGACGTACTGGGACGAGGACCACTACCGGCTGAGATACCCGCCGGACGCGAGCCGGACGGTTCTCACTATCTCGGGTCCGGAGGGCGAAGCCGGCCGCCACGACATCATCCTGACGGGATACGACCACGACGGCACCGGCGCCCGACTCCGCGTCGAGCAACGCGTTTCGCCGCCGCCGGTGTCGGGAGGGACGCTCCCGGAGTATCTCGCCGGTGCGCTCCGCTACTTCGTGGGTGTCCCCCTCCTGGTGGGACTGCTGCCGGTGTTGCTCCTGATGGCGCTACAGGTCGCGACGCTGTCGACTTCGCTCCCGGCGGTCGCGGTCGCTGCGGTGGTCGCCGGTAACGTCCTGCGACTCCCCTGGGTCGTCCGGGACGTCCACTCGGACCCCCAGACACAGGTCGTCGACGAGCAGAGCGAGGGCTGAAGCGGGTCGAGCGACAATCCGGGCGAGAACAGCCCAAAAGGTGGAACGTGGAGCCGTCAGTCGGCGGTCGGTGCGTCAGCGGAGTTCGTGGGCGAGTCGACCGCTCCGTCGGGCAGTTCGTCGTCGATGGCGGCCAGTTTGACGTAGTCGTTGATCGCGATGAGGCCGAAGCCGACCTTCGCGACGACATCGATGTAGCTGACGACGAGCGCGGTCGTCTCGCTGTCCATGACGCCCACGCCCGACGACGCGAGCAGCCAGATCACGGGATAGATCAGCCAGAGCACGACGACGAACGCCCGGAGCTTGCGAAAGAGGGCTTCGGTCTCGTCGGTCGCGTCCGCGGCGCGGTCCTCGAGGTCGCCGAAGAACGTGTAGACGACGCCCGCGAAACAGAGGCTACCGAGCAGGTAGAGCACCCAGCTCACCGGCGCCGCCAGCGCCGCACCGGCGAAGCCGAAGACGATCGTCAGTGCCTGTAACCCCGCGATCCTGGCGACCAGACGCGTCGAGGCGCCGACGACCAGCGCGATCACGGCGACGTGGATCGGCGTCGTCAGGAGCCAGTCGACGTAGCGCGGGACGAACACGAGCGCGCCGTCGGCAGCCCGGAACCCGCCGAACCCGAGCGCCATCACCCCGTAGGCGACCGCCGCGATCGCGGGGACGGCGGCGATCCAGGCGAGGAGTCGCCGTTTCTCTCGCGGGACGAGGACGAGCCCGTAGGCGAGCATCGCCGTCCCGGCGACCATGCCGAGCGTGCCGATCGTGAACCAGAGCGTGATATCTACCATTGTCAGTTGTCGTCAGTTATCGTCCGTTAGTATCAGTCGTCGTCGGTCGCCGCAGCCGCGTTCGTCGCCGTCGCGTCGGTGCCGGTACGTGTGCTAAAGCGGTCCAGCGCCGTTTCCAGTTCGCCCGCCCGCTGGCGGAGGTCGCGGGCCGAGTCGGCGACCTGCCCGATGGACTCGGACTGGTCGTCGGCGGCGCCGGCCACCGTGTCCGCCTCGGTGGCGGTCTGCTGGCTGATCGCCGAGAGGTCGTCGATGAGCCCCATCACTTCCTGGGCCGAGCGTGCCTGTTCCTCCGTGGCGTCGTCGATCTCCTGGACGCCCGTGTCGACCTCCTCTGTGTACTCGACGATCTCTTCGAGGGCGTCGACCGCCTCTTCGACCGTCTCGACGCCGTCGGTGACGCGCTCGCTCGTCGTCTCCATCCGGTCGACGGTCTCGCCGGCCTGGGACTGGATCGCCTCGATGCGGTCCTCGATGTCGCCGGCGGCGTCTTTGGTCTCCTCGGCGAGTCCCTTGATCTCGTCGGCGACGACGGCGAAACCGGCCCCGTCGTCGTCGGCGTGTGCGGCCTCGATCGAGGCGTTCAGCGCCAGCATGTTCGTCTGCTCGACGATGTCGGTGATCACCGAGACGATCTGACCTATCTCGTCGAGTTCGTCGTCGAGGTCGTTGATCGCGGCCACGGTCTCGGCGGTCTCGTCGTCGATCGCGTGCATCTCCGCGATGGCGTCCCGGGCGGCCTCGCGACCCTCCTCACCGGCCGCGGCCGCGCCCTCGGAGGTCGTCGCGACCTGCTGTGCGGAGGCGGCGACCTGCTGGGCCGTCGCCGAGAGGTTCTCCATCTCGTCTGCGGCCTCCGCGAGCTGTTCGGACTGTTCGGTCGTCCCCTCGAAGATCTCGCCGATGGAACTCGTCACCTGCTGGCTGGCGCGGTCGACGCGGTCGGCGTTCTCACCGACGCGCTCGCTGGAGTCGAGCACCTCCTCCGCGAAGGTCTTCATCTCGCTGATCGTCCCCTCGATAGCGTCGAGCGCCTCGTTGATGCTGTGCCCGACCGAGGCCATCGAGTCGTTCTCGCTGTCGGCGTCGACCCGCCGGGTGAGGTCGCCGTCGGCGGCCGCCGCGAGGGTCGCGCCGTAGTCGTCGGCTTTCGTCTCGAGGTGGCTCGTCATCTCCTCCAGTTCGTCCGCCTCCCGCTCGGCCCGTGAGCGCGCTTTTTCGGCCTCGGCGCGGGCGGCCTCTGCGTCTTCGCGTGCGTCCTCCGCTTCGGCAATCTTCTCGCGTATCGAGTCGCGCATGTCGGCGAAGGAGTGATAGAGCGTTCCGATCTCGTCGTCGCGCGTGGTCTGCAAGTCGACGTCGAGGTCACCGTCGGCCATCGCGCGTGCTCGCCCGGAGACCCGGCGCAGGGAGATGATCGTGTTCGACCCGATCGTGACGCCCACGAGTCCGAGGGTGATCACCGCCAGCAGGACGAGCCCGACGAGGTCGGAGTTGATCTGCGAGCCGAGCGCGTAGGCCGTCGCCTTCGGCGAGTGGATCATCACGACCCAGTCGGTGTCGGGCATGCGCGTACTCGCCATCAGCACGTCACCGCTCTCGCTGAAGCGCGTCTCGCCCGCCGCGAGCGTCGAGAGGTCCGTCCCGCCGTGGCCCTCGTGTGCGGTCAGTATCTCGCTCGCGTTCGGGTGTGCGACGTAGTTGCCGGCGCTGTTGACGACGACGGTCGAGGTGTCGCCCCGGGAGTCAGACAGTGCCTGCGAGCGGGCCTCGATGTCGGTCATGAACACCAGCGCGCGGTCCTCGACGCCCGGGATCGGCGTGACCGCGGCCACGAGCGGCCGGTCGACGACGCTGACTGAGAACGGTTCGGTGACGACGACGTCGTCGGGCGAGTCGAACGACGGCGGGTCTGTCGCGAAGGGTGCGCCCTGTTCGGCGGGGCTGACCCCCTCCATGTCCTCGGTCGTACTCCGCTCGATCACCATCGAATCGGTGTCGAGGTAGTGGACGGCGAGGACGTCCTCGGGGACGTGTCCCGCCGCGACCTGTGATTCGAGGTACTCGTCGGCGGTGTCGGGGTCACCCGAGCGAACCGCCTGGTGCTGTGCCGTGAGGACCGCGTCGCGCCGGACGGCGTCGAGCCAGGTGTCCAGCTGGTCGGCCCGCGTCTCCGAGAGCGTCGACAGGTCCGTCTCCACGTCGTCCTGGAGCGTGGCCGACGCCTGGGTACTGATCACGGCGCCGAAGCCGACGATCACCACGACGGCGACCGCGAGTGCCACACCCAGCCGTGCCGCGTAGGACGTCCGTACTGCTTCGGGGAGCAGCGACGGTGCGTCTGCTGTCATCGACGCGAAGAGCAGGACTACTCCCTGTAAAGGGTTCCTGCGCGGTTCTCAGGCGTGATAAGCGCGTGGGATCTGGCGGAGCGACCCGCAGTGGTGACAGGGCGTCCTGGCGGAGCGGTCCGCGCTACGACTCAGGCCGGTTCGGCCCATATGGGGCCGGCCCACGCCATGCCGTCGTCGGCCTGTTCGACCCGGAGATAGTAGACGTCCGCGTCGGAACCGCGTTCCTCGTCCCAGGCCATTCCGGTCACGGGCGCGTCGTCGGTGACCTCGCCCGAGCGCGTGTACGTCGACAGGCCGGCCGCCGCGTCCGAGGTGCCGTGGTCGACGTGCCAGTTCTCGTTGTTCTTGACGACCGTGACGCGGTCGATGGGTGCCGTCCCCGCGACCCTGTAGGAGATATCGCGGGGGCCGTCGGCCGTCACGGTGCTGTCGTCGTCTCCGACGGCCGTCCCGTCGACCGAAAACTGGACGAGGATCCGGTGGGGCTGGCTCGTCGCGTAGACGCTCCGCGAGCGCAGACTCTCGAAGACCGCCTCGCGGGTCAACTCGGGCGCGTAAAAGCCCGTGAGTCCGCCGGGGTAGCTGCCTTCCTCCCAGATGCGCCAGATGTGGCCCCAGCCGACGCCGTCGTGCCAGATATCGGAGAGCGACGGGAAATGCGGCGGGAGGTGGATGTGTGAGCGACCGGGGCGGGGCGCGTGGAAGTCCGACGACCCCATGACGCCGACGCGGTAGCCGAGTTCGTGGGCGTCCTGGACGTAGTGGCCTGGGTCGCCCATTTCGCCCTGGCCCATCTCCACGGGTTTGGGGTTGCCCTCGGCTCGCGGGATCTCGCTGGAGCCCCACTGGGAGTATATCTCCACGAGCGGCGCGAGTTCGTCGTCGTAGTCCACGGCCGAGAAGTCGAAGGGGTACATCGCCTCGGCGGGGTGGTGGGGGATGGTGAGGACGTCCGAGTCGTTGCGCTCTTTCCACTCCCGGAGCGCGCGCCAGAGTTTCTCGTAGCGGTTGGTCTCGGGGTCGAGCGAGTCGAACAGTTCGGCGTCCTGGGGCTCTTCGAAGTAGACGTTGATGTGCCCGCCCATGTTGGGCTGTTTCGTCCACTCGTAGCCGAACAGGGTCACGAACTCGCCGGGGTCGTTGTGGGCCTCGGTGACCTCCCGGGTCTCGTCGAAGTACCGCCGGCGCATCCGGCGCTGCTGGAGTTTGGGCGGGATGAAAAACCCCATCGTGTCGTGGTCGGTGTACGCGACGACGTCCAGGTCCATCACGTCGCGGCCGAACTCGAAGCCCCTGGTCATCGTCCCGGCGCCGTCCGAATACTGGGAGTGCAGGTGGATGTCCCCCCAGAAGAGGCGGTTCTCCGGTTCCGTCTCGAACACCTGGACCGGGTTGGAGACGAACCGGCGTCCCTCGCCGTCGGTCAGAGTCAGGTACTGGATCCCCGGCGTTCCAAACTCGACTCGCCGCAGTTGCTGGACGGGGTCGTCGTCGGGGCCCACTGAGAGTGTCCCGGGGAAGGTCGCCTCCGGGTCTGTCGACCCGAGTGTGAACGTCTCCGAGTACTCGTCGAGGAGCCGGAGGTACTCGTCCCAGAGCGAGACGGTCGCCGACAGCGACTCGCCGGTGGTGACTCGCGAGGGGAGCACGCACTCGACGTCGTCGAAGACGCGGCGGCGACCGCGAGCGAGATCACGCAGCGACGGCGTGTTCGCCGCGAACACCTTCACCGACTCGATCGTCTTCGTTAGCACGGCTCGCCCTCCTGCCGTGGACGTTCCGTGACTCCGGCCGGCTGTGAATCCGACACCGATCGAACTGACATACGATCCGTGTCTCGCGGTGGACAGTTAACTCTTGTAGCGGGTGCCTTCGAAGCGTTCGTGAGTCCGACTGTGAACGATAGAACGTGAGTGTAACGATTGGAGTTGTCGCAGGTTCCCCAACCGTAGTCGTACTCGTCGTGACTGCAGTCATCGTCGTGAGATGGAAGCCCTCGGCGGGCTCGCGGTCGCTGTCACCGAAAATCGAAGATTTTCGGGATGACGAGAGAGCAACGGTCTCTCGAACCAAGCGGGATATCCGCGCTCGGACAGCCGCAGCGCCCCGCACTCGCGCGGATAGTGGCCCGCTCAGGCGACTACGGGGCTACGCCCCGCCAGCGACCCTCGCCCTTTCAGTCCGCCAGGGAGAATCTCGTTTCACAGGCCGTCTCGACATGGATCGTTCGGTGTCCGATCGCACGAAAATCGCCCTGGCGGACTGGAAGGGCGAGGCGGGTTCGCGCCGTAGGGGAGTCGCCTGCGGGACCCCTATCCGTGCGGGCGGTGCCGAGAGCGCGGATATGTCGCGTGGTCCGAGAGACCGTAGCTCTCTCGTCATCTCGAAAATCTTCGATTTTCGGTGACAGCGACCGCGAGCCCGCCGAGGGCTTCCATCTCACGAGCACGACTGCGGTTGCGGCGACTCTCTCAATTCAGAATGTTACATCCACACCGCGAATCGAACATTGTCCGAGTGGCCTGCCGATATCCAACCGTTTCGCCGACCACTCTGGGGGCCGGTGAACCTTTCGGGGCCGGGGGCGAACTGTCGGTCGTGATCGTCGTCGACCTCGGGGACCGCTACCAGTTCGTCACCCAACCCGACCACGCCGATCTGGCGGGACAGTTCGCCGACCACTGGGGCGGGGACGTCGACCGCCCGACACCCTTCGAGTCACTCGTCGTCGCCGCGTATCTCCACGACGTCGGCTGGGAGGCCTACGACCGCCGACCCCGTCTCGACGACGGTGAACCGGTGGACTTCCGCGGGATGCCCGCCGACCCCTGGGTGCCACTCTACGAGGAGGGGATCGACGCCGTCGTCGACCTCGACCCGTACGCTGGCCTGCTCGTCTCGCTCCACGGCGCCGGCCTGCGCAACCAGCGGTACGGTCTCTCGCCGGAGTGGCCGGAGACGCCTCCGGAGTTCGAAGCGTTCGTCGAGCGGGAGGAACGGCGCCAGCGGCGATTGCTCGACGACCTCCTGGCGGGCGGACACACCGAATCCGAGGACGCGACTGGAACCGACGGAACCGACGAAACCGATACGGCGCGGTCGCTGTCGGCGGCCGACGACGCGGCGCTCTCGGCGATGCACGACCCGGACAGGGTTCCCGAGGACTCCGGCGGGCGACTCTGGGACGACTACCGGCGCCTCCAGGCGTGGGACGCACTCTCGCTGGCGTTCTGTATCACCGACGCGCCGCCGGGATACGACGAGGTCGGGCCGGTACCCGCCGGTGACGGGAGCGAGACGCTGTCGATAACGCGGTCCGGTGGGGCCGATACCCGGGAAACTGCCGGCGACGGCGTGTTCACTATCGACCCGTACCCCTTCGACACCGCGCCACTGGTCGTCACCGTCCCGATGCGGACCGTCGACAAAGCGGCCCTCGACGTGGCGACAGTCGACGAGTCAACACTCGACGGGGCGACCGCAGCCGGGGCAACCGTCGACGGGGCGACGAGTGGTTACAGGCCGGCGCTCGCCCGGGCCTACTACGGCGCCGGCCGGAAGACGAGGTCGTTCACGCTTCGACCGGGCAACTGACTGTTCGGTCCAGCGGCATCGAAGTGGCCGGACGGTCGTCGGCCGAGTGGAGACCCCCGTCACGTTTTTATCACGTCTCGCGAATACCGAGGTAGAACAGAATTCGATGGACGAGTCGACCGACGAGATCCGCGTCCTGCACGTCGACGACGACAGCGAGTTCCTCGCAACCGCGAGCGAGCGACTCGAACGCGCAGACGACGGTCTCTCGGTCACGACCGAGGACGACCCGGGCGCGGCACTCGGCCGTCTCGCCGACGTCGATTGCATCGTCAGCGACTATCAGATGCCCGGGATCGACGGATTGCGGTTGTTCGAGGCCGTGCGGGACGAACAGCCGGACCTGCCGTTCATTCTCTTCGCGAGCGAAGGCTCCGAAGAGATCGCGACCGAGGCGGTCTCGGCGGGCGTCACCGACTACCTGCAGAAGGACGTCGGAACCGAACAGTACGTGTTACTGGCCAATCGCGTACGAAACGCGGTCGAGCGGGTGACCGCCCAGCGGGCCGTCGAAGATGGAGAAGCGACCGAAACCGCCGACTCCGACGTGGACTGGCATCGCGCGGTCGTCGACACGATGGCCGAGGGCGTCTACGTCCTCGACGACGACTACCGGATGCGCTTTGTCAACTACCGGATCGGGAACGACGACGCGGCGTCGGCCGCCGACTGGATCGGCCAGCCCCTCTCCTATCTCACCGAGACGGGCGTGCTCTCGGACGCGGAGGTCGCGGCGATCGAGGCGGGCGTCGACGCGGTGGGGGGCGACCAGGCCGACGAGGTCCGCGTCGAACTCGAACCGGCGATCGTCCCGGAGGCAGAAGTCGTCGAACTCCGGCTGACGGCGATGAACGCCGCCGACGAGGACCTCGTCCTCGGGACGACCCGCGACGTGACCGACCGCCTCGAACGGGAGGCGGAACTCGAACGGGCCACCGAGCGTTACCGCACGCTGATCGACAACTTCCCCAACGGCGGCGTCTTCACGTTCGACGAGGACCTCCGATACACGCTCGCCGGCGGCGAAGGGATAGAAGCCGTCGGGCTGACCTCGGCGGACCTCGAAGGCGCGACGCCACACGAGATCTTTCCCGAGGACGTTGCCGACGAAACCGCGACGTACTACCACGCGGCCCTCGACGGCGAACAGCACACGTTCGAACAGAGTATGAGTGGCAACCACTACCGGGTCCACACGCTTCCGCTCCGTGACGGCGACGACGACGTCACGGCAGGAATGGCCGTCTCACAGGACGTCACCGAACGCAAGGAGCGCCAGCGCGAACTCGAACGGCAGAACGAACGGTTAGAGGAGTTCACGAGCGTCGTGAGTCACGACCTCCGCAACCCGCTGACGGTTCTCAAGGGGGCGCTCGAACTGGCCGAGCGGACGGGCGAAGCCGACCACTTCGAACGCGGCCACCGCGCCGTCGACCGGATGGAACGCCTCGTCACCGACCTGCGAACCCTCGCCAGACAGGGAGACCGCGTGACAGACCACGAACCTGTCGCGCTCCCCGGCGTCATCCAGGCGAGCTGGGACACCGTCGAGACCGACGACGCGACGCTGCTGGTCGACGTCCACACTACCATACTGGCCGACGAGAGCCGTCTCAGACAGCTGTTCGAGAACCTCTTCAGGAACGCCGTCGAGCACGGTGGTGTCGACGTCACGGTCCGCGTCGGCCCGCTCGACGACGGGCTGTACGTCGCCGACGACGGCCCGGGCATCCCCCCGGAGGACCGCGAGCGCGTCTTCGAGAGCGGCTACTCCACGTCCGACGACGGCACCGGGTTCGGTCTCGCCATCGTCTCGGAGATCGCCTCGGCCCACGGCTGGGAGGTCGCCCTCACCGAGAGCGAGGACGGCGGCGTCCGTTTCGAAGTAACCGGGATCGAACCCGCCGAGTGACTCACCCGATACTCGCGAGGCGAGCGGTGCGTTCGTCGAACACGCCACCGAACGCCTAAGCCGACGCCGGGTCTTCGCCCGTGCATGAAAGACGAAGCCTGGCGGTCCGTCGACGTCATCCACAACAACGAGGGCGAACCCCACGTCCTCCAGCAGCGGGTGACCGTCTACACGGCGGGGGTCTCGGAGGAGTCCTCGGGATACACGAAGCCCGAGGTCCAGCACCGCCTCGTGCCGATGAAGCGCCTCGTCGACAGCGACTGACTCCGAAGCATCTGACTGTTGACTGCAACTCCGAAAGCGGCTCCGACGGCCGACTCGGACGCAGGTTTATCCGGGAACGGGCGACCACCCTTCCCCGTCGTGGGACACCGCGCGCTCCACGCCGTCCCGACCGAAGACGGGCTGTACGACTGCTATCGAACGCGCTGGGACGGCCTCGTCGCCTTCGAGCACCCCGGCCGGGTTCCCGACCTGCAGGACTCCCACACGCCCGTCGCCGAGACCGTCGACGCGGTCGGCGTCCTCGACCTGCTCGAACCCACTGACGAGGCACTGTTCGTCCACGGCGAGCGAGTCACCTACCTCGTCTGCCGACTGGACGTCCCGACCCGTGAAACCCCTCCCGGTCGAGAGACTGTCCCGCTGGCACTCGCGCCCGTCACCGACAGCGTGGTGGCGGAACGCCTCGACTGCGAACTCCGGGTAGTGACGGAGGTACTCGGCGACGCCGTCGACGCCGGACTCGTTCCGCGAGCGGTCGCCGAGGGTTATCTCCGGATATTTCTGGCGCGCCACCCCGACGCACGGGAGGTGGTCCCGCTCCATCCGCGTTGACTGCTCCTGCTGCGGTGATAGCTCCCCGGTGACGACCCTCGGCGACACCGTCCGGAGAGCCGTCTCGGTGACGCCGCCGTCGTGACGGGCGGTTTTTAGGGACTGCCGGCCAACCCGGTGGTGTGTCCGACGAGGCGACGGCGATGGAGACGCTGACCCGGCCCAGCCACGCGGCCGCTCGCGACCTCGTGGCCGGCGCTATCGAGGAGGGCGCGGTGGTGACGGTCGTCGGCGCCTGCACCGTCGAGTACGAGGGCCGAGCGGCGAGTACCCTGGGAAGCGGCGAGCGCCACCTGATGCTCAAACCCGACGGGTCGGCGCTGGTCCACACCGACGAGGGCCAGCAACCGGTAAACTGGCAACCGCCCGACTGCGAGCACGAGGCGCGACTCTCCGGGGGCGGTCGCGAGAGCGAAGACGACGACGAGAGCGCCGGCGGGGACGAAAGCGAGGAGAGAGCGGACGGAGGCGAGCGAGCGGGACGACTCGTCGTCGAGAGCCACCGCAAGACGCCCGACGAGCACCTGGTGGTCCGCTTCGAGTCGGTGCTCCACGTCGGCGCGTTCGACCTGACCGACGAGCGCGACCTCTCGCTGGCGGGGACCGAGGAGGATCTGCGCGAGCGGGTGCTGGACGACCCGGACCTGGTCGAGGACGGCTTCTCGCCGCTGGCGACCGAGCGCTCGACGCCCGCGGGCGCCGTCGACGTCTACGGCGAGGACCGCGACGGCCGGTCGGTGGTCGTCGAGTTGAAACGCCGGCGGGTCGGCCCCGACGCCGTCAGTCAACTCGGCCGGTACGTCGACGCGCTCGAACGCGACCTGCACGCCGAGACCGACGTCCGGGGGATCCTCGTCGCACCCTCCGTGACCGACCGGGCGCGGCGCCTGCTCGCCGAGCGTGGCCTGGAGTTCGTCTCGCTCGAACCGACCGCCGGGTCCGGCGAGAGTGGCGACACTGTCGACGTGGAGTGACCCCAGACCCGGCGATCAGTCGTCGATCCGGGCCTTGAGTTCGGCCAGCGCGTTCATCGCCTCCAGGGGCGTCATCGTCGCCACGTCGAGTTCGTCGAGGTCCGCGACGAGTCGGGCGGCCGTCTCGTCGTCGAGTTCGGCTATCCGGTCCTCGCTGCCCGTGTTTACGGCGTCTTCCCCGGCGTGCCCGTTCGTCCGCGGGTCGCCCGCCTCCGACACTCGATCGGCGTCGGCGGACGCCCCGTCGGCGTCGAGTACCGCCCGCGACCGCTCGACGACGGAGTCGGGAACGCCGGCCATCTGCGCCACCTCGACGCCGTAGGAGGCGCTGGCAGCACCCGGCGCGACCGCGTGGTCGAACTGGACGCCGTCGCCCGACGGGTCGGTCTCGAAGTGGAGGTTGAACACGCCCGGGAGGTCCTCGGCGACGCCCGTCAGGTCGTGGTGGTGGGTCGCAAAGAGCGTCGTCGCGCCCACCTCGTCGTGGAGGTGTTCGGTGACCGCGCGGGCGATGGCGAACCCGTCGGCGGTGCTCGTCCCCCGGCCGACCTCGTCCAGGAGGACGAGCGAGTCCTCGGTGGCGTGGCGACAGATAGTCGCGAGTTCGGTCATCTCGACCATGAACGTCGAGCGGCCGCCGGCGATGTCGTCGCTCGCGCCGACGCGCGTGAACACCCGGTCGACGACGGGCAGGCGCGCCTCGGCCGCGGGGACGAAACTCCCCGCCTGGGCGAGCACCGTGACGAGCGCGACCTGGCGCATGTACGTCGACTTCCCGCTCATGTTCGGGCCCGTGATCACCGCGAGGAACGCCTCGTCGTCGAAGGCGGCGTCGTTGGGGACGAACCGCTCTTCGGTGCGCTCGACGACCGGGTGGCGCCCGTCGACGATGTCGAACCCGTCGGCGCCGACTGCGGGCCGGGTGTAGTCGAACTTCGCGGCGACCGAGGCGAAGGAGACGAACGCGTCGAGTCGGGCGAGGCGGTCGGCCAGCGTCTGGATCCGCTCCGATTCGGCGGCCACGGAGCGGCGCACCTCGCAGAACAGTTCGTACTCGAGGTCGTCGGCGCGACGCTCGGCGCGGATGATCTCGTCTTCCCGCTCTTTGAGTTCGGGCGTGACGAACCGCTCGGCGTTTTTCAGCGTCTGGCGGCGCTGGTAGCTCTCGGGCACGCTGTCGAGGTTGGGGTCGGTCACCTCGATGTAGTAGCCGTGGACGGTGTTGTGACCGACCTTCAGCGAGTCGACACCCGTCCGCTCGCGTTCGCGGGCTTCGAGGTCGTCGACCCACGACTTCCCGTCGCGCTCGGTCGCCCGCAACTCCGCGAGTTCGTCGTCCCACTCGGGTTTCAGGATACCGCCCTCCGTCAGTTCCGCCGCCGGGTCTTCCCGGACGGCGTCGTCGACCAACTCCCGAACGTCTTCGAGCGGGTCGAGTTGCTCGCGCAGCGACTGGAGTCGCTCGGTGTCGGCGTCGGCCAGCGTCGCTTTCACGTCGGGGACGACCGCGAGCGTGTCGTGGAGCGAGCGCAGGTCGCGGGCGGTCGCCCGGCCACGCGAGACGCGCGAGACCAGCCGTTCGAGGTCGTACACCGACGAGAGCGAGTCGGCGAGCCGTTCGCGGACCTGCGGTGTCGCGACGAGGCCCTCGACGGCGTCGTGGCGGGCCGTGATTCGCCCCTCGTCCAGTAACGGCCGGCGCAGCCAGTCGTCGAGTTTTCGCCGGCCCAGCGCGCAGGCAGTCTCGTCGACCACTTCGACGAGTGTCCTGCTCTCGTGACCGTGGACCGCCCGCGCGTCGAAGATCTCTAAACTTTCCAGCGCGATCCGGTCCAGTAGCAGGTACTCCCTGGGGTCGTAGCGCGTCAGGTGGTTGATGTAGTCCAGGCGTGCCTCGTGGTCTGTCTCCCGGGTACTGCTGTCCACCTCGTCGGGGTCGACGAGCCCGGAGCGGGCGTCCTCGGGCGCGAGGCCCCCGCGGGTGTACTCGGCGTAGGCGAGTAGTGCACCACAGGCCCGGACCTGTGCCTCGTCGGCCAGTACACGATCGGGGTCGCCGAAGTACGCCGCGACCCGGTCGCGAGCGGGGCCGGACTCGAACGCCCGGCGCTCGTAGGGCGAGACCATGCAGTCGTCGGCGAAGACCTCCGTGGGTGCGTCCGGCGCGACGATGGTCTCGGCGGGGCCGAAGCGGCCGAGTTCGTCCCGCACCGTCTCGCGCCGGCCGGTGCTCGTCGCGTAGAAGTCGCCGGTCGAGACGTCGAGCAGCGCCAGGCCGTACCGCCGTTCTCCCCCGGCGTCGTCGCCCTCGGCCTCGCTTTCGCCCTCGCCGTCTCTGTCTCCGTTCCCGTCACTGCGGTCCAGCGGGCCACGGTCGGTGGTCAGACACGCCACGAAGTTGTTGTCGGGACTGCCGAGGAGTTCGTCCTCGGTGAGCGTGCCGGGGGTGACGACCCGCGTGACCCGGCGTTCGACGACGCCGGTCGTCTGGTCGGGGTCCTCGACCTGGTCGGCCACCGCGACGCGGTAGCCCGCGTCCAGGAGCTGGTCGATATACGACTCGGCGTTGTCCATCGGGACGCCGGCCATCGCGTACTCACCGGTGTTGTCCTCGCGCTTGGTGAGTGTCACCTCACAGAGTCGCGCGACCCGCTCGGCCGCCTCGCAGAAGGCCTCGTAGAAGTCGCCCACCTGGAAGAGCACGAGCGAGTCGTCGTAGGCACGACACAGCTCGAAGTACTGGGCCATCATCGGCGTCAGGTCGTCCTCGCGGTCGGCCATCTTCGCCGGCGGCCCCAGCGCCGCGTCCATGCCCGAGTGCCAGCACTCGCGGCTGGATATATTTGCTGGTCCCGCGTGCATCGGCGTCGCGTGGGGCGGCTGGCCGTCGCCCGTTCGGCCACACTGACACGCCGACGCCCAGTCCCACACCGGTACGCCGACGCCCAGTCGATCACGTATCGGACAGCATTGCTCGCGTGTCGGGCAGAATTGTGTGAACGAGACACGCGCGACACTTACCCGTCCGGGCCACCTACGGAGGAGCAATGGCAACGACACACGACCGCCCCGTCTCCCTGTCGAGTCGCGCGGAACTGCAGGACCTGGTCACCGAGAACCGGCGCGTCCTCGTCGAGTTCTACACCGAGGGCTGTGGCAAGTGTGCGGCATTGGAACCGGTCCTGAGCGGCGTCGCGCAAACGACCGACGTCGTCGTGGCGACGATGAACCCCCGCGACGACCCCGGCCTGATCGAGGAGTACGACGTCCGGAGCGTGCCGAAACTCCTGCTGTTCGTCGACGGCGACCTGACCCGGACCCGCGAGGGCGACGTCCTCAGCGTCGACGAGGTCCGTGCGTTCGTCGCCGACGAAAAAGCGCAGGAGACCGCATCCGGAGGCGACGCGTAGCGAGACCGCATCCGGAGACGTCCTCTACTCGACCTCGAGTTCGGTGACAGTGACGTCCTCGAAGCGGGCTTCGATCGTCTGGTCTACGGTGTGACTGCAGACGACGAGGCCGACACAGACCGACCCGTCGAGTGCGACCGGCCGCTGGTCGAGGGGTTGCCACTCCTCGCCGTCGGTCGAAAACGAGAGAGTCACTTCACCGTCGATGGCGTCGATCCGGTACCACTGGAAGGCGTCGTACGGTTCCTCGAACTGCTCGCTGGCGGCCTCGCCGGCCGTCCGTTCGCGCCAGAGCGTCTCGCTGCCGTACTCGCTGGTCGCCCCGACGAACGCGAACGCGGCGTCGTCGTCGAGTTCGTCCCGGACCATCAACCCGGCTTTGCTGTACTCGTGGACGCCCTCCAGGCGGTCGAGTCGCCCCTCGATCCTCACCGGGTCCGAGGTCTCCCCGTAGACGAAGTGGAACTCGTCGATGTCGTTCCAGATGTCCCGTCCGTTCCCGACGACGCTCCAGACGTCGCGAAACTCGTCGTAGGTCGCCTCGCCCGGGACCGAGACGTCGCCGACGTCCACGTTCTCCGTGAGTTCGACTGGTTCGGTGGGAATCACCGCCGTCGGCACGACGACCGGTGCGTCCACGATATCGAAGCGCGCCCCGCCCACGTCGCTCTCGCCGATATCGAGGTCCCATTGCTGTTGCTCGACGGTCTCGCGGACGATCGCGAGCCCGGTCCCGGTCCCCTCCTCTGAGGTGGTGTAGCCTGGTTCGAGAACCCGGTCGCGTTCGGAGTCCGGTATCCCGGGGCCGTCGTCGGCGACGTAGAACCCGCGACCGGTCGTCCCGACCCGCACCGTGACGTCGTCACCCCCGTGGTCGACGGCGTTTTTCAGCAGGTTCTCGACGAGGGGGCGGGCGGTCTCGGCCTCGGCGCGTAACTCCGTCCCCTCGGGTACTGCCACGTCCAGCGTCGCTTCCTCGGTGCCGTCGACCTGCCAGACGTTCTCGACGAGCGGGGCGAGTTCCGTCGAGGACACACCGACGTCGAGCGCGTCGAGTACTTCGTCGGGGAGCGTCGCTCCCTGCCGGTCGCTCTTCGAGAGCGCGCTGAGGTCCGCGAGGATCTCCTCGATGCGCCGGTTGGCCCGCTCGATCCGGTCCAGCGCCGACTGCAGTTCCTCGCCCTCGCTCTCGCGGGCCTGTTCGAGCGCGCCGACCGACACCTGCAGCGGCGTCCGCAGGTCGTGGGAGACGTAACTCGCGAACTGGTCGAACCGGCGACGCTGTTCGTCCAGTTCGTCCTCGTAGCGCACACGCTCGGTCGCGTCCACGGCGTAGCCGACCAGCCCCAGCAGGTCGCCGTCGACCCGCCAGGGGAGTTTCGTCGACTCCGACCAGTGGTCCCCACCCCGGCCAGCGTACTGTTCGAGGTTCTCCCGGCGCGGTTCGCCCGTCTCGACGACCTGCAGGTCGTCCTCGTAGGTCTCCACGGAGGTCTGGGGGTAACGGTCCCCGAACACTTCCCGGTCGGTTTTCCCCCACGCTTCGTCGGGGTCGGGCGTGTACGGGATGTCGGCCATCCGGACGTAGCGGGCCTCGTCGTCCTTGGCGAACATCGTCAGGTTCCCCTCCGCGAGCAGCGTCTGCAGGATGGAACTGTCGGCCGCCTCCGCCCGACGGCGTTCGTAGGCCGACAGGGCGTCGTCGACGACGGCTCGCAGGTCGTCCGTTCCGGCCGACTCGGGCAGATACCGGCAGGCCCCGTGGCGCGCCGCAGTCGGTGCGACCGCCTCGGGACCCCAGGCGACGACTGGCAGGAATCCGCTCGGTTCGGCGTCAGCAGCGGCCGTACAGGCTGCTTCGACCGTCCCCGCGTCGCCACCGGGGACGACGACACAGCCCACGTCGTCGCGGGCGTCGAGGGTCTCGCGGACTGCTTCGACGGTTTCGACGGTGACGGTCGACTCGGCACCCCCGGCCTCGACCGCCGACACGACCCCGTCTCGCCGCTCCACGTCACCGACCACGAGCACGGTGCGCGGTTCCGACAACAGATAGCTCATTTCGATGAATATTCGTGAGGTTTGCCCACACTGGCATATAAACGCACGGCCTTCTCTATCAGTTTCGAGAGGCGCGTGAACGGTGCCTGTCGAGAGCGTCGGGCGAGTTCACTGTCCGGCGGGCGGCTACCCCTCCAGCGCCCGCCGGAGCGCCGACCGGTCGGAACCCCCGAGCAGGATGCGGGTGTACCAGCCCAGCAGCCACGCCAGCAGGTTCACGACGTGGAGGCTGGCGAAGGCGAGGAAGACCCCGAACGCCGAGACCGCGAGCGCGTCGCCCAGCGAGTCGACGTACCAGGTCGAAAACTGCAGCGGGATCGTCAGCGCAACCTCCCAGGTCTGGAGTTCGAAGACGATCGTCGGGGAGTACGATATCTGCCCGCCCGGCGGGAAGATACCGATATCGACGTTCCGGTAGTTCAGCGGGACGAGCGTGAACACCAGCGAGAACGCCGACATCGAGACGAGCGCGACGAAGACGCCGATGCCCAGCCCGAACCGGCTCGCAACGTAGACGAGCCCGGTCCAGGTGCGCATGTCCGTCAGGGCGTGCAGGACGTTCCCCTTCGGCTCCGATGGCGGCCTCGACTCGCGAGCGGGGACGTCGACGGTCGTCAGCCTGTCGGCCAGCGCCCGCTCGAAGGCCGCGATCTCCCGGACGAGATACACCATCCCCAGCAGGACGACGACGCCCACGAGCAGGACGACGAGTGGTCCACCGACCGCCAGCCCGGTGACGAGCACCGCGAAGTAGACGACCCCGAGCGGGAACGCCAGCGCGAGATACAGCAGGTTGGCGTACGTCTGGACGCGCAACGGGACGCCGAAGAACCAACGGAACAGCTCCCGCGGGCTCGTCGGCACCCACTCTGACAGGGCCCTGGTCTCTGTCATCGGCCACCTCCATCGGCAGAACTGCCATCCGGCGCGTCCTCGGTTGGTTCACTGCCGTCGCTCGGCGCGTCCGCCGATGCACCGCCGTCAGTCTCGGGTCGCGTCGACCGGCCGCCGTGCTCCCGCCGGCTATCGCGCCCGCCGCCACGTGCCGCACCGGTGAAGGCATAGAAGATGGCAGCCAGCCCGAGGACGTTCGACAGCGTCCACGAGAGAACGGCCAGGCCTTCGCTGGCGCCCAGGGGCCGTGCCACGAGCGTCGAGACGACGAACGAGATCGTCGTGACGAACGCGATGCCGACGCCCAGGAAGAGCATCGGGCGGCTGTCGTTGCGGCGATACCCCCGGTAGGCCTGGTAGGCGACGAAAAAGCCGACCAGCGCGGTCACCGCTCGCGCGAGTGTCGGCACCTCGACGCTCCCGACCGCCTGGAGCACCGGCGCCGTGGCTCCGACGCTGAGGACCGCCGTCATGGCTGGTCTGTCACCTCCCGGCTATCGACGCTGGGCGGAGAGCGGGTCGTCGCGGCAGTCGGCGGTGTCGTGTCGCGAGTCATTGTCGTGGCCTCCCGTAGATAGCGAGCAGGATGCAGGCGAGTCCGAGCAGTTCGCTCCCGGTCGCCGCCAGGACCCGGAGGGACTCGGAGGTCCCGGTAAAGGTCGGGAGCGCGATCCGGAGTCCGTTGGGGACGGCCGTCAGCAGGACGATCCCGACGGCGAGCAGGAGCATGCCGGTGTCTTCGCTGCCGCGATAGCCCCGCAACGCCTCGTAGGCTATCAGCAGCGAGAGGCCGGCGGCGACGGCCAGCCCCAGTAACAGCAGGACGACGACGACCGGTGACCCGCCGCTCGCCGTGGCCTGGAGCGCGACGGTCGAGTGGCTGTGGCGTATCATGGTTCCGAGAGTCCCTCGAACAGTCTGGTGAACCGGTCGGCGGCGTCGACCTCCCGGCGCGAGACGTCGATCGTGTACTCGCCGTCTTCGATCTCGACGGTGACGCGTTCGAGGCGCGTCGCGAAGGTCTTGTAGTGGTGGCCGTCCGGGTCCAGTTGCTGGCGTTCGACGACCAGTTCCTGGTCCTGGAGCTGTTCGATCCGGCGATAGACGGTCGGCTCCGAGGCATCACACCGCTCGGCCAGCTGTGAGGCCGACAGCGGCTCCCGACTCGCCTCGACGAGTATCGCACGGGCGTACTCGTCGTCGAGCAACGAGATCACCTCCGGGTCGTCCGTTTCCGCGTTCGCGCCCGTGCTCATCGTCCGGCGATATTCCCGGGAAGGGTATAAAAGGGACCACACGACTTCCGAGTCGGAAACTGTGCCTTCCGCTCCTGAAGTCGCTCTCTCAGGGGACGGAATACGATAGCCCGCCAGGGACGGCCCCGGTCAGTCGTGCCGCGGACGGCCTCGGTCAGTCGTGCCGCGGACGGCCTGTTTATACGCCGTCCGAACCATCCGATAGTATGCGCAACTTCAGGGTCGTGTCGATCGGCGGCATTCCGATCTACCTGAACCTCACGCTCGTGCTCTTTCTCCCGGTACTGGCCTGGCTGATCAGCCGCCCGGAACAGATCGTGGCGTACGCGGGCGCTATCGAGGTGATCACGGGGCAACCGATCGATACCGACGCGCTGTTGGCGGGGAACACGCCGCTGCTCGTCGGGGTCGGGGGCGCCGTCGGGCTGATGGGCGGGGTACTGGTCCACGAACTCGGTCACTCGTGGGTGGCGCGACGATACGACATCGAGATCGTCTCGATCACGCTGTGGATCTTCGGCGGGATGGCCCGGATGGACGACCTCCCGGAGAACTGGAGCATCGAGTTCTGGGTCGCGCTGGCGGGCCCGGTGACGAGCGCGCTCCTGTCGACGGGCTTTCTGGCCGTCCTGACGGTGATGCCCGCCTCGACGCCCGTCGCGACGTTCGTCGTCGGCTGGCTCGCCGTCGTCAACCTCTCGCTGGCCGTCTTCAACATGATTCCGGCCTTCCCGATGGACGGGGGGCGCATCCTGCGGGCGCTGCTGGCCCGGAGTCAGCCCTACGCCACGGCGACCCTGCGGGCCGCCGCGCTCGCGAAGTTCCTGGCGATCCTCGGCGCCATCGTCGCTATCTTCGGCGGCGCGCCGCTGCTCATCCTCATCGCGCTGTTCGTCTACGTCGCCGCCAGTTCGGAGTCCAGGGTGACGGTCCTCCGGCAAGTACTGGCCGGATTCACCGCACGCGACCTGATGGGCGACGTCCGCCCGGTGGCCTCGGGGACTTCCATCTCCGACTTCCTCGACCGGGTGCTCGAAGAACGACAGACTGCCTTCCCGGTCGTCGACGGCGACACCCCGCTGGGATTCGTGCGACTCGATAACGCCCTCGACGTCCCCGAGAGCGACCGGGCCACAACCACCGTCGGTGACGTCATGGAGCGAAACGTCGCCACCGTCGCGCCCGACCGCGACGCCTTCGAGGTCGTACTCACGATGGGCGAGAACGGGCAGGACCGCGTGTTCGTCGTCGAGGGCGAGGAGTTGCTCGGCGTCATCACGCAGGCCGACATCGCCGCCGCCGTCGAAGTCGTTCAGGGCGTCGGCCCCCGTCAGCAGCGCATGCCCGACCCGCCCGAAGGCTACGCCTGAGAGGCGAACCGACGGAAATCAGCTCTTCCTCGGTCATCCACCGATGCGTACGACTGGACAGGGCCAGCCACCGTGGCGCGCGCCGTCGAGTCGTGCCCGAACCTCGTGAGGACCGCGAGACGTATCGTGCGAGGTCTTCGTGAGCGGAGCGAACGAAGGCTCGTCAGAGCTTGCTCTGACGGTGGACGAGCAACGCAGGCCGAAGGCCGAGTAGCGCAGGAGGTTGGGGAGGTGTGAGGTACACGGTGACGATCTCGTCGCCCGGTGTTTGTGTAACCGCATTCGACATCGTGCGATGGAAGCCCTCGACGCGCTCGCTCACGGGTCGTTCCTCCCCGTTCGCTTTCGAGGCGCGTGGCGCCTCACGCTCGCGGTCGCTGAGCGGGATATTCTCGCTCGGACAACCGCACAGCACCGCACTCGCGAGAATAGAGCCCACTCAGGCGACCAGGGGCCTTCGGCCCGCGACCCCGTCTCGCCCTTCCAGTCCGCCAGGAAGACGTCTGTGGAGTCTGCTACCGAACATACAACGTCGAGACAGCCTGTGCAACGGGATTCTCCCTGGTGGACTGAAAGGGCGAGGGCTTTCACCCACCACTGTGAGTAGCGGTGCTGTTGCCCCGGGACGAGCGTGCGGGAGAGTTTCGACGCACACCGACGGGTGCAATCGGCCCGGTTGCCAGTCGACTCCTGGCTAACACTCCGAAACCACCGACCACTCAAACGACTCCGAACCGGACGGCAGTCACGGCGAGAAACGCGACCGTCGCCACGCCCGCCAGCACGTGGAGAAACACCGGCGCGGGCTCGGTCCCGCGACGGACGTTCCCGGGATGCCGGCGGACCACCAGCGCCCCGAGGACCACGCACACCCCGACGAGCGCGGCGCCGAGAGAAGCGACCGTCTCGGCCGACCCGCTACCGGTCGCGAATTCGGTCAGAAACGACACACCCAGCAGACCGAGCACGTACGCGAAGAGGTCGACGCGCCGGATCCACGCGACGGGCGCGCTGGAGAGGACTGTGGACACGCCCTCACCCGAAGCCTTCGGCCTCGATGCAGTCCTCGGGGATGCCGACCGACCGGGAAGTGTTCACCAGACTGTGGACCATCGCGTTGATACCACAGGCGTACACCTCCGCGTTCCCGGGGTCGATACGGGCGTCGACCCCGGAGTCGGGTTCGCGGTCGAACCAGCGTTCGAGGCGGTGGCTCAGCCCCGTGGCCAGGCGCGACTCGTCGACGTGTTTCAGGAGCGACTGCTGGACGTAGTCGGTCTCGCCGCCCCACTCCGAGAGATAGGACTCCCGGCTGAGACAGGGGACGTAGTGGAAGTTATCGCGCTCGGCGGCGTACTCGCGGAACGCCTCGTGGTAGGGCAGATCGTCCTCCCAGCCCGCCCCGAGGAAGAGCCAGACGTCCCGGCTCTCGCCCTCGAAGAAGTCGTAGCCGGTCTCGAAGGCGTAGTCGATCATGCCCTTCAGCGGGGCGACGCCGGTGCCGGTGGCGAGAAAGACCGCGTCGCGCGGTGAGGGGTCGTTCAACACGAGGTCGCCCCGCGGGCCGCGTATCGTCACCTCCTCGCCCACCGTCATGTCACCGACGAGTTTCGGCGAGAGGCGACCCCCCGGGACGCGGCGGACACAGATCTCGACGGTCTCGCGGGTGGGCGAACTCGCCAGGGAGTACGCCCGCGAGTTGCCCCGGTAGCGGAGGCCGACGTACTGGCCGGCCAGGTACTCGAAGCGGTCGTCGGGTTCGAGTTCGACCCGCGTGAGCATCGGATACGGGCGCTCGAAGCGCTCGCGGAGCGTCTCGCAGCGACGCGCGAAGCGGTGGTAGCCCTCGACGTGGAGTTCCTCGACCAGCGCCGCCCAGTCGTCGAAGTCGTCGACGGAGTCGTAGCGGTCGGCCAGCCCCGACTCCGCGAACCAGTGGTCGACCGCCTCGCGGACCTCGTCCGTGCGCTCGCGGTCCATCGTCTCGATATCGACCACCGTGGCCGACTCCGTCACCAGCGGGAGTTCCGCGATGCGCTCGTGTTTGGCAGCGTGCTTCCTGACGGCCATCGTCTCCCCGTGACGCCGCCAGTGTCATGAAGCCGGGGGGTCGGGTCGCCCGGGGCAGGGACTTTTCACCGGCGGGGCTGAACTGACAGCTATGATCCCGCTGTTCCCCGCCGGTATCCCCGGCGGACTGGAGCTGATCATCCTGCTTCTCATCTTCGGGATGGGTATCGTGCCACTCCTCGCGATCGCCATCGGGGCGTACTTCTTCGGGAAGTCACGCGGCAAAGCCGAAGCCTACGAAGAACTGCAGTGACCGCAGACGGACGTCCGGGGCCACGATGCTGCCGGGTTCAGCGTTCGCGCTGGCTGACGGCGACGCCCTCGCCCAGCGGCAGGAGCGTCGTCTCGAACTCGGGGTCGGCGCGGACCGTCTCGACGTACTCGGCGATACCGGCGGACATGCTGTCCAGTTCGACGTCTTCGCCCTCGAAGTGTGCACGCAGGTCCTCGACGTCGATGCTCCCGCCGGCGACGGCGTTGTCCGCGGCGACGATACCCCCTGGAGCGACTTTCTCCCGGACCGCCTCGAAGGCTTCCGCGTAGCGCTCTTTCTCGTTGTCGATCAGGACGACGTCGAAGGGACCGTCGTAGTCGTCGATGGTCTCGATCGCGTCGCCCAGTTCGAACCGGGGGGTCGGGTCCACGTCCGCGCGCTCGAAATACTCGCGAGCGTCGTCGAGTTCGTCCTCGTCGACTTCGGTGAGGACGACCTCGCCGCCGGCGGGGAGTTCGCGCGAGAACCAGTACGCCGAGTAGCCGAATCCTGAACCGAACTCGAAGACGCGCTCGGCGTCGGCAAAGCGTGCGAGCATCGCCAGCCACCCGCCCACTGCGGGGCCGACGTACGGAAAGCCATCGCGTTCGGCCTGTGCGCCCATCTCGTCGACGAGGTCGTCCGTGTCCGGACCGATCGCCGTCGCGTACGCCTCGACCGTCTCTGGAACCGTCTCCTCGAGTGCCATACCGCCCGTTCGACGGCCGCCGGGAAAAGTCACGCCCGCCCGGCAGGCCGTGCCGGCTTTCCGATACATCCCCGTGACAGCGCCCGTCGAGACTTTCATGTCGGTATAGCCGTAACCCCGTCCGATGGCAGACGCACCGCCGGGACCCAAGGGTGAGCCGATCTTCGGCGCCAGCCGGAAGTACGCCGACGACCCGTTCGCGTTCATCGAGGCGCTCGAAGACGTCTACGGTGACGTCGCACGCTTCGACATGGGGCCGATGGACACCTACATGATCGCGGATCCGACGGCGATCGAGCAGATCCTCGTCTCGGAGGCCGACCGCTTTCGCAAGCCCGACTTCCAGGACGACGCGCTCGGTGACCTCCTGGGTGACGGCCTCCTCCTGAGTAGCGGCGACACCTGGCAGAAACAGCGCGAGTTGGCGAATCCTGCCTTCCAGATGGGGCGACTCATGGGGATGGCCGATCGGGTCACCGGCCACGCCGAGTCGATGGTCGAACGGTGGGCGCCCGGCCAGCGCGTCGACGCCGAGATGGAGATGGCCCGCGTCACGCTGGACGTCATCCTCGACCTGATGATGGGCGTCGAACTCTCGGAGGGGCGCGTCCGGACGGTCCAGAACCAGCTCGAACCGCTCGGGCGACGCTTCGAACCCGACCCGCTCCGCTTCGCGATGCCCGACTGGGTGCCCATGCCCGGCGACGAGGAGTACGACTCGGCGGTCGAGACCCTGGACGGCATCCTCGAAGAGATCATCGAGGCCCGACGCGGCACCGAGGGGCCGAGCGACATCGACCGGGTCGGTGGTGGCACCAGCGGCGGAGCCAGCGACGACGGCGACGTCCCGATGGATTTCCTCTCCATCCTCCTGCGCGCCCGCGAGCGCGGCGAGCAGACGTCCCGGCAGTTGCGCGACGAACTGATGACGATGCTGCTCGCGGGCCACGACACGACGGCGCTCACGCTCACGTACACCTGGTTTCTCCTCTCGGAACACCCCGAGGCGAAACGGCGCGTCCGGGCGGAAGTCGACGAGGTCGTCGGCGACGAACGCCCGAACATGGACCACGTCCGCGAGTTCGAGTACCTGGAGTGGGTCATCAACGAGGCGATGCGTCTCTACCCGCCCGTGTTCACCATCTTCCGGACGCCCAGGGAGTCGGTCGAGCTGTCGGGCTACGAGATGCCGGCGGGCGCGACGCTCATGCTCCCCCAGTGGGGCGTCCATCGCTCGGAGCGGTTCTGGGACGACCCGACGACGTTCGACCCCGAGCGGTTCAGCCCCGAGCGACGGGCCGACCGACCCCGCTTTGCCTTCTTCCCGTTCGGCGGTGGCCCGCGCCACTGCATCGGCAAGCACCTCTCACTGCTGGAGGCGAAACTCATCGTCGCCACCGTCGTCGGCGAGTACGACCTCGTCTTCGAGGGGGAGACGCCGCTGGAACTCGTGCCGTCGCTGACGATGCACCCCCGCCAGGAGATGACGATGCGCCTCGACCCGCGATAGGCGCACTGGCGACGGTCGCTCGTACGCTCGCCCCCGTGAGTACCGCGACTCCCGCGAGAGCCGGCGAGCGGTGGCGACCCGGACGGCTCCAGTGTGGTGTGCGTGGGATTCGTCTGTCGGAGACGGCTCGTGCCGTGAGCCGAGAGGGATCGTATCCCCCGACCACCGCGGGCCGGGTGGGCGGATAGCGTCGACATCGAGGCGTGTGAGGTTCGCAGACGTTGTGACTACGGGGTAGGTAGCGAAGCGACCCGGGTGCTGCAGCTATCCGCCCTGGCTGGAGGCCGGGGGCGCGATAGGGGCGAAAACCGGGCGAACCCCGGCCCTGTGAGTCATACGCCGCTCGGGACACACGTCGGTGGATCTTCGCGAAGTGTCTGTCGACCGAACGTCCGGCTCGCGGCCGTCCCGTCGACACACATCTATGTGAGTTCAGTGTGAGTTGTGAGCAGTGGATTTAAATAGCAGTTCTCCTAGAACTCACACAATGGCACGCGAGGTGCGGATAACCATCGACGACGACGAGGTCTTCGAGCGGATGAAAGCCCGCAAGGGTGCGCTCGACCTCTCCTGGGAGGAGGTACTCCACCGCGGGTTACGCGAGGTGCCGGGGGAGCGTCCGGACGACCGCGGAGCGCCGGGCGAGAGCCGGAGTCCCGGACAGCACGCCGGGCCCGGCGAGAGCGCACACGGTCCGGAGAGCGACCACTTCGAACAGCACTGGCGCCACCACAGCAGCCACGCTCGCCACGGCCGCCGCGGCGCGGGCTCGGACGAGGGTGAACCGGGCGGATCTGGCGGCCCCGGCGGGCTCGGCGGCCCCGCCAGTCCGGGCGGACCGGAGGACTCGGTCAGCGAACTCGTCGAGGGCATCAAGGCACAGGTTCACGACCAGGTACGCGAATCACTCCGGGCGTCGATGGAGTCGGTCGAGGCGGCGGGGTCGGACCTGGACCGCGAGATGACCGAACTCGAACGGGCAGAGGACGCCGTCCTCCGGTTCGACGAGGCCGTCGGTGACGACCGGCGCTACCGGGTGCCGCTGCGCGTTCGCCTGGAGACCAGTCGCGCCGGCATGGACGTCACCGTCGTCGCGGTTCGCCAGGGCAAGTCCGTCAGCGACACGAACCGCTTCGACAGCGAGAGTCGGCGTGCGGTCAACGTCCACCTCGCGAGCGGCGGGACGGCCACGCTCTCGTTCGGCGGTGGCGAGGACTACGAGGTCGCACCAGCGCTCACGTGGAGCCACGGCGACGACGGCGCCCCGACCGTCACGGACGTCGAGATCGAGGAGGTCGTCCTCGATGGGTAGCGAGGCCGGTGACTCCGGGGCAGTCGGAGCCGACCCGGGGGAGACGGCGGCGACGTTCGGCCTCCTCGGCGACGAGACGCGCGTCCGGATCGTGCGAGCGCTCGCCGACGCCCCCGACGGACTGCGCTTTTCCGAACTCCAGTCGCGGGTCGGCGTCCGCGACCCCGGACGGTTCAACTACCACCTGGAGAAACTCCGCGGGCGCCTCGTCGAGAAATCGGGGGAGACATACGTGTTGACCCCGGCAGGTGCGGACGTCGCGGACCTGCTATGACGGGTCACCACCTCGACGCATGAAGGTCAGCCACTACTTCGAGTGGGAAGACGCCATCACGGGCGGGTTCGCCCAGTCGGTCAACAACCAGCGCGAGGTACTTGACCGGCGCGGGGTCGACTACACCACCGACCCCACCGTCGACGCCGACCTCCTGCACCTCAACAACGTGGGCCCCCGTTCGGTCTACTGGGCCAGACGTGCCCGGCGCGCCGGGGTACCGGTGCTCGCCCACACCCACAACACGGCCGCGGACTTCCGCGAGAGTTTCGTCTTCTCGAACCTGCTCGCCCGTCCGCTGAAGCCCTATCTCGCGTGGGCCTACGGGCAGGCCGACCACCTCGTCTGTCCCTCGGCGCACAATCAGGACGTCGTCGCCGGCTACACGGACACCCCCTCGACGGTCATCTCGAACGGCTTCGACGGCGACCGCTTTTCGGGGTACGACGACGCCGACCTGCGTGCGGAGTATCTCGACCGATACGACCTCGATCCACCGGTCGTCTGCATGTTCGGGCACGTCATCAAGCGCAAGGGTCTCCGGACGTTCGTCGAGACGGCCCGCGCGATGCCCGACACCGACTTCGCGTGGTTCGGCTACCTCAACCCGACAGGCGGCCGGTTCGACCGGTTCCTCCAGCCCCGCGAGACCCGCAAACTCGTGGCGAACTCGCCCGACAACTGCACGTTCACGGGCTACATCGACGACCCGCGCGGGGCGCCCGCGGCCGGCGACGTCTTCTTCTGGCCCTCGAAAAACGAGAACGAGGGGATGGCGCTCCTGGAGATGATGCACTGCGGGTTGCCGCCGGTCGTCCGGTCGATCCCCACCTACGAGTGGCTCGAAGACGGCGAGGCCTGTCTCAAAGTCGACGGCGAGGCCTGTCTCAAAGTCGACGGCGAGGCGGGCGACGGCGTCTCGGCGTTCGTCGAACCGCTCCGGCGCCTCTGTGCGGACGAGGCGTTGCGCGAGGAGATCGGGACGGCCGCGGCCGAGCAAAGCGAGGAGTTCACGCTAGAGACGGTGGGTGAAGACCTTCTCGCGCTCTACGAACGGCTCGTCTGAGTGTCCCGGGGCGTGGAGCTGTTCGTCTCCATCGACCGGTCGGGACCAGCCTCAGAGAAAACCGCTCAGGACGACCATGTAGAGGATGACGGTCGTCGCGTACGTGACGCCGAGACCGACGACGGCCTTGGCGTGAAAGAACCAGAGGTCGTCGCGCTCGGTCTCCAGGGCCCGCTCGTAGCGCTCGTCTTCTGTCTCGGTCGCGTCGGCCTCGTGGAGTTCGCCGACGTGGAGGTCGCGGGCGTGAACGCTCCGGAACGGCCGCTCGCAGTGGGGACACGTGGCTATCGGCTCCTCGTCGGCTGGCACGTGCGTACTGGGGTCGGGGAGTTTCGTGCTCATGGATGGGCAAATCTGTGAGTGTGAACGGACCGCATCAGACGAACGGCGGCGCGACGTATGGTTGTGTGATCACCCATAGGCTCACCATCGTATAAAAGACCATCACCACGACGGAGGGGACCTGGCTACGGATCGCGGCGAGGACGCCGGGGAACAACTCGAAGGCGAGCGAGTGAGCCACCCAGACCGCGAGAACGTGCCCCAGCAACACGCAGGCCAGTTTGACGCTGCCGAACCACTCCGGGAGGACGAGAGCCACGGTGTTGGGCGGCGCGAACGGGGCGATGGCGACGGCGCCCAGCGCCGGCGCGAGCGTCAGGAAGTACCCCAGGAAGTGTGCGACGTGGTAGCCGGCGGCGATCGGGACCAGAGCGGGGGCGAACCAGCGTTCGATCTCGTCGACGGTGACGTAGGTGTCGGCCCGCTCACGGATCTCCCGGCTGGCCAGCCGATAGACGCCGAGGAAGATTCCGAATCCAGCCAGGAGGACGGCGACGTAGACGAGGACTGCGGGGACGCCCGCCTCGGCGATAGGTGTGAGCAGGCGCGCCCACAGCGGCGTCGAGACGAGGCCGTCGTAGGTCGTCACCCACAGGAGCGCGACGACGAACGCCGTCTCGCCCGGCCGGTCGGGCAGTATCTCCTCGGTGGCGGCGGTCCCGGGCAGGCGCACGGAGAACCCGTCGGCGTCGCGCTGGACCGGTGCGACCCGGCCGTACGTGGCGAACACGCGACTCACCGGGTCGACGCGGTCGAACCACGCCCGGCCGTACACGAGGGCGCCCGCGACGGTGACGACCGAGTAGGCGAGGACGACCAGCGCGAGCGCCCGCGAGTTCGTCCCGATGGGGCTCACGACTTCCAGGAAGACCAGCGCCAGGAGGCCGACGACGGCCGGCCAGACCCCCCATCGCCGGGGGAGCGACGCCGACCCCAAGGCGAACCGACGGCCGGTCGCGACGCCGCCGTCCGCGCTCCGTTCGTCACGCTCTCGGGGAGCACCCACGTCGAGGAGCGTGGCCAGTCCCCACCGGAGACCGCCCGCGGTCGCCCGCCACGGGTCCAGCGCCGGCCAGGAGTTCCCGACGAGGTAGGTCGTCATCGTGTACCCGGCCCACCACCCCGCCCAGACGAACAGCAGGGCGAAGTTCTGCGTCGGCGTCGTCGGGCCCGCCAGTCCCGCGACGACCACCAGCGCGAGGAGCGCGACCGAGACGACCTGTGTGAGGCGGACGAGCCCACGCCGGACACTCGTGGGCGTCGGGACGGCGATCCGCCACCAGTTGACCCCTCGCATCGCGTCGTGGTCGGTCAGCAGCGTCGTGAAGAGGAACGTCGCACCGACGACGATGCCGCCGGTGAGGACGGTCAGCCACGTCGGGACCGTCGCCGAGGCCGTCGCGCCGCCGAGCGACCCGGCGTGAGCGCTTGCCGTCCCGACCAGTGCGACGCTCAGCGGCCACGGCCCGAGTCGCAGTCCCGCCCGGACGGCGGCCCGCGCCACGCGCTGACCGACCCCTCGCGAACGGTCCCCGTCGGCGCTCTCACTCATCGTGTCGACGCTTTGGATGCCAGCGGCTAACGGGTTGTGATCTCCGGCGGTCGTTCGGGTACCCCGCCGGCACGGACTGGCGGCTGGAGACGCTGGGTGTTCCTCCTCTCCCCCGGCCGGGGACGACGAGCGCCCCTACTCCCCGGCCAGGAGGTCGTCGACGGCTCCCCGCGCCGCGAGGGCGGCGTCGTCGGCGACGCGGTCGGCGTCCGCCCGACCCTCGGGGGCGTTGAGATAGACGTCGACCTCCAGGATCCCGTCCTCGAAGGTGACGGTCACGTCGACGTCCTCGACAGCCGAGCGGTCGAACCGCGAGAAGACGACGTCTTCGGCCGCCTCGGCAGCCGTCTCGACGACCGTCTCGTCCGAAACCATTCAGTCGCCGGCGCCGGGACCGCCCGCACCGGGGCCGCCGGCGCCCGGGCCGCCGCCCATGCCGCCGAGCATGTTCTGCAGTTCCGTCTGGAGCTCCTCGAACTGCTCCTGGACGCGCTCTTCCTGCTTCTGGAGCGTCTCGACGCGGAGCTCGAGGTTCTCGACTTTCTCTTCGAGGTCTTCCTCGGCGTCCTCGTAGTTCGTCTGGACGAGGAGTTCACCGACGCTGCGGTACATCGTGGAGTCCGCGTCGATCCCGTCGAGCTCTTCGAGGGCCGTCTCCGACTCCTGGAGCTGTGTCTCGGCCTGCTGTTTCTGTGTGGCGACCTGCTGGGCCTTCTCCTGCAGGTCCTGCAGTTCCTCGAGTTTCTCCTGTGCTTCCGGCGGAAGGTTGCCCTGCATACACCCGTCTGCGTGACCCGTGGTGAAAAACCCCCGCTTTCGGTCCCGGACGGTCGGATTCCCCGTTCCGAGCCCACGAACGGCCCGGGCCGGCGAAATGGGCGTTCAGAACTGTCTCGAAACTGGCCCCAGAAAGTGTCCGAGACGCGCGTCCCGGTCCCCGCGCAGCCGACCCGGGGTCAGCGACAGCGGTCGACCCGGGGTCAGCGACAGCGGTCGTCGACGGCGGCGACGTGTTCGAGCCACTTCTCGACCGTCGGCTGTCCCCAGTAACGGACGGTCCCCGACCGGGCGTCGTAGTCGACGACCCCGGCGGCGTCGAGGTGTGGGAGGTGGCGCTCCTCCAGAACCGCGACGAGTTCGTCGTGTGCCGGCGGTGGTCCCTCTGTATCGGCCGGGCGACAGCCGGCGACCAGCATCGCGAGGTCGTCGACGGACGCGTTCTCGACACCGGTTTCGACGAAGAACCGACAGATCTCTCGGCGGCGCCAGTCCGCGAGTACCCCGAACACGTCGTCGATGAACGGGCGTGCCTCCTCGCCCGATCCGTCGTCCCACTCGACGGCCCCGTCGGCGGCGTCTCGTGACCCTTCCTTTTCGCTCATGTCCTCTCGTTCGAGAGGTTGTCGGCTACGACCATCAACTGCCACCCTAGATGCCTAGGTATCCTGTTGGCCGATTCACCTGTTGTCTGGGACGAAATTCGGCGACGCCCTGCAGTCGAGCGGTCAGTGGGCGGCGACTGTCGTGTGCGTTCACCGGCGGGCACAGGTCGGTGCGAGTCGGCCGCGCACGAGTGAGGTCACTCGAATCGACAGGGACGAGACCAGTCAGGACTCGAACAGGGCTTCGAGGACGCGCCCGTGACCCTTGCGGAGGTGCTGGAGGAGGGTCGTGGAGGCGACACCCATGGAGTCGGCGAGCGTCTCGGCGTCGGTCTCGCGGGGCCACTCGTAGTAGCCGCTGTAGTAGGCGGCCTGGAGGATGGCCCGCTGGCGGTCGGTCAGCGTGGCGCCGATGTCGCCGTGGGTGCGCCACCATGCGACCTCCCGCGGTTCGCGTTCGCGCTTGGCGACGAGGTCGACCTCGCCGAAGCGAGTGAGCATCGCGTCGGTGATCTGGCGGACGTCGATGTCGCCGGGTGCCTCGACGAACATCGTCCCGGTGCCGTCCTCGACGACGCCGCGCATCCCCTGGGCGCCCGCCTCGGCGAGATACTGGAAGACCGAGTCGCTCCAGTGCATCTCGAAGTGCGGGCCATCGTCGCCGTCGTCGCCGTCGATGCGGCGGATCGATTTCAGCGCGTCGAAGTCGCGGGCGATCTCGGCACCGAATTCGGGGTCGGCGCCCTCGACGGTGAGGTAGTCTATCACGAGGCCGTCCCGCCCGAGGACGGCGTTCTCGAAGACGAACCGGCAGTCACGCTCGGCGGTCGCGTCCATGAACGGGCCGCCGCTGGTCACCTCGAATTCGAGTTCGAGGACGCTGTCGGATTCGAGGAGTCGTCGGTGCTGGGTGGCGCTCAGCGCGAACCCGACAGCCTCGCCGAGCGTCGCGAATCCCGCGACCTCGCGCTCGCCGAAGGCGTCGGTCCGGTCGGTGTACAGCGCGAGGATGCCGTGAGTCGTCGACCCGTGGGTCAGCGGGACGACCGCGACGCTCTCGAAGCCGTGGTCGAGTGCGGCCTCCCGGAACGGTTCGAACGCCGGGTCGGTTCGGACGTCTGCAGTGACCTGCACCTCGCCCGAGCGGTAAGCCGTCCCACCGGGTCCCTGGCCGCTGTCGCTCGTGTCGACGGTGATCGTCACCGACTCCAGGTACTCCCGGATGTCCTCGCCGCCGGCCACGTAATCGGGGGTCACCTCGCCGCTGGAGTGGTCGCGCGAGCCGACCCAGGCCGCCCGGTAGAACTCCGAGTCGACCAGTCGACCACAGACCGTCTCCTCGATCTCCGGGCGCGTCGTCGCGTCGGTGAGCGCACGGACGCTCTCGTGGACGAGCCCCTGGATCGCCGTGAGGCGTTCGAGCTCGGCGTGCTGGCGCTCGATCGCGGTGACGTCGCGGGCGATAGCGACCGTTCCCTCGATCTCGCCGTCGGGGTCCCAGAGCGGGGCGGTCGTCAGGCGGAACCGCTGGGCCTGGTCCTCGCCCGGGAACCGCTCCTCGGTGACGCGGGCCGACTCGCTCTCGAGGACGGCCTCCCTGTTGCGTTCGAGTCGGGCCGCGATCTCCTCGTCGAAGACTTCGTCGGCGGTCTTCCCGTGAAGTGACGCTCGCGTACAGTCGGCCGCTTCGAGCATCGCCTCGTTGACTACCTGGTAGCGACCGTCGAGGTCTTTCACCGAGATCGCGTCCGGGCTGCTCTCGATCACGGCGCGGAGGCGCTGTTCGCGCTCCTCGCGGTCGGTGACGTCGACGGCGGTCGCGATAGCACCGGTTACCTCGTCTCCGTCGTCGGACCGGACCGGTTCGATACTCCCCTCGTAGGTCTGGCCGCCGATGGTGACCGTCTCGGTCACTCCCTCGCCTTCGAGCGCGCGCCGACAGCCGGCGACGACCGTCCCGTACTCCTCGGCCAGTACCCCGACGTCGGCGCCGAGGAGGTCGTCCCGGTCACAGTCGAGCGTCGCGAAGTCCAGCCCGTGGACGAAGTCGATCCGTCCGTCGCCGTCGACGACCAGCATCGCGACCGGGAGTGTCTCGACGATCGTCTGCAGGCGCTCGCGACTCTCCCGGAGGGCTGCCTCGGCCCGCGTCCTGTCGGTGACGTCGCGGACGACTGCGACCGCCCCCACCACTTCGCCGTCCCGTCGGATGGGCGCGAGGTGGTTCTCGGCCACGACCGTCCCGTCGACTGTCTCCGGTCGGAAGACGAACGAGAGTTGCTCGCCACCGAAGGCCGCGTCGAACGCGTTTTTCGTCCGTTCGAGCGTCTCCCCGTCGATGATACCGTGGTCGACGAGACAGTCGAGCGGTTCGCCGGTCACCGCGGCCGTCGGGATACCTGTCAGTGACTCGAACACCTCGCTGACCAGTCGGATCCGGTAGTCGGTGTCGAGCGCGAACACCGCGTCGGGCGCGGCCGCCAGTGCCTCCTCGTAGACCGTCGAGTCGCCCGGAGTAGCCTCGTTGATCGCGTCGTCGGCCGCTTCGTGGTCCGCGTCGTCGGCCACCTCGTCGAAGGTGACGACCACACCGACCGCGCCGACAGTATCGACCGCGTTCCCCCGGGTCAGTGGGCGTGCAGTCGCGGTGTAGCGCCCGCCGCCGTCCGTGAACCGCCCGATAGCGGTCGTGCGTTCGGCCGCCGCGACCGCCCGTTCGGTCGGGTCGCTCGCGACCCAGTCGACGACCGTCCGGACCGGGGTGTCGACGAGTGTTCGGTCGGCCGCCAGGTCGGCCATCGCGTCGTTCCAGGCCCGGACGACCCCCTCCTCGTCACAGACCAGCGCCGGTCCGTCGACGGCTGCGAGCAACTGGTCGACGAGCGCGTCGTCGAGGACTGTCCGCTCGCTAGCCTCGTTCACCCTTCTCTCCCTCGTTGTGTCGCCCCGCTCGGCGTGCTGACCGCGTTCATTGGCGGCGACGTACACGGTCAGGGCTGATAACTTGTGGCCCCTGGAAGCGGTGTGGTGGCGTGTCGGGGTCAGACCGCCGCCCCGCCACAGCGCTCGGCGACGCCGACGAGTGCGGTCCAGGTGTTGAGTCCGGCCCGGAGGGCGACGAGGTCGGCGGCGGTCACGGTGACCACGACCGTCGCGTGGTCGCGGTCGACGGTCACGCCCGTGCGGTCGCCGTCGACGTCGCCGGCCTCGACCGCCACCGACTGTGCGACGCGAGCGGCTCGCTCGGCGTCCGGGTAGTCGAACTCGAGAACAGCGTCGTGGTCGTGGTCGGAGTGGGCGGTCACGGGTCGGCGGGTGCTACGAGAGACAGCGCCGGGGGCGCTGACGGTTACTCGACGTCGACGGTCTTGACGTCGCGACTGCGCTCTTTGAGGAGCACGCGGTGGCCACAGTACGGACAGCGGACGCCGCCGTACTCGTCGAGTTCGACGTCGCGCTTGCAGCGGGAGCAGCGGTAACTCATTCGTCGTCGGCCAGTGCGGCGCGGATCGACCGGGTGACGGTGCGACCGCCGGGCGTCTGGGGGCTGTAGGCGCCACCGGTGAACGTGTACCCGCAGTAGCCACACTCCCAGATGCCCGTTCCGTCGCGTTCGACGCGGTCTCTCCCGCACTCGGGGCAGTCGTGGTCGTCGCGCATTTCGCCCTCGATCTCGGCGACGCGGCGGCGGGAGACGCGCCCGTAGCGCGCCCCGAACCGTCCGGCGCTGCCGGTCCGTCCCTGCTTGTCGGCCATAGTGACAGTGTGTCCGGCACTGGCGCGTATAAACCCTGCGAGTCGAGTGCGAGATGCGAGGCGAGCGAGCACCCCGGAGAAGCGACGTGGCGTACACGTCCCGACCCCGTCAGCGTAGCCGCGACGAACTGGAGTCACGACCGGTTCCGGGAGGAGACTACGTCCGGTTCAGACGTGACAGAGAGAACTCGTGAACCGCTCTCTTCGTTCCCGAGAGTGACGCGGACGGGGCCCGGACGTGCCGAACCGCCCACGCTTACGTCGGACGCGCTCGCAGGGGGACACATGACAGCCGACTCCGTGCAGTCGCTCGTCGACCAGTTACACGAGGAAGCGTCGCTGGACCGCCCGTCCGCGGAGACACCCGACGTGGGCATCGTCATGGGTTCGGACTCGGACTTGCCGACGATGGCCGGCGGGAAGGGGAAACGCCCCGGCGCCTACGCCGCACTCGCCGACGAACTCGGCTTCGAAGAACAGACCGACTACACCGACGCACCCGACGCCCGGTTCACCTTCGAGACGTTCGTCGTCTCCGCGCATCGCACGCCCGAACTCATGTACGCGTACGCCGAGACGGCCGCCGACCGCGGCATCGACGTGATCATCGCCGGCGCGGGCGGCAAATCCGCCGACCTGCCGAACATGACCGCCTCCATCGCCTATCCGCTCCCCGTCGTCGGCGTCCCCGTCCAGGAGAAGTCCGTCGACTCGGTCATCGGGATGCCACAGGGTGCGCCGATCACGGCCGTCGACGCCGGCAAGTCGTTCAACGCCGCGCTCTCGGCGGCCCAGATCCTCGCGCGCCAGCACCCCGAACTCGAAGAGCGCCTCGTCGCGTACCACCAGGACCTGCAGGAGGACGTCGGCGAGGTCTCGCGGGACCTGCACGAACTCGGCACGCCCGGGTTCAAAGACGAGTACTGGGACGAGGACGACTGAGAACGCTGGATGCATTTAATACCCAGTACCGACTCTCTACGGACAGTATGGGGAACGAGGGCCTTCTCCGCAGGTCTGCCGACGCGCTGGACGACGTCATCTACGTCTACGACGAGACGGGAAGACTCGTCTTCTGGAACGACCGGCTCGAGGAACTGTTCGACCTGACCGACGACGAACTCGACGGGATGGCACCGACCGAGTTCTTCCTCGAAGCGGACCACGCGGACGTCGAACGCGCGGTCGGGGAGATCTTCGAGGGTGGGGAGACGGTCGTCGAGGCACGGGCCGACACCACCGAGGGGACGATCCGGTTCCAGCTGTCGGGCCATCTGCTGACAGACGACGACGGCACAGTCCTGGGGTTTGGCGGCGTGGGCCGGGACGTGACAGAACAGCGTGAACAGGCGGTCAAACTGGCCGCACAGAACGAGCGTCTCTCCGAGTTCGCCACGCTGCTCGCACACGACGTCCGGAACCCGCTGACGGTCGCACACGCCGGCCTCGACCTCTACGAGTCCGACGGCGACACGGAACATCTCGACCGGGCGAAGTCCTCACTCGGTCGCATCGAGCAGATCGTCGACGACGTCCTGGCTGTCGCCAGCGACGGCCGGGCGGTGACCGAGACCGAACCGGTCGAACTGGCCGAAGTCGCGCGGGACGCGTGGCGGATGGTCGAGACAGCCGAAGCCACGCTCGACCTCCGGACCACGACGACTGTGGACGTGGACCGGTCGCGACTGGAGCGACTGTTCGAGAACCTCTTCCGGAACGCCGTCGAACACGCCCGGCCGACGGTCACGGTCACGGTCGAAGACACGCCAGTCGGGTTCGTGGTCCGGGACGACGGGCCGGGGATCGACCCCGCGGACCGGGAGACCGTGTTCGACCCCGGCGTCAGTAACGCGATCGACGGAACCGGGTTCGGGCTCTACATCGTCGAGACGATCGCCGAGGCACACGGCTGGACGGTCGCACTGACAGACGCAGACGACGCCGTGGACGAGAGCGTTCCTGGTGGCAGTTCCTCGTCGGGATCCGACGATTCCGGGACCGAGGAGGCGGCCACGTCTCCCGAGGCCGGGGAGGCGACCACGTCTCCCGGCGCACAGTTCGAGTTCACGCTGTTCCCGGGCGAAACAGACGACTTCCGTCTCTCGCCGTGACGCGGCCTCAGGAGAACCACTCGCGCAGGTCGGTGCCAGCCGCCATGTATCGCTGGAAGACGTCCTCGCCCCAGGCGACTGCGCCGCGGTCGGTGGTCGTGATGTGGCCGCGAACGACGCTGCTGTCGTCGTAGACGATGAGCGTCATGCGGGTCTCGTCGCCCACGTCGGCCAGCAAGAGCCCGAACGGGAGCCCCGCGTAGACTGCACACGTGGCGTTCGGGAGGTCACACAGCTCGCGGTAGCGGTCGTCGTCAGCCGAGAGGCCCGCGACGAGCGATTCGTCGAAGACGTAGGCGAACTCGAAGGTGTCGTCGCCGAAGACCGACTCGAAGGCGTCCTCCTTGACGCCAGTCCCGTGGTCGGCGGCCGCGAACCCGCGGACCGAGTCGGCTGCGACCATGTTGTCCCGGACGCGCTTGGCGATCGAAAGCGGCGCCGGCCCGTCGGCGACCTCGACGATCGCGTCCTGGAAGAGCGCCGGCGGCACGGGCTCGTCACAGGGGAGGTGTTCGAGGAGGTCGTCGGCGGTCGCGATCGCCTCGGCGGCCTCGCGGGTCCGCTCGACAGTCACCCGTAGCACGTCACCCTTCGTCGTCACCGTCCAGGCGCCGCCGGCCGTCCGCGCTACCAGGCCGGCCTCCCGCAACGCCTCGATAGCCCGGTCGACGGTCGACCGGGAGTCTTCGAGTTCCGCGATGACGTCGCGCTTGTGCTGTGGCCCGTCAGCGAGCAGTGTGAGGTACGCCTGGCGCCGCTGGGCGAGTTCCAGCAGGTCTGTGGCCGTGGCCGCGTCCGGCATGTACTGCACAGTATCACGCATGACCTTACATAACTGTCACGGCATGACGAAATCCGTCAGCCAGTGACTTCTCGTTCGTCGAGTGTGAACCCGTGACCGATGCCGTCGCCGGGACTCGGCGGGGCCGCGGGTACTCACGCTGACGACCGACGGGACGACTGTCGAGTCGTCACACACGCCAGCGAGACCACGTCAGTCGAGTAGATCCCCCGACCGTTCCGTGGCTCCACCAGGCTGCCCGCGACAGGGTGGCACCCACTTCGAGTGGATCCCCGACCGGTTCCGCCGACGGTATCACGCCAGCGACGACTGCGCGCCAGTCCAGCTGACGGCCGGCCCGCCGCTGGCCGACCCCTGGGTGGGTCCGGGTGGGTTTTCGTCGTGACTACCTGACCGTCCGGACGGCCGCTCTCGCCCGACGGTGCCCGCGGAATCCGGAAGAATCAACCCTTATATGCGAGCGGCTGAAACCCTCGTACGATAGAGACACATGAGCAACCCATGGATAGCCATCGGGGCGCTGGGGCTGGTGGCGGTCGTCATCCCGCTCAGCATGGTGGTGATGTCGCGACTGCTGCGTCCGAGCGTCCCCGAGCAGGGGAAACGCGCCGTCTACGAGAGCGGCGAGGTCCCGACGGGCGACACGCGGATCAAGTTCAATATCCAGTACTACATGGTCGCGCTGTTGTTCGTCGTCTTCGACATCGAGACGGTCCTCATCTTCCCGTGGACGGTCATCTACAGTGACGCCGTCGCCGAGGTGGGACTGGCGCGCGCGCTCGTGCCGATGCTCGCCTTCATCGCCATCCTCGTCGTGGCGCTGGGCTGGGCGTGGCGCAACGGCGCCGTCAGGTGGGTGCGCAGTCCCGAGACCACGAGCCAGCGGGTCGATCAATCATGAGTAGCGACAACCAGACGCCGGCCGACGGTACAGACATCCAATCCACGCAGGAGGCCCGACTGGGCGAGGGCGCGGACAGCAGGTTCAACTCCACGCTCCGGGAGGCCTTCGGCTCGACCCCGTTCATCCTCACCAAGTTCGACAAGTTCATGAACTGGGTGCGGGGCTCGTCGATGTTCATGCTGCAGTTCGGCATCGCCTGTTGCAGCATCGAGATGATGCACACCTACGCGGTCAAACACGACCTCGACCGCTTCGGCGCGGGCGTCCCCCGTGCCTCGCCGCGTCAGGCCGACGTCATCATCGTCCCCGGGACCATCGTCACGAAGTTCGCCCCGCGCATGAAGCGCGTCTACGACCAGATGCCCGAGCCCAAGTTCGTCGTCTCGATGGGCTCGTGTACAGTCTCCGGTGGCCCCTTCCAGGAGGGCTACAACGTCATCAAGGGCGCAGAGGAGGTCATCCCGGTCGACATCCACATCCCGGGCTGTCCCCCGCGTCCCGAGGCGCTGGTCTACGGCGTCGCCAAACTCCAGGAGCGCATCGCCAACGGCGAGAGCGCGCCGGTGACGGTCAAACCCTACGAACTGGAGCAGTTCGGCGACCTCGAACAGGACGAACTCGTCCAGAAACTCGCCGACGAGATCGACGAGGAGGACCTGGTGATGCGGTACAACTGGGCTGATTCGCCATGATAGAGGTGACCTGTACATGAGCCTCGAAGAGCCCGAACCCGAGGGCGCCATCGAAGTCGCCGAGGAGGTCGGCGTCACGACCGAGGGGCTCGACTACGACGAACTCGCCGACCTGCTGGGCGACCGCTTGCTCGACAGGGAAGAGCATCTCAACGCCGAAGGGTTCGTCATTCGACCCGACCAGGTCCAGGACGTCCTCTTCGACCTGCGCGACGAGGCCGGTTTCGACCACCTCTCCTCGGTCACCGCACAGGAGTACGACGACCGCTACGAGTCGATCTACCACCTCAAGAAGTACGACGACCCGACCCAGGAACTCTCGGTGGTCGTCCCCTCGACGAAAGACGACCCGCGCAACCAGTCGGCAAACGCCGTCTACCGGACGGCGGACTGGCACGAGCGCGAGGCCTACGACCTCGTCGGGATCGACTACGACGACCACCCCGACCTGCGCCGCATCCTCCTGCCGGAAACCTGGCAGGGTCACCCGCTCTCCCAGGACTTCAGCGGCGAGGAACCCCAGCTCGTCACGCTGCGCGAGCACGCCAACCCGCTCCAGGAGGACCACCGGGCCGACGACGCAGACACGATGTTCGTCAACATCGGCCCCCATCACCCGGCGACCCACGGCGTGCTCCACATCAAGACGGTGCTCGACGGGGAACAGGTCGCCGACCTCGAACCCGACATCGGCTACCTGCACCGGTGTGAGGAACAGATGTGCCAGCAGGGCACCTATCGCCACCAGATCATGCCCTACCCGGACCGGTGGGACTACATCTCGGCGGGCATCCTGAACGAGTGGGCCTACGCCCGCACCGCCGAAGACCTGGCGGACATCGAGGTGCCCGAGTACGCACAGGTCGTCCGCACCATGAGCGCGGAACTGTGTCGTATCGCGGCGCACATGCTGGCCGCCGGGACGTTCGCACTCGACGTGATCGGCGACTTCACGGCGACGTTCATGTACGCCGTCCAGCAGCGCGAACTCGTCCAGAACATCCTGGAGGACCTGACCGGCCAGCGACTGATGTTCAACTACCTGCGGCTGGGCGGCGTCGCGTGGGACATCCCCGAGCCCCGCGAGGAGTTCTTCGAGAAGACCCGCGACTACCTCGACGACCTGCCCGAGAACGTCAGGGAGTTCCACAACCTGCTGACCTCCAACGAGATCATGCAGTTGCGGACGGTCGACACGGGCGTCCTGCCGCCCGAGGAGGCCAAGTCCTACGGCGCCACGGGCCCGGTCGCCCGGGGGTCGGGCATCGACTACGACCTCCGACGTGACGACCCCTACGGCTACTACGACCAGCTCGACTGGGACGTCGTCACCGAGGACGGCTGTGACAACTACTCGCGGTTGCTCGTGCGCCTGCGCGAGGTCGAACAGTCCGCCCGCATCATCGAACAGTGCGTCGACCTGCTCGAGGACTGGCCCGAGGAGGACCGCGAGATCCAGGCCAACGTCCCGCGGACGCTGCGGCCGGACCCGGACACCGAAGTGTATCGGGCCGTCGAGGCCGCCAAAGGGGAACTGGGTATCTACATCCGCTCGGACGGCACGGACAAGCCGGCCCGCTTCAAGATCCGGAGTCCGTGCTTCTCGAACCTCCAGACGCTGCCGGTCATGTCCGAGGGCGAGTACATCCCCGACATGATCGCCTCGCTCGGTAGCCTGGACATCGTACTCGGGGAGGTGGACCGCTGATGGGCGCGGCAGGTACGCTCGCGCCGGTCGCGGCGCCGCTCCAGTCGGCACCGTCCGCGCCGCTACCCCAGACGCTCGCCGAGTTGCTTGGCCTCGACCCGAACGCGCCGGCCGTCCTGTTCGTGACGGCGTTCGTCGCTGCCGGGGCCATCGTCTCGGTGCTGATGGCGATGACCGCAGTGCTGGGCATCTGGGGCAAGCGGAAGATCACCGCCGCCTTCACCGACCGCATCGCCGTCAACCGTCACGGCCCCTTCGGGTTGCTCATCATCCCGGCCGACGCGGTCAGACTCCTCTCGAAGGAGCTCATCGTCCCCGAACAGGTCGACCGGCCGGCCTGGGACCTCGCTCCCCTCATCATCGCGAGTTCCGCGCTACTTGGCTTTGCGGTCATCCCGTTCGGTGCCGGCCTGCAGATCGCCGACCCCGAGACGGGGCTGGCGTTCGTCTTCGCCACCGCCTCGATCGCGTCGCTCGGCCTGCTGATGGCCGGTTACGCGTCGAACAACAAGTTCTCGTTCCTCGGCGGACTCCGCGCGGTCGCACAGAACCTCGCCTACGAGATCCCGCTCGTACTGACGGGTGCGTCGGTCGTCATCTTCACCGGTTCGCTCCAGATGTCCGAGATCGTCGCCGTCCAGAGCGAGGCGCTGGTCACGCTCGGCGGCGTCTCGATCCCCTCGTGGTTCGTCTTCGTCAACCCGTTCGCGTTCGTCCTCTTTATGGTCGCGAACCTCGCCGAAGTCGGCCGCAACCCCTTCGACATCCCCGAGGCACCCACCGAGATCGTCGCCGGCTACCAGACCGAGTACTCCTCGGTGTACTTCGTCCTCATCTACCTGGGCGAGTTCATCCACATCTTCCTCGGCGGCGCCATCGTGGCGACGCTGTTCCTCGGCGGCCCCGCGGGGCCGGTCCTGCCGGGCGTCGTGTGGTTCTTCGCGAAGATGATCGCCGTCTACCTGTTCACCCAGTGGGCGCGCTCGGCGGTCCCGCGGCTCCGGATCGACCAGCTCATCCAGATCGGCTGGAAGGGCATGCTCGTGCTCTCCTTCGCGAACCTGGTCCTCACGGCGGTCATCGTCGGGGTGATCCAGTCGTCATGACCGACGCTGGACGGACTCCGGTGACCGCGACGCGGCCGGGATCGGCGGCCAACGCAGGTGATTCCCAATGATAGGTATCCTCAAGTCGATGGCAACGACGATGAAACACGCGCTGGACGGGGAGACGTTCACCGTGCAGTACCCCGAGGAGGCACCCGAGGTGAGTCCCCGGTTCCGCGGCGTCCACAAGTTCAGCCAGGAGCGCTGTATCTGGTGTCGCCAGTGTGAGAACGTCTGTCCGAACGACACCATCCAGATCGTCACCGACGACCAGCGCAACGGCGAGCAGTACAACCTCCACATCGGCCAGTGTATCTACTGTCGCCTCTGTGAGGAGGTCTGTCCCGTCGACGCCATCATCCTCACCCAGAACTTCGAGTGGACCGCCGACACCAAAGACGAGTTCGCACTCGACAAGGAACAGCTCAAGAACGTCCCCTGGTACAACGACATCGACCCGCTGGAAGCCCGCGAACCCGACCGGGGCAGCTGGGTCGGCGAGGGCGAAGGCGAAGTCGACTATCAGTAGCGGGGCTGTTTTTTGGATCCGGGTCGTGGGTTCCGCCACCACGGACAGCCCGTCGTCTCCCCGCCGAACGGTCGGCCGTGACCGACTGTCGCCGAGTTTCCGGGTCAGAAAATCTGCTGACCCCCTTATTACCCCACGGGCAGAGATGCCGGTATGGTCGCCATCGACGCGGACGCGGTGTCGAAACGCTACGGGACGGAGACAGCCCTCGACAGGGTCGACCTCGACGTCGAGGAGGGCGAGACGTTCGGCTTTCTCGGCCCCAACGGCGCCGGGAAGTCGACGTTCATCAACGTCCTGCTCGACTTCGTCACACCGAGTCAGGGGACAGTCGAGATATTCGGCCACGACTGCCAGCGCGAGGGCGTCGCCGCCCGCGACAGGATCGGTGTCCTCCCGGAGGGATACTCGGTGTTCGACCGGCTCACCGGCCGCCAGCACATCGAGTACGCCATCCGGTCGAAAGACGCCGACGACGACCCGATCGACGTGCTGGACAGGGTGGGTATCCGAGAGGCCGCCGACCGCAAGGCGACGGGCTACTCCAAGGGGATGGCCCAGCGTCTCGTCCTCGGGATGGCGCTGGTCGGCGACCCCGATCTGCTCGTCCTGGACGAACCCTCCACCGGGCTCGATCCAAACGGCGCGGCGGAGATGCGCCAGATCCTCCGCGAGGAGAACGAGCGCGGCGCGACGATCTTCTTCTCCTCGCACATCTTAGAACAGGTCGAGGCAGTCTGTGACCGCGTGGGGATCCTGCAGAACGGCGAACTCGTCGCGGTCGACACCATCGAGGGGCTGCGCCAGTCGATGGGCGGCGGGACGAAACTCGTCATCACCGTCGACGGCCTCCAGAACGGGACGGTAGAACGCATCAGGGGCGTCGAGGGGGTCGAGACGGCAGTCGCCGACGAGGACTCGACCATCGAGGTGACGTGTACGAACGACGCGAAGATGGACGTCGTGGTCGAACTCCACGGCGCGGGCGTCGACGTGGTGAACTTCCGCACCGAGGAGGCCTCGCTGGAGGACATGTTCATCGAGTACACGGGGCCGCGACGATGACCTGGGAGGTGATCGCCCGCCAGGACTGGTCGGTCACAGTCGAGACCCGCTCGGCGAAGGTCCTGCTCGGGGTGCTGGTCTCGGTCGTCCTGCTGGCGGGGTACATCTACCCGGTCGCCGCGCCCGAACCCATCACCACCGCGCGCTTTTCGAGTTTCGCGATGGGTGGACTCACAATGATCGTGCCGTTCGTCGGGATGTTGCTGAGCTACGGCGCGGTCGTCGACGAACGCGAGTCGGGGTCGATACTGCTCTCGCTGTCGCTCCCCCACAGCCGCCGGGACGTCGTCATCGGGAAGTACCTCAGCCGGACGGGGCTCGTGACCGCCGCGACCGTCGGGTCGATGCTCGGCGCCGGCGCGCTCGTCGTCTATCCCTTCGGTGAACTCGTCCTCGGACGCTTTCTCGTCTTTCTCGGGCTCACGGTACTGTTCGTCGTCGTCTGGTCGGGGCTGGGACTCGCCGTCTCGCTCGCGGCCGCCACGCGGCGCCGGGCGCTCGTGCTCGGGTTCGGTCTCGTCTTCCTGTTCGTCATCGTCTGGGAAGCGGTGGTCGACGCGCTCACGCTCGGCTTGAACGCCGCCGGTCTCGTCGACGGCGAACTTCCCGGTGCTGTTCAGTTCCTCGTCGGACTCGAACCGAGTCTGGTCTTCGAGCGGGCCACGACCGGGTTCGTCCTCCCCGGCGAGAGCGTCGCGGGCCCGTGGTACCTCGGCGAGTGGGTCGCGCTCCTCGTGCTGGTCTGCTGGGCCGTCGGGCCGCTGGGACTGGCCTTCCTCCGTTTCGACGGGAGTGATCTCTCGTGAGCTGGCGCGACATCGCGTACAAGGACGTCCACGACGCCAGCCGGTCGCGGGGCGTCTGGGTCCTCTTCGTCTTGCTCTCGGCCCTCTCGGTCGGGTACGCCTACCTCCACACCTACCTCGGCGAGGCCACGTTTCCGGCGTTTCTCGGCGGGCTCACGGACGTCGTCGCCGCGACGCTGCCCATCCTCGCGGTGCTCGTCGGCTACAAGTCGGTCGTCTACGAGCGCACGAGCGGCAGCCTCTTCCTGACGCTCTCGTTCCCGCACTCCCGGCGGGACTTCCTGGTCGGGAAACTCGTCGGGCGCTCGATCGTCTTGCTGGTGCCGACGGTGGTCGCGCTCGCTCTCGCAGGTGCTCTCGGTGCCGTCCGCTACGGGACAGAGGGGGCCACACTGTACCCGTGGTTCCTGTTCGCGAGCGCGCTCTACGGACTGGCGTTCGTCGGCCTGGCGGTCGGACTGTCGATGTCGACGACGGTCGACCGGTGGATCACGTTCGGCGCCGTGGGCGCGTACTTCGTGCTCGTGAGCCTCTGGGGCGGGTTGCACTCGGCCACGCTCGTGATCCTCCACCGCTTCGACGGCACCGTCCTGGCGGACCTGCCCGACTGGGCGCTGCTCTTCCGGCTGGCCGGACCCGGCGAAGCTTACGATAGGCTGGTCCGGGCGGGCTTCGACGTCGAACTGGCAACACAGTACGTCGGCGACGGCGTCCCCGTCTACGTCGACTGGTGGATGGCTCTGGTCCTGCTGGTCGCCTGGTTCACGGTTCCGCTCGCGCTCGGCTTCCGCCGGTTCGACGCTGCCGACCTGTGAGGAACTCGTGTCTTTCGTGCAATTGTATCGGCTGTCGCAGACCGAAGAGGATCTGACGAAACGCGTTTCGAAGACAGCATCGTACTCGACGTGGTGTGTTGAAGGCCCTCGGGCCGCTCGCTAGCTGGAAACGGTGTGACCGCAACCGCAGTCGACGTCGCGCGTTGAAAGCCCTCGGGCCGCTCGCGGTCGCTGAGCGACATATCCTCGCTCACTGCGTTCGCTCGGATAGGGGTCGCTCAGGCGACTAGATGAACGCGAGCGGCCCTCGCCCTTTCAGTCCACCAGGGAGAAGTAGGTCGCACAGGCCGTCTCGACGTTGAATGCTCGGTAGCCGACCCCACAGATCTCTTCCTGGCGTCCTGTCGAGCGAAGCGAGTCAGGGCTCGGAAGAGCTTGCTCTTCGGGCGGACTCGAAGGGTGAGGCACGTGTGGCGCGACGCGCCACTGGCCGAACGGGAAAACGACCCGTGAGGCGGGCTCGCGGCGTCCTCGCGAACGCAGTGAGCGCAGTCGCCTGAGCGGGCACTATTCTCCCGAGCGCGGCGAGGGCTTCCATCACACGATGATGACTGCGGTCACAGCGAGTACGAGTGCAGTCACGACGAGCACGACTGCAGTCACGGCAACGGCAGCAACCCGAACTCACGACGTGGCGGTAACCACAACCACCTGGTTCGTCCCGTCTGTGGGGGCCAGTGAGAGTTCCGTCGCGTCTTCGACCGTCTCCGTTTCCGTCCAAGTCGCCGTCTCCGCGTCGAGGTAACGACACCGGTAGGACCCCGCTTCGAGGTCGAGGGTGACGTCACCACCGTCAGGGAGATACACGGCGTAGGACTCACCGGGGACGGCGATGCAGTAGGCCTCGTTCGGACCGGCGCCGCCGAGCAGATCCTGTCGGGGGCGCAGTCGCCACAGGTCGAGGTGGTCCTCCAGCAGTCGCACGGACTCGACGTGTGTGAGTGCGCGCTCGCTCCCGCCGATCCCCCACCCCTCGTCGCCGCCGGCGACCTGTCGGTGGAACCGGCACGCACCACACCCACCGAACACGTTCCGCCAGAACCACTCGACCGCCTCGTCGGCCTCGCCAGCGGCGTCTTTCCCGCCGTCGAACCCGCCGTAGATCTTCACGTTGTTGAACGGGCGCGGACCGATGGCCTCCTCGACCTCAGCGCGCCACCGCTGGAGGTTGTCCCAGTGGTCCTGCCCGCTCGCTCCCGCGTAGTGCTGGTTGTGCTGGGACACCTCGACGTAGGAGAACACGTCGGGATGGTCGACCACCTTCTGCACGGAGTCTTCGGGGGTCAGGTTCATGTTTGCGACCTCGACGTGGACGCCCCGTTCCCGGGCCCGCTCCAGGATGCGTTCGGCCCAGTGTAACTCCCACTCGATGCCGGCCCACCCCTCGTTCGTGACGTTGTAGATGACGTTGCCGTAGTCGAGTGTGTGGTCGAGGATCCGGTCGACGAACCGCTCCTGGTGGGTGAGGACGGGTTCGTTGTCTTCCTCGACGGTGCGGAAGAAGGCGATCCGGTCCTGCCAGTGGTCGCCGTCGGTCTCGGGCAGCGAGTCCGCGGGGAGCGTCTCGTTGTTGACCGGGTTCCAGGCGTGTTCCTCCCACCGCGAGTGGGTGAAGTCGTGCTGGTCCCAGAGTGTGAGTTCCACGACGACGTCGCGCTCTGCGGTCTCGTCGAGGAACGCCGAGAGTCGGTCCCAGTACTCCTCGTTCCACCGCTGGAGATCGTAGGTCCCGTCGCCGGTTCGTTCGAACGGCGAGACGTCCTCCCCCTTCCGGTCGGACATCGTATTTCGGACGAAATTCCCGCCAGCGTCCAGGAGATCGTCGAGGTGGCTCCGGAGCCGGTCCCCGGTCCACTGGAAGAGGTTGTCCTTGTCGGTCCCTCCGAGGAGGAGTACCGGTTCGTCGTCGCCGTACGACCAGTACCAGCCGTTCTCGTCGCTGGATTTCACTCGGTCCATCACGCCGACCCGACAGGCTGGAGCGTCATAAATCGCGGGAAGCGTCAGGGCCCCGTTCAACCCGTCCGTCGAGTGGTGACGACGACACGCTGTCACCGACGACAGCACTCGTCACCGGCGACACGCCGCCACACCCCGGCCGATGGGCTTATGCGCCGGACAGACGAACGATACACCGTTCTATGGCGAGCGAGCCCTCCGAAACCAGGACCGGGACCGGGCAGGTACCCGACGACCCCGACCCCGGCCCCGGCCCCGACGAGGCGGCCATCTACGTCGAGGGACTCTCGAAGACCTTCGGGAAAGGCGAGGAGGCCGTCCACGCCGTCGAGGACGTCTCCTTTGCCGTCACACCGGGGGAGGTCGTCGGCCTGCTCGGCCCCAACGGCGCGGGCAAGACCACGACGATCAAGTCCATCCTGGGACTCGTTCTCCCCGACGAGGGCGAGGCACGGGTCCACGGCATCGACGTCCACGAGCACCCGCGCCAGGCCTACGAGTACGTCGACGCGATGCTGGAAGGCGCGCGCAACGACTACTGGCGGCTCACCGTCCGGGAGAACCTCAGATACTTCGCCGCGATCCGGGGCCAGGACCCCGATACGCTCGCCGACCGCCACGACGAGCTCCTGGAGCAGTTCGACCTCGCACACGCGGCCGACACCGCCGTCCGGGACCTCTCGCGTGGGATGAAACAGAAGGTGTCCCTCGCCAGCGTCCTCGCGGGTGACGTCTCCGTCGCCTTCCTCGACGAACCCACGCTGGGATTAGACGTCGAGAGTTCGCTGAAACTCCGAACGGAGCTCACCCGACTCGCCGAGGAACGGGGGATCACGCTCGTCATCTCGAGTCACGACATGGAGGTCATCGAGGACGTCTGTGACCGTGTCGTCATCATGAACGAGGGACGAGTCATCGTCGACGACAGCGTCGAGGACCTCCTCGCGGGCTTCGAGACGAAGGGCTACCGGATCACCGCCCGCGGGGTCGACGACGCCGTCCTCGGAGACCTGCGCGACCGGTTCGACCTGACGGCCGTCGAGCGGACCGGCGACCGGACGCGCTTCGAGGTCGCGGCGGACACGGCGACGTTCTACCGGCTGACCGACGCGATGGAGGCCCACGACCTCGAACTCGCCGGCGTCGAGACGGTCCAGCCCGACCTCGCCGAGGCGTTCGTCGAGATGACCGGCGGCAGCAGTGAGGTCAGTGCCGGTGACGACGATAGCGGTGACGGTGGTGACGGCGGGGACGACCGGACGCGGACTGGGGAAGACTCCGAAGCCACCGCGGAGGGAACGCAGGCCGGTGGCCCGCCGGCCAGCGACGGAGGTGAGCGCCGGTGACGACCGCCGAGCACGACGGCAGTGAAGCGGCCGGCCCGTCGACACCGCGCGAGCCAGCCCGGACTGGGGGTTACTACCACCTCCTGAAGGCCGTCGTCTACCGGGATCTGCTCATCTGGGTTCGCTACCCGCTCAACGCGGCGCTGGGCCTGTTCATGGGGATCTTCTTCTTCGGGCTGATGTTCTACGGCGGGACACTCGTCGCGGGACAGGCCTTCTCCGACACCATCGGGGGGCTGATCGTCGGCTACTTCCTCTGGACGCTGTCGCTGGGCGCCTACTCGGGGATCATGAACGACATCCAGTCCGAAGCGAGCTGGGGCACGCTGGAACGGCACTTCATGACCCCCTTCGGTTTCGGCCCGGTCGTCTTCGCCAAGTCCGTGGCCATCGTCTTCCGGACGTTCCTGACGTCCACGGTCATCCTGGCGCTGATGCTGGTCGTCACCGGAACGACCCTGGATTTGAACCTCGTGACCGTGCTCCCGGTGGCGCTCCTGACCATCGTCGGCGCGCTCGGACTCGGCCTCGTGATGGGCGGGCTGGGCGTCCTCTACAAGCGGATATCGAACGTCGCGAACATCCTGCAGTTCGCCTTTATCGGACTCATTTCCGCGCCCGCCTTCGACCTGTGGTGGGCGCGCTTCCTGCCGCTCGCACAGGGGAGTGCGATGCTCCAGCGCGCGATGCGCGACGGCGTCCGCCTCTGGGAGTTCGACCTGACCGCGCTCGCGATCCTCGTCGGGACGGCCGTCCTCTACCTGGGGGTCGGCTACGCCGTCTTCGGCCTGACGACCCGGCGCGCGCGCCGACTGGGCGTACTCGGTGACTACTGAGAGGTGAGTTCGACTGGTCTCGGTGGCCAGCCTCGAACGTAATCGGTGGATCTGGAAGCAGTTGATGCAACTGCCGAACCGCAGCCGCGCTCGCCCTGATCGCAGACGCGCTCGCCCTGACCGCTGTCATCATCGTGGGATGGAAGCCCTCGGCGCGCTCGCGGGTCGCTGTCACCGAAAATCGGAGATTTTCGAGATGACGAGAGAGCCACGGTCTCTCGAACCACGCGGGATATCCGCGCTCGGACAACCGCGCCGCCCCGCACTCGCGCGGATAGGGCCCGCGCAGGCGACTCCCCTGCGGCGCGAGCCCGCCTCGCCCTTCCAGTCCGCCAGGACAAAACATGTGGAGTGGGCTACCGACCCATCCACGTCGCGACGGCCTGTGCAGCGTAGGTCTCCCTGGCGGACTGAAAGGGCGAGGGCCGCTCGCGGCGAACGCGTAGTCGTCTCAGCGACCTCTATCCGAGCGAGTGCGGCAGTGCGGCTGTTCGAGCGCGGATATGTCGCTGAGCGACCGCGAGCGGCCCGAGGGCTTTCACCCGTCACTGTGAGTCGCGGCTACACCAACTCTCACAGCTAGCGAGCGGTCCGAGGGCTTTCAACACACGGCGTCGAGCGCGGTTACGGTCACACCGTTTCCAGCCAGTGAGCGGGCCGAATGTGACCTGTACAGACCACTACCAGCGTCGAACGAAGTGAGACTGTCACAAGAATAATGTGAATGCGAAGTAAAATCGACGGCACGTGACCCCAGCGACGCGCGAGGAGCGGGTCGACCGGGGACGAGCGACCTCGGTCGAGATGGACGCCGAAGCAGCGGCAGTGCTTGGCTACCTGTTCTCGTTTCCGGCGTGGCTCGTCGTCGTGCTCGGCGAGGAGGAAAACGAGTTCGTCCGGTTTCACGTCTTCCAGAGCGCCGCCTACAACCTCGTCGTCCTCGTCGGGATGGTCGCGGTGTTCGTCCTCTGGACGGGCCTCGTGTGGATCGGGTCGTTTCTCGTCTTCTTCCTCACCATTCCGGTGTTCGTGTTCGCGGCGGCGCCGGGGGGCGGCGCTGGCACTGGCGCGACCGTCTCCGTACTCTTCGCCGTCGTGACGACGCTGTTCGTGGTCCTCTTCGGGGTCCTCTTTCTCGTCGTCGCGCTCCTGCCGCTCGTCCTGACGGTCGCCGTCCTGGGCTACTCCGTCTACGTCGCCTACCGCGCCTCGCAGGGCGACCGCTACGAGATGCCCTATCTCGGCGATTTCGTCGAGCAGTACGTCTGAGACTGCCCGGTGTCCCGAACCAGTTCGGTCCGAGGGGTGCCCGTTCTCGGGAGCAGGTAAACATCGCAACGAATCAGCACGCGCGGCCGCTCACGCGCGGAACGAGAAGGAAATCTTCAAAGGGCGTCCGGTAAGAGTTTCGAGGTAAGATGGTATTGCTCGAGTCGATCGCGTTTGGGCTGTTCGCCACGATCACAGTGGTGAGCGCCCTGGGCGTCGTGATGCTCCGCGAGGTGTGGCACTCGGCACTCATGCTTGGCGTGTGTCTGCTGTCCGTGGCCATCCACTACGTCATGCTCCAGGCCGAGTTCATCGCCGCCATGCAGATACTGGTGTACGTCGGCGGGGTGCTCATCCTCATCACGTTCGCTATCATGCTCACCGACAGGGACCGCGGACCGGACGAGGTGGCGACATGACCTCCCGGCCGCGGCTGGCGACGGACGTCAACTACGTCAACGGGATCGCGGCGCTGGCCCTGTTCGCCGTCCTGGCCTACGTCTTCGTCACGGCCGGACTGGAACCACCCCGGGGCTTCGGCGAGGGGTCGATCGTCGCCTCTATCGGCTACGCGATGTTCGACCTCGTCGACCTCGTCCCCGAGGAACACGGTAACACCGAGGGCTTCCTCGTCGCGTTCCTGACGATCGCCGTCGTCCTCGACGCCGCGCTGGACGGTGCGGTCATGCTCGCGCGCCGCGACGACGAGGGCGGCTCGGCACAGGCAGCCACCGACGGCGGCCGACCGGTCGACGAGACCGAAACCGAGACCGCGGGAGGTGACGCCTGATGGCGATCGTCACGGAGTACTACCTCCTGCTGTCGGCCGCGGTGTTTTGCATCGGGCTCTACGGCATCCTGACCCGCGAGAGCGCGCTGATGTTCCTGATGTCCGTCGAGCTCATGCTGAACGCGGCCAACATCAACTTCGTCGCCTTCGCCTTCTACTGGGGCAACCTGACGGGGCAGGTGTTCTCGCTGTTCACGATGGCGCTGGCGGCCGCAGAAGTCGCCGTCGGCATCGGGATCATCCTCGTGCTGTACCGCAACTTCGACGGGATCGACGTCACGGAAGCCGCGACCATGAGGTGGTAAGATGGCAGGTGCATACGACTTCGTTCCGGCCATCGCGGCGCTCCCGTTCGTGGCCTTCCTCGTCTCGCTCTTCTTCGGGCGCTACATGCCCAAGCGCGGCGCGGAAGCCGGTATCATCGCGACCGCGGGCTCGCTGTTGCTCTCTATCTGGACGGCCCTGACCGTCGCGGGCTTCACCGGCCCGGCCACGAGTTACAACGAGAACCTCTACACGTGGGTGGCGGGCGTCGACGAGGGGGCACTCTCGCTCCACCTCGGCGTGTTCGTCGACCCGCTCACCGCGCTCATGCTGCTCATCGTCTCGCTCATCTCCTTCCTCGTCCACGTCTTCTCGCTCGGGTACATGAACGACGAGGGCGAGACCGGCCTTCCGCGATACTACGCCGGACTCGGCCTGTTCACCGCGAGCATGCTCGGGTTCGTCTTCTCGAACAACCTGCTCATGGCGTTCATGTTCTTCGAGCTGGTCGGGCTGTGCTCGTATCTCCTCATCGGCTTCTGGTTCCGCGACGACGGTCCGCCGTCGGCCGCGAAGAAGGCGTTCCTCGTCACCCGCTTCGGTGACTACTTCTTCCTCATCGGCGTCGTCGGGATCTTCGTCACCTTCGGCACCGGCCTGTTCGCGCCCATCACCGAGGGCGGGTCGGTCGTCGCCGAGGGCTTCCCGGGCGTCGCCGACGCCGCGCTGAACGGCGAGGAAGTGCCCGAGAGCGTCTCGAACATGCTCGACATCGTCGGGATGAGCGCCCAGACGTGGGTCACGGTCCTCGGACTGCTCGTGCTGGGCGGGGTCCTCGGCAAGTCCGCACAGTTCCCGCTGCACACGTGGCTCCCCGACGCGATGGAGGGCCCGACGCCGGTCTCGGCGCTCATCCACGCCGCGACGATGGTCGCCGCCGGCGTCTACCTCGTCGCGCGGATGTACGGCTTCTACCTGCTCTCGCCGACGGCACTCGCCATCATCGCGCTGATCGGCGGGTTCACGGCGCTGTTCGCGGCGTCGATGGGCGTCGTCAAGCAGGAACTCAAGCAGGTGCTCGCCTACTCGACGATCTCGCAGTACGGCTACATGATGCTCGCGCTGGGGACGGGCGGCTACGTCGCCGCAGTCTTCCACCTGACTACCCACGCTGTCTTCAAGGCGCTCCTGTTCCTCGGTGCGGGGTCGGTCATCATCGCGATGCACCACAACGAGAACATGTGGGACATGGGTGGGCTGAAAAAGCGGATGCCCGTCACCTACTGGACGTTCCTCGCTGGGTCGCTCGCGCTCGCGGGCATCGTCCCCTTCGCGGGCTTCTGGTCCAAAGACGAGGTGCTGTTCGAGGCGCTCATCCACGGCTTCGGGACGCTCGGTACCGGCGAGGTCGGCATGCTCGGCAGCATCTACCTGCTCGCGTACGTGATGGGACTACTGGCAGTCTTCTTCACCGGCTTCTACACGTTCCGGATGGTCTACCTGACCTTCCACGGCGAGGCCCGGACGGAGACGGCGGAGGACCCCGAACCCGTGCGCTGGAACGTCAAGGGGCCGCTGGCGGTGCTCGGTATCGGCGCCGCGACGGTCGGGCTGATCAACATGAAGCCGGTCGCGGAGCTGACGGGCGCACACATCGACTTCCTCCACAAGTGGCTGATGGGTCCCGAGGAGGGCGGCTGGCCCGCACTCACGTCGACGGGTCTGCACCACTACGAGGAACTGCTCCACGACGCGGCCCACGTCAGTGCCGGCTACCCGCTCGGTGAGACGCCGACGCTGCTCGTCTCGGCGCTCGTCTCGCTCTCGCTGGCGGTGGCGGGCGTACTCGTCGCGCGGAGTCTCTACGGCGGAGCGGATCCGGTCGAACACACGGACAGGCTGGGCGGTGTGAAGACGGTGCTCATGCACAACTACTACCAGGACGAATATCAGGTGTGGCTGGCACAGGGTGTAACGGTCCCGCTCGCGAGGGCGGCGGACAAGTTCGACCAGGGCGTCGTCGACGGCGTCGTCAACGGCCTCAGTAGCGTGAGCCTCTTCGCGGGGTCGCGCTTCCGGCGCATCCAGTCGGGGCTCGTGACCAACTACGCGGCCCTGATGACGCTCTCGCTCGTGCTCTTGCTGGTCGTGTTCGTCGTCTTCGGGGGGGTGGTGAACTGATGCCGATCGCCGGTCCCATCGAGGCGCTCCTCGCAGTCACGCTCGTCGGCGCGCTCGTCGTCATGCTCGCACCCGACGAGTACGCCGGCCGCCTCGCGACGGCGATCAGTCTCCTGCCGCTCGCGGGCAGTCTCTGGATGTACTCGGCGTTCGACGGCGCGGGCAACGCGCTGCTCGGCGGCGAACTCGCCTTCGAGTCCACCGTCGGCTGGGTGCAACTGGGCACGTACGAACTCGCCTGGCACGTCGGCCTCGACGGCGTCAGTATGCCGCTCTTGCTCCTGACGACCGTGCTGACGACGCTGGCCATCGTGAGCTCGTGGACGCCCATCGACGAGCGCCAGTCGCAGTTCTACGGGCTCATGCTCCTGATGGAGACGAGCCTCATCGGCGTGTTCGTCGCGCTCGATTTCTTCGTCTGGCTCGTCTTCTGGGAGTTCGTGCTCGTCCCGATGTACTTCCTCATCGGCGTCTGGGGCGGTCCGCGCCGGCGCTACGCCGCGATCAAGTTCTTCGTCTACACGAACGTGGCGACGCTGGTCATGTTCGTCGGCTACGCCGCGCTGGTGTTCGCACTCGGTGACTCGGTGTCGTCGTTCGACCTGACGACCGTCGCCCAGGCCTTACAGACCCAGGGGAACCTCGGGACGTTCTTCGGCATCGAACCGCCGGTCCTGCGGCTGATCGCCTTCACGCTGATGTTCGCCGGGTTCGCGGTGAAGGTGCCCGTCTTCCCGCTGCACACGTGGCTGCCCGACGCCCACGTCGAGGCGCCCACGCCCGTCTCGGTCATGCTGGCGGGCGTCCTGCTGAAGATGGGGACCTACGCGCTCCTGCGGTTCAACTTCACGATGTTGCCGGAGACGGCGATGGCGAACGCACACATCATCGTCGCCTTCGGCGTGTTCAGCGTCATCTACGGCGCACTGCTCGCGCTGGCCCAACAGGACCTCAAGCGGATCGTCGCTTACTCCTCTATCTCCTCGATGGGCTACGTCATCGTCGGACTGGTCGCGTTCACCCCCCACGGCATCGGCGGGGCGACCTTCCAGATGATCTCCCACGGCCTCATCTCGGGGCTGATGTTCATGGCGGTCGGCGTCATGTACAACGAGACCCACACGCGAATGGTCGGCGACATCTCCGGCATCGCGGATCGGATGCCCTGGACCGTCGGCGTGTTCCTCGCCGCCGCGTTCGGCTACATGGGACTGCCGTTCATGTCCGGGTTCGCCGCCGAGTACCTGGTCTTCCTGGGCTCCTTTGGCTCGCCACACATCCCGTTCGCCCCGGTCGCGACGGCGATCGCGATGTTCGGTATCGTCGTCGTCGCGGGCTACCTGCTGTGGGCCATGCAGCGCACCCTCTTCGGCGAGTACAGCCTCGCGACGGACTACGATATCTCGCGGGCGCCCGTCCACGACGTGGTCCCGCTGGTCGTCCTGCTCGTGCTCGTCATCGCGCTCGGGTCCGCGCCGAGTCTGGTCTACCAGATGATCCAGGAGGCGACGGCGCCACTGGTTCCGGAGATGACGGCCCTGGGAGGTGAGTTCCTGTGGTAATCGACATCGCGGGCGTCTCCGTCCCCGACTGGGTGGCGCTGGCGCCCACGTTCGCGTTCGTCGGCGCGGCGATGCTGACGTTCCTCGTCGACACCATCGAGCCCGAACCCGGGACGAGTTCGAACTCCGTCCTGACGGGCGTGGCCGTCGTCGGCTCGCTCGTCGCCTTCCTCACGGCGGGTTACTTCCTCGTCGTCGGCGTCGGCCAGGGCGAATCGGGCGCGATCAGCCTGTTCCAGGACCAGCTCGTCGTCGACGGGATGAGCCTGTTCTTCGTGCTCGTCATCGCCAGCGTGACGGCGCTGGTCTCGCTCGCGAGCTACGACTACCTCGAGGGCCAGACCTACCAGGCCGAGTACTACGGGCTCGTCCTGCTGGCGGCGACCGGCATGTCGCTGATGGCCTCGGCGAACAGCCTCGCGACGGCGTTCGTCAGCCTCGAACTGTCGAGTCTCCCGTCCTACGCCCTGGTGGCGTTCCTCAAGAAGAACCGCGGAAGCGTCGAGGCGGGGCTGAAGTACTTCCTCGTCGGCGCGGTGTCCTCGTCGGTGCTCGCCTACGGTATCAGCCTGGTCTACGCGGCCAGCGGCCGGATGCAGTTCGCCGCGGTCGCCGAGGCGCTGGGTTCGGAGCCCGAATTCGTCGGCCTGCTCGGCGTCGGCGTCATCATGGTGTTGCTCGGGTTCGCGTTCAAGACCGCGAGCGTCCCGTTCCACTTCTGGGCGCCGGAGGCCTACGAGGGCGCGCCAGCGCCGGTCTCGGCGTTCCTCTCGTCGGCATCGAAGGCCGCCGGGTTCGTGCTGGCGTTCCGCGTGTTCCTCACGGCCTTCCCCGAGGTCGGCGGCCTCGGCGGGGCTGACCCCGCGGTCGACTGGATCGTCGCCACGCAGGTGCTCGCGGTCGTCACGATGACCGTCGGGAACTTCGCCGCGGCCACCCAGGAGAAGGTCAAGCGGATGCTCGCCTACTCCTCGGTGGGCCACGCCGGCTACGTCCTCATCGGGCTGGCGGCACTGACCGCGCCCGACCGCGGACTCGTATTGGGTGCGAGCATGATGCACCTGATAGTCTACGGGTTCATGAACACCGGGGCGTTCCTGTTCGTCGCTCTCGCGGAGTACTGGGGCGTCGGTCGCACCTTCGAGGACTACAACGGCCTCTCGACGCAGGCGCCGCTCGCGTGTGCGGCGATGACGATCTTCCTCTTCAGCCTCGCGGGCCTGCCCGTCGGCGGCGGGTTCCTCTCGAAGTTCTACCTCCTGCTCGCCACCGCCAACGGTGCGACGTGGCTGCTCGCGGCCGCACTCATCATCAACAGCGCGCTCTCGCTGTTCTACTACTCGCGTGTGGTGAAGGCGATGTGGTTCGAGGAGGCCGACGACCCGGTGGAGATCGACTCCTACCCGACGTCGCTGTACGCCGCGGTCGTCATCGCGGCCATCGCGACTGTCCTCCTCTTGCCCGCGTTCGGCCTGCTCTCGCCGAGTAGCTTCGACGCCGCGGTCTCCCTGTTCTGAGGGGACGACCCGGCGTTCGTCGCGTTCTCCGACCCGCGCTCCGACGGCACTGTTGCGACCGTTGCGACCGTTGGACCCGCTATCAGAAGTTGAAACGTCGCTTACTCCGCCGATAACTATCGTCCGGGACGACCGACGGGAGACTACACATGCACGCACTCGGCTCCCGTGCTTCCCGTCGGATCGACCGGGGAGACAACGTTCTCGTTCTCTGTCCGTCGTTCGAGGCGGACGAACCGGCAGCGTGTGTCGACCTGCTCACGTTCGACGAGCCCGCGGACAAGAACGTCCTCTGTATCTCGTTCACGGAGTCGGTCGCGGACCGTCGAATCATCTGGGAGCGATACGCCGGTTCCGACCCCGAACGGGCCGCGGTCATCGACGTGACGGCGGAACCGCGACCCATCGTTTCGTCCACGGACGCGAACGGCACCGGCACCGACGCCGAGGCCGATACCGACACTGCCACACACACTCACACCGACAGCGCAGAGGGGTCGTTCGATCCCTCGCTGGAGCAAGTATCGTCGCCGAGTGACCTCACCACGCTCGGCGTCCGGGTCACCGACCACCTCGACGACTGGCTTCCGGCGACCGGCGACGACCAGACCGTCGTCTGTTTCGAGTCGATCTCGACACTCCTCCAGTACGCCGACCGGCAACAGACCTACGAGTTCCTGGACGCGATCACCCAGCGGGTCGGGACCGCCGACGCCATCGCACACTATCACATGGACCCGACGGCCCACGACGACGAGACTGTGGCGCGCCTCAAAGGACTGTTCGACGCGGTCTGTGAGTGCGAGGCCGGCGAGTGGCGGGTCCGGGCGCGGTAGTCGGTACAAGGGATCCATCGAGACGACAGGCGGTCCTCGAAGCGAGTGTCGCCGGTGACCGCCACCACGTCGAGGGTTACCCGGCTTTCGCATGCTCTCTTGTCCGGAGTGATTCGATACCGAAGGCGAGTAGCGCCGACACACCCGCGATCGCGCCGAGAAGCCACAGAAGTGGTCTGCTCCAGTAACGAAGCGTGAAGTGCTCCCGGACGATGAATCCATGCACGGCGTACGACTGTCCGTCGTACGTGACGGCGACGTTCCCGGCCAGGTCGTAGTGATGTGTAAAGTGCGATCCGTTCACCCGTTCCTCCCGACGTGCGTCTCCGTCCCCGGTGCGTGCGGCGTCGAACACGTCGCGTTCCTCGGCCGAGAGGTTCTGATACGCTACCACGGTCCAGTCGCGTTCGTCCGACCGGGGCTCGTCGATCGCGTGAACGACATAGTTGTAATCCTCCTCGCGCGGGATCAGATGCGGGAGCCCGAATCCGGCTGCGAGGAGGACGATGGCGACGAGCGCCAGCCGGAGGGACCATCTCATTACCTGGTTGTCAGGACCGAGTGGTGAAAGCTTTGTGTCGTGCAGTGTCCGACTGCGGGTCCCGGCCTCGTTTCCGTCCAGATCCCGTCCGATCCCGTCCCTGTCCCGGTCCCTGTCACTCCCCGCTCGCGGCGACTGTATTCGTCAGCGTCCCGACGCCCTCGTAGGTGATCTCGATCGTGTCGCCGGGTTCGACCGTCCCGGGGTTGGCGGGACTCCCGAACGCGATGGCGTCGCCGGGCCGGAAGGTGAACCGCTGTGAGAGATAGGAGACGACCTCGTAGGGGTCGAACAGCATCAGTTCGGTGTTGGCTTCCTGACGCTGCTCGCCGTTGATGACCGTCTCCATGTCCATATCGTACGGGTCGACCTCGGTTTCGATCCAGGGACCGAGCGGGCCAGACGTATCGAAGGCCTTGCGCGCGGTGCGGCCCGGCTGGTCGAGTGCGTCGACGTCGTCGAGGATCGTGTACCCCCGCACGACGTCGGGTACCTCTTCGGGGTCGACGTCGCGACACCGTTCGTCGATCACGGCGACGAGTTCGCCAGCGTAGGTGAGTTTCTCGGTCCACTCGGGATACCGGATCGGGTCGTCCGGGCCGACGAGCGCGGTCGGCGGTTTGATGAAGAAGTCTGGCTGGTCGGGTCGCTCGTAGTCCATCTGGTCTAACGTCTCGGCGTAGTTGCGGCCGACACAGTAGAGGGCCGACGGTGAGCAGGGGTAGGTCAGTTCTCCGTCGCGGCCGACGACGTACTCGCCGTGGTCGGTCGTGACGACGCCGTCCTCGTATCGGCCGCTCACGACGCCTTCGGAGGTCTGCAATCGAACCAGTCGCATGGGTTCTTTCGCGCGTCGGCGGGCAAAGACCTGCCGGAACCGCACCAGGAGCGAGTCACAGAACCGTTCACGGGAAGATGTGGAGACCACCTTTTTCTTCGTCGGGTGTCCTCGCGAACCTGCGGTTCGCTGCGGGTACCACTCTCTGCTCACGGTCGGAGACCGTTCGCACGGTCAGCGGGACCTCCGGTCCCGCCCGACTCGAAAAAGCTGGACCAAAAAGCCGCCTCCGCGGGGTTTCACCCCGCTCCGGCGGAGAAACGCCTCGCTCCGCTCGGCGTACGTTCGTGTGTTAACGCGATTCCCCTTCTTTACCGGTCACTCCACGTCGACTTCGAACGCGTCGAGGTAGTGGGTCGCGTCGGCCTCCCAGATCACGGTGACGCCGGCGGCGAAATAGAGGGTGTCGGGGACCGACTCAGGGTCCCACTCGAAGGTGTACTCGCGCCAACCCTCCGCGAGATGGAGCGGTTCGCGCAGCCCGCCGGCGGGGGCGTCCGGCACCGCCGAGGAGTTCATGCCGGGATCGGCGAAGTCCTCCTCCGCTGTCGGTTCCTCCGGACCGAGGTAGACGACGAGATTCCGGAGCGTGTTGAAACTCTCCGAGGCGCTCCAGGCCGAGACCGACCCTGAGAACGACTGCGCGTCGTCGGGGACCGAGAGTTCGGTCGTCACCCAGGCAGTGCCGTCGTCGTGGTCGCCCTCGGTGAACACCTCGATACTCCAGTCGCCGGCGGCGGCCTCGGTTTCCGAGCGGGTGATCTCCCACTCGAAGGCCGACTGGGGCTCCTCGGGACCGATGTGGCTGTGTGTGGTCCAGCCGTCCATCCCCGACTCGAACCCCTCGGCGAGCAGCGGGCCCTCGCTGCCCCCGTTCCCGTTCCCGTCGCCATTCCCGTTCCCGTCGCCATTCCCATTCCCGTCGCCATTCCCATTCCCGTCGCCATTCCCATTCCCCTCTCCCGGCGCAGTCCGGCACCCCGCGACGCCGATAGTTGCGGCACCGACGCTGGTTCGCAGGAACGTTCGCCGCGTCGACGAGGTGTCCGGATCGGTCACGTTCTGGGGGTCGCTTGCTGGGCGCCTAAGCGTTGGGTCGGGGAGTGTGACTCGCGGCGACTGCGCCGATATAAACGGTTTTGTGGGCCCCGGCCTACCCGTTCGCTGTGCCGCGTCGCCTCGGGTATCTCGCGCTGGTCGTCGCCGCGCTGTCGCTGGTCGCCAGTCGATTCGTCGAAACCGTCGACCTCGGGACGGTCAGGGGGTTCGCCGTGGCGCAACTGGCGACGACGTTCCTGTTGGCACTCGCGGTCGTCTTCGGGACCTACGGTGCCTACGTTCTCGTCGAGCAGTGGCTGTCGGCCCACACCGAGTCTCGACGGCGCCAGCACGACCTGAAGAACGTCCTCCGACTCGGGTTCTCGGTCGTGGGGCTCGTCGCGCTCGCGGGGGTCGTCACCGAGCAGTGGCTCGGGGTGCTGTTCTCGCTGGGGGTCGTCGGCTTCGGCGTCACGTTCGCGCTCCAGCAACCGCTGTTCTCGCTCATCGGCTGGGCCTACATCATGACCAAGCGGCCCTACCAGGTGGGCGACCGCGTCGAGATCGACGAGTCCAAAGGCGACGTCGTCGAGGTGGACTTCCTCGTCACCACGCTCTGGGAAGTCGAGGGCGAACTCGTCTCCACGCACCAGCCCTCGGGCCGGGTCGTCACGCTCCCAAACTCCGTGGTGCTCTCCTCGCACGTCAAGAACTACACGCGCGACGAGTTCCCCTACGTCTGGAACGAGGTGTCGGTCGAGGTGGCCTACGAGACGGATATCGACTTCGCCCGCGAGACGATGCAGTCGGTCACCGACGACTACCTCGGCGAGGAGATGGAGCGAAACGTCGAACGCTACCGCGAGCAACTGGCCGAGACACCCGTGGAACTCGACGTTCGCGCGCGCCCGACGGTCAACGTCACCCGGAAAGCCTCGTGGGTGGAACTATCCGTCCGCTATCTCGTCGACCCGCGACGCATGCAACCGGCCAAAAACGAGCTCTACGAGCGGGTCCTGGCGGCGTACAACGAGGAACCCGACCGCGTCAAGTTCCCCATCGGCCGGACGCGGTGAACACTGTCCGCTCGCTCCCGGTTACTTCTCGATGATGGACTCCTCGACGGCCTCGCCGAAGTGGCGAGCGGTGTCCTCGTAGTAGACCAGCAGTTCGTCGCCCTCCTCGATCTCGGTGACGGGCTTGCGGCCCTCGCTGGTGGCGACCTTGATCGTCTCGGCGTTCTGGAGGAGCGTCCCGATCTGGTCAGTGCCGTCCTCGGTCTCGACCTCCGCGGTGACGCGGAACATCGGTCGCTTTTCGATCTTCACGCGGCCGACGATGGCCTCGCGGGTGTGGCCCTCGGTGTCGACGATCTGGACCTCGTCGCCGCTCCCGAGTTCGGAGAGGTACTTCGTCCCGCCGTCGGGCGTGCGGACGTAGGCGTGGACGGCACCCGCGTTCACCCGGAACGGACGGGAGGCGACGTAGGGCGACTCGGCGGTCTCGGCGTGGACGAAAAAGAGCCCCCGACTCATCGAACCGACGAGCATCCCCTCGTCGTGTTCCATCAGGTTCCCGGTGTCGATGCAGACGCGGTCGGCCGAACCCGTCTGTTCGATCTCGGTGACCTCCGCGGTGGTCAGGTCGAGTTCCTCGCGGCGCTGCTCGTCGCGGACGGCGACGGTCTCGCGGATCTCGTCGGGGTCGTCGGTATCGAGAAGGACGGCGTCGGCGCCGATCTCGAGGGTCTCGTAGGCGGTCTGTGCCTCGGCGGCGGACTGGACGCCCGCGACCAGCGTCGTCTCCTCGCCGATGCGCGCGATGAGGTTTTCCAGAGGGATGATCTGCCAGTCCTCGCCGACGACAATGGTGTACTCGGCCTCGGCGGCGACCTCCTCGGCGAACTCCTCGTAGCGCTGGTCGAAGATGCGGACGTAGCCGGCGTCGGCCTTGTCCTCGCGGCGGAGCACCGACAGGTCCGCCGAGCCCGACAGGTCGTCGGGGACGTCCATCGTGCCGTCTCCCTCGCCGTCCTTGCCGACGACTGCGAGGTCGGGTTCGTCGTCCTCGTCGGTCTCGGCGTCCATGACGTGGACGTCGCCGTTCGAGAAGGCAGCGACGTTGACGACCCCGAGGTCGCGCACCCGGGAGACGTCGTACTCGTCGACGAGTACCCAGTCGACACCCGCTTCGAGGCCGGCGGTGATCCGGCGTTTGCGCGCCTCCCAGTCGCCGACCTCGTCGTCGGCCTTGAGCCAGACTTCTCGTGTCATTGTTCCCACGCTCGCGGGCGTCCGATTTGAACGTGGCGATGCTCGGGGGCCACCACACTGGCGATGCTCGGGAGCCCGCGCGGTGCTGTCCCCGCACAGCCACACCCCCCTGTGCCTGCACACGCGCCCCCAAGGCACTTCCCCGGCGCGTTCCGACCACGGACCATGCAGGAAGCCTGGATCCAGCTCCGGTGTCCCGACTGCGCGACCGAGTGGGAAGCGAACCCCTCCGACCTCCCCACACCGGAGACGTCGATCACCTGTGACGACTGCGGGGAGTCCGGCCGCATCGCCGAGTTCGCGAAGACGAAACGCGACCTGGAGGTCCTGAAAGAGTTCCACGGCGAGTGAAAAGATTGAGGTGGCGAGGCGGTGTCAGCCGTCAGTCGTGCCGTCCCGTGACGCCGTCCTGTTCGACCTCGACAGCACACTCTGTGTGTCCAAACAGACAGACCACGGGATCCACGCAGCCGTCTTCGACCGCGTCGACGTCGAACCGTTCTTTTCCCCTGCGGACGTCCGCGGGGTCGATTCCACGGAGATGCCTGCGGCGGCCTCCGAGGTGGAGTTCTACGAGGCGCTCTACAGGGCCGTCGCGGCCGACGTCGGTGGCGACCCGAGTCCCGCGTCCGAACTCGCCGAGGCGACAGTCGAGGTGGTCGACGAGACCGCCGTCAGGTTCCGTGAGGGCGCGAAGGCGGCCCTGGACTACGCCTGCGAACGCTACGACGTCGGACTGGTCACGAACGGCGGCGAACGGTTGCAGCGTCGGAAACTCGAGCGCCTGGGGATCGCCGACGCCTTCGACGCGACCGTCTTCTGTGACCCCGGAGCGGGAATCCGACCCAAGCCCCACCCCGCGCCGTTCCGGGCCGCACTCTCGGCGCTCGACGTCTCGACCGACCGGTGTGTCTACGTCGGTGACTCCCTGGACCACGACGTGACCGGTGCCAACCACGTCGGGCTGGACTCGGTCTGGGTGCCGCTCGACCGACCGCACGAGGACCTGCCGGACGACCCCGACCCGGCGCCGACCCACCGGCTGGATTCGCTGACCGGACTCCCGGCGGTGCTCTGAGAGCGGAAGTTTCACCGGAAGGAAAAGCGGTTGGTAGCGGCCCGACGAACGCGAAGGGGATGCCCGACTACGAGGCCGTCGTCTTCGACCTGGACCACACGCTCTGTGTGAGCGAACAGAACGACAGGGAGATCCACGAGGGGATCTTCGAGCGCGTCGGCACCGAGCCGTTCTTCGAGCCCGAAGACCTCTACGGGGTCGACAACACGGCCCTGCCCGACGCCGACTCCGACCGCGAGCACTACCTGCACCTCTATCAGGCGGTCGCCGAGGAGGTTCCGGCAGACCCCGACCCGGAGTTGCTCGCGGCGCTGGCCGACGCGACCGTCGAAGTACTCGACCCGACGCTGGTCTCCTTCCGTGATGGCGCCCGCGAAGCCTTCGAGTACGCCCGCGAGCGCTACACAGTGGGCCTCCTCACGAACGGGGCGGTCGAGACCCAGCGGGCGAAACTCGAACGCCTGGGGATCGCCGAGGAGTTCGACGCGGTCGTCTGCTGTGGCCCGGGCACCGGTCACCCGTCGAAACCCGACCCGGCACCGTTCCGGGCACTGCTCGACGACCTCGACGTCCCCGCGGACGCGAGCGTCTACGTCGGGGACAGACTCGACGGCGACGTCGTCGGTGCCCACAACGCCGGCATGGCCTCCGCGTGGGTGCCGACCGACGAGGGCCCGTCCGAGCCCGACCCCGAACCGACGTATCTGCTCGCGTCGCCCGCGGAACTGTCGACGGTACTGTAGCGCGGCTGGACCCGACGGGGGGCGTCCAGCCGGAGACCGAAGCCCCTCAGAGCGAGTCCGAGGCCGCCATCTTTCGGACGTCGCGGTAGTTGCGCGCGGCCCAGTAGCCGACGCCGGAGGCGACGACCGCCGTCGAGAGCAGGTAGACGAACAGGTGCGAGCCGACGACGGTGTCGGTGTAGCGCAGCGCGTCGACGAGGCCCTCGGTGCCCAGCGAGACGGTCGCGAAACCGACGGCGGCGACCCCGACCGCGCGACCCAGGACGGTCGTCCCGTGAGCCCGTGCGTGGTCGGCGACGAGCAGTACGGCGATGAATGCGACGGCGCTCGCGAGCACGTACAGCGGGAGGCGCGCGACGAACCCGGCAGCCCGGCCGGCCACGAGCGCGACCCCGCCGAGGAAGACTGCAGTCAGTACGATCGTACACCCGAACAGCGTCGCCACGAGCGGCCCGAAGCCCGCGACTCCTCTCCCGTCGAGGAGCGAATCCCTGGTTGCCATCGGGTGGGTATCTCCGTTCGTCCCACAAAAACGCTCGTCAGCCGTGTGTCTGACCCCGTCGGAGAAACGTCGGAAAATCGGCGGCTCCGGCGACTCAGGCTTCGACGGTGAGACCGGCCCGTTCGGCTGCTTCACCGGCGGTCGCGTCGTCGTGGACTACCGCGGAGACGGCGCTGGTGATCGCCTCGGGGTCGTCGTGCTGGAAGATGGACCGGCCCATCGAGACGCCGTCGGCGCCGGCGTCCATCGCACCCCGGACCATCTCCAGGGTCTCGCGGTCGGTCCCCCGGGAGCCGCCGGCGATGACGACCGGCAGCGAGGTGGACTCGACGACGCGGTCGAACGTCTCGGCCGTGCCGCTGTAGGCGGTCTTGACGACGTCGGCACCCAGCTCTTCGGCGAGGCGGACGGCGTGACCCAGGTCCTCGGCGAACTCGACGGGGTCGTCGTCGCGGACGTCGTGGCCCCGGGCGTAGGCCATCGCGAGCGTGGGCATCCCGTAGGAGTCGGCCTCCCGCGTCACCTCCGAGAGGCCGGTGATCTGGTCGGGTTCGTGCTCGCTACCGACGTTGATGTGATAGGAGACGGCGTCTGCGCCCGCGCGGATGGCGTCCTCGACGGTGCCCGTGGGACGTTTGTCGTTCTCGTCGGGCCCGATGTCGGTCGAGGCGTTGAGGTGGGCGATGTAACCCGCGCCGTTCTTGTTCGGGTGGACGCGGTCGGCGATCCCGCGCTGCGTGAGGACGGCGTCCGCGCCGCCGCTCGTCACCGCGTCGATGGTCGATTCGATGTCTACGAGGCCCTTCACGGCCCCGAGTGTGATACCGTGGTCCATCGGGACGACGAGGTAACGCCCCCCTGTCCCGATGCGGCCCAGACGTGCGGCCTTCCCTGCGGTCATATCGTGTGACGGTGTGGCAAGAGCGGTTAATTGCCTTCCGGTTTCGGTCGATTTCGCACCGACCACAGCCGTCGCGACCGCCCCCGCCCCTGGTGTGGCCGCCCCTCGCGACCGGTTTCCGTGCCGACTCCGTGCCCACCGATTGTATTTTTATTATCGAATTTTAGACGATATCGTTTAATGCTGTACGACCAACTATAAGACGTGAAACAGCTCGAAGGCGGCATTTTTGACGCCCTTATCTCGCCGAGAGCTATCCGGATACTGATCGCTTTCCTTCTATCTATATTGATATTATTGGTCGGGTTGCCGGGGATCCAGGCGGCGTCCGCGGCCGGTGGGGTCGACAGGGGAGCGGCCGGCGGGGCTATCGATGAGGCAGTCGGCGGAATCGGCGACGGCGTGGTCGACGGCACCGTCGATCGGACGGCTGGCACGACAGCCGGCGAGGCGGGGTCGGGAGACGGCACTGGGGTGTCGGGAGGCGGCACGGCCGTGACAGTCACGCGGGCGGACGAGACGCTCCGATACGAACTGACGGTGTCGCCGGACGACGACCTCGACCGGCTGTGGGTGGTCGTGGGTGGGGCGACCGTCGTCGAGGCGGCCGGGTTCGAACGTGCCGAGAGCGACGGTCGGACGCGACTGACCTGGACGGGCACCGAGAACGCGCGCGTCGTCCTGGCCGTTCGGGCACCCCGACAGGGAGCCGCCGACGGCCCGGCGGGACGCGAGTCCGTCGCGACGGAAGCCTGGACGTTCGCGTCGGTCCCCTTCGTCGAACTCCAGCGGGTCACCGACGGCGAGGTCGAGCGGTCGTGGCCGCTCTCCGAGCGCGCGCGGAATCTCGCCGACGCACAGGGCGTCTACGGTGACCGCTACGCGCTCGCCGGCCCCACCGAGGTCGTGACGCGGTCGAACGCCGGCCGGCAGGTCCGCGTCGTCGTTCCGGCGGATGCGACTCCCGTCGAAGACCCGACAGCCATCGCCGACGCGCTGGCCGACGCGACGGGGCGACTCGACGTCGGCGACCGCGACGAGTCGGTGCTCGCGTACGCGGTCCCCGGAGTCAGGCGCGGCGGGGAGAGCGTCCCTGCCCGCGACGAGTTCTGGGTCGAGGCGGGGTCGCGACTCGACGACCCGGAGAACGTCTACCTCCACGAGTACGTCCACACCCGCCAGTCCTACCGGCCGGCCGCGGACATGCGGTGGTTTCGCGAGGCCAGCGCCGAGTACTACGCCGCTCGACTGAGCTACGAACGGGGGGCGATATCGGAACGTCAACTCCGAGGCCACCTCGACGGCGGCCCCTCCCGGGCGACGCTGACCGACCCCGCGACCTGGGACAGTGACGGCGTCCCCCACCACAAGGGTGCCCGCGCCCTCGCCGTCCTCGACGCGAAGATCCGGGCCGAGACCGACGGTCACCGGTCGCTCGAAGACGTCTTCCGGCGCGTCAATCGCCACGACGGGTCCGTCACGTACGCGGACTTCGCGCAGGCCGTCAACGAGGTCGCCGGGACGTCCCTGGACGGCTGGCTCGACCGCCACGTCGCCGGCGACAGGCCCGTCACCGACCGGTACCCGTCCGAGTCCGGCGTGCTCGAGGTCACTCTCGGCGTCGACTCCACGCCGCTGGTCTCACTCTCACCACCATTCTCGCCCGCGCTGACCTTCCTGGTCCTCTCGGTCGGTCTCAGCGTGGCGATGGCATCGCCGCTCTATCGAGTGCTCCGGCGCCTCGAACGGCGACAGGGGAGTCGCGACGACGACCGGTTGTCGTGGCGGTCGAGACGGCCCCAGTGAGCGACGCTGACACGGTTGCGGTCCCGTCACCGGGTCACACGCTCTCGATCCGGATCCCGTCCTGGCGATTCTCGACGGTCACCCGATGGGTGCGCCCGTCGCGTTCGAGCGAGAGGTCGACAGTCACCGGGTCGGTCGACTCGACGCGCTCGGTCGCGGCCCCGAGCGCCGCGAGACGATAGCGCCACGGGCCGACCTGCTCGGGCCCCGCGCTGACCGACTCGAAGAAGGCCGCGACCGACGGGGAGACGACGGCGTACTCCAGTGCCGGACCGCGACCGCTCTCGCCGCAGGTGGGGCAGTCCGCGTCGACGACCACCGCGTACCGCCGGTCACAGACCTCACAGACACCGTTCGATTCGGATGCGTGGTCCTCACAGCAGTCCAGCGACCGGTCCATCGGGGCCCGACAGTCCCAGCAGACCCCGTGGCGCGAGGAGCGGACCTTCGCGAACATCGCGAGCGTCGCCGCGTCGAGCAGTTCCTCCGTGGCGGGCTCACCCGTCCCGATGGCGGGCACCTCGACGAACGTGAAGTCGCCGTCGGACGCGAGGCCGCCGCAGTCCCGACAGCGCACGCTGACGATCTCGCGGCGGTAGGCGACGACGAGGTCGCCCCCGCAGTACGGACAGGGATCGGCGGCCACGCGCTCGTCGAACGTGGTGTAGGCAAAGGAGTCGTAGCGGTCGATCGACTGCATCAGATTGTAGCCCAGCGGCGTGAGTACGTAGCCGTCTTCGCGGTCCGCGACGAGGACGCCCGCGAGTTCGCCGAGGTGGTAGTTGAAGTTCCCGCTGTCCGTGACGCCGGTCGCCTCCAGTAGCTCCGAGAAGGTGTGCCCGTCCCGGCGCTCGGTGACGTAGTCCGCGAACTCGAACTCCGCCCACAGCGTCCGCATGATCGCCATCCGCGTCTCGTTACCCAGGAGCGCCAGCAGTTCGTCGACCGCGGGAACGTCGCCGGCTTCGTCGTCGTCGGTCACACACCACCACCCCAGGCGTCGGTACCACCGTTCCGGCCGGCCGGTTCCTGCGAACACCCCGCGCCCGACAGTCGGGTCCCGAGGTCCCGGCCCACCGCCACCCTCCGGATTGTCATACTGTGAACAGTAATCAATTGCTGGAGAGGGTTATAATCCTGTGGGACGAACAGGTTCTCGGCGGCTACGGTTTCGAGGCCGTCGCCCCACCAGGCCGCGTTGTGTGCTCGTCCGGCGGCTTCTCCCCCGGAGCCCCCGGGCGGGCCGACCGTCCCGTGGGTGGGTGCTAGCTCCCTGGGGAGGGGGTGTCAGGCTTCGTCGGGTGGAACCTCGGCCGCGGCACCGGCGTTCGCACCCGCTTTCAGTTCACTGGCTTTCGCTTCGAGGCGCTCGGCGACAGTCGCGACGTCGTCGCCGGCCTCGTGGCCTTCGGCGATGATGTCGACGAGTGCCGAGCCGACGATTATCCCGTCGGCGCCCGCCGAGACGATGCGCTCGGCGTGCTCGCCGGTCTTGATGCCGAACCCGACCGCTTTCGGGACGTCCCAGTCGGCGACCCGTTCGAGCGACGAGCCCGTCTGGTCGGAGACGTCCTCGCGGGCGCCCGTTACGCCGAGTCTGGCCTGGACGTAGACGTAGCCCGAGACCTGCTCGCGCATCGATTCGAGGCGGTCGCCCCGCGTCGTCGGCGCGATGATGAACACCAGGTCGAGGCCGAACTCGTCGCAGGCCTCCCGGAGGGGGCCGGCCTCCTCTGCCGGCAGGTCGACGACGACGAACCCCTCGATGCCCACCTCGGCGGCGCGCTCGACGAACGCGCGTGGCCCCACCTCCCCCGTCTCCGGGTGTTCGAACTGGTAGACGAGGTTGTAGTAGGTCATACAGACGAGCGGGACCTCGACGTCGAGGTCCTCGACGAACTCGAAGTACCGCCGGGGGGTCATTCCCGCTTCGAGCGAGCGGACGACCGCGCCCTGGATGGTCGACCCCTCGGCGATGGGCTCCGAGAAGGGGAGGCCGAGTTCGATGACGTCGGCGCCGCCCCGTTCGAGCGCCTCGACGTACTCCAGCGAGGCCTCGTATGACGGGTCGCCCGCCGCGACGTAGGGAACGAAAGCCGGTTCGTCGGCGAAGACGCGTTCGAGCCCCATCAGATCCCGCCTCCCTCGTTCGCGGCCGCGCGCAACACCGACATGTTGGGTGCGACGTCGATGTCGCGTTTCTCGGTCTCCTCCAGGACTGTCTCGAGATCCTTGTCGCCGCGGCCCGAGACGTTCACTATCAGGAGGTCGCCCAGTTCGTCGTGGTGTTCTTCGAGGTAACCGAAGGCGTGTGCCGACTCCAGGGCCGGGATGATGCCCTCGTCCTGCGAGAGGCGGTGGAACGCCTCCAGCGCGGCGTCGTCGTCGACGTTGACGGCCTCGACGCGGTCCTCGTCGACGAGGTGGGCGAGTTCCGGCCCGACGCCGGCGTAGTCCAGCCCCGCCGAGACGGAGTGTGACTCCATGATCTGGCCGTGGGAGTCCTGCAGGAGTTTGGTCCGCGCGCCGTGGAGGACGCCCTCGCCGCCGGTCGACAGCGACGCCGAGTTGGGCGCGACGCCCTCCTCTTCGTCGACCGAGAGCGACGAGCCACCGGCCTCGACGGCGTACAGGTCGACGTCCTCGTCGGGGACGAAGTCGGCGAACGCGCCCATGGTGTTGGACCCGCCACCGGCACACGCGAGGACGGCGTCCGGGAGTCGGCCTTCTCTGTCCTGGATCTGCTCGCGAGCCTCCTCGCTGATGACGGACTGGAAGTCACGGACCATCGCGGGGAAGGGTGCGGGTCCGACGACGCTCCCGATGACGTAGTGGGTGGTCTCGACGGTGGTCGCCCAGTCGCGCATCGTCTCGGAGATTGCCTCCTTGAGCGTGCCGCGACCGGTCGTGACCGGCGTCACTTCCGCCCCGTTTATCTTCATCCGGAAGACGTTGGGTCGCTGGCGGCGGATGTCGGTCTCGCCCATGTACACCTCACAGGGCATGTCGAGGTGTGCGGCGGCCATCGCGGTCGCGGTGCCGTGCTGGCCGGCGCCGGTCTCGGCGATGATCCGCTCTTTGCCCATGTACTTCGCGAGCAGTACCTGTCCGAGGGCGTTGTTGAGTTTGTGCGCGCCGCCGTGGAGCAGGTCCTCGCGCTTGAGATAGACGGTCGTATCGTAGCGCTCCGAGAGCGCCTCGGCGTGCTGGAGCGGCAGGGGTCGCCCGCCGAAGTCCCGCAACCGTCGACGGAACTCGTCCACGAAGCCGTCCTCGTTGTCGAGCACGTAGCGCTCGTAGGCGTCTGTCAGTTCCTCGATCGCCGGCATCAGCGACTCGGGCACGTACTGCCCGCCGTAGTCGCCGAAGGTCTTGTCCGTCTTGTCCGTACTCATTGTGTGTCTCTCGCAGTCTCGGTCTCGGTCTCCGCCGCAGGGTCCGTCTCCGCCGCAGGGTCCGCCTCGGTCGCAGTCGCGAGTCGACGGGTGTTCTCGCGGACGTCCCCGTCCATGATCGCAGAGCCGATCAGGAGCGCGTCGGCGTCCGCCTCGCGCATCCGTTCGACGTCGTTCGTCGTCGCTATGCCGCTCTCCGCAATGAGGGTGACGCTCCCGTCGGCTCCGTCCCGGTTTTCCTCTCCATCCCGGTACCCGTCCCGCTCGCCTGCGAGGGCTCGGGCGGCCGGCGCCACCGACTCGAAGGTCGCCAGGTCGACGTCGAGTTGCGCGAGATCCCGGTTGTTCACGCCGACTATCTTCGCGCCGGCGTCGAGCGCCCGTTCGACTTCCGTCTCGGAGTGAGTCTCGACGAGCACCTGGAAGCCGCGTTCGCGCGCCGCCGCCAGGAGGTCGTCGAGGTCGTCGGTGCCCGGTTCGTCCAGAAACCGGACGATGAGCAGGACCACGTCCGATTCGACGGCGTCGAGCTGTGCCTCGCGGACGAGGAAGTCCTTGCGCAGGACGGGCACGTCGACGGCCTCGCGGACCCGCGCCAGCGCGTCGGTCGACCCGCCGAAGTGCTCGGGTTCGGTCAACACCGAGAGGGCGGCCGCCCCGCCTGCGACCATCTCGCGAGCCAGTTCGACCGGGTCGTCGGCGCGCTCGCCGTCGGTCGTCGGACTCGTCGGTTTCACCTCCGCGATTATCGGCACTCGCCCGTCGGCCTCGGCCGCCGCGAACGCGTCGGGCAGTGACCGCGCGTCCACGTCGACCCGCTCGTCGCCGCCCGACCGCTCGCGCGCCGCGTCCAGTATCGACCGGACCGCTGGGTCGATCTCGTCACCAGTACCCATTACTGTCCACTAACGGACAGAGTTGCACATAAGCCTTGCGTCATCCGCGTGGCCCAAGCGGGTGGAGGCACGGAACCGGACGGCGAACGGGACGAGCAGGGGAGACGCTGGATCCGTCACTCACGGGCGGCCCGTCACCGTTCGCCGCTCGCCGCACCCGGCTCTGCGAGGGAGCCCACGTCGACCCGGACGGCGTCGTCCCGATAGCGGTCTACCAGGTCGTGTGCCCAGGACAGAACGCTCCCGTTTTCGCTGACGATCGGCACGCCATAGGAGTCGTCGATCGGCCCGGTGTCGCTCCGCTTGATCAGCACTATCCCGTCGAATATCATCAGGTTGCACGGGATCGGCGGGTCGCGGTAGAAGACGGCACCGCCCGCCTCGACGACGTCGCGCCAGCGCTCCCGGCGGTCGGGACTCCGCTCGAAGTGCTCGACGACCTCCCGGGTGGTCACTGCCTCGACGGTCAGCGCGCCGCCGACGACCTGGTCGTGTAGCGTGCGCTCGAACATCCCCGGCGGGAGCAGGTGATTCAGCGTCCGGAACTCGTCGGACTCCCGGAGCAGGTCGGTCATGTACTCGACGGCCTCGACCGGGTCGTCGTTTGCCGGCCGCCTGACGGTCGCGTCGCTGAACTCGTGGAGGCCGACGTCGAGTTCGTCCGTCGGGAGCCAGCCCACGGCCTCGCCGAGACGGTTCACGGCCGCGACGGACTCGACGAACGGTCGAAACTCGCGGACGACGTGCGCCCCGGCGGCTGTCGCGGCGTACTCCCCGTCGGTCCGACGCTCCGCCCAGCCCCGCTCCTCGAACTCGTTGACGATCCGGTCGAGCGTCGCGCGCGAGACGCCCGTCCGCTCGGCTAGTGCTCTGCGCGTCGCTGGCCCCTTGGCGAGCGCGTCGAGGATTGCTACCCTGTTCGCCGACCGCGAGAGGTAGTCGACGTCCGCCAGCGCGTCCCCCGGAACCGCTTCGTTGTCACTGGTCATACGGCACGTTCGTGCTAGAGAGTAACAATGTTTGCCCGGTGGTCGTGGCCCAGAGCACACGCTCGACGACTCGCGATGATAGCCGACGAGTCCCGCACGAAGCCGAGTTATCGCCGCGAATCCCTGCTGCGTGGCGTCCGCTCGTGGACGTACTCCAGCGCCCCGATGTACTGCTCGGCCGAGTCGCCGTCCAGTTCTGTGAGGCGCTCGCGGAGTTTGGTCGGTGTCATGGTTCGCGTTACCATACGGCACGACCCTGCATAAGTGTTACTCCAGCCACAACTAGGCAGTCCTCGAAACGCCCGGGACCTCTCCCGAGTAGCGTCGAAACCCCGAAAATCAGTCCGCGACGGCTTCCCCGGATGCGGAGACGGCGCCGGGGTCCTGGATCCAGAGGTCCCCGAACAGTTCGTCCTGCTGGAGGCGGACCTGGCCGCGGTGAGAGAGAAAGAGCAGGCCGAGGAACGTCTGGACGCGCGAGCCACCCGCGGACTCGATCTCGCGATAGAGTACCTCGACGCGGCCCTTCTCGTAGTGTTCGCGGACCGCACCGTAGACGTCGTCGATGATCTCGTCCATGTCCTCGGTGTGGACGCGCTCGGTCACGTCCGCAGCGGTGGGTTCGTCGTCCATCCGCAGGTCGTCGCCGGCTCGGTAGTCGAGTTCCTGCGTGCCGCGCCCGTAACCCGACGGCGAGTCACTGGTGTCGTACTCCCGGGACTCTTTCCACCAGTTGTCCCGCTCCGCGTCCCGCAGATCGCGGACGAGTTCGTCGAGCGTCTGGGGCATCCCCCGGGCGCGCTTTCGCTCCAGCCGGCGGTCCATCTCCGTCTCCAGCGCCGCGAACGGGTCGGGACCGTCGACCGGTTCGTCCGCGACCATCGCCTGCTCCCAGGGGTCGGGTTCGGGTTCCTCGGGCTCGTCGTCGGCCAGCATCGCGTCGCCTTTCATCCGCAGGAGGACGCTCGCGTAGAACAGCGCCCGGCCCGAGGTCCGCAGGTCGCCCTCGTCCAACCGGTCGAGGAACTTGTCCGTCACCGCCACGATGTCGATGTCCCACGGGTCGATCTCCCCGTTCTCCGCGAGATCGACCAGCACCTCCACCGGTTCCGGCGCGTCTTCGTCTTCGTCTCCGTCCTCGGCTTCGTTTTCGCCCTCGGTTTCGTCCGCTTCGGCCTCTCCATCGGTTTCGTCCGCCGCGGCCTCCACGTCGCCGTCCGGGTCGGAACCGTCATCGACGTTAGCATCGGCCTCTGCGCCGTCGTCAGCGCCAGCGTCGCCATCACCGTCGTCGCCACCGAACAGCCCGTCGGCTGCTTCACCGGGCGGGTCGCGGTCTTCGTGTCCGGCGATGTTCAGCGGGATGTCGTCGTCGTCGTGGCCGTTCGATCGCTCGGCACCGCCCTCGTCAGTCATCGGCCGGCACCCCCTCCATACTCAGGTCGATGCCGGTGACGGCGCTGACGTTGTCGTCCTGCATGGTGACGCCGATAGCCCGCTCGGACCGTTCGAGCATCGCCGAGCGGTGCGAGACGACGACGAACTGTGCGTCGCCCGCGAGCTCGTCGACCAGTTCGCCCACGAGTTCGGCGTTGGCCGCGTCGAGGAAGGCGTCGACCTCGTCCAGCGCGTAGAACGGTGCCGGGTTGTGGCGCTGGATGGCGAAGATAAACGCGAGCGCAGTCAGGGACTTCTCGCCGCCGCTCATCGCGTTCAGCCGCTGAATGGGCTTGTCGCCGGGCTGGGCTTTCATCGTCAACCCGCCATCGAAGGGGTCGGCCTCGTCTTCGAGATGTAGCTTGCCGGTCCCGTTCGAGAGCCGCTCGAAGATGTCCCGGAACTGCTCGTCGATCTCGTCGTAGGCCTCCATGAACGTCGCCTTCTTGTTGGCCTCGTACCGGTCGATCCGGTCGCGGATCTCTTCGGCTTCCTCGACGAGCGTTCCCTTCTTGTCTTCGAGATCCGCCAGGTCCTCGGCGACGTTGTCGTAGGTCTCGATGGCCCGCATGTTCACCGGCTCTAACTTCTCCATCTCGGCTTCGAGCCGGCCGATCTCGGATTCGACCTCGTGGTGGTCGGGGATCTCCTCGGGGTCGTAGTCGCCGACGGCCGCCTCGAGTTCGTCGATCTCCCAGTCGAGCCGTTCGGCCTCCTCGCGCAGGTCTTCGAGGTCGCTCTCGACGCCGTTGACCGCCTCTTTCTGCTCGTCGCGCTCCTGGCGGGCCGCCTTGACCTCTTCTTTGAGGTCCTCGCGCTCGTCTTTGAGGTCCGCGAGTTCTGCTTCCAGTTCGGCGACTTCTTCCTCTTTCTCCGCCAGAACCTCTTCTTTCGCTTCGATCTGCTCTTCGAGGTCGGCGATCGTCTCCTGCTTCTCGGCTTTCCTGTTCTGGGCCTCTTCGATCGTCTCGTGGAGTTCCTCGATGTCTTCCTCGGCGTACTCCTTCTCCAGCTGGAGTTCGTTGAGCTGGGCGTCGAGGTCGTCGACGTCGTCCTCCAGGTCGTCGATGTCCTCCCGGATGGCGTCGGCCTCGCTCGTCAGGTCCGGCAGCTCTGAATCCTCGACTTCCGCCTCCAGGTCCGCGATCCCGCCCTCCAGCTCCCCGATGGCTTCCGTCTTCTCGGCGATCTCGGCCTCCAGTTCGTCCATCTCCTCGGAGACCTCCTCGCGTTCGTCCTCGATCTCTTCGAGCCGGTCTCCGAGGCCCTCGATGCGCTCTTTCACCTCCGCACGCTCGGCCTCGCGGCGCTCGACGTCCGTCTCGATGTCCCGGACCTTGTCGGCGGCGTCCGACTGCTTGTCGCGGGCGTCGTCCAGGCGGCTCTCCACGTCGCGCAGTTCCTCGCGGACCTCCTGGCGCTCGGATTCGAGGTCGTTGATCGACGACGCGAGCCGGTCGAGTTTCCCGCGACTCCCCGAGAAGGTGTAGCGAGTCCCCTTCGAGGAACCGCCGGTCATCGCGCCCGACTTCTCGACGAGGTCGCCGTCCAGCGTGACCATCCGGAAGTCGCCCATGAACTCCCGGGCGGTGTCCATGTCCGCGACCACGAGGGTATCGCCCAGGACGTACGAGAACACGCCCGCGTACTCCGAGTCGAAGTCCACGAGATTATAGGCGAAGTCTATCACGCCGCCGTGGTCGGGCTTCGAGGGCAGCGAGCGCTGGCCCATCTCCGTCAGCGGGAGGAAGGTCGCCCGTCCCGCGTTCCGGGATTTCAGGTAGTCGATACAGCGCTGGCCGACCCGGTCGTCGTCGACCACGACGTGTGCGAGTCGCCCGCCGGCGGCGGTCTCACAGGCCACCGCGTAGTCGGGGTCGACGCTCCCGAGGCCGCCGACCGCACCGTGAACACCGTCGATGTCCGCGTTCAGAACCGTCGTGACCGCCCGGCCGTACGAGGAGTCGCCGTCCTGACCCGCCTTGGCCTCGAGTTCGGCGTACTCCTGCTGTTTGGCCGCGAGTTCGTCCTCGATGTCGTCGAGTTCCGCCTGGCGCTCGCGCCGTTCGGCTTTGAGGTCCTCGACGACCTCCGAGATGGTCGCCTTGTTCTTTTTCGCCTTCTCCAGTTCGGCCTCGAGGTCGTCGATCTCGGCTTCGATCTCGGGGATCCGCTCCTCCAGGTCCTCGATCTCGGATTCGGTCTCGCGCTGTTCGTTCGAGCGCCGGCGGGCCTCGTCTAACAGGCGGTCCTGTTCGCGCTGGAGGTCGTTCTTCTCGGATTTGAGCTCTTCGAGGGCCGCCCGCTTCTCGTCGAGTTCCGCCTTCACTTCCTCGAACTCCTCGCCGACCTCGTCGATGCGGGCCTCCACCTCTTCGAGGTCCGATTCTTTCTCCTGGATGTCCGCTTTCAGCGAGGACTTGGCGACTTTCGCCTCGCGGATGTCGGTCTCGAGGTCGTCGATGGTCTCCTGCTTGCGGTCGACCTTGACGAACGCCTGCCTGCGCTTGTTCTCGGCGTCCTCGATGGCCTCCTCGGCCGACTCGACCTTGTCTTCGAGCCGGGCGATGTCGCCTTTGACCTCCTCCATCTCCCGCTTGATTGCGAGCTGTTCGTCCTCGCCCTTGCGCTCGATCTCGGCGTTCAACTCGTCGAGTTCGTCTTCGAGGCGGGCGACCTTGCCCTGGCGCTCGTCGAGTTCCGACTGCAACTCGTCGAGTTCGGCTTCGAGGTCGTCGGCCTCCGACTCGACCTCGTCGAGTTCCTCGCGCTTGTCCTCGAGTTCGGCGGCCTTCCGGTAGCTCTCGTACTCTTCCTTGCGCTCGCGCAGTTCCTGATATTCGAGAGCCGTCTCGCGTTCGTCTTCGAGTTCGTCGAGCCGGTCCTCTTTCTCCTCGATGCGCAACTCCGCTTCCTCGATGCGCTCCTCGACCGTCTCGAGTTCCTCGAAGGCGGCGTCTTTCTTCTGGTCGAACTCCGCGACGCCGGCGATCTCGTCGATGATCTCACGGCGAGACCCGGCGGTCATGTTGATGATCTCGGTGACGTCGCCCTGCATGACGACGTTGTACCCTTCGGGCGTCACGCCCGCCTGAGCGAGGAGATCCTGAATGTCGGAGAGGTTGACCGAGCGGCCGTTGATGTAGTAGTAGGAGTAGTAGTTGTCGTCAGTCTCTTTGACGCGCCTGCGGATCGAGATCTCGTCGACGTCGCCGACGTTCTCGGTGCCGGCGGCGGAGACGACCTGCGAGCGTTCGAGCGTCCGGTCGGAGTTGTCGAGGATGACCTCGACGCTGGCCTCGCGCTCGCCGCCGACGTCGACGGCCTCGTCGTGGTGGCCGGGGTTGTAGATGAGGTCGGTCAGTTTCTCGGCGCGGATGCCCGACGTGCGGGCCAGCCCCAGTGCGAAGAGGACGGCGTCGATGATGTTGGACTTCCCGGAGCCGTTGGGGCCGCTGACGGTCGTGAAGTCCTCGTAGAAGGGGATCCGGGTCTTGCGCCCGAAGCTCTTGAAATTGTCGAGGACGAGTTCCTTGATGTGCATTGTTCCCCGGGGGAGCCGGGCGCCCTACGCGATGATGATGTCGTTCGTCCCGGACTCCGTGCTATCGTCTTCGTCAACCTCCTCCGTGTTAGACCTGTCGGCCTCCGCTTCCTCTGGAGATTCCGACTGGTCTGGGGCGTCCGTCTCCGGTTCCGGGTCCGCCCCGGGTTCGGGTTCCGGTCCCGGGTTCTCGGGTGCGAAACCCAGGTCCTCGTCGACGGCTCCTTCGAGTTCCCGCAGTCGCACCTTGCACTCGACGAGTTCGTCCGTCAGCCCCTCGACGGATGCCTCCAGTTCGTTGACGCGCGCTTCCAGTTCCTCGACTCGGTTGCCGCACATACACTCACACCTGTCCTCCCCGGACATAAGAGTACGTCAGACAATCACATCGTTTCTGATAGGTGTCTGCCCGGTCGGTTCGGTCGACGTTTCGGGGCCAGAACACGGACCACGGACGACGCGACGAACCGTATCGTAGAACTGGGTCACATCGAAGCGACGACCGTCGTAGGCGAGTGGAGGGCCGAAGCGAACGGCTACCGCGGGCGAGTGGAGGGCCGGTGACGACCGGGGCACGGACCCGGCCGCCACCCGGTGTCAGAGGCACGCGCGGACCAGGGGCAGTGGCGAACGTCAGGCGGGGACCGGGGCGACACCGCCCCACCCCCTGACCCGCGCATCCCGACCTACTCCCGGGGTGTTTGTAGATTCTATCCCAATACTATCTATACTATCGTACTAACTTTACTATCGATACTATCAGGAGTGATCGACGTGGTACGAACGACCGGAAGACAGAGCAGGAACAGACTGCCGACAGTCAGAGAGGTAGACTGCCGACAGTCAGAGAGGTAGACGGCCGACGGTCAGAGTTTGTGGCGGAAGGCGTGGAGGACGTTCTCGCCGGTTTCGGTCAGGCGGACCTGTTTCTGTCTGCCGACGGACTCGACGACAATGTAGCCGTCCTCGGAGAGGGGGTCGACGACGTTCGCGTTGAGGAGGGCGAACTTCGCCTTGTCGTTGGCGGGGTCGGCGTCGCTGATAAAGGAGAGGTCGGCCTCCTCGGCGAACTCGATGAGGTCGGACTTCTTGGCGGTGTAGGCGGCCGTGTTCGTCCGGTCGAGGTAGTCGAGGACGGCGACCTGGTCGCGCGAGACCGCCTCGATGGGGTAGGAGGGGAGGACCTCGTCGTCGACGATCCCGCGCGTTCTGGGTTCCGTTTCGACGTCGTGGACCCGCTCGTCGGCGTGGACGTAGTACGGCGTCGCCTCGGTCGCCATACAGGCGATAGCGGCCCCGACCGCCGCCAGTTTGGTGCCACTGGAGACGTTGACGCGGACGATATCGTCGTCGTGTTCGGCGGTGACAGTCGTCACGACCGCCAGCACGTCGTAGAGGTCGTCGAGGGTGACTTCCCGGAGACGCGTCGCTCGCCCGTCGGCGTCTAGCTCCTCGACGAGCGCCTCCTGGTAGGCGGTCAGGCGCGCGCGGTCGTCGGTCAGCAGGTAGACGATGTCGGCGTCGTGTCTGCGAACCGGTTCGACGATCCGGTCGTACTCGTAGCCCAGCGGTGCGATGTGGACCTCGTCTATCCGTTGCATGTGTATCGGTCGGCTGTTGTCGTCGACTCCGACCCCCCACCGGATAAGCGTGTCCGCCAGAGAACGGTCCGCTAGCGACCGACAGTCGGGCCCGTACCTGGCGACTGGTCCGCGTAGCACGTTAGAGAGCCGCTCGTACTTTTGCGACCGCAGTCGTGCTTGTGCGATGGAAGCCCTCGGCGCGCTCGCGGTCGCTGAGCGGGATATTCTTCGCTCGGTCAACCGCACCGCTCCGCACTCGCTCGAATAGGGCCCGCTCAGGCGACTGCCCTGCGGCGCGAGCCCGCCTCGCCCTTCCAGTCCACCAGGGACGCAGTCTGTGGGGCCGGCTACCGAACGTTCACCGTCGAGACAGCCTGTGCGACTTACTTTGTCCCTGGCGGACTGAAAGGGCGAGGGCCGGTCGCGCCGAGCGAAGCGAGGCGAGTCGCCTCAGCGACCCCTATCCGCGCGGGCGGTGCCGAGAGCGCGGATATGTCGCTGAGCGACCGCGAGCGGCCCGAGGGCTTTCATCGCATCACCTCGAGTGCGGTCGAATCACCAGCTAGCGAGCGGCCCGAGGGCTTTCGACGCATCCTGTCGACTGCGGTGCGTGCTCCAGATCACGAGTTCACGGTACATTCTAGAACACGCTCTGCTTCGCGTCGTTAGCCTTTAGCCGGCCGGGCGAAAAAGTCGGGTAATGACCGCACAAGCCGTCGAGACGGGGGACCTCGCCACGGTCATCGGCCTGGAGGTCCACGTCCAGCTGGAGACGGACACGAAGATCTTCTGTGGCTGTTCGACCGAACCGAACGACGAGCCCAACACCAACACCTGCCCGGTCTGTCTGGGACTGCCCGGCGCACTGCCAGTCGTCAACGAGGCCGCCGTCGAGGCCGCCGTCAAGGTCGGCAAGGCCATCGACGCGGACATCCCCGAGGAGACGACGTTCCACCGGAAGAACTACTACTACCCCGACCTGCCGAAGAACTTCCAGATCACCCAGTACGACGAGCCCATCTGCCAGGACGGCGAACTCGAATTCTCTGTCGAGGGCGAGCGCCACACCGTCCGGATCCGCCGGGCCCACCTGGAGGAAGACCCCGGCAGCCTCCAGCACGTCGGCGGCAGTATCGACACCGCCGACTACACGCTGGTCGACTACAACCGCGCCGGCACCCCGCTGATGGAGATCGTCACCAAGCCGGACTTCCGCTCGGCAGGCGAGGTGCGCGCGTTCCTCGCGAAACTCGAAGAGGTACTGGAGTATCTGGGCGTCTTCGACGCGACACGGGACGGCTCTCTCAGGGTCGACGCCAACCTCTCCATCGTCGAGGGTGTTGACGTCGGCGAGTCGGGCGTCGTCGACGATGCGACTCTCGAAGACGCCGACCCCAACCGCACGGAGGTCAAGAACATCTCCAGTCACAAGGGCGCAGAGAAGGCCCTGGCCTACGAGGAGACGCGCCAGAGAAACGCCATCGAGCGCGGCCGTGCGGTCGAACAGGAGACCCGCCACTGGGACGAATCGAAGGGCGTCACGCTCTCGATGCGCTCGAAAGAGGAAGAGAAAGACTACCGCTACTTCCGCGAGGCCGATCTCCCGCCGCTGCGGGTCGCCGACTGGAAGGAGCAACTCTCGATCCCGGAACTTCCCGACGCCCGCCGCGAGCGCTTCCAGGACGAATACGGCCTGAGTGCCGAAGCGGCCTCCAAGCTGACGAGCACGAAGGAGGTCGCCGACTTCTTCGAGGACGTCGCCAGCGAGTTCGACGCCGACCTGGCCGCGACGTGGGTCGCCGACGAACTCCTGGGGGAGTTGAACTACCGCGACATGGCGATCACGGACGTCGCCGACCGCTTCGACGAGATCGAACGCCTCGTCGAACTCGTCGCGACCGACGAGATCACCGCCAAGAACGCCCGCGAGACCGTCCTGCGGGGCATGCTCGACGACGGGAAGCCGCCCGACGAGATCGTCGAAGAGGAGGACCTGGGCAAGACCGGCGGCGACGCGATCCAGGACGCTGTCGAGGAGGCTATCGCGGAGAACCCCGACGCCGTCGAGGACTACCACGACGGTGAAGGCGGCGCGATCAACTTCCTCGTCGGCCAGGTGATGCAAAAGACCGGCGGGTCGGCCGATCCCGGTGACGTGAACCAGCTGTTGCGCGAGGAACTGGACGAGTAGACGCGCTCTGTCCCTCGCAGAGCCCGGGCCAGTGGTTCGACGTCCGATCACTGCCGGTGACTGCGGCTGAATTATAATTAGCTGGCACGCGAGAGAGTGGTATGGCCGACCGAACCGAAACCGCGGACGTGGTCGTCGCCGGCTGTGGTCCCGGCGGCGCCGTCCTCGCCTATCTCCTCGCGCGCAGCGGCGTGGAAGTCGCTCTCGTCGAGCGAGCGGCCACCTTCGAACGCGAGTACCGCGGTTTCGGCTGGAACCCCGGCGTCGTCCGACTCTTCGACGAGATGGACGTCCTCGACGACGTTCAAGACTTCGCCCACGAGACCGTCACCGAGGGCGGGTTCTCCCTGTACGGGGAAGCGGTCACCGTCCTCGACTTCGACCTGCTCGACGCCGAACATCCCTACGCACTCATGATGGAACAGCCGGCGCTCCTGGAGTGTCTCGTCGACCGCGCCAGCGACTACGACGGCTTCACGTTCCACCCCGCGACGACCGTCACGGACCTCCGGACCGACGAGTCGGGCACGGTCTGGGGCGTCGAGACCCACGACCGCGAGGCCGACGAAGACGTCACCTTCGAAGGACACTGCGTGGTCGGCGCCGACGGCCGTTACTCGACAGTGCGGGCGAGTGCCGGCATCGACCCCGGCGTCTTCGACTCGCCGATCGACCTCGTCTGGTTCAAACTCCCGGCAGGTGCAGTCGAGACCGACATGCAAGGCCAGATCGGCCGCGGTCACATACTCGTCTCGTTCGGCCTCGGCGGTGGGGAACGCCAGATCGGGTACCTGATCCGGGACGGCGAGTGGGCCAGTATCCGGGCGGCGGGCTTCGACGCGTTCCGGGACCGGGTCGCCGCCGTCGACCCACAGGTCGGGGCCGCCATGGACGCCCACCTCGACGGCTTTGGTGACACGACGCTCCTCGACGTGGGGCCGGGAATCGCGGACGTCTGGACCCGGGACGGACTGCTCCTGCTGGGCGACGCCGCCCACACCGCGAGTCCCATCGGCGCGCAGGGCAACCCGCTCGCCGTCGAGGATGCGGTGGTCGTCCACGACGTGCTCGTCCGCGCGCTCGGGGAGGCGGAACAGGAACGGGAACGGGAACGGGAACGGGGGCAGTCCCGTTCCGAGGACCAGTGGGTTCTCTCCGGCCCGCGCCTCCGGGAGTTCGAGATCCGTCGTCGCCCCACCGTCGAGCGCGTCGTCGCGCTCCAGCGGCGGGCGGCCGACAACTTCGCGTTCTGGCTCGAATACGGCCAGTACGTCCCGCCGTGGCTCGTCCGCGGTATGGCGAAGTCGTTCGGGTGGGTGGCCCCGCGCTCGCGACTGATACAGGGCCTGGTCGAGTCGTTCGCGCTCGGTGACCGCTCGGTCTCGGTCGCCCGGTCACACTTCGTGGATTGACGGATCGGAACGAAGCGACCGTTCGCTACCAGTCCCCATCCAGATCAATAATTAGATTCAAGGATGCAATTATATATCTGTAGTGGGTAGGAACAGCCATGGAGACCGACGACCCGGAGAGCGCACCCGGAGACGAGGCGTGGAAAGCGCACACGAGCGGGTTCGACCGCGTCCAGAGCGTCGCACTCACCGTCTCGGAGCCACGGACTGCGGCGTGGGTCGCCGACGAAGCGCTGGTCGCGGAGAACACCGCCCGTCGACACCTCCAGCGGCTGACCGACCTGAACGTCCTGACCGCCGACGCCGAGGGAGGCGCGACGACGTACTACCCGGACCCGGTGTACGTTCGCACCCGGGAAGTGCGCGCGCTGGTCGACGCACACGACCGGGACGGACTCACCGCTCTCGCGGCCGACCTCAAGGCCGACGTCGAAGCGTGGAGCGAGGAATACGACGCCACCAGTCCCGACGAACTCCGGACACAGGCAGCCGACGAAACGGTCTCGGCCGACGAGACACGAGCACGTCGACGCGTCGCGAGTGACTGGGAACACACTCGCTACCGCCTGTCGCTCGTCGAAGACGCGCTGGCGCGGTACGACGAATTCACGGACCGACCGGCACCAGCATGAGTCGGCGGTCGAGAGCGAGCCTCGCCGTAGCTGTCACGGACGGTGGTCGCGACTCGTCCCGTAATCTCGGACAGGAACGCCACCGCATCCTTCGAGAGTTGCGACACCAGCTCGACCCGCACCCGGCCGTCGAAGACGTTCGTGGCGTTCCGAACGGGAAGTTCCGCGAACTCCGCGCGAATCTCGACCCGGCGGCGTTCGGACGCGACGCCGAGGACGCCTCGCTCCGGGTGTCGTGGTGGCCGGCGCCCGACGGCCCGGAGTACGCGATCCACTACAGCGAGAGTACTGGCTTCGACTGCGGGTTCCATCGGGAGCCAAACCCGCACGTGGAGGGGAAGACGCACTACCAGGAGCGCGACAGTCCCGACGAGGCCTACGAGTACGAGGCCGTCGAACTCTCCCCGCGGACGCCGACGCGACTGCTGTGGACGGTGCTCGACCTATTGGCCGACCGACTGCAGTAACGCGCTCCTGATACAGTGTCATACCACGCTGTCCATCACCTCGTCGACGAACAACTCGACCGTCCTTTGGTCGTTCGCGGGGACCATCAGCATGAACGTATCGACCCCAACGTTACCGAACGCCTCGATCCGCTCGGCCACCTCCGCAGGACTCCCGACCGTCCCCCGACCCTCGTCACGCGGCGTCGGCCCCATCTCGGTCCGACTCAGCAGGTCCTCGTAGGCCTCGTGGGCGGCCCCCGTGTCCTCCCGAATGACGGTCGTGTTGCCGATGGTCTTCTCGATGGCGTCGTAGTCGGTGCCGAGATCCTCACAGTGCTCGCGTAACACGTCGAGTTTCCTGGCGTAGGTCTCGGGGTCGCCCGAGGGGACGTTCCACCGGTCGGCGTACTCGGCGGTCGCCCGGAGCGTCAACTCTTCGCCGCCGCCTCCGATCAGAACGGGCACGTCGTCGGGCTTGGGATCGCAGTAGAATTCGTCCAGTTCGTAGTGCTCGCCCGCGTAGGAGGCCGGCGACGCCTGAGTCCACATCGCCTGGCAGAGTTCGATGGTTTCGCGCATCTGCCGGTTGCGCGTCGAGATGTCGGGGTAGTCGACGCCCATCGCGTCGTACTCGTCCTCGTACCACCCGGCGCCGATGCTCAGGACGGCGCGACCGCCCGAGACGTGGTCGAGACTCGCCACGACGCGCCCGAGATAGGCGGGGTTGCGGTAGTGCGGGCAGGTCACGAGCGCGCCCAGGTCCATCGAGTCGGTCTCGCGGGCGACGGCCGTGAGGGCGGTGTAACACTCCAGGAAGGGCTCGTCGCGCTGGCCGACGAAAGGGAGCTGCCAGACGTGGTCCATGACCGAGAACCACGAGAACCCCTCGGATTCGAGCCACTGCGCGCGGTCGACGGTCGACTCGATGGGTGGTCGGTCGTCGGGATAGTGAAAACTCGCGTGGTGGTAGCCAACGTCCATGTGGGCGGTGCGGACGCAGGTCACTACAAGGTTGGCCCGTCATCGTTATCCTTCGGGGACCTGGACGGCGAGTATGCAACAGGACTGTCCGTCGTGTGGCGCTCACGACGTTCACATGGCGGTCGACACTGGTGGGGGTGAAGGGGACAGCGAACGCGTACTCGTCTGCCCCGAGTGTGGCGCGTCGAAGTCGTTCGTCAGCCCGCCGCTGTGTATCGTGACCGGTGCCGCAGGTACCGGCAAGTCGACCGTTCGGTCGGAACTGCGTGGGAAGGTAGACGCCGTCCTGCTCGAAGACGACCCGCTCTGGTTCGAGGGCTTCGAGAGCGTCACCGAACCCGAGTTCAACGACTACGTTCTCTCGCTGTGTGCCGAGGTGGCCCAGTCGGGCGTCCAGCCGGTGCTGTTCACGACGGGCATGGGCGTCCCGGACAACGTCGAAGGGCTCGACGCCCGCCAGTACTTCGGCGAGTCACACTACCTCGCGCTGGTCTGTGACGACGAGACTCAGAACGAACGACTCCGCGCGCGACCGGGCTGGGACGACGGCGACGACTACTGGGCCGACGTCAAGCGACAGGTCGAGTTCAACCAGTGGTTCAAATCTGAGGGCGAGGACGAGGGTGTCGAACTGCTGGATACCACCGACGCGGCGGTCTCGGAGACGGTTGCCGACGTCCGAGCCTGGATCGACGCTCGCTGTTGACTCTGTTCGAGCGCGTCAGAGGGATATTCGATTCAGAGTGTGACTTTAACACTAGTTTCGTGTAACGCCAATCTGGAAGAAACTCGATCTGGAGACTGCACCGCAGTCAATGTCGTGCGATGAAAGCCCTCGGCCCGCTCGCGGTCGCTCAGCGACATATCCACGCTCGAACAACCACACCGCCCCGCACTCGCGTGGATAGGGGTCGCTGAGGCGACTCGGTTCGCTTCGCTCACCGCGAGCGAGCCTCGCCCTTTCAGTCCACCAGGGAGAAGTCGGTGGTACAGGCCGTCTCGACGTGGTTCGTTCGGTGGCCGACGCCACAAAGATCCTCCTGGCGGACTGGAAGGGCGAGGCGAGCTCGCGCCGTAGGGGAGTCGCCTGCGCGGGCCCTATCCGCGCGGGCGGTGCTGAGAGCGCGGATATCCCGCGTGGTTCGAGAGACCGTGGCTCTCTCGGCATCTCGAAA
>ENA-ORCR01000087-ORCR01000087.1-marine-metagenome-genome-assembly--contig:-NODE-87-length-110128-cov-7.354327_pt1 | contig 110128 bp, 119 predicted proteins | sample MGYA00237782_ERZ508514 | MGnify/ENA primary metagenome ERZ508514 (study PRJEB26185, sample SAMN06268960) | marine metagenome | isolation source: Eden Landing Ponds, San Francisco, CA, USA | place...
CTGCGGCCGATGACGTGAATGTCCTCGTTGGCCGGATCGCGCATGACCGGTTCGAGCGGGCCGAGGCCGACGATGTCGCGGTTCAGCCGGTAGAGGATGTTCTCGTAGGTCTCCTGCGTGACCTCGACGCTACTCACGTCGGTCAGGTTCGAGAGGCGCGTGAGGACGCCGCTGTCGCTGTCCTCGTCCCGGACCTTCGTTGTCTCCTGCAGGAGTTCCTCGATACGGTCGTCGAACTGGGCTTCGTTTTCGGGCGCGGGCTTGTTGACGCTGCGCTGGAGCAGACGGTTCCGGACCTTTCCGAAGACGGCCCGCTCGTCCTCGTCGAGTTCCGGCTCGATGGCGTAGTACTTCATGTCCTGGCCCACGTCGCCGTAGATATGACAGAAGATAGGGCCGCCGACCGGGTAGAGCACGTTCGGCCGGTTCGTCTCGTACTCGTCGTCGGCCTCGTCGATGAGCATCGGGAACTCACCGGTGATCTGCTTGAACTTCTTCAGGTGGTCCCGGAGGTGGGGCCGCCGCGCTGCCATCTGTCGAAGTTCGTCCGACGGTTTCGCACGTCCGTGGTCTGTCATATCTTATGTCACCTCTAAGCGACGCTGCGCGATTCGATGACGATGCCGGTTCCCGAACGCACCGAGAACCCGATAGTGTCACCGACCTGTTCGCCCATGCCGGCGAATCGAAGGACGTTGACCTGCCGGCGCACGTCGTTGCCGACCTCGATCATTTCAAGTTCGATGAACACGTCGGCGATGGCCCGGAACGGGCCGATTGCCTCCTCGTCTAGCGTCGACGGGTCGACGGTGAGCATGATGCACTTGCCCTGTGAGATGACGTCCCGGAAGTAGGAGATGACCTCCAGTGCGGCCTGGCGCTCCTCGTTTTGCCGGACGAGGGCCTCGAACTTGGGGTCGTTCCGGAGGATGGCATCGAACGTGTCGATGACGATGACGTCGGCGTCCCACATCACCTCAGCCTCCATCAGCCGCTTGAGGAGTTCTTTCCGCTCAGACTGTTCGTCACCGCCAGTGAGTGCGTTCGACTCGCCGATATCGGCATGCAGGAACAGCACGTCCTCGTCGAGGATGTGGTCGACCATGTCATACGACAGCGAGTGCATCTGGTCGAGGAAGCTCCCGACAGTGAGCTCCGTCGAGAGGTAGGTCACCTCGTGGCCCTCTTCACAGAGGCCGTAGGTGAACCGCTGGCTCATGGCGGATTTGCCGGCCCCGTAGTCACCCTCGACAAGGATGATGCTGCCGGGTGGGATACCGCCGCCCAGTTCCTTGTTCAGTCGGTCGTGATCGTCCAGTCCGAGCGAGAATAGGTCAGTACTTGCGATACTCATGTGTTGAACTCGAACACCTCCTCGTCGCCGTTGGCGATGAGTTTGACGCGGTGGTCGCTATTGCTGTCGAGGTTACGGTTGATCTCGACTCGGACGACATCGCCGGGCCGCCAGCTGTCACCGCCGTCGGGCTCCAGCGTCACCGTGTAGTCACTGGCGAAAGTGCCGTCGACGAACAGATCTATCTGCCCGGGGACCGGAGCCAACGTCTCCGACCCGGTGTTTTTGACGTGGATGGTGATTGTTTCCGAAGTGTCGTCGTAGATGTTGCCGCTGCCGCTGTCGGAGATGATTTCCACATCGGTCCGAACGTCGCTGCTTACGTCCAGCCCTTGTTCCGAGACAGCGTTGCTCAGCTCGCCGATACTGGTCGTAAAGACGCCGGCCACGCTCGCGGCGATAGCCATCGATGCGATAAACAGGATCAGGTGTGAGACGGAGACGCTTGCCATGTTAGCTCACCACCATCGTTTCGGCAATGCCGTTCTCCGTGACGACTTTCACCCGGTTGGGCTGGCTACTGAGCGAGGTGACGGTTATCTCTAACCGCTCCTGTGACGCCCAGATATCCGTCGAGGAGTCGCCGTCGATGGACGTATCATAGCCGGTGCGGTAGTCGTTGTCGATCAGCAGATCGGTTTCTTCGACCGACAGCGTCTCCGAACCGGTGTTGTCGACGGTCACGACGAGGTTGTCGTTCCCGCTGCTGTTCCACGTCGCCGATACCAGCGAGATGTCGGTGTTCTGCTGGTCGAGCAGCCGGTCGCGCTGGTCCTCGCGGGCGTCGTTGACGCGCTCGAAGCCGTTCGCGGTTGCGGAGTAGAACATCCCGAAACCGATGAACGCGGCCACGAAAATGATGGCCGCCGAGCCGCTAACGCTGAATCCCATCAGAACCACCTCCACCCACCAGTTTCGAGAGCGCAACGGCGTCAGCGCCGCTGTCACTGTCAAGCTGAGAGATGTAGTGCAAGCTTTCCGTGTGGTGGTCGATGGACAGCCCATCCCCGGTGTCGTTCACGTCGTCGAAGCCGCGGAGGTACTCCTTGAGCTGGTCCGCGACCGACTCGTCTATCCAGTCGATAGTCTCGTAGTAGTCGATGGCACGGGCCGTCTCGCGGTAGCCCGAGTGTTGGACCAGGAACTCCAGCCACTCGACGATGATGAGGTCCGCCGCGAACCCCTCCGGCATCGTCGACAGATACGGCTTCCCGCCGTCGTCCGCGTCCGCATCCGAGCCGTCGTCTACCGTTGATTCATCGCCGCTGCCGGCGGCTGCCGTGTCCGTTTGCGTGGCGGTCGGCTCTGGCTCCGGTTCAGGTTCAGGTTCGGGTTCGGGCTCAGGTTCCACGGCGGGCTCGGGTTCTGGCTCGGGCTCCGGCTCCGGTTCGGGCTCTGGTTCGGCTTCCATAGCCGCCTCGGCCTCGTCACTCCCGTCATCCTCGATGACCTCGTCGAAGAGGTCGTCGTCTTCCAGCCCGCCCGCATCGCCGTCCGAATCCTCCTCGGCCAGCAGATCATCGTCCTCGTCGGCCAGCAGGTCATCATCGTCTTCGCCGAGCAGATCATCGTCGTCCTCCGCTTCGTCATCAGGTTCCTCGCCCTCGGCCCATTCGGCGTCGCCGGACTCGTACTCGTCTTTGAGCTCTGCGAACGATTTGCCGCCGTCGCCGTCGTCGCTGTCCTCGTCCATACTCTCCCCGTCATCCATGCTCATCCCATCGTCCATGCTCATGTCGTCCTCCGTGTCGTCGAAATCGTCGAACTCCTCGTCGAACGACCCGCCGTCATCCTCGAAGCCGCCCATGTCGTCACCGTCGTCGGGGAACATGTCGTCGACACCGCCATCGTCCATCGACATGTCACCACCAGTGTCGTCCGTCAGGTCTTCGTCGAAAAAGCCCTCCGCATCAGCGTTGGCGACATCGTCGTCGATATCCTCCTCGGTGTCGTCGCTCCCGTCGTCGTCAAAGAGACCGAAGGAGCCCCCACCGGCATCGCCCATGCCGCCCATGCCACCGTCGACATCGTCTGCAAAGGGGTTGACGCCGCGGGTGACCATCTCGTAGATATCGAGCAGCTTCCGGACGTTCTCCTCGGTCTCTTCGACGGACTCGGAGATGCTCTCGTTTTCCGTCCGCACCGTGTTGACCGTCGACGAGAGGCTGCCGACCTCGTTTTCCAGTTCGTCGAGACGGTGCTCCAGTTCGTCAGTGTCGGGGCCGCTGGCGTCCTCCATGTCGCCGAACTCGTCGTCACCGAACCCACCCATTTCGTCGCCGCCATCGTCAAGGCCACCGAGACCGCCGAGGTCGTCACCGCCGCCACCGCCGTCGTCGGCCATCAGGCCGCCGCCGTCGGCCATCTCGCCGCCACCGCCGTCCTCGCTCGCGTCCCCGCTCTCGTCGTCCGACAGAATCGAGTCGAACATGTTCTTGATGCTCATACCAACTAGCCCGCCGGTCAGCAGGACGAAGAGGGCGGGTGCCAGTCCAACCAGTTCGGGTGAGACGGCTGGAGCCAGTGGCACGAGAGCGAGACTACTCATCTCTTGTATCTCACGCTGTTTCTACTCTTGAATATTCCCCTTAGCGTATCATATTTGATAATAATATCCCATTTTCCCGGCTCAGATACAGTAAATTAACAATCCAAATACTAGCCTGTTACATTTCAGATTAATTTCGGGCAGTAAGTCGTCGAACAGAGAGGGGGAGTGCGCCCCCGGCAGACGAGCGGCTGTCACCCGTCTGACGCCCGGAGTCACGCGCGAGTACTGCTCGTGGACATCACAGCGTTATCGAATCCGTGTTCGCGCTTTTGACAATGAAGTTGCCGGTGTCCGCTTCGAGCTTGACGGACCGACCGTGGTCACCACCCAGGTCTTCGCCGACAACGGGAACGCCGTGTTCGTCCAGCGTCTCGCGCACCTTCTTGGCGTTACGCGAGCCGATAGAGGAGCCGTTCTCGGAGAAATCGAGCATGTCGCTCCCGCCGGCGATCTTGGCTTCCATCGTCTCCGTCGACGCACCGGCATCCGCCATGGCCTCGATGAGCGCTTCGACGCCCGTGTCCGCGAACTTCGCACGGTTGCCGCCGTCGATATCAGCCGCCGACGGGAGCATCACGTGGACGAGCCCGGCCACCGTGTTACGGGTATCGTATATCGCGATTCCGATACAGGAGCCCAGCCCGCTCGTAGTCAGCAGTGCCGACTCCGTGGCCACCTTGTACTCCGCGATGCCGACTTTGATACGTTCCGGCGAACTCTGTGCGGGACTCTCCGTTTGGCTACCATCGTATACTTTCATTATTCGAAGATCTGTTCCACGTCCGCGCCCGTCTCGGTCGCTCGCTCGACGTCGAGGTCATTGAGGGCGGCGCGAAGCTCTTTCTCGTTCGGCAGGGCGTGAATCTCAGCCTTGAACTCGATGTCGTCGGTCCGCATCTGGGAGTCGATGATGAACGCGTGCTCCTGGTACTGTCCGACCTGGGCCGCCAGCGGGTCCATAATCGCCTGCCCCATGTCGTGGACGAGCCGCGGCGGCGTGTGTTCGACTGACGTCTGGAGGACGTTCGCCCAGCCGTCGACGAACCCGCTCGTCATGATGTTCCCCAGTTCCTCTATAGCGGCCTTGTGCTGATCAGTTAGCTCGTCGCTGTCCATCTCGATGGGCATCATCGCTTCCGCGACGTTGATGGCCGAAACCTCGTCGAACAGCACCATGAGGTAGCCACTGGGCGTTCCGGTGAACTCGACGACCGTCCCGACGAACGTGTCCGTGCCGATCTGCTTTGGCACGTCCTCGATGGGGGCGAAGCTGATCTGCGTCACCTCCGATTCCGTCGGGATGCCGGTCATCATCTCGACGTTGTCAGCGGCTTTCTGGGTGCCGCTGGTCGTCATCTCGTTGAACGTCTGGAGCTTGTCGATGGGGATGGCGTCGCCGTCCGTATCGACGTGTTCCACCATCATCTCCGTGAGCGATTCGTACTCAGGGAGCATGTAGATGTAGAAGTTCACCGACTCGTCGATCCATTCGATCTCTGATTTGAACACGAACACCTGCTGATGGTCGCCGTTCTCGGGTGCATCGGGGAGCACGTCACCGCCGGACTCCTCGATGTACTCCGGCGGCGAGTGGTCGATGGTCGCTCCGACGTAGTCGGCCCACCCGTCGATGAACCCGCTCATCATGATGTTACCGATCTCCTCGATGCCGCTTCTGGCCATCGCCTCGTCGTCGCTGCTGCCGGGCATCATCTCCTCGGTGATCGTCCCGGCACTATCCACGTCGAAGGCGAGGACCGTATCCCCCTCCAGGACGCCGTCAAAGGAGAACTGGACGCCGACGAAGTCCCGGCCGGCCAGCTCCTCGCCGACGTCCGCTCTGTCGAGCAGCGTGATCTTGGTCACGTCGACGACGGCGTCGATGCCCGTCATCTGGCCCATCGACTGCGTGGCCTGTTCAGCCCCCTCGTGAGCGAGTTGGTTGAACGTGCCCAGCGACTGGATATCGACGTTCATCTATGAGGGGACGACGTCCTCGATAGCCTCCATCACACTGGGTTTCTGGAACGGCTTGGTGATGTACCCGTCAGCCCCTGCTTTCACCGCCTCTTTCATCTTCTCTTCCTGGCCGACACTTGTGCACATGATAACGTTCGCGTCGGGATTAGAGGACTTGATCTCGTCCGTGGCCTCGATACCGTCCCGGATGGGCATCACGATGTCCATCATCACCAGGTCCGGACCTTTCTCTTTGAACACTTCGACTGCTTCGACACCGTTCTCGACCTCCCCGACGATCTCGTGATCTTCTTCGAGAATCTCGCGGAGGAGGTTACGCATAAACTCTGAATCGTCGGCGATCAGTACGTCTGGCATGCCTATCAAGGCTACATATCGCGATGAGTTAGATAAAGGTGTCCCGTAAATTATCGCGTGTGATATCGATGGACTCCGAAACCCGGTTACACCGCCGGGAGATGCGGGGCGAGAGCACGAACGAAATCGAGCGCGAAGGGGCCATACTGGAAGTACACGAGCCCCGAGAGGAGGAGGTACGCTGTCGTCAGTCCCGCCGGGAGTGCCAGGCCAAGCGCGACGACCCCGGACGGAACGCGGTCGGGGACGAGTGTGTGGCCCAGCACAGTCCCGGCACAGACCGCTGCACCACCGAGATTGAGGAGTGCGTGGAACTGCACCGCCTCCCCGAGCGCCAGGTCGAGTCCGGCGACCGCACCGAGTCCGAGGATGACACCGCTGACGGCACTCACAGCGTACCCGCCGGCGAGCCACCGCTTCGCGTCGCTGGCGGTTTCGTGGACCGCCGGAACCCGAACGACTCCGTACATGATGAGCGGGACCGTCGGCAGCAGATATCGAACGGTGAGCTGTGTGTGCAGTGGGAGTCGGCTCAGATAGATGAGCGTGAAGACGCCCGCAAGGGCCGCGACGAGTATATCGGTCTGTGTTCTGGGCGAGTACTGCGAGGGTCGGACGCTCCATCGCCGTATCCGGTGATTGACTGCCCGAACCAGGACCACAGGAAGCGCCGCTATCGCGCCGAAAAGCGGGACGGACTCAAGCATTGTGAGTTCAATCGCTTCGTAGGAGTTGGGAGCGTAGTTGATGCCTGGGGCGGAGCCGCTCCGGAAGAATATCTGCGACATTCTATCCGGCGTGGTCAGTACGCCGAGACCACTTCGAACTGCATCCGAGACGAATGTCATCGCGGGTGCCGCAGGCCCCATGATCCGTTCGAACAGACCGAGAAGCGGTGTCAGAACCGGCGTTCCGGTATTACCGCCCTCGCTACCAGTCCCCGTGGAACCACTACCACCGGTCCCGCCATCAGAACTCCCGCCAGTACCACCGTCGGTTCCCGTACCCTCAGTGCCGCCAGCGCCGCTGCCACCACCGGTCCCGCCATCACCGCCGGTATCAGGTGTGAACTCGACGTTTGCACCCCCTACAGCGGAGAGCAACCGCGGCGGTTTGACCGGGTTACCAGATATAAGATAGTTCGTCACGAGCATCGGGAGCGAACCGAGGAAGAGCCCGAGGCCGACAACAGCGAGATGCAGAAGGGAGTTTCGCCTGGCGGTGACAAGGTCCACAAGAGCTAGCGTCACCACCAGAAAGAACCCCTCGAAAGCGTGGGTCCAGGTTACCAGTCCGGCGGTCAGATACGCCCCGGCACGAAAGCCCAACCCGATCCGAAACCTGGCGTCGGCATAGGCAACTCGGCTCCGAGCGAACAGGTACACCGTTAACAGGATCAACAGCCCGACCAGGAGGTGACGTTTCGGGAGCGAGGCCCAGAACCCGACAGACGAGGCGATACCGACTGCGACACCAGCCGCCAGTGCGACCGAGCGGTCGTGCCAGATACCGACGAGACGGTAGATGACGAGACTCGTCGTCGCCGCCGCGAGCATCGTCGAGATCTGGAACGCAGCAATCGGGAGCCCAGTGTCAGGGAGCGTTGTCGCCGTCAGCGCACCGATCAGAAACAGGATCGCGACGGTCCCACTGCCGACCCCCAGAACCGTTCGCTTGGCAGTATCGGTGTGACGCTGCCCGAGCTCGCCGACCTGAGACACGAAAAGAAGAGCGGTGCCCGACCAGAGGCCAAGGAGTAATAACCGGGGCGTGATGAGTACGGACAGCGCTTGAAGCGCCCAGACCAGCGGGACAGCCAGAAGTATCTGGCCGTAGTTTCGTCCGTAGAGGTTCCCACCTGATTCGTGCAGGCCCGGCTGCGACCCGAGTGTCAGTGTGTACGGCGTCTCGGTGATGTGTAACTGCCCGTTCGAGACAGCGACGAGTGCGTTGGCGGTGGTGTACGTGTCGGTGATGAAAATGCCAATGCGCCAGTAGAGTCCGAATGTCACGAGCAGGCCGAGCCAGAGGGCATAGCCGTAGCGGTCACCGAAGACGGTCTTTCCGAACCGTCGACAGCGGCCGGTGAGCCACTCGACGTCTCGGGTCATTGCTCCACCCGGACCGTCACGTTTTCAGCAACGATCGTCTCGGCAGTTTCGAAGCTCTGGACCCGAAGCAAGACGGTTCCCCTGTACGCGCCCCGATCCAGTGATGCTGGCGCGACTGCCCTGTCACCGGGTGCGAGCCGGTACGTCCCGTGCTGTCCTTCCGAAAGGACCCGCTCGTCTTCGAGAGAGATATCGAGCGCAGGCACCGAGACCTGATACAGCAGCCTCGGACGACCCGTGACGGAGTCGACGGTCACACTGGCACCGGGCACCCGGAGATAGGCAACGTTCGTGCCGAACCGACCGTCCGTGATCCGTATCTCCGACGTAGGCACTTGCACAGAACTGACGGATGCTGTCCCGTCACCGATAGTCGTCGGCTGTGTCCTGACGGCGTCGACGCCGACGATCGGACCCGTCACGACGAGCGTTACCAGAACGAACAGGGCAACGACCGTCGGCGGATGGCGCGGGCCCATGATCTACCCTACACACTGCCGTGCCGGGATTTAAATCCCTCGTCAGTGGTACGAGCGGCTGAACTTTACCGCGGTGACTCCACGACCACTGACGGTCGATGCGGCAATGACGTACAGCAGTCCGTATCAGAGCTCGGCACCGTCGGCGTCTTCGACGGCCTGTAGGAGATCAGCGATGGAATCATCGGGCGTCAGTTGCGTCGACCGAACGAGCTGTTTGATGACCGCTGGCGGATAGCGAACTGGAACGTTCGATTCCGACAGTAGAATGCCCAGCACTTCCTCGACCGGCGTCGACCCGTCCATCTGGCGACCGTACCAGAGCATGAAGCTCTCGAAAACGGTGACGATGTCGTTAGAGGCGAGCTGTTGTTGGTCGACGTCGCCATCGAACTTCGCGGTCACGTCGAAGCCGTACCGGGCGTTCGAGTCGGCCATCTGTTCGGCGAGCCACTCGTGGACGTTCGCGTCGGAGAACTCAGGAGTCGACGGCTCCGGGTCGGGCGCAGGAGACGGCGGGGATTCAGACGCCGAATCCGACGAGACCTGGTTCCCGTAGGAGTCGTCAGTGCGGACGTCCGACGAGACGACGTAGCGTCCCTCGTCGATCTCGGTGACGTGCTCGTCGTCGGCGATATCGAGCTCTTCGGGCGAGAGCACCTTGCCCTCTTCCGGATTCGGTTCGTCTGACCGCCGAGCCATACGTACTACTGTGTGAGGCTATCGTATAACTCCGTCGCTGGTCAGGGCGGGTAAGAAAAGATACGCATCGGAACGAAAATATCCGAGATCTTATAGAGTGACTGCCGAGTTACCAGACAGGGTCTCCGGAACGACCAGGCGGACGGTCGTCGTACCGCCGGACTGGGTGTTCAGGCGGATAGTTGCGGATTCACCCTCACCGAGGCCGCTACCGTCTGTGTGGATGGAAGAAACATCGTATTGTAGGGTAGCACGGTCAGACGGGTCGTTGAGGACCTGGCTGTCGGTAATAGAGGTGTCGTCGTCCTGAACAGTCGAAACCGCAAAGTTGTCACCGTCAGCAATCGACGCATCACTGTCATCGACAGTCAGGTCATACGACCCACTCGAATCGACCCACTGAGAGATTGTACTTCCGATGTCGATATTCGCTGCACCAGGTGCTTTCTTTACAGTGACTTCCACGGTGTCGACTTCACTAGCAGATGTATCGATACTCGTCCCGACAGTGTTCACCACTTCGAGCCGATTCGTCACTTGGTCACTGCTCTGTTGTCCGGTTTCCTCGGCACTGCTCTGGAGGAAGCCAGCCGTGTTGATCAGGACGCCCGCAGCGATCGCCGCCACCAGCACCATCGCGATGAACACGATCAGGGTGCCGATACCGACCTGTCCGCGGTCGTCGTCGTTCGTTAGTTCCGTTAGCATTGTTGATCCGGGTCTGTCTGACCCTACGCTACTGTTCTTTTCGTTAGTAATAATACCTCCCCCCAAATTATACGACCTGATAATAGGCGTCTGAGGGCTTGAAGACGTATTCTGCCGACAGGACGGGTGAGAATTACTTGAACAACGGTGGCCAGAATACTGTGCCGCTGAGAATCAGATTTGATGAGTTCCAATAGTAGCTATCAACGATAGAAATCAGCACTCAACTGGTGTATAGTGGGTCGGGTCACGGCAGAACTCACTCGTACGTGACGAGACTGTACATCACGAACAGATAACCGAAAGTCGTTAAACCGCTGTTGACCAGCAGCAGCGACCGTACTCCCTCGAAATCGTTGATAAACGCGCTAATCATCGTAGCGGCTGCGCCCGCGATCGCCAAGGAGAACCCGACCGAGAGGTGAAGCATCGCCTGCCGGGATGTCTGGACGTACGCCCGCATGGCCATCCCGACCATTGTCAGTCCGGCCACGACGAACACCAGTGTCGATATGGCGTAGAGAAGTTCTATCATCAGCACTGTACAGGGCTACAGCGAACCCGGTATTAAATCCACGCTCGAAAATATCTTTCGTGATAACGTCGGGAAGCGTTGCTCTACCGCTCGGATAGAGTCCGCCACGCCTCGTCGAGTTTGTTGGTCACTTCCGACCGTTCTTCGATATGAACAGTCAGTTCGTCATCGAAGTCGACCCGGACCTCGTCGACGTTCCGCCGGTACACCTTGATACGCCGGCGGTCGTCAGAGAGGATGTTGTCGTGTAGTTCCAGGAGGTCGTGTTCGGTCAGTTCATCGATCCGTCGGTAACACGTCGCGATGGGGATTCCGAGTTCGTCGCTAAGCTCCTGTGCGGAGACCGGTTCGTCCGTCGCGTCGAGGATTTCGGCACTGTATTTATTGCCAAGCGTCTGAAGAATCTCCCCTGAATCCATCGTTATCAAATCATAAATTCAGTCGATAATAAAGCTATCGCCTGTGATATCGAGTGAAGGAGAGGCAAACACGCATTGCGGGGCGTTCGTACGGAAACAGTGCTCTGTGTGGCTGTATCCGTCGTTCTATGGAGTAATAATGGCTCTCTTGTGTCCCTAAATTGGTGATTCTTCCTCGCTCATCATCGAGAAGGCGCTAGCGTTCTGGTGGACGTCGATACCGCCCTGGTCGATCTCCATCGGGTAGATGTCGGTCTCGATGTTCTGCTTTCGCATCTTGGCGACCCAGACGTACCTGTTCACGCCGGTGTCAGTCGGCGTCTGGATGAGGTAGATGTTGCCGTCAGTCAGATAGTTCTCCAGCCCGATCTCGGTGTCCGGGAAGACGGCCCCCTGTTCGTTGGTCATCAGCGTCGTGAGGCCGCTGTCGCTGAGGATGTCAGTGAACTTCAGGAGATACGTCCGTTTCTCCTTCTCGTTTTCGAAGAACAGCTCGAACATGGCGAGGGAGTCCAGCACGAGCCGGTCGTAGTCGCCGTCCTCGAGTTCTTCAAGCAGAATATCCAGCGAAGAGGTGAAGTCGTTCTCGCGCAGGAGGACTTGCTTGTCGTACACCTTGATATCGCCGTTGTCGACGTGGTCCTGCCAGTTTTCGAAGCCGAGGGATTCGGCGGCCTCCCGGAGGTCCGACTCGTCTTCCTCGAAGGAGAGGTAGATACCCTTCTCGTCGTACTTTTCGACGCCGTTGTAGATGTACTGGAGACAGAGGATCGATTTCCCGGCGCCGGGGTTGCCGCTCACCAGTGTCGTCGAGTTCTTCACAATGCCGCCGTTCAGAATGTCGTCGAGGCCCTCGATCCCCGTTTTGGTTTGCTCAATCATAGTTTCGGAAGGAACTGGAAGTTGATTAGATACTTCTCTGTCGGGAATGTTAAAAAGTCTTGCTGGTATGTCGCTCAACGAACCGGAATCAGTCACCAGCGTGGACGACAGCGGGGTCCACCCAGATAACAAAACTGTCATCTCGCTTGATGACGCCCCGAATCGAGCCGGCGTCGTTCGCGGGGGACTGGTCGACCTGCTCCGGCGTGATCTGAACCACCTGATACACCTCGTCGACGAGCCAGCCGGCTGCGCCCTGTTCCTCGACGATTTCCGGGTCGAAGACGATGATCCGCTTCTCCGCGCCCTCGTCCTCGATACCGAAGACGACCTTGGGATCGACAATCGATGTCGTGCGCCCGCGGAGGTCCATGACGCCGCGAACGTGTGGTGGGGCGTTCGGGACGGACGTGAGTTCGCCGATATCGACGATCTCAGTCACGTAGTCGATACTCACGCAGTACGTCTCCGAGCCGAGCTGGAACTCGAGTACCTGGCCGGTGGTGGCTGACTGGGCTGCCATAGCGGTTCTTATCCAAACTGTCGCGGACAGGGGCGCATAAAGGTGCCTGCTGGACTATCAACTTTGATTACGTGGGCGGAGTATTTATTTCGGGGCCGAACGCGAGTTGGAAGTAGGTATGAGGATGTCTCGTTCGCCGATGTCTCCTGTCGGACGGGAGCGTTGGTGATATGGCAGACGGTGTCCGCGCCGTGGTCGCAGACGACTCTCACTTCATGCGGAGTGTCATCTCTGATATCCTCAGCGATGGCGGTATCGATGTCGTTGCGCAGGCGCGTGATGGCGAGGAGGCGGTGTCGGCTGTTATCGAACACAAACCGGATGTCGTGACAATGGACGTCGAGATGCCGGTAATGAACGGCATCGAGGCGACGGAACGCATCATGGCGGAGTGTCCGACACCGGTGTTGATGCTGTCAGCCCACACCGACGAGAACGCCGATGTGACGTTCGAGGCACTCGACAAGGGGGCGGTCGACTTCTTTACCAAACCCGGTGGCGAGGTGTCGATGGAGATGTCCCGCCTGAAAGACCAGCTGGTCGAAATGGTCAGTTCCGTCGCGGCGGTCGATGTCGGCGCGACCAAAGGCGGCGGGACGGGCAGCGCCAGTGGGGCAAGCAGTAGCGGCGGAACGGCACCGACAACAGCCGGCAGTTCAGCCACTGGCCGGAGGGCGACCGAGAGCTCGTCGAGCCAGACGACCTACGCCACCAACCCGACGCTCGTCATCGGCTCTTCGACCGGCGGCCCGAAGATGGTGGAACAGGTCATGGAGAGTCTCCCCATCGAGGCTGACCTCCGGGTGCTCATCATCCAGCACATGCCGGAGGGGTTCACCGGCCGGTTCGCCGAGCGGATCAACACACGAAGCGATTACGAGGTCCGGGAGGCCACAGACGGGGCGCGCATCGGCGGCGGCGAGGGACTCGTCGCCGCCGGCGACCGGCACATGGTCGTCAAGAACTACCGGAACGGCCGACTGCGGACGAAGCTGACACAGGACGACCCGGTCAACAGCGTCCGTCCGGCAGTCGACGTAACGATGCGGACGGCCGCGGAGACAATCGACGACCCGCTCGTCGGCCTCATCCTCACCGGGATGGGCGAGGACGGCGCGGACGGGATTCGGCGGATCAAGCAGGCCGGGGGCAAGACCATCGCACAGGACGAGGCCACGTCCGCGGTGTACGGCATGCCAAAACGTGCCGTCGAGACGGGCTGTGTGGACAGCGTCTTGCCGATCGACGACATTGCGGACGGCATTATCGACACGATTACCACTGAGGTGACCTGACAATGGACGACCAGTATCTAGACGCATTCATCCGTGAAAGCGAAGAAGCGATTACCGAACTCAACAACTCGCTGCTCGAACTCGAATCCGACCCCTCCGACACGGAGGCGATGGATTCGATCTTCCGGACGGCCCATACGCTGAAGGGCAACTTCGGTGCGATGGGCTTCGACAACGCAGCGAACCTCGCGCACGCGATGGAGGACCTGCTCGACGAGATGCGCCAGGGCGAGATGGAGGTCACACCGGACCTGATGGACCTCGTCTTCGCCGGGGTCGACCAGATAGAGGTCATCGTCGGGGAAATCGAAGAGCACGGCGAATCGGGGACAGAGACCGACGAGATGGTCGAGGAGCTCCGCGCTGTCCTCGAAGAAGGGGCTGCCGCCGCGGGCAGCACCGAAACGGCAGACGACGGTGACTCCTCGGACAGCGACGAGTCGCTCACCACGGAGGCCAGCGTCAGTGATGTCGACGTCGACGGCGACGCTGTCGACGAGCGAGTCCTGCAGGCCGAAATCAGCGTCGGGGAGTCGGATATGCTCGGCGTCGACTCGATGCTGGCCGTCGAATCCATCGAGGGGCGGTTCGATATTCTCGATTCGAGTCCGAGCCGTGCCGACATCGAGGACGGCGAGTTCGAGGACACGTTCGTCCTGTATCTCGACGGCCCCGACGCGGCGACCGTCGACGCCGAACTGGGGACGACCGGCAAGGTCGACAGCTTCGACGTGACCGACGTGACCGACGAACTGGTGAGCGGAGCGGACACCGGTTCCGATGCTGTCGACGATCCCGACACAGGTTCGGATTCAGGTTCGGACCCCGACCCGGACGCCGAAGAGGAACACAGCGTCGACGAGATCAAGTCCGTCCGGGTGGACGTGGACCAGCTCGACGACCTCCACGGGCTCGTCGAGCAACTGGTCACGAGCCGAATCAAGCTCCGTCGGGGCGTCGAGAAGGACGACCTCGACTCCACCGGCGAGACGCTGAACGAACTGGACAAGATCACGGCGAACCTCCAGAACACGGTGATGGATATGCGGCTCATCCCGCTGAAGAAGGTCGTCGGGAAGTTCCCGCGGCTCGTCCGGGACCTCGCACGCGAACTCGACAAGGACATCCAGTTCGAGATCGAGGGCGAGGACATCGAGCTCGACCGGACCATCCTGACGGAGATATCGGACCCCCTGATGCACATCCTGCGGAACGCCGTCGACCACGGCATCGAGTCGCCCGAAGAGCGCGAGCAGGCGGGCAAGCCACGCACCGGTCACATCACGCTCCGGGCCTCCCGCGAACGCGACCACGTCATCATCGAGGTCGAAGACGACGGGGCCGGGCTCGACGTGGAAGGAATCAGGGAGAAGGCCATCGAGAAAGGCGTCCGCTCGCCCGAGGAACTGGACGCGATGGACGACTCCGCGATCTACGACCTCGTGTTCCACCCCGGCTTCTCGACGGCCGACGAAGTGACCGACACCAGCGGGCGCGGCGTCGGCATGGACGTCGTCCACGACACGGTCTCCCAGCTCGACGGGTCGGTCAACGTCGACTCGGAACCTGGCGAGGGGACCACCGTCTCGCTTCGTCTGCCGGTGACGATGGCTATCGTCAAGGTGCTGTTCGTCAAAGTCGGCGGCGAGGAGTACGGCGTGCCGATCAAGAACGTCGATGAGATTACCGGGACGGAGGAGGCGAAACAGGTCAACGGCCAGGAGGTCATCAAACACAACGACGAGATCTACCCGGTCATCCACCTCGACGACACCTTCGACATCGAAGGAGAGACGGCCAACGGCGACGGGATGCTCGTCCGAATCCGCGAGTCCGAGCGCCAGGTCGCGCTCCACTGCGACTCGGTCAACAGCCAGGAAGAGGTCGTCGTCAAGCCCCTTGAGGGCATCCTCTCTGGAACGCCCGGCCTCTCGGGCACGGCCGTTCTCGGCGACGGAAACATCGTCCACATCCTCGACGTGGTGACCCTATGAACAAAGGCAGCGAACGTACCTTCGAGGACCTCGTGGAGTTCATCGGTGCGGAGATGGATTTCGAGTCGGGCTTTTATAACGACTCGTATCTCGACCGCCGCATCACCGCGCGGATGCGCCGAACCGACACCGAGGACTACCAGTCCTACCAGCGACTGCTGGAGCGCGACGACGGCGAACGCGAGGAACTGCTCGATTCGCTGTCGATCAACGTCACCGGTTTCTTCCGGAACCCGGACGCGTGGGAGCGACTGCGGCCGGTCCTCCGGGAACTCACGGAAAACAACCGTCGTGTCAGGCTCTGGTCGGCCCCGAGTGCCGACGGCCGGGAACCGTATTCGGCGGCGATGCTGGCGCTCGACGACCCCGAAATCAACGCCCGCCGGATCGAGATTACGGCGACGGACATCAACGCCGACATCCTCGAAGAGGCCCGCGACGGGACGTACGCGACCTCTCAGACGACCGATATCGCCGAGGAACTGGAACCGCTGGACGATTACACCGAATACATCCAGCAGGACGGCGACACGTTCCAGGTTCGGGACCGGGTCAAGGAGATGGTCACGTTCGAGCAACACGACCTCATCCGGGGCGACCCCAAGCGCGATTTCGACCTCGTGTTCTGCCGGAACCTCCTCATCTACATCGATTCGGAGTTCAAGGTCCCCATCTTCGAGACGATTCGCGGATCGCTCCGCGAGGGCGGCTACCTCATGATCGGTATGACCGAGACGCTGCCCGCGGAGTGTCGGGACTCGTTCGAGGCGGTCGACAAACGCCACCGCATCTACCGGCGAGTGTAGCGACAATGAGCCTCTACGAACTGGAACGGGACGGCAAGGCACAGGAACTCATCCGCCTCCTCAGAGAGAGTGACAACGAACGGGTCAAGACCCGCGCCGCGGAGCTACTGGGGAACTTCGACGATCACGACGACCGGCGCGACGTGGTCAATGCGCTCGTGGACGCGGCCCAGAGCGACAGCGACGCGATCACCGGCGCGGCTATCGACTCGCTCGACGAACTCGGCGACGACGCGATCACGCAACTCATCGGGAGCATGGCCGGCGTCGACCTCGAAGACGACGCCGCAGACTGGATGAAAGCCAAGGCGTACATGCAGGTGCTTGACGCCGATGTGCCCGAACTCAGGATGGCGGCCGCGAACGGCCTCGGGAACTTAGACCAGGCCGACGCGGTCCCGAAGCTCGCAGAGCGCTTCGAGGACCCAGACCCGCGGGTACGGGCGCGGGCGGCCCGGTCGACCGGGAAGATCGGCGACTCGCGGGCGACGACGCCGCTTGAGTCGGTCCTGTCGGACCCGAAAGCCGCCGTCAGGCGTGAAGCGGCGGACGCGCTGGGGAACATCGGGAACCGGCAGGCGCTCCAGGCGCTGCTCCCGCTGTACGAGGACGACGACGAGCGGGTCCGCCGTATCGCCGTCGGCGCGTTCGGGAACTTCGGCAACGACCGGCCAGTGGACTATCTCATCGAGGCGCTCTCGGACGATTCGGCCGCAGTCCGGCGGACGGCGGTCTACTCGCTGATCGAACTCCTGTCGAACGTCCCGACCGACCAGAGCCACGAGATCCGCGACACCGTCGTGGAGAAACTCTCGAACACGGACGACCGGAGCGTCGTCGTGCCGCTGGTCGAGATTCTCGAAGAGAGCACACAGGCCGCCCAGCGGCGTAACACCGCCTGGATGCTCGGCCGGGTCACCAGCCAGGAGGAGCGGGACCGCGTCATCGAATCGCTGGTCGACGCGCTCAGCGACGACGACCAGATGCTCCGGCAGTTCGCCGCCACCAGTCTCGCCGAACTCGGCGACGACGACAACATGGTGGAGCGGCGGCTACTCAAAATCGCGCAGGACGACGGCGTCGACCCCGACGTTCGGGGGCAGGCCATCTTCACGCTCGGAAAGGTCGGGGGCGAACGCTCCCGGAAGACGCTGGACAAACTCATCGACGAGACCGAACACGACGTGGTCAGGAAGAAGGCCTTCTCGGCCATCTCGAAGCTCGGTGGCCGCGGATGAGTCAGCCGAGTGCATTAAGACGCGGCGGGGCGTACACGAGAGCGATAGCTGGCTAACCGATGAGCGACGGAGAACACGCACTGGTCGATACGAAGGGGAAGTTCGTCCAGGTCGTCTCGGACGGGCGCAAGCGAAACGACATCGAGTGGCTACCCGGTCGGGTTCTCCTCTCGAACAAGCGTCTCGTCCTCGCAACCAACGACGGTAAACGGACCATCCCGCTGTCGAAGGTCAGCAGCGTCACGGCCAGCCAGATGAACCAGCCCCTCGCACAGGTGGACAGCTACATCAAGATTCAGGCCGGCCGGGACGTGACGCTCATCTCGGCGAAGAAGGCCGAGGAGTTCCAGGAGAAGCTATACAGCACGCTTCTGGACCAGACCGTCGTCCTCGTCAACCATCCCGCAGTCAAGGGTGGCGTCGTCCAGGACGGCGGCTGGGAGAAGGGGCGGCTCAAACTCGATGGCGACTGCATCAATCTGGCCATCGCCAGCGGCACGTTCGTCGAACTGGATATCGACGACGTAGGAACGGTCGAGAGCAAGGAGAAGACGATTCGCGGGGACGAGCGACCGCTGTTGGAGGTCGAACACACTATCGAAGGAACCAGCGTCGAGACCCACATCTCGGGGACGCCCCGTCACGTCTCGCTCATCGAGGGGCTCGTCCGGCAGGGCGAGCAGCGCAACATCGCCGACGACGTGGACCTCTCCGACAAGGAGACGCAGGTGCTGATGGCACTGTACTCCGGTATCTCACCGTTCAAGATTCCGGACTTCGTCGATATGGACATCGACGAGGTCGAAGACGTGTACGACAGGCTGATGGAGGCCGACATCCTCGAACCGGTCCGGACACGCCGGGAAGTCCAACTGGAGGCCCGTGGCCGCTCGATCGCGAGCGACGCGATGGCTGACCAGTAACAGCCCCTGAGACCCTGATTTAGCGTGGTTGACCGAACAGTGTACCACAAGAACGACATACCCTATCCTGTTAGGGGGTGGCATGGAAGGGGCCGACAGCTCCCGGATCTCGGTGTTACACGTTGACGATGAACCGGGACTCGCTGAGACAACCGCCGAATTCCTCCAGCACGAGGACGACAGACTCACCGTCGAGACGGCGACCAGTGCCAGCGAGGGGCTCGACCGACTCGCCGAAGTTGCGTTCGACTGCGTTGTCTCCGACTACGACATGCCGGAGATGAACGGCATCGAACTCCTCAAAGCCGTCCGGGCGACGTATCCAGATATCCCGTTCGTTCTGTTCACTGGGAAAGGGAGCGAAGAGATAGCTAGTGAAGCGGTTTCAGCGGGTGTGAGCGATTACCTCCAGAAGCGGGGCGGGACAGAGCGATACACGCTGCTTGCGAACCGGATCGAGAACCTCGTCGCGCAGCACCGCGCGGAGGAGGGACTCCAGACCCGGGTACGACAGCAAGCGGCCGTGGCAGACCTTGGCCAATACGCGCTGAGGGGGTGTGATCTCGGCTCGTTGTTCGAGCGGGCAGTCGAATCAGTTTCCGAGGGCCTCGATACGGAGTACAGCAAGGTGCTGGAGTATCAGCCAGCGAACGGCGACCTGCTGTTGCGAGCCGGCACTGGCTGGCAGCCGGGGCTGGTCGGCGAGGCAGCCGTCGGGGCTGGCGAAGAGTCACAGGCGGGGTATACACTCCAAACGGAGGAACCAGTCGTCGTCGAGGACCTCCGTACAGAATCGCGGTTCAGCGGACCGCCACTGTTGCTGGACCACGGTGTCGTGAGCGGTATCAGCGTCATCATCGGGACGCCTGCGGAGCCGTGGGGCGTGCTCGGGACGCATACGAGTGAGCGGCGGAGCTTCACCCAAGACGACATCACGTTCGTCAGGGGCGTCGCCAACATCCTCACAGACGCCATCGAGCGGGAGCAACTCGAACGAAACCTCCGGCAGGCGGAGCAGCGGTACAAGACTCTGCTGGAGAACTTCCCCGACGGCGGCGTCTTCCTGTTCGACGAGGACTTCCGATATCTCGTCGCTCGCGGGGAGGGGCTGAGCGTGCTCGGCCTCGCGCCGGGGGACGTGGAGGGGAAAACTCTCGATGAGGTGTTTCCGCCGGAGGCCGTCGAGGTACAGGAGCCCAAATACCGTGCCGCACTGGACGGAAAAAAGCAGATCTGGATACAGGAGTACGAAGGCAGACGGTATCGGATGTACGCGCTGCCGGTCCGAGCCAACGGCGATGAGCGGCGTGGCATGATCGTCTCCGAGGACGTTACCGACCTACCCTCGAGCGTGTGACCGTCGGTACGACTCCGGCGAGCGGGACGGTTCGACGCGTTTTTGAAGCGCGGTTGATTGAGAACAGGTATGGCAGAATTCACGGTCGCCGTCTCCGATCCGGAGGACGGCCACACCTACCAGATTGACGTTGACGGACAGGACGCGAACCGCTTCATCGGCCGCGAGCTCGGCGACGAGGTCGACGGCGGCGCTGTCGGCCTCGATGGCTACACGCTGGAACTGACCGGCGGCTCGGACACCTCCGGCCGACCGATGCGACCCGACGTTCGCGGCGTCGCGACGAAGGAGATTATGTCCGACGGCGGCGTCGGCTTCAAGCCGACCACCGACGGCGAGCGCAAACGCATCACCGTCCGCGGCCGCGAGGTCAGCGACGACACGCGTCAGATCAACGCGAAGATCACGGCCCGCGGCAGCGACGACGTGGCCGAACTCCTCGGCGACGACGACGAGTAAGTAACGTGGCGGACCGCGTTCCCAGTGACCACGAAACCGTCGAGACGCATCGCGTTCCCGTCGAGTCGGTCGGCCGAACCGACCGACCACGGGTCGTGCTCCCGGAAGAGCTGGATTTCGACGACGGCGACACCGTCCGCCTCGCGCTGGACGGCGACCGGTACCACGCCGTCGTCGAGACGAATCTCGACGGCGAGCCGGTGATCTCACACGTCGCCGATAACCGCCGACTGGCCCGCGAACGATCTGGGACGAACCGCCTCGCAGAGTGGGTCGCCGGCGGCGATGTCTCGCTCGGCGGCTCAGCACATCTCGACGTGGTCACCGACGGAACCGAGTACGGTCTCCGAACGCCGGGCAGGCGCGTCGTCTATACAGCGACCGGTGGGCCGGACTCCTCGCTGTCAGACATCGCTCGAAACCTCGATAGCTGACGCCGCTAGAGCGCGTTCTCTCGTGTGAGTCCGATTTTTGCTGCTGATACTCGCGCGAAACGCTCAATATCGGTGCTGATGTACATCGGATAACGGACGAATGTCGGAATCAGTGATCGCGGATTTCGTCGGCAAATTCAACTCCGAAGTGGCCGGTCGGGGCGACCCCATCAAGGGTCGGATCGTCCTCTCGCAAAAGCGGCTGGTACTGGCCGCGAGCGAGGACGACAAGCTGACGATCCCGCTGGATTCGATTTTCGACATCGCCATCGGGCAAGTCCCGCCCGACCTGGGCGATTTCTTCGACTCGACGGTGACGATCGCCTTCGAGCATAAGGGAAAACGGCTCGTCGCAGCCATCGAGGCCGGCGACGAGAAGATCGAGAAGTTCGGGACGGTCCTGTTCAAGGCCGTCATCAACGGCACCGAAACGACGGTCAAGGAGCGCGCCCGCGTCGGTGGCCGCGTCACCGACGAGTCGTTCAAGACCGCGAAGCTGTTCCTCGCGCCCGGCAGCGTCGAGTTCCGGCGCAGCGACGGGTCGTTCACCGTCGACCTCAAGACGGTGTCGGACTTCGACCGGAACACGCGGGAGATCAACGGCAAGGGCCGGCCGGTGCTGACAGTCCGGCATATGAAGGACGGGACGGCGATGACGACGCTGGCCGCGATGGCCTCAAGTCGCAAAATGTCCATCCTCGGGCGCTATCTCCGCCGCGAGTACGCCGAGCTCATGGAGGAACTCAAGGACGTCGAGCTCACGAAGGACAAGAAGGAGGTGCTGGTCGCCATGTACTCGACCGGCGACATGGACGGGATGCCGCTGGCGAGTATTCTCGGCAAGGACTCCTCCCAGGTGTCGATGATTCTCCAGGACCTCTCGGCCGACGGCCTCGTACAGGACGGGGCCGACGGGCCGACGCTCACGCCGACTGGCAAGGTCGTCGCCAGCCGCCACCTCGAAGACGTGAACGCCTGACGCGGCCTCGGCTACTTCCCCGAACCGCGTTATCCGAACCGATAATCGCTACCGTAGAGTGAAATACGGCGGTCGTCAACTCCGGGTACGCAATGACTGATTGGGTGGTTCCGACCACGTTTGCGCTCTTTGTCTCGATCCTTGCGGTCGCGTCGGGACCGCTCGTCAGCGCCGTGGACGTCACCCAGCAGGGGACGCCGTTGGGCGACGGAAACACCGCCGTGACCGTCGACTCGGTACCGACGGAACAAGTAACGCTCGAACAGGGGCGGTTCGGGTCCGGCCGGTACCATCTGGCCGCACCGCCGGCAGCGATCACCGTCGACCGCGTCGAGGGGAACCCTGCCCTCAGGTACACGGTCGACATCCCGTCGCTCTGGACCACCGCGACGAGCCGGTACGAGCTGGCCGGGACCGAGGGGACGCGAATGGAGCTCCGGCCGGAACCGATCGGGATTAGTCCGCAACGGGTCGACCAGGACAGCTACGACGCGATTCTGACGATATGGATCCGGGAAGGCGACAGAGAGCGACAGATCTTGCTGGAACGGATTACGATCGAGGTCAAACCATGAGCGTGCGCGAGCGAGTCTCGCTCGGCACCGGTTTCGATACCGACGACCTCGGAATCGCGGTGCTCCGAACGGCGTTCGGAAACTACCTCGGGGCGACGCTTTTTCTCACCGCGCTCGCGTGGTTCGGCCTCTACTGGCGGCTCGGGTTCTTCTCGAACGACCAGTTCACGTTCGCGAACACGCTCGTCGGCGTCGCCGACGGACACCTGTTCATCGACCGGGCGGTGTACGGACCCGCTTCCGGTGCATCACCGGGAACGTACCTCGTCGACGGCCGCGTGTACGGCCGGAACTACGGCATCGTGGTCGTCTCCGCCGTCTGGCTGGTCGCGCTCGAAGCCGTCTCGCTGGTGGCCGATGTCCGGGTCGTCGTGACGGGGCTGTGGTCGTTCACCGTCATCGGAGCCGCGGCCGGCGTCGGCGTCTGGCTCGACCGACGACGGCTGTGCGTCCTGACCGGAACCGCTGTCGGGGCTGCTGTCTTCGTCGGGAACCTCCTCGTTGCGACGCCGCTGTCGACGTACTGGTACCCGCTGCTGGCGTTGCAGTTCACGACCACACTGGCGGCGGCGTTCACAGCAGTCGTCCTCTATCGGCTGGTCAGTCGTCGCTACACCGACCGGCTGGGTGTGGCCGCCGGGCTGGCAGCCGTCTTCGCGACGCCGCTGGGGTTCTGGGCGAGCCTGCCGAAACGCCACAGCGTCACCGCGCTGTTCGTCGTCTGCGTGTGCTACACGCTCTACCGGAGCCGAGAGGCCGAGTCCCCGGTCGTCGCCAGACGGTTCAGAGCGCTCACCTACGCGTGGGTCGGGCCTGTGACCTGGGTGCACGCGCCCGAAGGGTTCTTTTTGCTGGTGGCTATCGCGGCCGTCGACCTGCCGACCGCCCGGTCCAACGGTGTTCGGGACCTGTTCGTCGTCGGGCTCGCCCTGTCCGTCTCGCTGGTCCCGTTTTTCCTGACGAACCTGGCTATCTCCGGCCAGCCGCTGCAACCGCCCCGGTTACTCCCGGGATACAGCGGCGACGTGCTCAGCGGCGACGGCACAGCGGGCGGTCCCGAGACGGGCGGAAGCATAGCCGACGACGGGCAGTCCTCCGCCAGTGGGAGTATACTGTCGCGGATTCTCGGTCAGTTCGTCGCGTCCTACGCCGTCCTCCTCGACCCCGAGCGGATAGTCCGGATATTCCTTCGGCACGGATACACCGACAGCCTGGCGTCGTCAGAGGACGCCGCGGTCAACCTCAGCGTCCTCGAATCGATGCCGCTGCTCGGTGCCATCGTCGTCTATCCCCTGTTCGCCACGCGTCGGCTCATTCGTGGAGTCAGTCTTCGAAAGCCACATTTCGGCGGGCGGACGGATCCCATCACCGCCGTCGATGCGTTCTCCGTGGTGTACGTGGTGTTGCTGTTTGGTTTGGCCCTCACGACGCTCCCGCTGCATCACATGTTCACGATGCGGTATCTCCACCCGCTCTACGCGGTGGGCATCTACTGGGTGATACGGATACCAGCGGTCCGGCGCGCCCTCGAAACAGCCGGCCGGTCGGCTGTGGCGGGGTTCGGTACCGCGGTGCTGGTCGGCGGCCCGCTCTATCTCTGTGCCATCGCGGTCGGCGACCTGGTCCTCGGTGAGGCCGTCCAGCTGTACGCGCTGGTGGCGCTGGCGGTCGCTGGCGCTGTCGGGTGCTGGGCGCTCCTCGACACAGCCGTCGGCGGGTTCGAATCGGTCGGTGCGGCCGTCCTCGGCATCGCCGCGGGGCTAACGGCGGTCTATCTCCTCGTCTCCGGGATCACGCTGTTCCCCGACACCGGCGAGTTCCTCCTGCCGCTCTCGCGGACGGTAAGCGAGCGGTTCCACTTCATGCGGCTGTACGGGAGCACGCCGTCGTACTGGTAACCGAAACGACGGTCTGACGCGGGCGAATCACTGCTCGTCCACCGCCACAATCGTGCTGACTCGCGCGTTCGCTTTGAGTTGCAGCCCCGCACCGCCGACCGACAGCGGCACGCGCGGGAGCGCGTCGACGTGCAGCGTCGGGTGGGTCGCCCCGCGTTCGAGCAGTTCCGTCCGCGGCTGAAGCGTCACCGTCGCCTCGCCGGTCAGCGATTCGTTGTACTCGATGAGATACTGGCCGCCCCGCAGCGTCCACCACTCGTAGTCGTCGTCCGGGTCCCGCTTCTCGCTTGCGTGGGGCGCGACGCCGGCCGCGTCGAGTTCGCCGCCACCGAAGTCGATCCGCCCCGACTCGACGACCTCGTACACTTCGCCGGCAGTGAGGTCGAACCCCGGGCTGTCGGTCTGGGTCGGTTCGTGGACGATATCCGTGACGTACTCGCCGAAGTCGGTCATGGACGACTATACCAGGCGAGTGGGCCTAAAAGTGAGGCTGGAAGGGGCGGCGACACAGCGCGTCTCGTTCCCGAGCGGAACGCGGCACTTTTGCCCGGCGAGTGACTCTCCCCCTGCATGACCAAACACACGGAGTTTCTGGCTGGCGAGCGGCCTGAAGACGTACTCTTCTTCCTGCACGAGGACGCCGTCTCGAACCCCGGCGCGCTGGCCGAGTACGCCGACGAAGTCGAGGACGGACACGTCCTCGTCCTGCCGGGCGACGACGGCCGTAGCGCGTTCCAGTCGGCGACGGGCATCGACCCGATGGGCCTGGCACAAGAAGCGATGGGCACCGAGGGTGACATCCACGACGACCTGACGGGCGCGGTCTGTCCGGTCGCCGAGGAGGAACCGGAGAGCGACCACACGACCCGGTTTATTTTCGCCTTCGCCGAGGAACAGAACGAGGACGTGGGCGGGCTCTACGCCGAGGGCGACGTGGTCCACGCCTACGCGGTGTGTGCCTGCGGGGAACGGTACAGCGACAAGTGGGTCGTCGAGGAGTAGCTTACAGCAGGAACGGTTCGGCCAGTCGGACGAGCACCGCCTTCGGCAGGCCCGTGACGGGACTGCCGTCGTGCGCATACGAAATCCCGACCTCGTCGCGAGTGACACCGTGGCGGAGGTGCTGGATACCGTCGAGGAGGAACCAGCCACCGAGAAGCGCCCCGGGGAAGGCGACCCACGTTGGGACGGCGGCAGCAACCGTGTACGCCACGAAGCCGAACACGAGGAGCCCGAACACCACGTGATCGGCGTAGTCGCCGACAGCGGCCTGGGCGGCGTCGGCGACGAGCCAGACACAGAAGGCGAGTGTCGCCGTGACCGCGGCGTATCGTACAGAGCCATCGAGAACGTACAGCGTCGCGCCGACGGCGACGGCGCTCCCGAAGTGCCTTCTCACGGCTGTCTCGTGCGCGATTCGCGTGTGGAGGGACCTGGGCATCACTCGGCAGTGACGATGGAAGAATAAATCAACGTTGCGTCGGGCTACAAAACACCGCCCGCTGGTCCGCCTACCGCTCTGTATCGACGCCTTCCTCGGCTTCCTCGGGCAGTCGCCGGAAGGCATCCACGATAGCCTGTTTCGCGACGGCCCCCTGTGTCGTCCAGTGATGCGCGTAGTCCATCATGTCGTCGTAGATGTCGGGCTTGCAGCCCGCGGCCTTCGGGTGGCCGCCGCCGTTGACCTGCTGGGCGACCTCGTGGGCGCGCTCGAAGCTGTCCGTCCCGCGGATCGAGGCGGAGCCGGCGGGTTTGACGATGACGGCGGCGTCCGCGCCCTGCTCGCGCAGCGCCTCGGCGACCTCGTTCTGTGAGCAGCGGCCGTAGGTGACGCCGACCGTCCACTCGCCGACTTCGCGGAGTTCGGCCCGGTCGACGGCCTTCTCGATGAGCGCCTCCTTCTCGACGCGCTTCTCTTCGAGGAACTCGTGGAACTCCGGGGAGAGGTCGGGGCCGTGTTCGTGGACGGCCTCGATGTACTCCTCGGGTTCGCTCCAGTACGAGAGGTCCGCGAGGTCGTCGCTTCGGGGGTCGTCGCGGATCCAGAGGTCGTGGTCGCGGGTGACGGCGGCGAGGTCGGCCCACTGCTCGTCGAAATCGTAGTCGAGTTCCGACAGCGCCACGTCGGCGGTACACACTTCCTCACTATCTCCGACGGTGCGCTCGACGCCGGCCGCGTCCACGTCGTCGGCGAGATCGTCGGGCCACTGGTGGTGGTCGAACCAGACGACGCGTTCGACGCGCTCGATCAGCGAATCGAGGGGCGCGATGTCGGATTCGCGGTCGGGACAGAGGTCACAGATGAAGACGGTCGCGTCGGGGTCGGCGTACTCGGCGGTCCATTCGAGCGCCTCCGTGAGTTCGTGCGGGCCGGCGGGCAGCAGTGCGCCTTCTCCGTGGGCCTCGCGAATCAGTGCGGTACAGGCCAGTCCGTCGGCGTCCGGGTCGGCGATGACAATGACGCCGGCGTCTTTCAGGGTCTCTGCGGCTTCCGCTTCAGCTTGCTCTTCCTCGTAGGAATCCGGGATAAAGAACCCCTCTCCGGGGAGTACAGATTTGCGGCCGATAGAGAGACGGTCGTCGTCGATGAGCCAATCGTCCATGCCCCAGCAAGCGGGCGCGGCGTCAAGAACCCGTCGGGTTCAGTTACACGTCCTCGCGCTCGGGGTTGGGTTCGCCTTCGAGCTGGCGGACCGTCAGCACCGGCATCGGGGCCTCCCGGACGAGTTCCTCGGCGACGCTTCCCAGCAGGAACCCGTGTTCGCCGTGGCGGCCGCGGGTCCCGCTGGCGATGACGTCGGCGTCGTGTTCCTCGGCGTAGTTGCGGATTTCGTCGGCCGGGTCGCCCTGCCGAACGGCAGTGACGAGCTCCTCGTCGGCCTCGGCGTCGGCGGCCTCCAGGATGAACGAGAGGGCGCGGCCGCCAGTGGTCGCCAGCGCGCGCTCCAGCGCCTCGCGAACCTCTTCGGGAGTCGTCTCAACCTCGCCGGTGTCAACGACGTACAGCCCGTGGACAGTTGCGTCGAAGCGCGCTGCCAGGTCCAGCGCTGCTTCGACGGCCCGCTCTGCGCTGCCGGAGCCGTCCGTGGCGATGACCACCGTATCGAACATACACCACGCATCGAAGCCGCGACTAAATACACTGTTGGTCACGGCGAGGGACGGTCCGGATGACGCCACGGGGTCGGCACGAACCTCGGTGGATTTTTGCCGGCCGGGGCCGCACTGGCGAGTGATGGACATCGACCTCGTACTCGCGCCGGTCGACGGCAGCGACCAGTCGGAACGAGCGGCCGAGTACGCGATCGCCGTCGCGGAGCGATACGACGCCGATCTCCACCTGCTGTTCGTCATCGACGAACGGCTCCGCCGGGATATCGACAACGGTGACGTGAGTGCGGCCGCGATCGCCGAGGAGCACCAGGCGTTCACCGAGCGTCTTGAATCGCAGTTCCGCGACGCTCACGACGGCGCGTTCGAAACGTCGTCCGCGACCGCGTTCTCCGAGACGCGACTGATGCAGACTCCGGGCAGCGTCGTCCTCGACGTGGCGGAGGACATCGACGCGGATTTCATCGTCGTCCCGCGCGAGGAAGGAAGCGAAGAGGCCGTCGGGCGCGCGGCGATCTACGTCATCGAGTACGCCAGCCAGCCGGTACTCACCGTTTAAAGGCGGATCGCCATCTCTATCTCGAAGCTCTCGGCGCTACTGATCTCGAAGCCGACCTTCTCGTACAGCGATATCGCCGGGTCGTTCCACCGCTCGACGGTGAGCCAGACGTGGTCGATACCCTCGGCCTGGCCGTGGCCAAGCAGCGTCTCGACCAGCGCTGTCCCGATACCAGCTCCCTGGTAGGCCTGTAACACGAAGATAGCGAGTTCGTGCTCGTCCTCGTTGTCCGGGACCAGCGTCGCGTGGCCGGCGACGGTGTCGTCGTGCTTGGCGACAACGTTGACACAGTCGTCGTCGAGTATCGTTTCGAGCCACTCGCGGATGGCCTCGTCTTTGACCGGTGGGATGCCCTGCGCTCGGTCCGCAGGGTCGAAATCGAGATACATCTCGACGAGGCTCTCCGTATCGGCGTCGTCCGCGGAGATCACGTCGATGGTGCGGTCCTCACGGTCGGTGATTGTCCGGGGTGGCTGCGGGAACTCCCCAGCCGGTTCGTCTGGATACGTGCGAGTCATCGGATGAGAGTCACCGGAGTCTGTGCGTTCAGCAGGACGAATTCGACGACGGGGCCGAGCTGTATCTTCCCGAGCGGCGAGCGGCCGCCGCCGCCGAGGACGATTCTATCGAACTCCTCGCTTTCGGCGATGTTCACCAGTTCGCTGCCCGGCGACGTGCCGTCGATGTGTCGGAGCGGCGGCTCGAGCCCGCTTTCGTCGATCCGCTCCTGCACCCGCTGTTGGACCGTCTCGAGGTCGGCGTCGCTGTCCTCGTTTTCGAAGATAACGACGGTCAGTTCATCGCCTGTTTCCGATACGCGCTCGAGTGTTTCGGTCAGTGCCTGATAGGACAGTTCGCTGCCCCCGACACCGAGCAGTAGTTTCATAGTCGGGCCATGCATGGGAGTAGTGAAAAAGGCACCTGGCTGAAGTGTTGGCAGAAGGTAATGAAGGCGGGTCAGCGGCGATACCCTTTTTCACCGCGGGCACGCATTCTCGGCTATGACTGAGGGCGCACCGCCGGACGAGACGGATGCCGAGGCGGCAGACGAGGCGTCGGCCGGACACCAGCCAGACGAGTCGGCGGCCGCAGATGACGGGGCCGCCGACGCCGACGCCGCGGGAAGCGACACCGCCGACTCGGCTACCGAAGAGACAGCAGCGGCCGAGTCAGCCAGCGAAGCGGCGGCCGCCACAGCCAGTGACGTCCCGTCCGACGTACAGAAGTACGACCGCTTCAAGAAGATCGAGGGCGGGACCTACGACCGCGCGAACGACTTCCTGCGGGACCGGACGTACATCACCGCCCGCGAGTGGGCCATCGCACGCCTCTGTGCCGACTTCCGGACCGAGACAGGCGTCGAGATGACGAAAATCGGGGAGAACCTCCCCGAACTCGTCCCGTTCATGACGGACACGTACACGCCACAGGCGGTCAACCAGGCCCGTTCGGCCTTCGAGGACAAGGTCCGGAAGGCCGGTGCAACGTTTCTCTACGGCGCGATGTGTGATTTCTTCACCGCCGAGGACCTCGACGACGTGATGTACGAGGCCACGGAGGTCGCGAAGTTCCTGCTCGAAGTCGAGGGCGTCGACCTCGCCGTCGAAGACGAGATGGAGGCCGAGGACCGAATCTCCTCGGTGATGCGGGAGGTCCGCGAGCAGTCGGCGGCGCTGCGACACGACGAGGTGTGTTGTCCGGAGTGTGGCAATGAGTTCGAGGTGGACGAGTAAGCCACCCCGTCGATGACCGATATCGACCCGGACACCGAGCCGTCGCTGTCCGAACACGAAGCGACACAGAAGGTTCTTCGAACCGACCTCGCCGTCGGCATCGGCGGGGCGGGGTTGGGGTACGCGGAGGCCGGGAGTGCCCTGTTCGACGTGCTTCCGGTAGTCGTGGGGGTAACACTGCTGACCGCCGTCGCGGTAGCCGTCGTCGAACACGACGCGGTGCCGGGCGTGTACCCGGAGGTAGCCGCGCTGGCATCGTTTCTCGTGCTCGCGGGCGCGGTGGCCGGCCTCGTGACGGTCTCCCCGGCCCCGATGACGGTCGATCTCGCGGGTGCACTCTCGGGGTTTGGAATCGGTGTGCTCGCCAACCGGCTCCTCTACGGGGTCGTCTTCGCAGTACCGGCGTACCGGCTGACCCGAGTGCGCGAACAGTCGTAGTCGAGCAGTCCCAGCCGAGCGGGTTTCAGTCGGGGAAGAACGGGTCGGGGTCGTCGTGGGCGACGGTGACCACTTCGTCCTCGGAGAGCGGGCGAATGTGGGAGTAGAGGCCGCGGTCCGCGGCGACCTGTTCCAGGGCCTCGCGGTCGCTGCGGTCGTAGTACAGCGGAACGAACGCGGCGAGGTCGTCGCCACATTCCAGCGCCACGAGCAGGAACACCATCCCGTCGCCGGTCGCGCGAAACACCTCGTACCGGTCGACGGGACGGTTCCCGAGCGCGTCGGCGAGCCGCCGGAACTCGTCACCGGGAACCACGACATCGAAGCCGAGCCGTCGGCTGTCGGGCTCGTACTCGCCGGTCTGTTCGGCCATCGTTCGCGGCTCGCCGGTCAGGAGCGACACGTCGCCGGGATGGAGTTCGATAGTCTCGCGGCCGGCGTCGCGGTACTTCGCTGCCGTCGCCGCCATGTCGTCGATGACCTGCTCCCAGTGACCGACGACGCGGTCGAAGGGGTTCGATTCCGGGTCGACAGGGTCGTCCATACGTCGAGTGGGGCGGCCGCACCCATAAACTGTCGGCGAGGTTTCAGCACAACACTTTTGGAAGTATTTCGAGAACAACCGATAGATGCGTGATTTGTTGACACTATCCAGTCTCCGGACCCAGTTCGAGACGGACCGGGGAACGGTCAAAGCCGTCGACGGCATCGATCTCACAGTCCGTGAGGGGGAAACCGTCGGGCTGGTCGGTGAGTCGGGATCGGGGAAATCGGTGACCGCGCTGTCGGCGATGGGAATCGTCGACGACCCCGGACACATCGCCGGCGGGCAGGTCCGTTTCGGCGCGCTGGAGACGGTCACGCGACTAGCGCGGCAGTATCCGAAGGCGGTTGCGACCGACGCCGACGGCTCGGGGTTCATCCACGTGGACTCGGCGACCGTCGACCGGAGTAATCTCCCGAAATCACTGGATGCGACAGCCGACGACACCGCGCTGGCCAGGCAGTTCATTCGAGAAGCCCCGAACCAAGCACTGCCGAAACAGGGGGACGGCCCCGTAACCGTTGCAGACGGCTACGTCGACCTGACGGCCGCGCCGGAGCGAGCGATGCGGGACATCCGCGGCGGCGACATGGGGATGATATTCCAGGACCCGATGACCTCGCTGAACCCCGCGATCACCGTCGGCGAGCAGGTCGCGGAGAGCCTGCGACTCCACCGATACGGCCGCAAGCGCAACGATTCCTGGTTCAACGCTCTCCGGGAGATAACCCCCTCGCTCAGCCGTGGCGGCGGTATGAGCGAGGAGGTCCGGTCCGACGTGATCGCCCTGCTTGAGGAGGTCGGCATTCCGGAGCCGGCCGACCGCGTCGACGAGTATCCGCACGAGTTCTCCGGCGGGATGCGCCAGCGCGTGCTCATCGCTATTGCGTTGGCTTGCCGACCGAAGCTCCTGGTCGCCGACGAGCCGACGACGGCGCTGGACGTGACCATCCAGGCGCAGATTCTGGACCTCATCGACGGCCTCCAGGCCGACCTCGGGATGGCGGTCCTGTTCATCACGCACGACCTCGGCGTCGTCGCTGAGACCTGCGACCGCGTCGCCGTGATGTACGCCGGCGAAATCGTCGAGGAGGGGCCGGTCGAGGAGATCTTCGGGAACCCCTCGCATCCGTACACGTACACGCTACTGGAATCGATTCCCAGCGAGGAGACCGAGCGGTTAACTCCTATCGAGGGAAACGTCCCGAGCCTCATCGACATGCCCGAGGGGTGTCACTTCGCCGACCGCTGTCCGTGGGCCAAGCCCGAGTGCCGCGAGGGCGAGATACCGTTTCTCCAGCACGGCCCGACGGACGTGTCCCACCGCTCGAAATGCATCCTCGAGTCGTTCGATAAGAGCGAGTACGGCACTGGCGACGCGGGCGTGGCCGCCCACGAGACGACGCGGACGGACAGACGGCTCATGGAAGTCGACGGGCTGAAAAAGCACTTCTCGCGGGCCGACGACCTGCTGGATAAGTACATCGGGCGCGAGCCGGAGTCAGTCAAGGCCGTCGACGGCGTCTCGATGGACATCTACGAGGGCGAGACGCTCGGCCTCGTCGGGGAGTCCGGGTGCGGGAAATCGACGACCGGCCGGACGATTCTCCGCCTGCTGGAGCCGACAGACGGGACCGTGGTCTTTGCCGGCCAGGACCTCGCGGACCTGAACAAGGACGACCTCCGGGCGGTCCGCCGGGATCTGCAGATGATCTTCCAGGACCCGATGTCCAGCCTCGACCCGCGGATGACCGTCGGCCAGACCATCATGGAGCCGCTGAAGATCCACGACCTCCCGGAAGACACCGGCGACGGCTCCCGGCGCGAGCAGCGGGTCGACCGGGTCGCGGAGTTGATGGAGGCGGTGGGGCTGGACCCCGACCAGTACGACCGGTATCCACACGAACTGTCGGGCGGGCAGCGCCAGCGGGTCGGCATCGCTCGGGCGCTCGCCGTCGACCCCGATTTCATCGTCTGTGACGAACCCGTCTCGGCGCTGGACGTGAGCGTGCAGGCCCAGATCATCAACCTGCTGGAGGACCTCCAGGGAGAGTTCGGCCTGACGTACCTGTTCATCGCCCACGACCTCTCCGTGGTGCGGCACATCTGTGACCGCGTCGCCGTGATGTATCTCGGCGAGGTGGTCGAAGTCGCCGACACCCCGGACCTGTTCGCCGACCCGAAACACCCCTACACACGGGCGCTCATGTCGGCAATCCCGGAACCGGACCCGACCGTAGAGACCGACCGGATACTCCTGAAAGGCGACGTTCCATCACCGGTTGACCCGCCCTCCGGCTGCCGGTTCCGGACCCGTTGCCCCGAGGTCATCCCGCCTGACATCGACATCGAGCAGGAGACCTACCGGGAGGTGATGGACTACCGACAGCGGGTGGAAGACGAGGCGATTTCCCTCGACGCGGTACAGGCGCAACTCCAGCCGGACGGCGACGCCGCGGCGGCCACCGACGGCGGGGCGGATCTCACCGAACAGCCAAGCGACTCGATGGCGGTGTCGGCCTTCGTCGAGGCGATGTTCGACCGCTTCTTCGAGACGAAACCGACCGGTGAGAACCGGCGCGTCATCGAGGAATCGTTCGAGCGGCTCGCGGCGTCCGACTGGGAGGGCGCAGCCGAAATACTCCGAGACCGGTTCGAAAGCGTCTGTGAGCGACGGCATCCCGAACTGCAGTCGAGTCCGCACCCGGCAGCGTGTCACCTGTATGAGCAGCCCGGCAGTGACCGCAAGTAGGGAATATTACTCGGCTGCACACCCTCCTTATTTGTTATAATGTATATTTATCTACCTGTCCAGTACTGTTATATTCAGCCTGGTTGAATGGTACCGTATGTCATCCGACGATCAGATAGACAGACGGAGTTTCCTCGCAGCGGCAGGCGGTGCCGCGGCGGCCGCAACGCTCGCGGGCTGTTCCGGAGACGGTGGCGACGGGACCGAAGGCGACGGCAACGGCGAAAGCGGCGGTGACGGCACTGACACAGGCGAAAGCGGTGGTGACGGAGCGAGCGACCAGACGCTCGTGTACGCCCGCGGCGACCACCCCGAGAACTACGACCCACAGCAGACGACCAGCGGCGAAGTCGCGAAGGTCACGAACCAGATATTCGACACGCTCATCCAGTTCGCCCCGGGAAGCGGCGGCCAGCTGGAGGACGCGCTAGCGACCGACTACTCGCTTGACGGGACAACGGCGACGCTGACGCTCCGGCAGGGCGTGACCTTCCACAACGGGGAGGAGTTCACGGCGTCGGACTTCAAGGCGACTTGGCAACGGTTCACGCAGAGCGGCTATCAGTACTACCTCGGTGACGAGACGCGGTCAGGGTACGGTCCGTTCACGCTGGGCGACTGGATCGAGAGCGTCGACGCGAGCCAGGACTACGAACTGACTATAGAGCTCACACAGCGGTACGCGCCGTTCCTGCGGAACCTCGCGATGTTCGCCGCGGCCGTCCTCTCGGAGGCCCAGATCGAAGCGATGAGCGACAACCAGGCGGACCTCGGAACCGAACCCGCGGGGACCGGTCCCTTCGAGTTCGACACGCTCGACAACCCGAACGAGCGCATCCGGCTGACGGCCAACGGCGACTTCTGGGGCGAGGGGCCGAACGTCGGGACGGTCATCTTCAAGACCATCACGGAAAACAGCACCCGGGTCCAGGACGTCATCAACGGGGCCTCGCACATCACGGACAACCTCGACTCCTCCGGGTTCCAGCGGGCCGAGGAGAGCGGGACGGCGACGCTGCTGCGGAAGAACGGCATCAACCACGGCTACATGGCGATGAACATGGCCCGCTTCGAGCCGTTCCGGAACCGGACGGTCCGTCGGGCCATCGCCCACGCCGTCAACACCGAGGCCATCGTCAACCAGATTTACCAGGGCTTTGCGACGCAGGCCTCCCAGCCGCTCCCGCCGGACGTGCTCGGCCACAACGACGACCTCGATCCGTATCCGACGGACAAAGACCAGGCTCGGTCGATGCTCGAAGAGGCGGGCTACGGCGACGGCTTCGAGTTCGAACTCGCGACGTTCTCGAACCCCCGCGGTTACAACCCCAGCCCGGTCCAGACGGCGAACCAGGTCAAATCCGACCTGGAGGACATCGGCCTGACGGTCAACATCAACCAGTTCTCGAACTTCGGGCCGTACCTTGACTACACGTCCGCCGGGCGACACGACGCCTGTTTCCTCGGCTGGTACACTGACAACGCTGACCCGGACAACTTCATGTACGTCCTGCTGGACCCGAAAGTCGAGATGGACGCCGTCCCCGACGGCCAGGACTGGGTCAGTTTCGACACGGAGGGGTACTCGACGCTCAACGTCTCAGGATGGGCTAACAGCGAGTACATGGAACTCGTCCGCGAGGCCCAGCGGACCTACACCGAAGGGGACCGCGAGACGATGTACCAGGAGGCCGCCCAGATCGCCTACGACGAGTCCCCGTGGGTGTTCATCGACTACGCCGAGACGCTCCGAGCGGTCAACGAGGCCGTCGTCGAGGACTCCTACACGGTTAGCTCCGTCGGCGGCCCCTACCTCAACACGGTCGAGCTACAGTAGCGATCCACCTGTTCCCGCATGAACTGGACACAGTTTCTCTTCAGGCTGGTCGAACCGGTGGTGCCGCCACGGTTCGTCATCAAGCGGCTGCTGTTGCTCGTCCCGGTGCTGTTCGGCGTGGCGTCGGTCGTGTTCGCCATTCTCCACCTGGCCCCGGGCGATCCGGCTATCGTCATCGCCGGCCAGCGAGCGTCGACCGAGCAACTCGAACAGATACGGCAGGAGCTCGGGCTTCGACGGCCGCTGTGGGAGCAGTACCTGAGCTTCCTGTGGGACGCGGCGCGGTTCGACTTCGGCCAGTCCTACAGTATCAGCCGGGGGAACAGCGTCCGTTCGGTCATCGCCGACCGGCTCCCCATCACGCTCGAACTCGCGATTTACGGCCAGGCGGCGGGCATCCTGCTGGGCATCCCGCTGGGCATCATCTCCGCGGTCAAGCAGGATTCGATAACCGACCACGTCACCAGAATCGGGGCGCTGACGGGTATCTCGGTCCCGATCTTCTGGTCCGGGCCGTTGCTTATCCTACTGTTCTCGACGTACCTCGACGTGTTCCCGACCAGCGGCCGCATCGACTCGACGCTGTTCCTGCCCGAGACCTGGACGCTGTTCGGCCGTGAGCTACCGCTGACCGGGATGATAACGGTCGATACGATCCTGCTGGGGAACACCGAGGCGTTCCTCTCGGCGGCCCATCACCTGTTCCTGCCGGCGGTGGTCATCGGCGTCTACTCGACGGCGCTCATCTCGCGGATGATGCGCTCCTCGATGCTCGAAGTCATCCGCCAGGACTACATCCGGACCGCGCGGGCGAAGGGCCAGGGCGCGAAGATCACGCTGATGAAACACGGCTTCCGAAACGCGCTGATTCCGGTCGTCACCGTCATCGGCATCCAGTTCGGGACGCTGCTCGGCGGGGCCGTCCTGACTGAGACCGTGTTCGGCATCAACGGGATGGGGCTGACTATCGTCACCGCCATCGGCGTCTCGGACTACCCGGTCGTGCAGGGAACGGTACTCACCTTCGCGTTGCTGTTCACGCTGGTCAACCTCTTCGTCGACGTCACCTACAGCTACCTCGACCCACGGATTCAACAATGAGTACGGACACCGAGACACGGGGCACGCTGGGACGCCTGCGGGCGTCCCCGTTCCTCGCCGACCTGCTGACGAACCGCCTCGCCGTCGTCGGGCTGACAATCATCCTCGGCATGGCCGCTATCGCCGTCTACGCCCGCGTGACCTACGACTTCGGCGCGCTTACCAGCTCACAACTCGGCACCGAAATCACTGACCGCGCGCCGCCGGGCTGGCTCGGTCCCGCGCCCGCGAACCAGCAGCTGTTCGGCACGGATGCGGCGGCCCGGGACATCTACAAGCGGAGTCTGTACGGGGCATGGCTGGCCCTGAAGTTCGGGACGATTACCGTCGGTACCTCGACCACCGTCGGTGTCGGACTGGGGATTATTGCGGCGTACTACGGCGACGTGACCGACAACGTCATCATGCGGACGATGGACGTACTACTGGCGTTTCCGCCGCTACTGCTCGCGCTCGCGCTGGTCGCCATCTTCCCGCGTGACCTCGGGCTCTGGCGGGCCGTGGTGGCGCTCGTGCTGGTGTACACGCCGCGGTTCGCCCGGGTCGTCCGCGGGGCTGCGCTCAAAGTGCTCGAAGACGAGTACGTCGACGCCACGGTTGCGCTGGGCGCGACTGACCCCCGGATTCTCGTCCGGCACATCCTGCCGAACACGCTCGCGCCCATCACGGTCCAGTCGACGCTGAACTTCGGACTCGCCATCATCGACCTCGCGGCGCTGTCCTTCCTCGGGTTCGGCGCGCAGGCGGGGACACCTTCGTGGGGGCTGATGCTGTCACGCGGCGTCGAGAACGGCCTCCTCACCGGCGAGTGGTGGCTCTCCTTCTTCCCGGGGCTGTTCCTCGCCATCACCGTCCTGGGGTTCAATCTGCTCGGCGACGGGATGCGCGACGCGCTCGATCCGCGGATGCGTGAAGCGGTCGACTGATGGCCCAGAGCGGTGACCCACCCCGACTCCGGCAGTACGTCGCGGCCCGGGCGCGACTGGTGGGGAGTGGCCTAGTCGTTGGTCTGGTGCTTGGCGGCCTCGGAATGGCGGGGTGGACGCTCTACACTGGTGATGCGCGGTCGAGTGAAGCAACAGTGTTCGCCCTCGGCGCGCTCGTGTTCGGCTTCGGCCTGCTGGGCTGGTCGGGGTCGATACTCGCCGGCCGCGGCATCGAAGCCATGCAAGAACACATGGGCGCGCGAAGCAACTGGACCGAGCGCGACTCCCGGCGGGCGATGGCCCGGCTCTGTGGCGGTGGCGGCGGAATAATGGTCGGGACCTCAGTCGTCGCGGCGTTACTCTAGCCGCTCGCTGTCCGCGCCACGGACGTTTTGCCCCCCGTGGTCGTAGAACACGTCTTCCTGCGGCGTTGCATCGTCAGCCAACGCGTCGCCGCGCTCGTAGACCACCGTTCCCCGGACCATCGTCCACTCGGGGAACACCGCGTCGCGCCCCTCGAACGGCGTCCAGTCGCATTTCGAATGGAGCCCCTCACCGTTGATCTCGCTCGTCTCGGTCGTGTCGACGAGCACGAGATCGGCGTCCTTGCCGGCCTCGATAGCCCCCTTCTGTGGCAGGCCGAACACGTCGGCGGGGTTGCGTGCGGTGAGGTCACGAACGCGCCCGTAGGTGAGGCCGCTGTCCGCGTCTCGGGCTTCAGCGAGCAGGAGCGGCAGGACTGTCTCGACGCCGGGGATGCCCGACGGCGCGTCCCAGATGCTGGCGTCCTTCTCCTCGCGGGTGTGTGGCGCGTGGTCCGTCGCGATCATGTCCACGGTACCGTCGACGACGCGCTCGTAGAGCTTCTGGCGGCGCTTCTCTCGGCGCAGTGGCGGATTCATTCTCCCAAACGTCCCCAACTCGGAAAGGTCGCGCCGGGAGAGCAACAGGTGATGGGGCGTCACCTCGGTCGTCATCCCGGCCTCGCTGGCGATGTCGACGCCCTCCGGCGTGGACGTGTGGGCGATGTGAATCGTCGTGTCGTGCTCTTTTGCGACAGCACAGGCCCGCTCGACGGCCTTCGCCTCGGCTTTGGCGGTCCGGAACGCGCTCCAGGCGTCGGCGTCGTCACGGGCCTTGGCGTCGTCGTTGAAGTAATCGGCGTCCTCGGCGTGGACGGTGACCGGCACGTCGTTGTCAGCAGCGGCCTCCAGCGCGTCGGCGAACAGGTCGGCCTCGATACCCATGTCGCCGGTCGAGTCCGCGAGAAACACCTCGCCGAGTGCGAACAGGCGACGGCGCAGGAGGACGTTCGGAATCCAGTCGGCCGTGACACCGCCGTTGATACCCCAGTCGACGACGGAGTCAGCGGCGAACTCGGCTTTCTGGTCGAACGCCTCGCCGTCGATGGTTGGTGGGTCGGTGTTGGGCTGGTCGACGACGGTCGTGACGCCACCGGCCGCCGCGGCCCGCGAGCCGGTCTCCCACGTCTCCTTGTGCGGGTAGCCGGGCTGGCGGAAGTGGACGTGCGCGTCGACCATCCCCGGAAAGAGGCGTTTGCCGGTCGCTTCGATGACGTGCTGGTCGGATGTGTCGAGGTCGCGGCCGACTTCGACGATGGACTCGCCACGCACCCGGACGTCACGTTGGTGGCCGTCCGGCAGCGTCGCGTTACGGATGAGCATACGCCCAGTCGGCCGGGCGCGCCCCTAAGTCTCTCGGATGGCCGTCACCGATACGTCGCGGCCGTCGGCTAACGACCGCTCCAATGCCGCGATGACCTGATCGGGGTCGTCGGTCCCCCCAGCGTTGGCGACGCTCCCGACGCTCTGTGGGTCGAACGGAACGTCGAGCGCCTCGTAGATGGGAGCCAGCACCTCGGCGATAGCCTCGTGGTCACGAACAACGACGATACCGCCGACCACGGCCACGGACTGGCGGACGCGCTGGGCGAGGCCCGCGATTTTGCCGTCGGCCTGAAGCGAGTGGCTTCCCGGACAGAAGGAGGCGTCGGGTTCACCCGTCCGAGCGGTGATTCCGCAGTCGTCGAGCGCGCGCTTCACAGCGGCCTTGGCCCACTCGTAGCGGTCATCGATAGTCCCTCGCGGGTTCTCAGTCGGGACGGCGAGGGAAAACGAGACGGTCGACCCGGTGTAGGCGACAGCGCGACCCCCCACCGCGCGCTCGATGACGGTGTACCCCCGGTCGTGAGCGGCCCGGTGCGCTCGCTCGTAGCCGTCGTTGTTCGTGTCACGGCGGCCGAACGCGACCTGTCTGTGCGGTCGCCAGACACGCAGGGCTGGCTCGCGGTCTTCGGCGACCGTCTCCGCCATCTTGCGGGTCCGCTGGAAGTCGGTTTCGGGGTCGGCGGCGCGGCCCCGTAGCAGACGCATAGTCGGGCTGTACGGACTCACGGGGCTAAAGCGGTCCGGCGGTCCAGCAACTGCAAGCCCCACAGCGGTAGGTGGCGAGCAGGCGACACACAGCTATCGCGACGGGACGTGTCGCGCTCCCGCTGCCCCCGCCGCGGTCGTCGTCAGCGCACACGAAGCGGTGGCCTCGGTATGGGTCTTGAACCCTCGGGCGACAGAGCCATACCGACACACGCCTAATCGCCGCCGATGGCCGTCACGATACCGCGAGACGTGCTCTTTCAGTATTACCGCTTTTCCCTGTACAACTCGCCGTTCGACGCCCACGACAAGGGGTGTGCCATCGACCTCTACCCCCACGGCGAGCGCGCGCCGTCGCCGGTGGCCGGGGAGGTGCTGGACACGAAAACGGTCCGGGCCCCGCCGAAGGCCTACGCTGCCGAACACGACCACCTCATCCTGGTCGATACTGGCGACACCGTAGCACGGCTGCTGCACGTCGACCCGGCTGTCGAACCCGGTGAGACGGTTACCGTCGGCGACGGCCTCGGAGAACTGGTCCGGGCGGGCTTTTTCGCCCCGTGGGTCCCGAACCACATCCATCTCGGCTTCCGGGCCCCAGACACGAACCCCTACCGGGCGTCGGGGTCGCTGCCGGTCGACGTGGCAGTGGACGTGACGCCGCTGTCCTGGGACGGGACCGGCACCGTCGCGGAAGCCGGCGAAACCTGGGTACGGCTGGACGAGCCTGCCCATCCGACACCGGGCGAGTCCTTCGTCGGTATCGCCAACGACGCCGACGGCGGCGATTCCGGAGTCCTCGACGGCGGGCTCCCGCACTACTCCGGTGGCGGGCTGCTGGGCCGTGACGGAACCGACGCCGCGGCCCTCGCGGGCCAGCGCGTCGGGACAGCGGACGGCCGCACGGTCGCGTGGGACGACCTGACCGTCCTGGCAAACGGCGAGCCGATAACCGGTATCGCGCTGTTCTGTGGCCGCGAGCGCTTCGGGGCGAAGCTCGTCGGCGAGGATATCGACCTGTCCGTCGGCGACGAGGTACGCGTGACCGTCGAACGGGCCGCGGCTTGCGACAACTCCGCGTAGCTACGACTCCCCGTACCGCTCTGCGTGGGCCTGTTTCGCTTCTTCGTAGGCCGGGTCCGAACGGACCGCGTCGAGGTGCTCCTTGTATGTCAGGGCTATCTCGCGTTTCTCCGGGTCATACCACTCCTGGGGGTCGCGCTGCTCGCCGTCGACATATTTCTGTCCGCCGGGGTATTTCGCGTAGCGCATCGCCCGCGTCCAGCCCATCTGGAGGTATTTGCGGGCCATGTCCATCCCGACGAAGTCCCTGACATCGCGGTACTCGCGGTAGCGGTCGCGGATGGACTCGGCGGCGGCCGCCGCGTCCTCGCTGGTTTTGATTGTCCACTCGGGCAGGAGTTCGCTCTTGTAAGGCTCGATTTTAAACGCCCCTTGCTCGTCGGATGTGCACCGGTAGCGCTCGGGATGCTCGCGAAAGTCGAGGTCGTACTCTGGGCCGTCCTCCACCTCGGCGACGTCGCCGCGAACGGGGTCGGCACCCATCCGTCAGGCGAGCGTAATCTCGTCGCGCTCGGTCACCTCACCGAACAGCCAGTCGGCGTGCTCCAGGGCGTACTCGCGGTGGTCGTCCTCGATGTAGCCGACGGCGTCCTCGACGAGGATCGGGCGATAGTCGCGCAGACCGGCGCTGGAGGCCGTATGGAGCACACAGACGTTCGCGAGCGTCCCACAGATAGCCAGGTCCTTGATGCCGTGGGCGTCGAGCCACCCCTCCAGTTCAGTCTGGTAGAAGGCGTCGTACGTGTGCTTGACGACGACCAAGTCATCGTCCTCTGGGTCGAGGTCCTCGACGAGTTCGGTCTCCCACGAACCCTCGACGACGTGCTCGCCCCACCGGTCGAACTCGTCGTAGTAGTGGGTGTCCTCGAACTGGTCGGGCGGGTGCACGTCGCGGGTATATACGACCGTCGCGCCGGCCTCGCGGGCACGGTCGACGAGTTCGGCGCAGGGCTCGATGGCCGCTTCGCTGTCCGGTGCGTAGAGGCTCCCGTCGGGATGACAGAAGCCGTTCTGCATATCGACGACAACCAGGGCGGTCTGTGCTGGGTCGAGTTCCATATCGGGTGTTGGGTTGGGTTGACTACGAAAGTTACTCCGACGGCTGTTTGTGGAAGGCGGAAGCAAACACGGAGAGTTGGAACGCTGTCTCCGACCGACAAACAATCTCACGACTAGCGTGTGACTTTTTACTGTGGTGACCTTCCTAACGGTAGATGCGCCGCCCTTTCGCCCTCGTCGTTCTCTGTGCTGTTGTGCTGTTACTGGCGGGCTGTCAGGCACCCAGTGCGTCGCCCGAGACGGAGACCGGTGGCGACGACCTGACTCCCAGCGAACCCGCGACCGACTACAGGAGCAACAGCTCCGCCCCGGCAGCGCCTGAGGCGGACCGGCTGGGCTACGAGAACGGCTACTGGTACAACGAGTCGCTGTCGGTGACAACGGAGGACGGACTGAACGAGACAGAGCGGGAAGCCGTCATTGCACGAACGATGGCCCGCGTCGAGCGGATTCGCGGCCTGGAGTTCGAAGAGACGGTCACGGTGTCCGTCGTCTCACGGGCGGAGTACCGCAACAGCACCGGCGGCGAAACCGGCGATTCGCTGCGTCGGTTTGACAACGTGAAGTTCGAGGCGCTGTTTTTCGTCGGCGAGGACCGCGACTCCATCGCCGTCCAGAGCAGCAACCGCGGCGAGAGCGTTCTGGGCTACTACAGCAGCCAGCGCGGTGAGATCGTTATTGTCAGCGACTCCGAGACGCCGACGATAAGCCGGGGGACGCTGGCCCACGAACTCGTCCACGCGCTGCAGGACCAGCACTTCGGTCTCGAAAGTGACGCGCGGACGCGGGACCAGGTGCAGGGTCGGAACGGATTGGTCGAAGGCGACGCCGTCGCCGTCACCCAGACGTACACTGACCGCTGTGGCGGGGAGTGGCGCTGTATCGACAGGCCCGCCCAGAGTAGCGGTGGCGGCGGCGACCGTCACTTCGGCATCAACTTCATGCAGTATTTCCCCTACAGCGACGGTCCCGGGCTGGTCGGAACTCTCCGGGAACGCGGCGGCTGGAGTGCTGTCAATGACGCCTACGACGACTACCCCGACGGGGCCGCCGAAGTGACCTACCCCGAGCGCTACCCCGAGTGGGAACCCGAATCAGTCTCGCTTGCGGACCGGTCCAGCGACGACTGGGAGCGGGTCAGACCCTCGACTGACCGGGACCGGCCCGACTACGCCGTCGTCGGCCCCTCTGCCATCGCCGGGTCGATGGCGTACACCATCGCCGATGACTACAACGAGTCGAGCGTGGTCCAGACGCGTGACGTCATCAACTACGAGGACGGGTCGCTGGACAGCGACGACCCGTACAACTACGACCTGCCCGCCACCGACGGCTGGACGGGTGGCCGGATGCACGTCTACGGCGACGGCGACGAGACGGCCTACGTCTGGAGGACGACCTGGGCCAGCGAGGCCGTCGCCCGTCAGTTCGCCGACGCCTGGGCGGCGGTCATCTCCCACTGGGGCGGCACCAGAACCACAGAAGGCCACTGGGTCATCGAGGAAGACAGCCCCTACACCGACGCTGTCGCCGTCAGGGTCGACGGAGACACGGTCACCGTCGTGAACGCGCCGACGGTCGACGAACTCGACGAGGTCTACGATGCGTAAGGAACTGCTCATTGCGCTGGCGGTCGTCCTGGCGGGCTGTACGGTCCCGTCTTTCGGCGGCAGCGATCACCCCGAGACACCGACCGGTGAGGACGCAATCGGCTACGAGAACGGCTACTGGTACGACGATTCGGTGACGGTGACGACCGACGACGGACTGAACGAGAGCGAGCGCGAGGCTGTCGTCGCCCGGACGATGGCCCGCGTCGAGCAGGTCCGCGGCCTGGAGTTCAAAGAGCCGGTCCCGGTTTCGGTCATCTCCAGGGCCGAGTACCAGAACCGCTCGGGGGGCAACGGCAGCGGCGGTAGCAGTCGTCCACAAGACCCCTGGAACGACCAAGTGTGGGAAGCGCTCTTACTCATCGGCGAGGACTCCGGCAGCAGTGACGAAATCGACGACACGCTCTCGACGACGGTCCAGGGCTACTACTCGCCGAGCCAGGACGAGATCGTCATCGTCAGCCCGACGGAGACGCCACAGATCGACCGTCGGACGCTCTCACACGAACTCGTTCACGCCCTGCAGGACCAGCACTTCGGGCTGAACGGCTCCGCGGAAACGCAGGACACGCAACTGTCACGGCAGGGTGTCACCGAGGGCGAGGCCAACTACGTCCGCGTCCTCTACGAGCGCCGCTGTGGTGACGGCTGGGGCTGTATCGCGCTCCCCGACCGGCCCAGTGACGACGGAGGAAGCAGCAGCGACGGAGACGGCGACAGCCAGGAACCGAGCTACAACGAGGGGCTGTTCACCGTCCTCTACCAGCCCTACGTCACCGGGCCGCGGTTCATCGACCAAGTGCGCTCTGATGGTGGCTGGGACGCCGTCGACGCCCTCCACGACGACTTCCCCGACAGCACCGAGCAGGTGCTCCACCCTGAGAAGTATCCCGGCGAAGAACCCGTGAACGTCAGCGTCGCGGACCGCTCGTCCGACAAGTGGAGCCGCTTCGACCACGACCCGGTCGGCGACACGGTCGGGGAAACGTCGATCTACGCGATGATGTACCACAACGGCCAGACGGAGGGCGACCGCTACAGCTACGAGAGCGAGATCTCGGCGGGCTGGGGCGGTGATCTCGTCGTGCCCTACCGCAACGGCTCCGGCGGCTACGGGTACGTCTGGGAGACCCGCTGGGATACTGAGGAGGACGCCAGCGAGTTCGCACAGGCGTATCGGGCGGCACTGACCGAGGAACACGACGCCAGCCAGCCCCGAAGCAACGTCTACGTCGTCCCGGCCGACGACCAGTTCAACGACGCCTTCCGCGTCGTCCGGTCCGACAAAACCGTCCGTATCGTCAACGGGCCGACAGTGAGCGACCTCGACGAGATTCACCAGCCAGCGGAGTCCTGAGGGCCGGTCGCCGACCGGGCCGCTTTTTTCGCCACACTGAAAACACCGTGTTATGACCGAGGAGTTCGATGTCGTCTCGCCAGAGGCGATTCGCGAGGGGCGGGCGACCGACGCCTACTTCGACCGGACGATGGAGGCGCTGGAACACGCAGGCAAGAACCCGGACGTGGTCGCCGAAGTGACGGCGAACCAGTTCGCGACGGGCCAGTGGAAACTGCTGGCGGGGCTGAAAGACGCCGCCGAGTTGCTTGAAGGACGGAGCGTCGACGTTGACGCGCTCCCCGAAGGCCAACTGTTCGACGGGGGCCCGGTAATGCGAATCGAGGGGTCGTACCGGGAGTTCTGTCGCCTGGAGACGGCGCTCCTTGGCTTTCTCTCGCATCCGACAGGGATTGCGACGCGGGCACTAGAGGCCCGCTACGCCGCACCGGAGTCGACGGTGCTCTCCTTTGGCTCGCGTCACGTCCACCCGTCGATAGCGGCGATGATCGAGCGGTCGGCGCTGCTGGGCGGTCTCGACGGTATCTCGAACGTCGCTGCTGGCGAGGTCATCGGCCGGGAGGCCGGCGGGACGATGCCCCACGCGCTCATGATCTGCTTCGGCCGCGGGAATCAGGAAGAAGCGTGGCAGGCCTTCGACGCCGCTGTTCCGGAAGAGACGCCGCGCATCGCGCTGACGGACACCTACAGCGACGAGACCGACGAAGCCCTCCGCGCGGCGGAAGCTGTCGACGACCTCGCGGGCGTCAGACTGGACACGACCGGATCCCGCCGCGGGGACTTCCGCCACATCGTCCGGGAGGTTCGCTGGACGCTGGACGCCTACGGCCACGGGGACGTGGAACTGTTCCTCTCTGGCGGTATCACCCCGGCAACCATGCGGGAGCTACGGGACGTGGCCGACGGCTTCGGCGTCGGGGGCTACGTCGCCAACGCCGATCCGCTGGACTTCGCGCTGGATATCGTGGAACTGGACGGCGAGCCGGCGGCCAAGCGGGGGAAGCTCACCGGTACAAAATCGGTGTACCGTACCGCCGACGGCGGCCACCACATCGGCCTGGCCGACCGCGACGCGCCGGAGGACGCCGAATCGCTACTGGAACCACTGATTCGTGACGGGGACATCGTCAGGGAGTTCGACCTCGACGGGGCCATCGACCGCGCGGCGGCGGACGCCGAACGGGTCGGCTACGAGGGCGTGACCGTGAACGAGTAACGGGCGTTAAGTCTCCGGCCGGCGAAAAGGGGGTATGGTCGACCGCATCATGAAGGTCAACGCGTACACGACCTTCGACCTGCTCGACGGTGAGGTAGAGGGCCACGGCTTCGAGGAGGAGGCCCTGGCCGTGCTGAACGTGACCGCGCCGCGAAAGAACCCGGACCACGTCGAACTCCAGTTAGAGATGGACAACACCGACCTCGACGCGGTGAAGCCCCACGCGGACTCGGTGACGCTGTCGGCGGCCCAGGCCCGCGAACTGGCCGCCGAACTGGAGGAGTACGCAGGGAAGGTCGAAGACGCGCAATCGGAGTAGTCTGTAACTCTCGTTGACAGTTATTCGCCGCTACGGTTCGGTAATTCTATGGTGTGAAGACGCATACCACGAAACATGTCAACCGAGACGCCCGGGAATCCAGCCGCACGGGAGCTCGGCTACTGCCCGTGCTGTGGCTACCAGACGCTCCCGGAGGGCCGGCCCGGGTCATACGAGATGTGTCCGGTGTGTCACTGGCTCGACGACCCCATCCAGTTCGGCGACGCGGAGTTCGTCAGCGATACGAACCACGTGTCACTGACGGAAGCGCGCGAGAACTTCCGCGAACACGGGGCGTGTTCCCCCGACGAGGCCGGGGACTGCGAGGAGCCGACCGGCCTCGACCGTGACCCGAACTGGCCTTACGAGGAATAGCAGATACGAAACAGGACTCAAGCTGCGAGCGCGATATCCAGGTACAGCATGACGATGACGCCCGCCATCAGTCCGAGCGTCGCGACGCGCTCGTAGCCGCGCTGGTGGGTCTCGGGGATTATCTCGTCGGAGATCACGAACAGCATCGCGCCCGCCGCAAAGCCCATTGCATAGGGCAGGAGCGGTTCGACGGTTACGACGGCGACAGCACCAAGCACCGCGAGCGGGATTTCGACGATGCCGGAGCGAATCCCGGTGAAGACGGCGTAGAGCCGACGGTCCAGGCCAGCGTTGATCGCTGCGACGGAGACGGCCAGCCCCTCGGGGATGTTCTGGATGCCGATGGCGAGCATCAGCGAGAGCGCGCCCCCGATCCGGAGCGGGTCACCGGCGGCCGCGCCGAAGCCGACGCCGACGGCCAGCCCTTCGGGAATGTTGTGCAGCGTGATCGCGAGGATAAACAGGATGACGCCAGTCAGTTTGGATTCGTCAATCGAGAGGTCCTGGCTGGGGTTGGCGGCGTCCGACCGCCGGCTCCCGGTCAGGAGGTAGTGGGCGTGTGGGACGAGTCCATCCGCCCGGTCGAGAAACAGCGCCCCCAGTGCGACACCGACGAGCGTCGGAATCGGGTTCCCGCCCGAATACTCCTCGATACCGGGGATGATGAGGCTCGTGAACGCGGCGGCAAGCATCACGCCAGCGGCGAACCCGAGCGCCGTGTCCAGCGCCCGCTCCGAAGGGTCACGCCAGACCAGCACGAGCGACGCGCCGAAGAGGTTCATCGTGGCGATGATGACCCCGCCGACGAGGCCGTTTATCAGCGGGTCTGTCCCGACGAGGTCGACGAACAGGTCGACGAGCCCGGATTGCATTGTCCAGTAGTGTACGTGGCCCCCTCTTGGGTGTACCGACAGTCAGGAGGGGGCGTATCTGGTTCTGGTGTTGTCTCCGCACAGAATCGGAAAGTCCCGGTTCGCCCGGGTTGTCCAGCCGGCTTCAGGTAGGGCCTTCTAGTTAGTAGAGGCCATATTCGAACGATTAAACGCTGTGTTAGAACGGTTCCGGCGACCCGACGAGCCGCCGCATCTCCATCGCGCTGGAGAAGTCTTCCCGGGAGACCACACGGGTCCCCTCGGGACCGTCGACGAAAGCGGCGGTGGCTCTGGCGGTATCGAGTTCGACGAGCGCGTCGAAGGCGGCCTTCTCCGAGACAAAGCGCGGCAGGTCGGTCTCCATCAGGTCGGCGACGGTGTCGGCCTCGCGTTCGGCCTTCGAGAGTTCCCTGAAATCGCCGACCGTGACGACGCCGACCACGTCGCCGCCGCGTGTGACCGCGAACTCCGTCCGCCGGTCGGCGAACATCCGGTCGACGAGGTCCTCAATGGTGGCGCTGGCCTCGATAGTCGCGTCGAGCGGGCTGGCCACGTCGTCGACGGTCAGCCCTTCCAGCAGGGCGGCCAGGGCAACCGTGCGGGATTCGCTCGACGCAGCACCGTAGACGAACAGCGCGAGTAGCAGCAACATCGGGCTAAACGACATGACACCGACGACGGCGAACAGCACGGCGAACCCGGTGCCGATTCGAGCGGCGATACGGGTCGCCGTCGCGTAGGGCCGCTTTCGCGCGAGCAGCGCCCGGAGGACGCGGCCGCCGTCCATCGGGAACGCCGGCAACATGTTGAACACGGCCAGAAAGAGATTGGTGACGGCCAGCCAGCCGACGATGAACAGCGTCACCTGTGCGCTCGCCGGCAGAGCAAACAGCGCGGCGTAGCAGGCGATGCCAGTCAGAATACTCACGGCCGGGCCGGCCAGCGCGATGACGAGCTCCCGGTTCCACTCCTTGGGCATGGATTCGAGGCTGGCGAGGCCGCCGAGAATCCAGAGGGTAATCGATTCGACGCGGAGCCCGTAGCGCATCGCCGCCCAGGCGTGCCCGAGTTCATGGAGGGCGACGCTGGCGAACAGGCCCACCGCCGCGGCGGTGCCGATAACCCACGGCGTCTGGCCCGCGGTCAGCACCGTGAGGTCGAGCGTCACGCCGGAGAGGGCGCTGACGATACCGGCATACACCGATATCTGGGCCCCGCTGCCGATAATCCAGGCCAGCACCGGCAGGAAGATCAGCAACGAGACGTTGACCCGGATCGGGATCCCCCAGACCGTCGTGATGTGGAAGTTTCGCACGGGAAGTCCAACGAACAGTGGCCGGGTATAGCTTCTGACTGGGGACGACGCCGACGAGTAGCGGCCTTATTCAGGATGTAGCGTGTACGGGCACCTAATGACAGTTCGACACGACCGGCTGACCGTCGACTGGCTGGGGTACGCGACGCTCCGGTTCGCCGGCGACGACACGGTGGTGTACGTCGATCCGGGCCGGTACGGCGTGCTCACCGGCGAGTGGGAACCCCACGCGGACGGTATCGGCCATCCGCCGAGCAGCGACTATCGACCGGAGGACGGCGACGTGATCTGTGTGACACACGTCCACCACTACGACCCCGACGGCATCGAGCGGGTCGCAAGCGAGGACGCCACAGTCGTTGCCTACGAGGGTATCGATGAGCGCGTCGGCGACCGGGACCTCCCGCCGCTGTCCTCGCTGCCTTACGACGTTGTCGAGGTCGGCATGAAATCACAAACGACGGTCGAGGACGTGCCGATCTGGTCGACGCCGGCGTACAACGAACCCGACGGACCGCATACGCTCCCCGACGGAACGCCCTACCACCCGGAGGGCTTCGGCTGTGGTTTCATGGTCGCCGTCGAGGGGACCAGAGCGTTCTACCCCGGCGATTCGGACGTGCTTCCGGGTCACCGGACGCTAGAAGTCTCGCTGCTGTGTCCGCCCATCGGCCCGCGGGCGACCATGGACCGCCACGAGGCCGCCTCGCTGGCCGCGACCATCGAACCGGATCTCGTGTTACCGGTCCACTACAACACCTTCTCGAACCTCGAAGCCGATTCCCGCGAGTTCGCCGCCGACGTGGCGGAAGCCGGCGTCCCAGTCGTACTGGACGAGCAGTGAGCGAGCGCCCGCGCATCTCGAATTTTACCCGCGTTCGGCCCATGCGCTCCGGTCCCGGTGGGCGTCAGCGATATCCGCGATATCGTCCGTCGCCAGAACGCCGCGTTCCGTGACGACCGTCACCGCCGACGCCGGCGTCAGATCGAATGTGGGATTCTCGACGGCCAAGTCGGCGTCGCCGTCGTACACCTCCCGGGAGTCGCGTTCCTCCCGGTCCCACTCAGCGCGTGGTGCGACCTTGTCCGTGGCACAGACGGCGTAACAGTCCGTGTCCGCGGCGGCCGCTGCCAGCGCCGCCGAGCGGGTGCCGACCTTGTTGACCACGCGACCGTCCGGGAGGACGCGGTCGGCTCCGACCACGAGCGTATCAGCAGCCCAGGCTTCCAGTTCGTGACCGAACGCCGCATCGGTGGTCAGCGTCACCGCAGTGCTATCAGCAAGCGTCTCGGCGACGCCGACGCCTTCACCGCCGGGCCGTGACTCGGCGACGAGCACGGCCGCTGGGGTAGCGGCGTCGACGACTGCACGGACTGTCCCAGAGCGAGACAGCGTAGCGAGGCGGTCACCGACGTGCTCGGCGGCGACGGCGGCGGCGACGCGGTCGGCGGTCACCGCGTGGTTCAGCATCTCGGTCGCGGCCCGCTCGACGGCCACCGGCGACTCGTCGGTGACGGCGTCCATCGCTCGGTTGAGACGGTTCGCGACGACGACCATCGAGGAGCGCGCTTCGCGGATTTCAGCGGCGAGGGCGGCGAGCGAATCCCAGTCGTCGCCGTCCCGCTCGGCCGCCTCCAGGTCGTCGGTCCGCCCGGCGTCAGCCAGGGCGGCCTCGTCGCGCAGCACCTCCAGTGCCCGGAGCGACAGCCACGCCGAGCCGTGGGTTCGGTCCTCGCGCACGGTCGCGATCCGCGGCCGAACGCGGTCCCAGGAGGTCCACAGTCGCGGGACGGTCTCGCGCGACAGTATCTCGGGTGGGTGGACCCACGCAGTCTCGGTCGTCTCTTCGTTAGTCGCGACTGTGCGGGCCTCGCAGTCGAACAGGAACGGGTGGACGACCCATCGAACGCCTCGGTCGCCGTCCGCGACCTGAAACGAGTCGCCCTGCCGGACGAGTGTCACCGCGTCGACCAGCCCGGTCTCCTCGTCGATTTCGGCCCGTGCGGCCGTCTCCGGGTCCCGATCTCGCCCGGCGTCGTCGGCGACGTGTCCCGCGACCCCACTCCACTGGCCCCGATACGAGCCGACTGCATCACTCCGGCGCAACAGCAACACCTCGCCCTCGCTGCGCAGGAAGCACGTCACGACAGGGCGTGTCTCCATACGAGCGTGAACGGCTGGCCGGGGCAAGAAAGTCCCGGGGCAGTAGAGGCCACAGCCGGACGGGGACACTGTGAGAACTACAGCGCGTCGAGCAAGCGGTCGATGTCGTCAGCCGTATTGAACGCGTGGACAGACGCCCGGAGCGCCTCGGGGTGGGGCAGCGCTCTGATGACGAGTCCGTCCGCAGCGAGTCGCTCGACGGTCGCCTCGGGATCGTCGGCAGTGAACGTCACGAGCCCCGACTCGTACTCGCGGGGGCTCAGCAGTCGGTCGCCGAGGCCGTCCTTGAGCCGGTCGGTCAGCCGTTCGACACGGGACTGGATCGTATCGAACCCGACGGCCTCGACCGTCTCGATGGCGTTCGCGAGCGCGACGTACGGGACCGGTGAGGTGGTGCCGACCTCGAATCGGCGCGCGCCCGGGTAGTACTCGTATCCGTCCGCACCGGGGTTCTCGACGCTCCGGTAGCCGATGCGAGTCTGACGCAGTCGGTCGTAGGCGTCCGGATCGACGTAGAGGAACCCGCCGCCCCAGACCCCCAGCAGCCACTTGTGGCCCGCCGCGGCCACGAAATCCGCACCCCACTCGGTCACGTCGACGGGGTGTTGCCCGACGGACTGGACGGCGTCGACGAGCACCTGCGCACCGGTGTCGTGAGCCGCATCGACGACATCCGCAACCGGGAGTCTGGTCCCGTGTGTCCAGGTGAGCGAACTCAGTGCGACCAGTCTGGCGTCGGCCACGGCGTCTTTCACATCTGCCATGTCCAGCCGTCCGCTGTCGGTCTCCAGCACGCGGACCTCGATGTCGTGGGTGTCGGCCAGCCGGTCCCACGGAAGCGTGCCGGCGGGATGTTCGAGGTCGGTCCGGACCACCACGTCGCCGGGCTGCCAGTCGATTGCGCCGGCGACCATGTTGACTCCGTCAGCGGTACTGCGAGTGAACGCGACGTTGGCGGCCTCGGTTCCGACGTGGCCTGCGACGACCTCGCGGGCCGCCGCAATAGCGTCCCACGCAACCGTATAGGGGCCGTCGCCGGCAGGTGCATCGAAAGCGTGCCGTTCGAGAAACGCCGTCGCGGCGTCGACCACGGGGCGCGGCGTCGGTCCGCTTGCCCCCGTGTTGAAGTACGTACACCGTTCGAGTGCCGGGATCGACGCCCGTAGTTCGGCTGGGTTCATATCTCAGTCCTCGAGTGCCGGATGCTTCAGCCCTGTGTGACCCAGGTGACGGGTTTCCGAGGTAGCGGCGTGATACAATCTCCGTAGCCGCCCATTGATAATTCTATCCTAGTTTGTTGCGTTCCACAACTGTATTCGGTTGTTTGCATATTTGGCATTGTTACGGCTACGCTGTTTTATTTAAATAGCGTGCTATGGTGACGGCTCAGTCCTGCTGACACTCACAGCCGCCCTGTTCGAAGAACTCCGCGACGGCGTACTGGCTGCCACACGACTGGCACAGCACCTGCGCGTCCAGGAACACCTCGAAATCGTCGATGTCGATGCGGCCCGTGTCGCGCAGTTTCTCGATGCGCTGGTCGGTGACCGACAGCGTTCGTGTCAGTAGCCGCTGAATGCTTTCGAGATCTTTCTCTATTTTCTCGTCGTCGGACAGCCCCTGGTACTCCGCGCCCCGCCACTCCTTCAGATACGACCGGATGGCCTGGTAGGTGACGAAATCGGTTTCGAGGCTGTCGACGTCGACGCCGTTGCGTTCGAGTCGGTTGACGGTGTCAGTCCGAACGCCGGTGCTGATGTCGTCGCCGGTGAGGTTCTCGTAGGTCGATTCCACGTCGCTTTCGAGCGCGCTCAGGCCCGCATCGACCAGCGCGCGTTCGAGGAGGCGTTTATTGAAGAACTCCGCGAGATCCCGGAGGCTCATTCGCTCTTCACCGTCACCGGTCCAGCGAGCCTCCATCTCCGCACCGAGTCCATCGAGTTCGTACTCGTCGATGAGTCGAGCGACTTTGCTCGACGGCCGGCCGTCTGTCGTATTCGCCATTTGTTGTTCCAACGTACGGTAACCGGAACTAAAAGACTACGGGGTTAGATCGAAGTAATGCGGTTGAAGTCGTCGTCGAGCGCCTGGGCGTCCTCCGGCAGGAGGGCGACGACCAGATGCTCGGCGTAGTCGGCGAAGTACTCGACGAGTTCGGCGATCCGGGCCGAGTCGATGGCTTCCAGCGAGTCAAGCAACATGAACGGAACGCTCTCGTGGAGGTCATGTACCAGATAGCCCGCGAGAGCGAAGATGAGTCCGGTCACTTCGCGCTCGCTCTCGCTGAGGTGCTCGATGGTGTCCTCGTAGGCCGCGCCGTTCTCAGTGGTCCGGACGATGTGGAGCTCGAACACCGTTCGGTCGACCTTCTGACGCCCCTCGCGGACGGTCTGCTCGACGCGCTCGATCCAGATGCGTTCGAGGTTCTCGTACTCGAGAATTCCGAGGATGGCGTCCATGTGCTCGTTGAACTCGTCGACGGCGTTGGCCTCTATCTGGTCGATCTTCGTCCGCTTGTCGGTGAGTTCGTCGACCAGCGCGTCGCGTTCCTCGCGGAGATCGTCGGCCCGCCCGACCATCTCCTCGATTTCCTCGATTTCGGCCGACACGTCATCGAGGTCGGACTCCAGACTGTCGATCTCGAACTCAAGCTGGTTCGCCTCCCGGTGCAGCGAGAGGATTTCGTCGAAGTCCTCGGATTCGAGGTTGTCGACCTCGTCTTCCAGCGATTCGACGTCGCTAGTCAGCTCCTCGCGTCGGTCCTTCAGCGACGTGATCTGCTCTTCGCGGCGTTCGATCTCCGTTTCGGTCTCCTGGATCTTTCGCTCGACGTTCTCGCGGCGGCGCTGCTTCTTCTCTGCCTCCCGCTGGTCGGACTTGAGATCATCGAGTTCCGATTTGATGTCGTTGAGCTCCTCGACCTTCTGCCGGCGGAGGTCCTGCAAGCGGTCGACGGTGTCCTCGATCTGTTCGCGGTCGACCGTCGAACCGCACGTCCAGCAGACGACGGACTCGCCGTCCTCGTCTTCGAGGAGTTGCTCCGTGATGTCGCCGTCAGATCCCTCCGGTGCGTCTTCGAGCGACTGGATGACGTCGTAGTCTTCCTCTTCGAGGCGCTCCTCGTTGTACTGGATGAGGCTCTGGAGATCGGAGATCTCGCTGTTCAGTCGCTGGCGCTGGTCGCGCAGGTTTGCGATCTCGTCTTCCAGGTGCTGGTGGTCGCCCATCGGCGTCTCCGGCAGTTCGTCCAGTTCGTCTTCGAGGTCGGACCGTTCGCGTTTCAGCGAGGTGATACTCTCCTCCTGTGCCTCGATGTCACGCCGGACGGATTCGAGGTCCGACCGCGTCGAGCGGAGTTCGTCGAGCTTCTCTTCGAGGACGTCCTGTTCCTGGCGGCTCTCCTCGATATCCCGGCTGCTGTTGTCGATCTCCTCCTCGCGTTCGGCCAGTTCATCGCGCTTCTCCTCGATCTGCTCGCGGAGTTCGGTCCGGCGCTGTTCGAGGTCCGGGAGGTCGCGCTGGCGGGATTCGATTGTGGCGAGTTCGTCGTTGATGTCGCCTTTTTCTTCTTCCAACTGTTCGACCTCCGAACGGATCGCGTCGATGTCGACCGGCCGCATGATGATCTCGCGGAGGTCGTCGCCCCGAGCCACGGACCGGCGCGCCTCGTTGGTTTCCAGCAGGAACGCGAACAGGTCGGCGACCTCGGGGTCGTCGAGATATCCCTCGCCGTCGAACTGGACGGCGTCTCCCGCCCGCGTGAGCGTCCGTTCGTATATTTCATCCCCGTAAGTGAGGGCAACGCTTCCCTCGTCGGCGTCACCTTTCAGCGTCGCCTGCGTGCTCCCCATCGCTGCCATGATAGACTGCAGAAACGACGTCCGGTTCGTGGCGTTCTTGCCCGTCAGGACCGTCACGCCCGGCGGAATATCGACTGACGTCTCGTCGATCCCACCGATATTGGTTACATCGAAGTGGGCGACACTAGATTCTTGCTTTGACTCTGGCATTGGTCTGCTGTTGTTGGAGAGGATATAAAAATAGTTTCATTCCCGAACACGGGAGTCCCTGCTGTCGTCCGAACGTGGGCCGACACGGCAAACGCACCAGCATTGTCCGGCGGACAACGGACAAACCGACAGCCAACGCCGGAATAACACCTGTACCAATATTATTCCTGTACAGAGCCGTTGTCGTGGAGCTGGACGGTTTTTCCTTTTACTCTCTTACTTTGTTGCGTTTCACAATCGTTTCCACTTGTGTGCGTTTTCGTATGCCAACCTATAAGTCGCCGTGATTGGAACTGGGCCGTGTGACCCGCTACGAAACACTGCTCGAGGTCGAACTGGACGAGTGGGACAGTGGGTACGGCGTCTTGCAGATCGTCGACCCAGATGACGGCGACACCGCCGAGCTTCGGTTCTGCTACTTCAACGAAAACGGCAAATTCACCAACCGGCCGCTAACGCTACGACCCGACGAAGAGACGCTGGACCGGACGACGCGGATGGTCGAGAACCTTGGCTACGTTGCCCGGACCTTCGACCCGGCAGAGATCCGTGAGCTCGTCGACACGCTCGGCGAAGAGCGGGTTATCGAGCTCGCACAGCTCGTCGACACGCTCGGTGAAGCGCGGTTGGCGGAGATACTCGGGGAGTAAGAGTGGCAGACACCCACCCACTGGTAACGGTCGAAACCATCGCCCTCGTGGGTCTGGGGGGGTTCGCCGGGTCGAACCTTCGGTACTTCGTCGGCCTCTTTGTTCCGGGGTTGCAGGGGACGCTGCTGGTCAACGTCGTTGGCAGTTTCGCGCTCGGCGTGCTCGTGTACGAGGGGCTGCAGGTCGGTGCGCTGGCCAGCGAGACGAGGCTGGCCGCTTCGACCGGCTTCATTTCGTCGTTTACCACCTACAGCACGTTCGCGGTGGAGACGGTGCTAACGCCCGAGTGGGCCGTCGCGAATATCGTCGGCAGCTACGCCCTGGGTTTTACCGGTGTCCTTGTCGGTCGTGCGGCCGTCCGTCTGTTCGCCGGAGGTGACCGGTGATGGTCGCAATCGAGCCGGCGCATCTGGTCGGCACCGGCGGCGCTATCGGCGCGCTCTGTCGCCACTATCTGGCGGGGGCTGTCCAGCGAGAGACGTTCCCGCTTGGAACGCTCACGGTGAACGTCGTCGGGAGCTTCGTCCTGGGACTGCTGACGTTTGCCGGTGTGACCGGCGACGCGGCACTGCTGGTCGGAGTCGGCGCGTGCGGGTCGTTCACGACGTTTTCCTCGTTTTCGGTCGAGACGGTACGGCTGTGGGAGGACGGGTACGTGGCGCTTGCCGTGCTCAACGCTGTCGGGAACCTCGTCTTTGCGCTGGTTGGGATAGGGCTGGCCTGGGGCGTCGTGCAAGTCGGTTAATTCCTGCCGAGTCATCAGATTTCAGAACTCCCTGCACGAGCTCCGTCCTGCCTGTCTGCTTCGATGTCGCTGGCTCGCGGCGTCTCGCCGCCGTGAGGCGTCCGCCGCTCGCGGACCGTCACATGATGAGCGGATTCGGTGCTGTCGTCGATGACGAGCGCGTCACCGGTTGTCTCTGGTAGGCGGGCCGCGAAGCCGCCGTCGAGATACGTCGGCCGGGCCGCCTGCAGCGCGTCGATGTCAGCCGTGCTCGTCAGTCGATGGGCGACGAGCAGGTCGGTCTGGGAGACGGTCGTCGGTGGCACAGCGCTAGGTCGCTGAGTCGCGAGCACACAACTCACGCCGGGCTGGCGGCCCCGAGTGACGAGCCGGCGGAGCGGACGCCGGGCGACCCCGTCGGTGAACGCGTGGGCCTCGTCGACCAGCAGCCAGGGCAGTCGGCTCGTCTGTTCGGCCAGGCGGGCGTCGTACAGCGCGGTCGCGATGGCGGCGAGGACCGCGCCGGCCGGCCGCGAAGCGAGTCCCGACATATCGAGTACGGTCAGACCATCGCCACACAGCGTCTCCGTGTCGAGACCCGCGGGATCGAACACGTTCCAGGATTCGGCGAGGGCAAGATGGTTCGCCGCGGCTCGGCTGGTGCTCGCCGCCGCATCCGAGCCGGCCACCCACGAACGCATCCCATCGAGGGTCGTACGCTCGCTCGCCGCCCGCCACACGAGCGCGCCCGCACCCTGTTCCGGGTCGAGTCCGAGCACCGTACACCACTGTCGCGGGTCGAGCGCGTCCGCGCGAACGCTGGGGTCGACCACCGTCGCAGACACGTCCGCAGTATCGAGTGGCGTGAACGTCCCCATCGGATCGACGACGACCGGCGCGACCCCCTCAGCGGCCAGCAATCCTTCGGCAAGGACGCCGAGCGTGTACGTCTTCCCGGACCCGCGTTTGCCGACGACGAGGGCGACGTGTGGCCGGTCGACATCAAAATCTACCGCAGCGCCGCGGCTCCCGTCGCGGGCCCGATAGCGACCCAGCCGCGTCGTCGCCCCCGTCACTTCCTCGCGTCCGATAACGACCATACCGGCGGTTGGCCCGTTCCGGTACTTGAACGTTCGTCCGGGGATTCAAGTACGAATTCGGAGCCACTCCTGTCCATGTCAGACTCGCTGTGGCGCGACGAACGTGCTATCGAGGGACTTCCGATCCGCCTAGTCATCGCGCTGGTGGTCGGCGTCGCCTGTCTCTCTGTAATGATGAGCACTATTTCCGGAATCGAGACGTTGCAAGTAACTGAGGTCGATGTAGAGCCACACCCGGAAGTAACCGACCCGGGAACGCAAGACGTGGTCGTCACCGTCATCGACTCGAAGGGGTCACCCGTGTCCGGCGCGACAGTGATCGCGAAAAGCGGCACAGCAACGCTCTCGTCGGTCACGACGGGGGAGACAGACAGCGCGGGGAATGTGACCCTCTCGCTGTCGCCGTCGCTCGGACCGAATCAACAGGACGGCACCGTCACCTTCGAAGTAAAACCACCAGCGGGCAGTAACTACGAGGACGCCCGCTCGAACACGGATCTGCTCGTCGTCGAGTCACCCTAACCGTCCCAGTCGATCCAGTCCTGCTCCCAGCCGGCGCGAGACTGGGCTGCCCGCCGGGCGCGCTCGCGGTCCTCGCGGTGGGTTCGATTGCGCTCGACGGTGTCGGCCTGCTCGCCCTCGACGAGCATCGGCTGGAACGCAACCGTGCCGTGCCGCTGGACTGAGCCGTCGGCGTCGACGACTGCGAGGGATTGCTCGCCGGTGCCCAGCGGCATCACCAACCGACCGTCCTCGGTCAGTTGCTGGAGGAGCGCCCGCGGCGGGTCGATTGCGGCGGCTTCCAGAAGGATGCGGTCGTACGGCGCGTATTCGGGCAGCCCGTCAGCCCCGTCGCGTCGGTCCACGAGGACGGCGTCGTAGCCGGCTTCGGCTAAATTCTGCCGGGCTTCGACGACGAGCCGTCGCGTGATATCTATCGCATGAACGTTGGCTGCACCGACCTGTTCTGCCAGCACCGCAGCCGTGTAGCCGACGCCGGCACCGACAACGAGCACGTCGTCGTCTTCCTCGGGTGACAGCAGTTCGAGGACTCGGCCGGCGGTACTGGGCGAGAGCACGCGCGTGCCGAGGCGCTCGAACGGTCGGTCGGAGTAGGCCTGTTGCTCGCCGACGAAGGCCTCCCGGGGGACGGCACGCATCGCTGCCGACAGCCACGCGCTCCGGACGACACCCTTGCTCTCGTGTTGCAGGCTGTCGACCATGTCGTCCCGCAGTACCGCCGGGTCCATATCAGCATGTTCGGCCGGAGCTATATCAATGGCGCGGCAACGGGTGCGCCTGTCGAAAGGCCCTACTGGAGCGGGACGAATCGAACGCCGCCGTGGTCCTCTCTGTCGAGCGTGCCGTCGGCCCGTTTCTCCACCCGGCTGAGACGCTGTCGCCCGTCACCGATTGGAGCCAGCAGGATACCGCCGTCGCGTGTCTGTTCGACGAGTGGGGCGGGGAAATCCGGCGCGGCACAGGTCAGATACGTCCGGTCGTAGGGTGCGTGGTCGGGCCACCCCTCCTTGCCGTCGCCGGCTCGAACGGAAATGTCGCCGTAGCCGGTCGCTTCCAGTGTTTGCCGAGCTTCGTCGGCCAACGATGCGTGGTACTCCACGCTGTAGACGTTCTCGGAACCGACCAGTTCGGCGGTCACCGCGGCGTGGTACCCACACCCCGTACCGACCTCTAACACCTGATCCCCCGGGGACAGGTCCAGTAACTCGGCCATGATTGCGACCATGTGCGGCGCAGAAATCGTCTGACCCGCCCCGATCGGGAGCGGGCGGTCGGCGTAGGCATCGTGTCGCTTGTCGTCCGGAACGAACCGATGGCGGGGAACCGACGCTATCGCCGCGAGAACGGCCTCGTCGGAGACACGCTCGCGAAGGCGGTCGGCCAGCAGCGACCGTTTTCGGTCCCAGTCGGCCATCCTACCACGCCGACCACGCCGTGGTCGACTCGTCCCTGACGTACAGCCGGTTGATGTCTTTCGCGATGCCCATGTCGCCGTCGTGGTCCATGTTCTCGTGGTCGTAGCCGTGGGCGTCGTCGCGGACGTGAATTCCCTCGACGGTGAACTCTTCCTCGCCGAACTCTTCAGTCTCGCCGACGACGAACTCGTAGTCGCCGGGGACGTGGAGTTTGAAACTCTCGGTCTCGTCGTGGGTCCCGTCTTTCGGATGCATCGTGACGTTGACCGAGACGTTCCCGACCGCCCGCGACCAGATGGTCTCGACGTCCTCGGCGGCCGCCTCGTCCTCGCGGCCGTCCGCAGTCTCCAGGCTGGTGATGCGCGCAGTCACAACCGCTTCTTCGGTCTCCAGCAGGAACTCCTCGCCGACGGATAGTTCTTCCTCGGTCGGTACATCGACCTGTGCGGTGAAGGAGTCCCCGTCCTGTGAGACGACGACGCTTCGCTCCAGCGTCTCTTCCTCTGGTAGCTGTTCCTTGTGGACGTGGTCACAGTCCGTACAGCGAACTGTCACGTGGCCGCCCGGCTTCAGCACCTCGTGAACCGTTTCCAGGTCCGGCGAACAGGCCGGACACGGGAGGGCGATGCGGTCGCCCGGTGTAGCATCTGTCATATGAAGCCGTTGACTACGCTCCCGTAAATGGTCGTCGCCACGGCGCTGCTCGTGGTTCTCACTCGCACAGTCACGCCGACCTTCTTGCGTCGCCGGAACAAACGCCGGGTATGACTCGCCGTCGGAACCGTGCCGACATCGCAAACGGTGCCATCATCGCCCTGACAGCCCTGGCCAGCGTGGCGGTCTGGTCGCGCCTCCCCGCAGAGGTCGCGATTCACTTCTCCGCGTCGGGCACGCCCGATAACTACGTCTCGAAGCCAGTCGGTGTCGTTCTCATGCCGGCGCTGATGCTCGCAACCCTCATTGTGCTGAACTTGGCGTTCCGCTACGACCCGCCGGACGTGCCGCGGGTAGCGGCCACCATCACCGTCGCAACGATGGCGTACATGGGTGTGATACACGGGCTCGTGCTCGCGTGGAACCTCGGCTACCCAGTACCGTTCGACTGTGTCCTCGTCGGATCGCTCGTCTGGGCGGCTTTCGCCGTCGGGTACGCTGTGAAGATGAAATACGCACACGGATAGCAGAGACTGCCGGCGGTCGGCGTGCGCTACTCACGCTTCTATTTTTGTTTATCGCAGGTCCGTTCTGGCCTCGGTTTCACTCAACCCGAGGAAGTTCCACTTCCCCGCCGTCCTCACGGCTCTCGTCAGTCGCTGTTCGTTTTCGGGAGATCCACGATCTCCCCACGTTCGCGGCGTTACCGCTCACTCCACCCGAGGAAGTTTCACTTCCTCTCCATCCGCATACACGGTCGGTTCCGTCAGAATCCCGTCCAGATGAATCGGCGCGTGCACGTCGCCGCCCATCGCGTGGTCGTCGCCGATGGCGATGTGGACCGTGCCGCCGGCCTTCTCGTCCAGCAGGACGGAGCCGACGAGTTCGGTCACGGCGACGTTCGTGCCGATGCCGAGTTCGGCGAGGTTGTACGCGTCTTGGCCGACTTCCTCGGCAGCGTCCTCGACCTGTGCGCGGATATCGGGATCGTCGATGTCCGTGACGTAGCCGTCCTCAACCTCGAAAGTGAGTCGCTTGCCGTCGAGTTTGCCGTGGGGGCGCATCGTCCCGTCGACGACGAACGTGCCGTCAGCCGTCTCCGGGGCGAGGAACACTTCGCCGGCGGGGAGGTTTGACATCTCGCCGGCCTCGTGGACGATACCGGTGTCCATGTGCCACTTGCGCGCACCGATGCCGAACGTGATGTCGGTCCCCTGGGGTGACGTGACTCGGATTTCATCGGCGTCCTCGACCTGTGCCAGCACGTCTTCACAGTGTTGTTTGATGAGGTGGTAGTCGGCGTCTAACCCCATGAGGAACACGCCCTCACTAATCCCGGGCAGCGTCGCGACGCGAGCGCCGGCGTCGTTGGCGTCGGTGCGGGCCTCCGTGTGGCTCAGACTCTTGGTCGTCGGTGCGAGCACGACGTCGGCGGTTTCCATCGCGCCAGCGACCGGCGCGGGCGGTTCCGCACCGTGTTGCTCGCCCGGCGGGTAGCGCACGAAAACGGAATCGTCGGTAATTTCGGCGGCGACGCGATACAGCGCCTCGCCGATCGCTTTCCGCTGGTCGTCAGTGATAACTGCGCATGACTCGTCGGGCTGGAGATTCAGGCACTGTTTGACGGCAGTCTCTGCGGGCGCGCGAAGCGACGAGTTGTCCATACAACTGCTGTGTGCTCGCACTGAATAACTCTTGATGGAAGGCACACGTGTGCTCCCGTGACTCCGTCCGCAGTCACACCAAAGCCGTACTGAAAGTGACTGTTTCAGGCAGCGGCCGCGTGACACCGGTCTGCCTCAGTTGCGGGGAGCGGGATGGGGTGGCAGGGAACTGCAGCCGTCGGCATTCTGGTTTCAGTTACGAGAGTTAATCGGTAACAAACCACATTATTACACGGTTTGGTAACTGTGAGTAACGCAGTGACAGTCGGCTCTAGCGATATTGGCACAGAAACCTGTACTACCCTAAAACAGCCGTGTTAGCGTTTTCCTGTGAAAAGTTGACAATCGCCAGTGGTACAACTATCTGAGTTAATTTCTCCGAATATTAAGCACAAAGAATATACTCTCCGCCAAAGTATGGACGTTCATGCTCCACGTGGGCATCAACGGCTTCGGCACCATCGGGAAACGCGTCGCTGACGCGGTGCGTGTCCAGCCAGATATGACTGTCGCGGGCGTCGCGAAGCGCTCGCCGAACTTCGAGGCAACTATCGCAGACGACCGCGGCTACGATCTCTACGCCGCGGACGGCCGCGAACCGTTTGACGAAGCCGATCTTGCGACGGCCGGCACAGTCCATGACCTCATTGAAACGAGTGACGTGGTCGTCGACACCACGCCGGGTGGCGTCGGTGCGACCAACGCGCCGCTGTACGCCGAACACGACACGCCGGCCATCTTCCAGGGCGGGGAAGACGCCGACTTGGCAGACGTGAGCTTCAACGCCCGTGCCAACTACGAGAAGGCGGTCGGTGCTGACACCGCCCGCGTCGTCTCCTGCAATACGACCGGGCTTTCACGCCTGCTCGCGCCGCTCAAGGAATCATACGGCGTCGAGAAATCGCGTGTGACACTGGTCCGGCGTGGTGCCGACCCGGGCCAGACCGGTCGTGGCCCGATCAACGACACGCTCCCTGACCCCGTCGAAATCCCCTCCCACCACGGTCCTGACGTCCAGACGATTTTCCCCGACCTCGACATCGATACGATGGGAATGAAGGTCCCAACGACGCAGATGCACACTCACAGCGTCAACGTCACGCTGGAGAGCGAACCCACCACAGAGGAAGTCACGTCGCTGCTGACCGACGAATCTCGGCTGTTCCTCATCCCGGAGACGCTCGGTATCGACGGCGCAGGGAAGCTCAAGGAGTACACCCGCGACGCCGGTCGCCCGCGCGGTGACGTGTGGGAGAACTGCATCTGGGCCGAATCCATCACGGTCGAGGGCCGGGACCTCTACCTGTTCCAGGCCATCCACCAGGAAGCCGACGTGGTGCCCGAGAACATCGACGCCGTCCGCGCGCTCTCGGAGCGGACCGCAAGCGCCGAGAAGAGCATCCGCCGGACCGACGAAGCCCTCGGCGTCGGCCGCGGACTCGTCGAACATGATGGGAGCCCACAGCGCGTCGACAGTCACGCCGACGACTGATTCTCACCCCAGTTCGTGGAACTCGACCTCGCCGGTGGCCGTCGAGAGCGTCGCAACCGAGAACGGCTCGGGGGCCGGCGGAATCGAGATGCCGCCGGGATTGATTCGTTCCGTGCCCCCACGCTCCTCGTGGCCGCGTTCGTGCGTGTGCCCGTGGAGCACGTAGTCGTAGTTCCCGCATTCGACTAGCGCGTCGACGATCTCGCCGCTAGTCCCGTGATACACTGCAATGGTGTACCCGTCGACGGTCAGCTCGCCCATCTCGCCGAAGTACGTGCCGAACTCCTCGACGGTGGACTGGACCACCCATTCTCCGTCGTTGTTGCCGCGAACGGCATAAAACGACCAGTCACCGTCGAACGGCGTCACCGAGAACGGGGCGACGAAGTCGCCGCAGTGGACGACTGTCTCACAGCCCGCGTCCGCGAACGTCTCAACTGCGGCTTCGACCTGCGACGCGTTGTCGTGTGTGTCCGAGACGATGCCGATCTGCATACCGACGACGTTCAGCCGGCAGCGACTTGAACGTGTGCACCCCGGCAGCAGGGTCGGAGTCATCACGCAGACGCGATGCTTTTGTTTAGTCACCGCCTACGGCGACCGATGGCACGGGGACTCATCGGGACAATCGAGCTGATGGTCGCGGTCGTACTCGCCGCGCGGGTCACCCTCCTCGGCGTCGATAACCTCGCCCGCGGTCAGACAGCGATCGGTGCGGTCTTTCTCGGACTAGCCGCCGCCTTACTGGTCATCGAATGGGTCGCTCCCTCCCCGACGGACATTCCTGGCGCAATCGCTGGGCGGGCGCGCAGTGCGCTCCCCGGCGGGAAGCCACCGGACAGTGGCGACGAGGACTAAGTTTCGTCCCGCCAGCGGTCCGGGTCGTCGGCGGCGAGATACTCCCTGAGCAGCGGGGGGAAGTTCCGGCCTTTGAGATACCGCAGCCCGAAGTCCTCCGCCCAGTTGATGATACCCTGGTCCTCCGTGACGACGCCGGCGTCCAGTTCCTGCGCGAGTATCAGGAGGTCGAAGTCCTCGCGGGAGTCGAGCACGCCCTGCCGGAGCGTGTCCCGGTACTCGTCGCGCAAGTCCGAGATGACCTTGTCCACCTCCGTCATGTGGTCGTGTTCGTCGACCGTTTCGGCCCGCGACTCCTCGGCCTTCCGGACGGCCTTCTCCGAGACGCGCAGGCCGCGGTCCACCCGCTCGGACATCTCGTCGATGAACTCGTACACCAGGTCCGCCGGAATCATCACCTCGTAGTGGGCCGGTGACTTCGTAATGACCCACGTGTCCAGTTTCGTCAGCACGTCGTCACTGATGTCCCGGTCCTCTAACATCGTCGTCAGTTCCGCCTGGATCGACGGCGGCATGTAGCAGGAGATGTTGTGGACCAGTTTCGCCTCGGAGATGAGATCGAGCAGGTCCAGACAGGCCGCCTCCAGGTCCTCGTCGCCGCTTCTGATTTCCGGGGTGAGAAACAGCGACGTGTCGAGGACGAACCGTTGCTTGAGCGGGCGGTCGACCATACTGGTTCTACGGTAGCCTGCCACTAATGTTCTCTGACAGTTACGGCGGTGACACGCGCCAGCAGTATTTTAGTGTCATGTCAACAAGAGCCATATATGTCGAGAGACTGGGGGTCACTGTTCGATGTCGACACCGACCCCGAGGACCTGCTGGAACACTTCGATACCGAGTGGTTCCGCGGACAGCGATACCGACATCTCAGCGACGAGCGCCACGGCATCGAACGGGGGACGGCGCTCGTCGGCGACGTGGTCGTCCGTGGCTATCCGTCGATGCCGCGTGCGCTCGTCCTCGAACCGGCGACCCGGGAGACGTTCGACGGTCCCGTCGCCATCGAAGAGAAACTCAACGGCTACAACGTCAGGGTCGCACGGATTGACGGCGACCTTCTGGCGTTCACCCGGAGCGGGTTCGTCTGTCCGTACACCACGCGGAAGGTCGAAGCGTTACTGGATGCCGAGACGTTCTTCGACGACCACCCCGAGCACATGCTGTGTGGCGAACTCGTCGGGCCGGAGAACCCCTACACCGACCACGAATACAGCGAAATCGAGGAGGTCGGGTTCTACGTGTTCGGCATCCGCCACCGCGAAAGCGGGACGCCAATGGGTGTGGAACGGCGGCTCGACAGGTGTGCGACCTACGGCCTCGACAGCGCCGACCACTACGGGACGTTCGCCCCGGCAGCAGCCGTCGACGCCGCCCGTGAGCGGATCGACGACCTGAACGCACGTGGCCGGGAGGGTGTGGTCCTCAAATCGACAGACGGGGAAACGGCGCTGAAGTACACGACCAGTGCCATCCACCGGGCCGATCTCGAACACGCGTTCGAGTTGCCCTTCGACTACGGCCGGGACTTCGTCTTCACGCGCGTCATGCGGGAGGCCTTCCAGGCCGTCGAGCGTGGTGAATCACCAGCGGCCGTCGATGAGCGGGCGCGAGAACTGGGCGAGGCTATCCTCCAGCCTGCAGTCGAAACGATACGGGCGGTGGACGCGGGCGAGCCGGTCGGCGAAACGCACACAGTTCGCGGCGACCCGAAAACTATCAGCGACCTGCTGTCGTACTTTCGCGACCAGGGGCTGGAACTCCACGTCGAGCGCGACGAGACCGATGGCGAACAGCGGGTTGTCACGTTTACCAAGGTCGCGCAGTCGACGCGTGACAAGACGAGGTACTACCTGGGTGGTGGGACAATCGACGAGTAAGGAAATCGGTCGCTTCAGTCGGCGGCGATGGTCTCGCTGGCGTCGTCGAGCAGTTGCTCGATGGAGCGGTCGCTGGGCTCGTTCTCCAGCAACACGTCGATGGGCAGCGTCGGCGCGCCGTCGACGAGGTTCTCAAGCAGGACGAGCCGTTCGCGGGCCCGGGACATCCCGACGTAGAACACACGCCGTTCGTTGTCGGTCAGCGTCGGGACGGGGCTGGTGTGCTTGGTGAACTCATCCATTCCTGGCACCTCGATTCCCTGCTGATCGACGGTCGCGGCCATCTGCTCGACGACCTTCTCCGTGAGGTCGGTCGCGACAAACACGTGGTCGGCCTCGCGACCTTTGGCGGAGTGGATAGTGCCGACGCGGACCCGGTCGGCGTCCATCCCGGTGTAATCGCCGGTGAAGTAGGCGTCGACGGTCCGCTCCTGGAAGTTGGTCACTTTCCGGAGCATGTCGCCTGCCGAGGCCGCGTCGGGGAGGAAGGGAACGTGGTCGTGGACGACGTCGGGGTCGATCTCGATATCGGCGATATCTTCGTCCTCGTGGGACTCGTCGATCTCTTCGAGCGCGTCGAAGAGGTCGTCACGCTCGCCCGTGCCGAACGCGGAGTCGACGAGCATATCCGCGAGACGGCGTGCTTCCAGCACCGTGAGCGGCTCGTCGGCCTCGACGGCTTCGAGCCCGTTGACGTACTGGGTGAGCCGGTCGGTCCACATCCGCTGGTCGGTGAGACAGGAGAAGGGGATCCCGTTGTCGATGAACTCGTCGATGAACTGGAACATCTGGTACCGGGCCCGGAACAGCACCATCACCGTCTCGTCTGACTGCTCGATGGTCCGCGTGACGTTCCGGGAGAGGTCGAACATCGAGGGGTTCTGGACCGCCTCGACGCGGCCGCCCTCCTTGCGCGGATTGAGGTCTTTCTCCTGGCGCTTCTCGATGTGGCGCACCTCGCGGTTGACGACGTTGAGGATGCGCGAGGGGAGCCGGTAGGAGTTGGGCAGCACCTCGTCCTGGGTGACGGCCTCCTCGAGGAGGAGGTCGGGGTCCGCGCCCTGCCAGGCGTAGACGACCTGGTCGTCGTCGCCGGCGATGAGGACGCGCTCCATGTGGGGCTTCCACTCCTGGTACACGTCGTACTGCAGGGTCGTGATGTCCTGGAACTCGTCGATGATGAGGTAGTCGACGTTGGGGAGCAGCGAGCGCTGGGCGACCCGTTCGAGCATGTCGGCGAAGCCGGTCAGGTCGTTCTCGCCCTTGTAGGTGCGCCAGCCGCGGATGGCGGCGGGCACGTCCACGCGGTCGTCGTCGGTCGGCCACGTCGGCGTGTACTTGTTGCCCGTCTGGGCGTTGTCGTCGATCTCGGGCGGGAGTCGGACCTCCTCGTCGTCCCACTTGAACGGCACGTCGTACCAGTCCGCCACGTCGCGCCGGGTGCGCTGCAGCCACTGGCTCGTCGCGATGATCTTGTTCCCGAGCGTCGTCGAGCGGGCCGAGCGGCGGCGCGAGCCCTCGTACTCGTCCTCGTAGTCGATGCCGAACTCCTCGCAGAAGGCCTCCTTGTCGTCCTCGCCGACGACGTCGCCGCGCGAGAGGTTCAGGAGCTCGTAGGCCTTCGCGTGCATCGTACAGACGTTGCCGCGGAGCGCGCGCGGGGACTCGCCGAGCCGTTCGGCGAGGCGCTCGCGCACCTCTGCGGCCGCGGCGCGCGTGTACGAGACGACGAGCACGTCGCGGAAGTCGACGCCCTCCTCTTCCAGCAGTTCGTCGACGCGGTCGAGCAACGCTGTCGTCTTCCCGCTACCGGGCCCACCGAACAGGCGGACAACCTCGGTGGTCGAATCAGCCATTGGACATGTAGTGGGGCCGCTGCCAGATAAACGGCGTGCTTTCGAGAGCGGCCCGCCGACCGGTCGGAGACCCTACCGATACAGCGAGACGTACAGCATGGAGAAGCCGATGATGAAGGGGATGGTCTCGGCCATCTGGAAGAAGACGCGGACGAGCGCCCCGGTCTGGCCGGCGCTCAGTTGCGTGATGACGCTGGAGACGGCGACGCCCATGCTGATGAACGCGAAACCGACGAAGGCGTACTGGAGGCGCTCCGAGGGGCGTTTCCGGTACGCCTGGAAGCTGATGAGGGTGATGCCGAGCGTCAGCCCGAACACCACCATCCGCATCAGGACGAGCGCGCCGCGGGCGAGGGCGACGCCGTCAAGTTGCACGGTCGGACCTCGCTGGCGGTAGGAGCGTCATTCCGGATTCAGTTCGTCCCAGAGCTGGCTGAAGCGGTCCGGGAGGTTCTCCTCGCGGTAGATGCGGACCTTGTACTCTTCGTCCTCGAGAGAGATGACCGTCGACTCGAAGTTCGACTCGTACACCTTGTAGTGGTTCCCGTCCTCGGCGACGAGCGTCCGGTCTTTGACGAGGTCGTACTCGTCGAGTAGTTCGATACGGCGGTACACCGTCGGAAGAGAAAGATCGCATTCCTCGGCGAGTTCCTTCGCCGACTGCGGTTCCCGACTGATCGCGGCGAGCACGCGGCGCGCGTGCTGGTCACCGATCGTATCGAGGATCTCCTCAATGCTCTGTTCCTCGGCCACTACCCGTTCGTTCTCGGCGTGGAATATAAAATTTATCCAGCACAGCGGTACTTTCACGCTGAGAAAACACTGCACTGTTTATATGTTCATTCACCCTGAAGTGTCGAGTGCAGATCGCGTTCAGGTGAGACGATGTCCGGAGACAACCTCCGTCGCGTGACGACGGGCAAGACACAGGGCGAGACAGCCGACGAGCGATTGACCCCCCTCGTCGGGATAGAGCGCCCGCATTCGCATGACCCGCCCAGTCGTGACGCCATCTCGGAGTCGCTGTTGGCTTCGGTCGTCGACGACGTCGCCGACCGAGATGTCGACGTCGACGACGGACTCGTCACCCAGAGTCTGGACGAACTCCTCCTGGCGATGATCGCCGTCGCCGACGGTGGCACCCACGGTACCGGCCTGATGGAGGAACTGTCGTCACAGTTCGGTGCCGAGCTGAGTCCGGGGACTGTGTATCCCCGGCTGCACGATCTGGAAGCCCAAGACACGCTCCAGATGCACGAGCTCGTCCAGACGAAGCAGTATACGATCGCTGACACCGCGACTGCGAAAGAGCGGATCCAGAACGCCGCGTATCAGCACCTCGTGCTCGGGATGTTCCTCCAGTTGTCTCTCGACGCGATGTGAACCGCTGACCCCCCAATCACGGTCGGCACCGCGCCGCTTGACCCCCGGCGTCGGTCGCCGATCCCTTGATTACCCACTTCCTACTACCCCACGACGCGTACTCGTCAGTTCTGACTGGCGACCACGGACGCGCTCGCGGTGCTGACGGCGAAGCCTCGAAAAAACGAAACCGGCCCGATCAGTGTGCCGGTGCCCAACCGCACACCGAGCACTGGGACGCTGTCGACTCGTGAAGACCGCCGCAATCCGGGCACTGCTTCTTGTTGTAGTTCTCTTCCCACCCGGTCTGCTCCACGTCGTGACCGCGCTGGGAGAGGAACTGGTCGAACATATCGTCACTGCTCGGTGCGGACGCCATACATGATAAGGTATAGCACACCATTATATAGGTCTATTGGTACTGCGAATCATTGCCACAACATTCGGTGACACTGAACAATCAGGCGTGAGCAGTCGCGTGGCGAACTGGGCCCGAACATCACCGACGGGCGTCGGGCGGTTCGGTGTCAGGGCGAACATATTCGCCGTCCCCACCAGCCGCTGAGAACGCAGAAGTCCCTTCTTGGGCCGCCCGGACGAACGGTCGAACACATGGAGCTGAAACGCAAAACCATCGCGAAGGTGCTCGTCGTCGCCTTCGTGTTCAATCTCGTCGTGATGGGCGCGGGCGCGTGGATCGCCTACCAGGAGGCCCCGCCCATCCCCGACCGGGTCGTCGGGCCCGACGGCGAGACGGTCGTGACCGACGAACAGATTCGGGACGGCAAGAAGTCGTTCCAGAAGAACGGACTGATGAACCACGGGTCCATCCTCGGCAACGGCGCGTACTACGGTGCGGACTACACCGCCGACGCGCTCGAACTGAAGACCCGGTACATGCGGTCGTACTACGCCAAGGAACGCTACGGTTCGGCGTACGACTCGCTCGCCTCGGCCGAGCAGGCCGCGGTGAACGACGTGGTCAAATCGGACCTCGACGGCGAGTACGGCGGCGGCCCCATCGAGTACTCCGCCGCGGAGCTGTACGCCCACGAGCAGGTCCGCGAGGTGTACGTCGAACGCTACCACGAGGGGAGCCACGAGCGCGGAGTCCCTGAGGGCATGATCGAGACCGAGGAAGACGCGCGGAACTTCGCCGACTTCGCGATGTGGACGGCGTGGTTCTCCCACACCGACCGGCCGGGCGGTTCGCACTCCTACACGAACGACTGGCCCTACGAACCGGCCGCGGGCAACGACGCAACCGGCGCGGCGATGACCTGGAGCGTCGTCGCGATGGTCCTGCTCGTCGGCGGGGCCGGCGGCGGAATCTGGCTGTACAAGGCCGTCGACCTCCCGGAGCCGTCCGCCGCGGGCATCTCCGTCCCCGAACCGGGCGACGTGAGCGTCTTCCCCAGCCAGCGGTCGGCGCTGCGGTTCGTCCCGGTCGCCGCGGGCCTGTTCCTCGCGCAGGTGTTGCTCGGGGGCCTGCTCGCGCACTTCTACATCGAGCGCGCCGGCTTCTTCGGCGTCGAGCGGATCTTCGGCGTCCACATCCTCCAGGTGCTCCCGTTCGCGATGGCCAAGACCTGGCACATCGACCTGGGCATCCTCTGGATCGCCGCGACGTGGCTCGGCGCGGGGCTGTTCCTCCCGCCGCTGCTCACCGGCCACGAGCCGAAGCGCCAGTCGACGTACATCGACGGCCTGCTGGTCGCCATCGTCGTCGTCACCGTCGGCGGCCTCGGCGGCATCTGGCTCGGCGCGAACGGCTACCTCGACGGGCAGCTCTGGTGGCTGCTGGGCAACGAGGGCCTGGAGTACCTCGAAGTCGGGAAGGTCTGGCAGGTCGGCCTGCTCGTCGGCTTCGGCCTCTGGGCCGTTCTCTCGATTCGCGGGCTGAAGCCGATGCTCGACCGCGAACAGCCCTTCGGCCTCGCGCACATGATCCTCTACGCCGGCGGCTCCATCGCCCTGCTCTTTACCGCCGGGTTCTTCTTCACCCCGGACACCAACATCGCCGTCACGGAGTTCTGGCGCTGGTGGGTCGTCCACATGTGGGTCGAGGGGGCCTTCGAGTTCTTCATCGTCGCCATCGTCGGCCTGACGCTGGTGTCGATGAACCTCCTCGAACGCAAGAGCGCCGAGAAGGCGGTCATGCTCCAGGCGCTACTCGTGATGTCCACGGGCGTCATCGGCGTCTCCCACCACTACTGGTGGGTCGGGATGCCCGACATGTGGGTCCCCATCGGGAGCGTCTTCTCGACGCTCGAACTCATCCCGCTGGTGTTCATCCTCTACGAGGCGCTCGGCCAGTACCGGGCGATGACCGAGACGGGCGGGTTCACCTACAAACTCCCGTTCATGTTCATCGTCGCCAGCGGCGTCTGGAACTTCGTCGGGGCCGGCGTGCTGGGGTTCTTCATCAACCTCCCGCTCATCAACTACTACGAGCACGGCACCTACCTGACCGTCGGCCACGCCCACGCCGCGATGTTCGGGGCCTTCGGCTTCCTCGCGCTGGGGATGGTCACGTACATGCTCCAGATATCAATCGAGCCCGAGCGCTGGGACGCGTCCTGGCTCCGCGGGGCGTTCTGGTGCTGGAACGTCGGCCTCGCGCTGATGGTGTTCGTCTCCGTGCTCCCGGTCGGCTTCCTCCAGTTAGAGGCCGCCTTCACCGGGAGCTACGCCGCCGCCCGCAGCGTGGCGTTCTACGAGCAGCCGCTCGTCCAGACGCTGTTCTGGGCGCGGCTGCCCGGCGACACGCTCATCATCGTCGGCACGGCGCTGTACGCCGCCGACCTGATCCGCAAGCGGTTCGTCCTCCGGCAGTCCGAGGACGACCCGAGCGTCGACGACATGGCGGTCGCCGAGGGCGTCCTGAGCGACGACTAGGGCACGCCCGCGGGCCGTGACGGGACGGCCCACCACCACTACTTATGCGGTTTCGGGACAGACGCTCGTGAGACCGCCGTGCCAGCAATCCAGATCGAGTCGTTCCGCAAGTCGTACGGAGACGTGACCGCCGTCGGAGACCTCTCGCTGTCGGTCGCCGAGGGGGAGCTGTTCGGCCTCCTCGGGCCGAACGGCGCGGGCAAGACTACGACGATGGAGACGCTGACCGGCCAGCTCGTCCCTGACAGCGGTGAGATTTCGGTCCTCGGCGTCGACCCGGTCGCCCACCCGACGCGAGTCCGCGAACGAGTCGGCATCCTCCCCGAAAAGGAGTCCCCGCCGAGCTTCATGACGCCGCGGGAGTACTTCGAGTTCGTCGGCGCGGTCCGGGGTCTCGCGTCCGAGACGGTCGACGAGCGAATCGAACGGTGGGCCGACCGGCTCGGCTTCGCGGCGAAGCTCGACACGATGGCCACCGACCTCTCGCGGGGCCAGCAGCAGAAGGTGATGATCGCCGGCGCGTTCCTCCACGAGCCCGCGCTCGTGTTCATCGACGAGCCGCTGGCCAACCTCGACCCCATCGTCCAGGAGCGGGTCAAGCGCTTCCTCCGCGACTACCGCGACGCGGGCAACACCGTCGTGCTCACCACCCACGACGTGGACGTGGCGGCCGAACTGTGCTCGCGGGTCGGCGTCGTCTACGAGGGCGGCCTCGTCGCGGACGTGCGCCCGGCCGACCTCCCCGCCGAGGAGACGCTGCTCGACGTGTTCCTGGACCGCGTGGACGCGACCGTCGACGGGGTGGCCGGCGATGCCTGACGGGCGGACCCGCCGCGTCTTCGTCGCGATGCTCCGCGAGGAGTGGCGACTCCACGGCCGCCTCTTTCGCGGCTCGCACTTCGCGCTCTTCCCGGTGTTCGTCGCGGTCGTCACCGCGGGCGCGGCGGGTGGGGTCGTCGGCACCGGGACCGCGCCTGAGACCGTCTACGCCGGCCTCCACGCCCTGGCGGTCGTCTTCGGCCTCCACACCGGCTCGATCGGCTTCGTCGGGCGCGACGCCATCGACGACCTCCTCGGGGACCTGACGCTGCTGGTGTTCTCCGCGCGGACGCTCCCGCTGTCCCAGCCCCGACTGCTCGGCGTCTTCGTCGTCAAGGACCTCGTGTACTACGCGCTCCTGTTCCTGCTGCCGATCTCGCTCGGGACGGCGACGGCGATCGCGGCTGTCGGCGAGTTCCCCGGCGTCGCGTCGCTCGCGGGGACCACAGCCCTCCTGTGGGCGACGCTGACGTGCGCGTTCGTCCTCGGCATGGGCGCGACGCTCGCCGGCCTCGGACTCGCCGGCCGGGGCCTGCCGGGACGCGCGGTCTTCGGCGCGGTCCTCGCCGCGGGGGCCGCGGCGTGGGCGACCGGCGTGGACATCGCGGCCTACACCCCCTACGGCGTGTTCCTCGCACCGACGGGCCCGCGAATCGCGGGGACTGCCGTCGCCGTCGCGGCCGTCTCGCTCGTCGGAGCCGCGACGTTCGACCCGACCGCGCGCCGGCCGGCGCGGACCGTCGGACCGACGTTCCGGCGCTGGCGGCGTCGCCTCGGGGACCCGGTCGCGACCAAGACGCTCCTCGACGTTCACCGGAGTTCCGGCGGGTTCGCCAAGGTGCTGTTCTCGGCCGGCGTCCTGCTGGGCGTCACGGTCGGGCTGACCGACCTCGCCGGCCGGATCACGGGCGTCGCCCCCTCCGCCGGCATCTCGCTGGGCGCGATGCTCGGGCTCTCGGGCTTTACCACCTACAACTGGCTCACGCAGTCCGACGACGTGGACGCCTACCGGGCGCTCCCGCTGTCGGTCGCGGCCCTGTTCGCGGGCAAACTCCGCGCGTTCCTCCTGCTCGGCCCGGCCGTTGGCCTCGCCGTCTACGCGCCCGCGGTGGTCTGGCGCGGCGGTCCGGTCGGCGAGGCTATCGCGGGGGCCGCGCTGCTCGTCGGCGTCGCCTGCTACATCTTCGGGACGACCGTGTACCTGACCGGCTTCTCGCCGAACGAGTTCCTCTTCGACACCGCGCTGTTCGCCGTGTTCGGCCTCGCCATGGTCGTCCCGCTGGTCCCCGTGCTCGTCGTCGGATTCGCGCTCGCGCCCGTCTCGCCCGCCCTGCTCGCCGCCATCGGTCTCGGGAGCGTCGTGCTCGGCCTCATCGGGGTCGCGCTCTACCGGCGAGCGGTCCCGAAGTGGACACGGCGGTATCGGCAGGACTGAGCGGCGCGGCCGACGGCGACGGTTCCGACAATCGAAAGTCCCCGTCATCAGATGATGTCACCGGAGGTCATCCACCCACATATTCGTGACAGATGAGAATACATCGACGGAATTTGTCGAGATAGTTGGCAGTAATGGAGTTGAACTACCGCCAGTTCTCGGTACCCGTCGAGGGCCGGTAGAGAGACGGCCAGCAGGCCGGCCGAGTCAGTAGAGCGCGTCGACGATGTCGTCGTCGAGGTCGTCGAACTGCGCGAGGTAGGACTCGCGCTCGTCCCGGAGCGCCGCGAGCGTGGTCTCGTAGTCGTCGAGGTTCTCCGAGACGTCGAACTCGTCGGTGTCGAGGCCGGGGACGGACGCCGGAACGGTGAAGCCGGTCGCCTCGTCTGTCTCCCACTCCAGCGTCCCGCGCGAGATGCCCCGGAGCAGCGAAATCGTGTCTTCGACGCCGACGTCCCGAGAGCCGACGGAGCCGGTGTTCAGGACGTAACAGTCGACGTCGAGTTCCGCGATGAGGTCGCGGAAGCGATTGCCCTCCTCTCCCTCCGAGCCGATGATGAACGGGTTCGTCCCGACGACGCGGATGGACTCGCCGGCGGCGGACGGGTCCCCGGCGCTGGTCTGGATGGATTCACCCAGCATGAACGCGACGGCGGCCTCCTCGGGCGAGAGCTTCGCCACCGGCGGCATCGCGGGCTGGCGCGTGATGAAGAATATCTGGTCGACCTCGGGGAGGTCGATGTCCGCGCCCGCCGAGGAGAGCTTCTCGCGCTGGATGATCGCGCGGCCGTTCGAGGAGTAGCGGTCGCTGTCGAAGTCGACCGTGCCGTCAGCGTCGACGTCGACGTTCTCCAGGACGGCCGACTCGTCGGTCGTGGCGTCGTAGATCGCCGGCTCCGTCTCCCCGTCGAGGCCGTGGGTCTTGACGAACAGGCCCTGGCCCTCGCTGCCGGCGACGCTCCCGTCGGGGAGGAGCGCGCACACGTCGTCCTGGAGCATCGTCGCGTCCTCCGGGTCGTCGAGCCAGAGGCCGTGGGCGGTCAGCGTCGACTTTCCGGTCCCGGAGAGTCCGAGGAACAACTGGCCGACGGTCTCCATTCCGTCGTCCGTCTCGAGTTCGACCTGCTTGCTCCCGGCGTGGAGCCCGAGACCGCCCCGCTGTTTCGCGCGGAGCATGAACAGCCTGAGGAACGACTTCTTGGCCTCGCCCGTGTAATCGCTCCCGGCGACCGCGGTGAACCCCTCCTCCGGGAGGATACGAATGGCCGTCCGGTCCCACTCCGGGATCTGGACGGTGTGGAAATCCGGCTCGGCGCCTGGATCGGCCGGTTCAAGCAGTTTCGCCAGGCTGAGCGCGATGCGGCCGTACGCCTCCGGGACGTAGTATCGGCAGGTGTAGCTGTTCTCCGAGTGCCGGCCGACTTTCCGGTCGAGACAGACCATCGCCTCCTCGTTGGCGACCGAGACGAGGTCCTCCATGAGCCGGTAGTCCTCGCCGTCGAACGCGTCGTCGACGTTGTTTTTCGTCTTGTCCGCGTTCCGGGAGCGCTCGTCGCTGACGTACGACGGTGCGCCGAAGGAGGTCGTCGTCTCCAGATCGCTGGAAAACGACCGCAGCCGTTCGAGCGACGGATTGTATCGAACGTTGTCGGCCGTCTCGGGGTCTGGTAATCCAGAGACCAACTGGTGGGTCGCCGGAATGGAGTCGGACATCGTACCCGGTGGCAGGTCGTATCTGATAATAAATTTATGGGGACTCAGAGTGTAGTTAATTCGTTCGTCCGCAGCTGTTCTCCCGGTAGAGACTGTGAAATCGGGTACGAGGCCACGTTTCGGTCGAGGACTCTTGACAGCCACTTCGTCCCGTCTTGCGCAATTAACTCCCGTCCAACCGTGTGTCAGCCCGCATATACTTTTATTGCAGGCGACGCGCCCACCAGCGGTGGCCTCCCCGTGCGTGCCCACCCGCTCAACGGGCGCGACGTGGTCGAGCGTTCGACACTGTGGAATCCAGTCACTAACGAGCGTACGGTTGTTAGTCCTAACCATGGCACACTGGTCCTCAGCAACGGCGTATGGAGGCGTGACGACCGTCGACTGGCGCAGCAACCGAATTGAAACCCCTGAACGGAGGACTGTGATTCAGGCATCTGGAATCGACCGCAGAGGGTGTCGAACGATGACCGTGGGCAGATTCTGAAAGGTGCCCGTACTGCAAATCGCCACCCTCAAGAGAAGATTCCATAGTACGCCAATTCATATTCATAGAATCGATATATGAATCCATAATTCCAGCATATAGAAGTGTGATTGTCAATCCAGGTCCATCGAACTGACGGAAGGCGGTTACGGTACCTCAAGTGGCGTCGGAGACGCGGTGTATGTCGCAGTCGGCTCTTCGGCTGACACACTGGCTCCGCGTCAGGAATCGGCGACAGAATACACGTGGTTGACTGCGAGCATCGATGCGAAACGTATCGGCCACCGCTCACGTCGGGAGACTCCTCCGGCGGGGGTCCGCACCGAGCTACGGCTCGCCGAGTTCGCTGGTCCAGATGTGCTCGATGTCGGCCTCGAGGTCGTCCGTAACCAGCGTGTCGACGCCGGAGAGGTACTCGCGGGCGTCGGTGAGGTGCTGCTGGACCTTGCTCACTCGGTCCACCGATTTCGCGGCGTAGAGCGAGATGCGAGCGCGGTTGATCTCCAGTCGCTCCGCGAGCGCCCGTTCGGTGGAAATCCCGTGTTCGTCGGCCAGTTCGGACACGCTCTCGAGCACGCTCACCGGGACCTCCACCTGAGCGATGAGGTCTCGCGACGGCAGGTCGACCGTGACGACCGACGTTTCACAGTCTCCCTCCCCCCACGGAGCGATGACGTACTCCTGCTGTTCGGTAGCCATGCCCGCACAGACGGAACAGACGGCTATATTTACCCGCTGGCTAACGGGGAGAATGGACCGTTTACCGGCCGTGATACCGCCGATTTCGGCATCTTCACGCGTCGGGTCAGCCAGCGGCCAGCGGGACGAGCAACAGCGCGAGCGGCACGGCGAGGAGCACGACTGCGAAGGCGACGAACAGCCGTCGGTCGTCGAGGAGGCGGTCGTATGCACCGAAGACGGCCCGGCAGTAGGTATCGTGGGCGACGAGGGCGGCGAGCGTCACCGCCGTCGCGACGGCGAGGAGTTCGAGCACGACCGCGGCGCCGACGGTCGATTCGAGGACGACCGCGACGAGCAGCGTGTCGAACAGCGTCCCGACGTTCGCGCCGAGGACGTACGGAACGAGTTCCTCGCGGGTGACGTAGTCGCGGTTGTACAGCGGGACGACGACGCCGAGCGAGAAGGCGACGCTCGTGGTGACGCCGGTCACCAGCAGACCGACGGCGAACGAGACCCAGGTTCGCTGGAGACGGCTGAAGAAGCGCTCGCGGAGCGTCTCGGTGTCGACCGTTCCGAGGAGTCGGTCGAAGAGCGCCAGGCTCCCGAACAAGAGCGCGGCGGCGAGGATAACCGTCAGCGCCGGCCCGGCGCGGGCCGTGATGGCCGCGGTGAGCGGCCGGAACACCGAGAACGGCCGGACGACGAGCGACCAGTTTCGGGTGAGAGCCCGGAACGGGCCGCGGAGCCACGGCAGCGCGACGTAGCCGAGGACGGTGACCGGGAGGTATATCGAGAGGGTCAACAGGAAGGCGAGCAGGCCAAGACTGACCGATTCCCGCAGCGTGTAGCGCTCTTTTTGAAAGTAGTCGAGCGCGCCGACGAAGACGACGATGGCCGCGGCGCCCAGGCGCGACCCCGCAATTAGCAGGAACAGCTGCGGGGCCGACACGATGTCGGCGGTGAACAGCGAGAGCGCGAGCGCCGCGACGACGGACCCGTTCCCCAGGGCGTACGCGGCGAGCCAGCTCAGCCCCAGCGCGGAGGCGTCCCCGACGACGACGCGGAAGAACACCCGCCTGAGGAGCGGGGCCGCGGCGTCGGTGGCCGCACCGAGTAGCTGAACGGCGAACAGGAACAACAGGACGGTCCCGACGGTCCCGAGCGGGAGCCACCCCGCCGACGAGACCCGTTCGACCGCCCGTGACAGCCGGGAATCCATGATAGCGGCTCCCGACTGCGCCGTCGCGTCGCCGGGAGTTCGTGGGGACGCTTCGACCAGCGAGGTAATGGAAGCATCGAAAGGACAGTTAGTTGCCACGTCTGCCGGCGGTCGTTGCGACGCGGCGTCGACCCGCTACAGGACCGCCAGGCCCACTCGCGCTTCGACGTAGATTACAGCGACGAGCGCGGTCTGGAAGGCGGCGAGCGACGCGACCGGGACCCAGACCGAGCGCGTCCGTTCGTAGCCCAGCAGGCCGATGCCGAAGGCGGCGATCCAGAGCAGGTCGCCGGCGGTCTGTGCGAGCGGCGCGAGGTCGGTGCCGAGACCGAGAACGCCGACCGCGGCGAGGACGAGCACGGCGACGTGTCTCGCCTCCAGCGACCGGAGCGGCGCGGCCGTCCGGCGGTGGCGGGCGAGCACGCCGACGGCCATCCCGAACGCGACGCCGAACACCAGCGAAAGCGCCACCTCGACGGCCGCGCCGGGCGTGGTCGGAAACGGTCCCACGTCGACGGGAAGCAGCCAGAAGACGCCGACGAGGGTCGTGGCGACGGCCACGGCGCGGCCGGGACGGAGGTCCCGCACGCCCTCGTAGACGACGCCGCAGAACAGCAGGCCGTACCCGACGCTGACGAACGCCGCCGGGACGACGGCGAGGCGAATCAGAGCGCCGACCGAGGCGTCGGGGTCGATCCACCGCTGGGTCATCGCGCTCAGTCCGGCGTCGAAGAGAGCGTTCCCCGCGACCGCGACGCAGACCGCGAGCGCGGCGGGGGCGAGCGTCACCGCGAGCGCCGTCGGCCACGAACCCCGCCGCGGGGGCGCGAACCCGATATCGAGGTCCCGGTACCGCGCGTACGTCACCGCTCCCAGCGCCAGTCCGGCGAGGGACGTGAGCGCCGAGACGACGAGCAGCGCCATCGGCGCGCCGTCGACCCACCGGGACGCGAGGCGAGCGAGGACCCCGACGGCCGACGTCCAGACGGTGATCGCGACGAGCGCGGCGAACAGCGCGCCCAGACCGAGCGCCGTCCGGTCCCGCTCGGCCACCATCCCGTCCAGTGCAGGTGCCATCCGAGGAGATACCGAAGTATCACCCATAACAGTTCGCCTGAAACTCGCCAGCGATCGGTCCGATGTTCCGGCCTCGTCGCCGGGAAGGACTCTGTTCGACCACGGGAGAGGGAGCAGAGCAGGCGCGCGCCGGAGTACTTTCGGTCGTGCCGCGAGTCAGCCCCGAGTATGTATACCAGACGACATCTTCTCGCGGGGACGGCGGCCGCTGGCTCGACGGCGCTCGCGGGCTGTCTCGGGGTGTTCGGTGCGGACCACGCCGCCTACAGCACGGCCGGAGACACCATCGAGGGCGTGGACTACGAATCGGTCCAATCGCGCGCACGCGAGGCCGGCTACACCGTCGACGGCCCCTACTACGTCAACGCGAAGCGCGAAATCGGCCGCGAACTGACAGTCCCGGTGCTCACAGAGCAGTTCGGGACGGACGCCCGCGTGGTGCTCACGCAGTTCACCTACTCCGCGACGCGCTTCTTCGAAGTGGACTTCACGGTGTCAGGCAGCGACGTTCGGCTGGCCTTTTTCGACGACGCGCTCGACTTCGAACAGCCGTTCCGGCCGACGAACCTCCCGCCGGACGAGTGGCTCGGCGAGCAGTTCGCGCTCCTGTTCGGCCTCTCCGCGTCGGCGACGGCGGGACTCGTCGCGGACGTGAAATCGGCCGCCGCGGGAACGTCCGAGCACTTCCTCACGTACCGCGTCGACCGCGAGACCGACCTCGCAGCCGTCCACGGCGCGTTCGCCGAGCGGGCCACGTCGGTCACGACCTCGGAGACCTACGGCGACGGCTGGGCGAATCAGACCTACGCGGACGAACGCGGTGATTTCGGGCAGTTCAGCGTCGTCGTCCCCAGCGTCCGAATCGTGACGACCGACGCGGGCCACGAGTACGTCGTCAAGTTGGACCGCCTGGGCGGACTGTGGCTCCTGGTGACGCTCGAACCGCACGGGACGATTCCCGAAGACGAGTACCGGGGCGTCTTCCGGCGGATGTTCGAGGCGGTCGGGCTCCCGGCCGAGCGCGTCGACGAGTACGACTTCGAGTACACGCCGAGCAACTGGTGAGGCGGTGGCTCCTGCGACGTCGCCTCGCGAGCGGCGCCGTCGCGGCCCGGTAACACTCGCGTCAGCACGAATTGAAGTACGCTCGACGCCTACTCGGGGTAATGACAGACGCACCACCGACGCCGGGCATCCACCACGTCACGTGCATCGCCGGCGACCCGCAGCGGAACATGGACTTCTGGGTCGAGACGCTCGGCCTCCGCCTCGTCAAGCGCTCGATCAACCAGGACGACCCGGGGACGTACCACTTCTTCTTCGCCGACGCGGAGGGGACCCCCGGGACGAGCATGACGTTCTTCCCGTGGGAGGACATGCGCCAGGGGAAGGTCGGGTCGGGCCAGGTCTCCCGGACCGCGTTCCGCGTCCCCGCGGGGAGCCTCGACTACTGGGAGGACCGCTTCGACGAGTACGACGTGGACTACGACGAGCGCGTCGAGCGGTTCGGCGAGACCGTGCTCCCGTTTCGCGACCCCGACGGCCTGCCGGTCGAACTGGTCGCGGTCGAGATTCCCGACGACGACCCGACCGTGCCCTGGACCGAGTTCGTCCCCGAGGAACACGCCATCCGCGGGTTCCACTCGGTGACGCTGTGGCTCGCCGACCCGGACCCGACCGAGGACCTACTGGAAACGATGGGCTTCGAAGAGGTCGGGACCGAGCAGGCACAGGGCGACACGCCGGGCGACGAGCGGACCCGCTTCGCCGCGAGCGGGCCGGTCGGAAAGTACGTCGACGTGCTCCCGACCATCCAGGGCGGCCGGCAGGGCCACGGGACGGTCCACCACGTCGCCTTCCAGACGCCGACAGACGACGACCAGGCGGCCATGCGCTCGGCCGTCCGGTCGCGGGGGCTGCAACCGACCCAGCAGATCGACCGCCACTGGTTCCGGTCGGTGTACTTCCGCGAGCACGGCGGCGTCCTGTTCGAACTCGCCACGAGCGACCCGGGCTACACCAGCGACGAACCGCTCGAAGACCTCGGCGGCCGGCTCGTCCTCCCCGGGAAGTTCGAGGACCGCCGCCAGGAGATCGAAGCCGGCCTGACGGACGTGACCGTGCCGCGGGCCGAGACGGCCGACGCCGACGACTGAGCGGGCACGGAGACGGCAGTACAGCGGCCGTGAAACCGAAGGATACGTGCGGCAGGCGACGTGTTTTCCGAGTATGGTCCCCCTCCAATCGCTCCTCGACGCCGCCGGCGGGTGGCTCACGTTCGGGCTGTCGCTGCTGGTCCCCGGCGTCGTCGCGGCCGTCTGCTGGCTCCCGTTCCTGCTCGCGAAGCGGCTTCGGTCGCTGTTCCGGGCGCTCCCGCCGACCGAATCGCTCGTCCCGTCGTACGCCCTCGCCGGCGTCGGCGCGTCGCTCCCGTTCGTCGTCGGGACGCTGGTGATTCTCGCGACCGTCGACACGGCCGGCCGCGCCGGAGCCACACGACTGAGCAAGCCGCTGTTCACGATGGCCCTGCTCCTGTTCGGGGCGTACACCGCTGGACTGCCGGTCGTCGGCGTCCTGGGACTGCCGCGGGTCGGCGTCGACTGGGACCCGACCGGCTACGGCGCGTCGACCTGGCTGGTGCTCGCCGGCGGTGGCGCGTGGTACGCGCTCCTGTTCGCCGTCCCGCTGGCGCTGGCGAGCATCGTCGCGGCGCTCCCCGGCGGGTACTGACCCGACCGACCGCGAGCGAGGCGGCGCGCGGCCGAGCACCTATGGGGCCGCCACGCGCAGTGTCCGGTATGCCCGAGTCGGCCCGCACCGCCATTCTCGGCGGCACGTTCACGCCCATCCACAACGGCCACCGCGCGCTGCTCCACAAGGCCTTCCAGACCGCGAGCCACGACGGTCCCGGCGACGGCCACGTCGTCGTCGGCCTCACGAGCCCGGACCTCGCCACCGAGACCCGGAGCGACCCCGACCACGCGGACGTGCTCGGCTCCTACGAGGAGCGCCGGGACGCCCTCGACGACGAACTGGGCCTGCTCGACGACGCCTACACGGCGTCCTACGAGATACTCGAACTGGCCGACGCGCGGGGACCGGCGGCCACGCGCGAGGACGTGGACGCGCTCGTCGTCTCCCCGGAGGCGAAGGCCCAGCGCCGGGCCTACGAACTCAACCAGGAGCGCCGCGAGAACGGCCTCCGCCCGCTGGAGATCCACACGCCGCCGTTCGTCGTCGCCGAGGACGGCACGCGTATCAGCAGCACCCGGATTCGAAACGGCGAGATCGACGCGCACGGCCGACTGCTCGACGGGAGCGAGTGACACTCGACCGCCGTCGGTGCGCCCGTCAGACCAACTGGACGGGGCGATTGGAGTGGGTTATCACCCGGTCTGCGACGCTGCCGATGTGGTGGCCGGTCCGCGATGAGCCGTGGCGGCCCAGCAGCGTCAGGTCGGCGTCGATCTCCTCGGCGTACTCCACGATGGTCTCGTGGGGCTCGCCGTGGCAGCACTCCGTGACTAGCTCCACGTCGAGCGCGGCGGCCTGTTCGCCGATGTCGGCGAGGTGGTCGTGCGCGAAGTCCTCCAGGTCGTCGACGACGATCTCCGACGTGGACAGGGCCGGTTCCCCGTACCGGCCGGTATCGACGACTGAGAGCACGTGAACGACGGCTCCGTGGTGAGACGCGAGAGCCAGTGCGCGCTCTACCGCTTTGTTCGCCGGCTCGCTTCCGTCCGTGGCGACGAGGATCGTTTCGTACATTGCCATCCCGTTTCGATACTTGGGCCCACGTGTCAATAAATTAATCCGTCTGGTGGCGCTGCGAGCGACCGGACGGCGACCGGACCCGCGCTGTCACTCCGCGGCGTCGAAGTCCTTCGTCGCGAAGACCGGCACGTCGCTGAGTCGGATCACGCGCTCGGTGACGCTGCCGAGGAGGTATCGGTCCAGCCCGGTCCGGCCGTGCGTGCCCATGACGATGCAGTCCGCGCCGTTCTCCTCGGCGGCCGCGACGATGGCGCGGTACGGCGTTCCGGAGACGACCGACGCCTCGACGGTCGAGACGTCCGCCGCCTCGGCGCGGTCGATGACGTCGTCGAGCGCTCGTTCGCCGGCCGCCTCGAGCGAGTCGAGCACCGTTCCGGTGTCAATGTCTCCCCAGACGACCCCGAGGTCGACGACGTTGACGACGTGGAGCGTCGCGTCGCTCGCGGCCGCGAGCGCGATGGCGAGGTCGGCGGCGGCCGAGGCGCAGTCGCTCCCGTCGGTCGGGACGAGGAGGTCCTCGAAGGGCAGTTCGAGCGTCGAGTCCTCGTGGACGGTCATGACCGGAACCGGCGCGTCGCGGAGCGTCTGCTCGGCCACGCTCCCGAGGACGAACCGGTCCAGTCCGCTGCGGCCGTAGGTCCCCATCACGATGCAGTCCGCGTCGACCGCCTCGGCGGCCGTGACGATGGCCTCGTGAATCGTCCCGGGGTCGTCGACGACGTCGGTCGTGATCTCGACGCCGGCCGCGGCGGCCTTGTCGGCGATGTCGTCCGTCGCCCGCTCGCCGCGGTGGGCGAACTCGTCGGCGTACTCGTCGTCGACGCCCGGCGGGAGTTCCCCCAGTTCGAGGACGTGGACCGCGTGAATCGCGGCGTCGAACTCCCGGGCCAGCGCGACGGCCGCGTCAGCCGCGGCGGCGGCCACGTCGCTTCCGTCCGTCGGAACGAGAATCTTGTCGTACAGTGACATTCACTCGGACTTGGACCCGGGCCCGTCTAAAACTACGGCGTCGTTCCCGACCGATGAGAGCGCTGTCACGTCTGCGGGGAGAGAGCCGCTCGCGACCGAGCGGCGAAGGACGGCCGACCGGAGCCGCCTCAGCTGGCGAACAGGCGGCGCTCGGCCCGCTCGTGGTCGGCGGCGAGCACGTCCACCAGCGGGGCGAACGGCGTCATGTCGTCTATCGACCGGTCGGCGCTGTCGTCGACGGCCTCGGTCATCACCGCGCCGAGGTCGTCCAGGATGCGCTGGGCGTCGGTGTGACCGAGCGAGAGGAGGCGCTGGGCCGCGCCGAGCAGGCCGGTGACGAAGCCGTGACAGCACAGCAGGCAGGCCTCGCGCTCGTCGACGCCGGCGAGCCCCGTCGCAGCGCCGAGGACGACGGCGTAGTTGCCGGGCGACTCGCCTGCGGCGACGCGGTCGGCGTAGTCCGCGAGCAGCGGGTCGTCGCGGAGGTCGGTCTGGAGCGAGAGCAGGCGGTCGCCGGACTGCTGGGCGCTCTCGCGGAACTCCGCGGCCAGCGTCACCGCGCTCAGTCGCCGGTCGGCCGCACACAGCGCGTCGAGGTCCCCCTCGCGTGCGGCGGCGTGCGCGGCCCGGAGCGCCACGAGTTCGGCCGGACCGACCTGCCGACGGAGGTACGTCTCCAGCAGCGCTTCGAGGTCGGCGGCGTCCTCGATTCGGTCGTCCTGCACGAACTGCTCCAGCCCGTAGGAGACGCTGTAGGTCCCGACCGGGAGGAAGGAGTCCGCGAGGCGGAGCGACTCGAGGGTCGCGGCGTCGCTCACGGGTCGCCCCCGTCGATGGTCCGGACGCCGTGGTCGTGGGTCTCGCCGTCGTGGGCGTGACTGTGGTCGCCGTGCGAGTGCGAGTGGTCGCCGTGGCTGTGGCCGCCCTCGCCGCCGTGGCTGTGGTCGGTTCCGCCGTCGTCGAACGTCGTCGGCGGGACGCGCTCGTAGCGGGTCGGCACGTCGGGGAGGTGTTCGGCCACCGCGGCCTCCATTCGCGCCTTCGAGTCGGTGACCGGCAACAGGGCCTCGTCACCGCGGACGGCGAGGTCCCAGTGCTTGTTGCCCACCGCGTGGCCGAGTTCGAGGGCCGCGGTCGGCGACACCTCGCCGTCGGCGACGTCGAGCACGAGCGCCTCGACCGCGGCCAGTTCGACGACGACGAGCGTCCCGTCCTCGGCTTCGAGCACGTCGCCGTCGGCGAGGTCGCGCGCGACGACGATGCCGAGGTCGCGGCCGTCGGCCGTCTCGGTCCGGACCCGCGAGCGGCGGCGCTCGGTGTCCGAGAGCACGACGGAAGCGGATTCGGCCGCGGCGAGGCGGTCGGCGACGTCTTCCTCGTCGCGGTGGCCGACGTAGGCGTTCGCGACCAGCATCAGTACTTCCTCCCCGACGGGGCGGGCGCGTCGAGCAGGTCCCGTCGCGCGTGGTCCCAGGCCGCGTGGAGCGTCGACTGGACGGTCTCGGCGCGGTCGCCGAGCGCCCGGACCGCCACGCCAGCCCCGTTGGGGAGCGCCGTCGCGCCGGCGCGGGCCGGCCCGTCGGTGACGACCGCGTGCAGCGCGTCGCTCATGTCGGCGGCGTCGCGGTCCGGTGCGAGGACGAACGCCGTCCCGTAGACGGTGTACTCGCCGAGGACGCCGGGTGCAGTCGGGTCGCTCTCGGCCGGCGTCAGGTGCGTCGCGTCCTCGAACAGGCGGCCGTCCGGGCCCGTGGCTCGCACGCGCGAGAGGTAGCGCTCGAACTCGAAGCGCTCGCCGCGGGCGAGCCGTCCCGGCACGACCACGTCGGCGACGACGGCCGTCGCGCCGGGAGCGAGGTCGACGGCGAGGTCCTGGAGGTATCTGGCGTCCGCGTGGAGAATCGTCGGTTCGGGCACGTAGTCCAGGTGACCGCCGGACTCGACGCGGAGCGCGGTGTCGGCGGCGGCGTAGTTGCACGTCATCGTCTGGACCTTCGTCGAACTCTGGGTCGAGACGTGGGCGACGGCGTCCTCGCCGACCGAGACGGTCACGTCGTGACGGTCGCCCTGCGCGACGCCGCCGGTCGGCGACTGGACGAAAACGGTGTCGGCCTCCGGATGGGGGTCGTGGCCAAGCGTCCCCGAGATGTGAAACGGGACCGTCGCGTAGTCGTGGACGAGTCGCGTTCCGTCCGCCGTCGCGGCGAACGTCAGTTCGAGGACGCCGTCCTTGCCCGGCGACCCCACGGCGGCCTGCGGGACGGCCTCGGTCGCGTACCCCTCGAAGGCCGGGTGGGGCGCGTCGGCGGCCATCAGGCGAACAGCACCCCCTCCCGGACGTGTGTCAGCACCTCGTCGACGCCCGTCTCGTCCTTGCAGTTGGTGAACACGACCGGGCCGTCGCGGACCTCGCGGGCGTCTCGCTCCATCACCTCGACGTCCGCGCCGACGTGGGGCGCGAGGTCGGTCTTGTTGACCACGAGCAGGTCGCAGTCGACGACGCCCGGGCCGCGCTTGCGCGGGATGTCCTCGCCCTCGGCGACGGAGATGACGTACAGCGAGTAGTCGGCGAGTTCGGGGTTGAACGTCGCCGCGAGGTTGTCGCCGCCGCTCTCGACCAGCACGAGGTCCAGTTCGGGGTGGTCGGCGAGGAAGGCGTCGATCTGCTGGAGGTTCATCGACGGGTCCTCGCGGATGCCCGTGTGCGGGCAGGCCCCGGTCTCGACGCCGGCGACGAGGTCCTCGGGGACGACCCCGGCGAAGCGCTCGCGGAGCACGTCCGCGTCCTCCTGCGTGAGGATGTCGTTGGCGATGACGCCCACGTCGAGGCCCCGCTCGCGCAGTTTCGGAACGATGGCCGTCAGCAGCGAGGTCTTCCCGGAGCCGACCGGGCCGCCGATGCCGACCGTCGCCACGTCGCGGTGGGTGAGGCTCATTCCTCTGCCTCCGTCGCGGCGTCGTCTCCGCCATCCGTCGCTGCGTCGTCGCCGCTGTCGGCGTCCGCGTCCTCGCCCTCGCCGTCGGCGGTCCCGACGCTGTCGGAGCGGATGGGGTCGTGGACCGTCACGAGTTTCGTCCCGTTGGGGAACACCGGTTCGACCTGTATCATGTCGATCATCTCGGGGACGCCGTCCATCACGTCTTCGCGGCCGAGCAGCTTCGACGCGCCGGAGCGAATCTCGGCGACGGACTGGCCGTCGCGGCCCCGTTCGATGCACCAGTCGCTGATGTAGGCGACCGCCTCGGGGTGGTTCAGCGGGACGCCGCGCTCCTTGCGGCGACGCGCGACCTCTGCCGCGGTGAAGACCGTGAGTCGTTCCTGCTCTTTGGCTGTGAGTTTCATAGCAAGTACCGCTGTGCGAGTGGCAGTTCGGAGGACGGTTCGCAGGTGACGTGTTCGCCGTCGACCCGGACCTCGAACGTCTCGGGGTCGACCTCGATGTCGTCGGGGCAGTAGTCGTTGTACACCATGTCGTCCTTCCCGGGGGTGCGCGTGCCCTCGACGGGGACGACGGGCGTGTCGAGTCCGTATTCCTCGCCGATGTCGGCCTCGGCGGCCGCCGGGGAGACGAACGACAGCGAGAGGGCGTGTCTGGCCTTGCCGACCGCGCCGGCCCGCTCGCGCTGGAGGATGGGCTCGCAGGTCATCAGCGAGCCGTTGGCCTCGCCCATCTCGGAGTGAACCGGGAAGCCGCCCTTGAACGTCATCGCCGGCTTGACGCCGAAGAAGGCCGGGTCCCACAGCACCACGTCGGCGAGCTTCCCGGGTTCGAGCGTCCCGACGTACTCGTCGATACCCGCGGAGATGGCGGGGTTGATGGTGTACTTCGAGACGTACCGTTTGATGCGGAAGTTGTCGGCGTCGGTCCCCTCGTCCTCGGGGAGCGGGCCGCGCTGGGACTTCATCTTCGAGGCCGTCTGCCAGGTGCGCGAGACGACCTCGGCCATCCGCCCCATCGCCTGGGAGTCCGAGGTCATCATCGAGATGGCCCCCATGTCGTGGAGCACGTCCTCGGCGGCGATGGTCTCGGCGCGCACCCGCGACTCCGCGAAGGCCACGTCCTCGGGCACGTCGGGGTTGAGGTGGTGACACACCATCACCATGTCCAGGTGCTCGTCGAACGTGTTGTCGGTGTAGGGCATCGAGGGGTTCGTCGACGACGGGAGCATGTTCGGCTCGCCGACCATCTCCATGATGTCCGGGGCGTGCCCGCCGCCCGCGCCCTCGATGTGGAACAGGTGCATCGTCCGGCCGTCGACGGCCCCGAACGTGTTCTCGACGAAGCCGGCCTCGTTCAGCGTGTCCGTGTGCATGCAGACCTGCACGCCCTCGTCCTCGGCCACGTCGAGGCAGGTGTCGATTGTCTCGGGCGTCGACCCCCAGTCTTCGTGGAGCTTCAGCCCGCACGCGCCGGCCGCGACCTGCTCGCGGAGCGGGCCGGGGTCGGACGCGTTGCCCTTGCCGTAGAAGCCGACGTTGACCGGCCAGGCCTCGGCGGCCTGCAGGAAGCGCTTGATGTTCTCCGGCCCGGTCGTACACGTCGTCGCGCCGCCGCCGTAGCCCCCGCCGAGCATCGTCGTGATGCCCGACGACAGCGCGTGTTCGTGCAGTTGCGCCGAGTTCCAGTGGATGTGGATGTCCAGGCCGCCGGCCGTCGCGATCTTCCCCTCCGCGGGGTAGACGTCCGTCGACGGGCCGACGACCATGTCGACGCCGTCCATCGTGTCGGGGTTGCCGGCCTTGCCGATACCCGCAATCTCACCGTTGCGGATGCCGATGTCCGCGGCGACGATACCGAGGACGGGGTCGATGACCGTCGCGTTCGTCAGCACCCAGTCGAGCGCGCCCTCCTCCTGCGTGACGCCGGCGGCCATCCCGAGGCCGTCACGGAGGGTCTTCCCCCCGCCGAACACCGCCTCGTCGCCGTGGGTCCGCAGGTCCTCCTCGACCTCGGCGAACAGCTCCGTGTCGCCGAGGCGGACTCTGTCGCCCGTCGTCGGCCCGTAGAGGTCCGCGTAGTTCTCGCGGTCGATGTCGCGCGTCACTCCGCTCCCCCCTCGTTCGCACCGTCTGTCGCCGCCTCGGTCTCGCCGCCGTCCGTCTCGGCGTCGGTCCCCGTATCGCGGAAGCCGGCGGCGCGCATCCGTTCGAGAGCGGCGCTGGTATCCCCGTCGACGCTCCCGTTCACGAGGCCGTTCATGCCGTGGGCGCGGCGCTTCCCGCCGATTTCGACGAGTTCGACCGTCTGTTCCTCGCCGGGTTCGAACCGGACGGCCGTGCCCGCGGGGATGTTCAGTCGCATCCCCATGGCCGCCTCGCGGTCGAACTCCAGCGCGGCGTTGGCCTCGAAGAAGTGGAAGTGCGACCCGACCTGCGAGGGCCGGTCGCCGGTGTTGCCGACGGTCACGTCCGTCGTCTCGCGGCCCTCGTTCAGCGTCACGGTCCCCTCGCCCGTGACGACCTCCCCGGGCACGAGTCCGTCACTCATCGCGACGCTCCCCCGCCAATTTCTGACTGTTCGTCTATCATCTGCCCCTCTCTTTGGATACTCATACTAAAATGGTTGCTCTCGGCGCAATTGACGCCCCTTCATCCGCGAGTGGTTAAAATTCCAAAGTTACGAGCCGGCACGAAGGGGCGGAACTGGCGAACTGTCCTACTTTCCGGCGTCGTCGCCAGTTCCGTCCAGTCGGGGAGCGTCCCCGCGGTCGCCGTCGAGGCGGGCGGCCGCGTCGGCGACGGTCAGCGGCACGTCGTCCGTCCGCCCGTCGAACAGCCGGACGACCTGCGGCGGGCGGAGCGCGCAGTCGGTCAGCAGGTCGGTGTCGGTCAGGATTCGGCGGGTCGACCCGTCGGCGGCGACGGACCCCGCGTCGTCGAGCAGGACGACGCGGTCGGCGACGTGCGGGACGAGTTCGGCGTCCGGCGTCGAGACGACGAGCGTGACGCCGTCCGCGGCGAGGTCGTCGAGCAGGTCGAGGACCGTCGCCCGGTTCGCGGCGTCGACATTGCTCACCGGTTCGTCCAGCAGGAGCACGTCCGGCTCGACGGTGAGCGCGCTGGCGAGGGCGGCCCGGCGCTGCTCGCCGCCGCTGAGGCGGAACGGCGGCTTCGAGAGCAGGCCGTCGAGGTCCAGTCGGTCTGCGACGCGCTCGACGCGCCGGTCGACCGCCTCGCGCGAGCAGTCCAGTTGCGCCGGGCCGTAGGCCAGGTCCTCGCGGACGGTCGGGTTGAACAGGTAGTCCGCGGGGTTCTGCGTGAGGACGCTGAGGCGACTGCGAACGGAGTCGGCGTCGGTCGTCTCCCCGAAGTACCGGACCCGACCGCCGTCAGGTTCGATCAGGCCCCCGAGCAGTTCCAGCAGCGTCGACTTGCCGGCCCCGTTCGGCCCGAGGAGCGCGACCCGCTCGCCGCGCTCGACGGTCACATCGACGCCGTCGACGGCCAGCGTCCCGTCGGGGTACGCATATCGGAGGGCGGCGGCGTCGAGGACGGTCACGCGAACACCACCACCGCGACGGCGAGCGCGACGACGCAACCGAACGCGAGGTCCGCCGTCCCGAGCGATTCCCGCGGCCGAGCCGGCGTTCGACCCGTGCCGCCGCGGGCGCGGGCGGCCCGCTGGACGCGCTCGCCCCGTTCCAGGCTCCGGACGAGGAACGACCCGACGGCGTTCCCGGAGTCTCGCCAGGTGCGCCGCAGGCTCGGTTCCGCGACGGTCCGACTCCGGCGGGCGCGGACCAGCCGTTCGAGTTCGGCGAAGAAGAGGAGCAGATAGCGGTAGGTGATTCCGAGCAGCGAGACGGCGATGGGCGGGGCTCGCAAGCGGCGCAGCGCCCCGAGCAGGTCCGAAAAGCGCGTCGTCACCAGCAGGAGCGAGAGGAAGCCGACGCAGGCCGCCACGCGGACGACGAACGTGAGGACGTAGTCGACGCCGGCGGCCGACAGCGGCAGCGCCCCGAACGCGGGACCGCCCATCAACACGGCCTGGGGCGCGACGACGACGAGCGCGAACGCCGGCGGGCCGGTCAGGCGGCCGAGGAACGTGCGGGCCGGAATCCGCGACAGCGCGGCGAGCGCGGCGGACAGCAGGGCCAGCGCCGCGACGGTCGGGAGCGACCGCTGGGTCACCGTGAGCGCGACGAGCGCGACGACGCCGAGCAGTTTGACGCTCGGCGTGACGGCCTGCAGGAAGCCGTCGCGGTCCGGCAGGTCCTCGGCGAGCAGGAACCACCGGGCGCGCTCGGCGACGGTCGCGACCGTCCGGTCGAGCAGGGCGCGCCCGCTCATCTCACCGACCGTCGTCGGCGTCCGCTCCGAGCAGTCGGCCGATGCCGGCACCCAGCAGGAGCGTCAGCGCGGTCCCGACGACGGCCGACAGGAACGTGCCGGTCGGGCCGCCGAGACCGGAGACGCCGTAGTCGGAGAACGGCGCCGCCCCGGTGGCGGTCGCGTGGTCGGTCGCGCCGGTCGCCTCCGCGGCGTTCTCCAGGGGCTCGGCGTACCCGACCTGTCCGGCCGCCCAGCCGAAGACCGGCGCGAGCAGCGTCAGGACGAGCAGCGCGGCGAGCGCCCGCGGGAGCCAGTCGGGCAGGCGACCCATCACGCGGTCACCTCGCCGACGGCGTCGGGTCGGAGGTCGGGGCGAGCGCGGGCGAGGTAGCGGTAGACGAAGGCGGTGATCGCGCCCTCGACGAGGCCGAGCGCGAGGTGGCCGACGCCCATGATCGCCAGCGTGGTCACGAGCTGGTACTCGAACGCCGAGGAGAGGCCGAGCTGGACGGCCGCAGAGAGCGCGCCGGCCGTGATGCCCAGCCACCCGGCGGCGAAGGCCGCGCGGAACTCGCCGTAGGGCGCGAGGAGGCGGTAGATAGCGTAGCCGACGTACACCTCGACGACGGCCATGTTGAACACGTTCGCGCCGAGGACGACGAGGCCGCCGTCGCCGAAGACGAGCGCCTGAATCGCGACGACGGTGGCGACACAGAGCGCGCCCAGGTGCGGCCCGAGCAGGATGGCGGCGAACGCGCCGCCGACGAAGTGCGCGCTCGTGCCGCCCGGAATCGGCCAGTTGAGCATCTGGGCGGCGAAGACGCCCGCGGCGACGACCCCGAGCAGGGGCGCGCGGCTGTCGGGAATCTCGCCGTTGACGCGCTTCGCCGCGAGACTCAGGACGGCGACGGCGAGCGCGCCGACGGCGAGCGCGATGGGGAGGTCGATGTACCCGTCCGGGATGTGCATGCTACCCGAGTCTGCCACCGGCGCGCTAATAATACTTTTTCATCACACAGTATTACCGGCGGCGGGAGAGTATTACCGAAGCCCGGATAGCCATATGGCCGCGGGCGTCTACGTCAGGTATGAGTGAGGACCTCGACCGAATCAGCCTGACGCTCCCGTCGTCGATGGTCGACCGACTCGACGGCATCGTCGACGAGTGGGAGTACGCGAGCCGGTCGGAGGCGATACGGGACTCGCTGCGCGATTTCTTCGCGACCTACGAGTGGGAGTCCGGCGGCGAGCGCCACCACCACGGGACCGTCGTCGTCGTCCACGACCACCACGTCTCCGGCATCGCCGACGACCTCCAGACCATCCAGCACGAGATGGCCGACCTCATCACGTCCGTCCAGCACATCCACCTCTCGCACGACACCTGCATGGAGACGCTGGTCGTCGAGGGGGCGGCCGGCGACATCACCGAACTGGCCAACCGCCTGCGGGCGCTCGGCGGCGTCCAGCAGGTAAAGGTCGTCGTCGTCGACGAGTGAGTCCAGCGGCTGCGCGCGAGCCATAGCCCCCGATATCGACCCGTTCTCACGCCGAACCTGACACAGGATAGATAGTTCGCTCGTCGACGCCTCGAAGCGCCCGCACCCACCCCGCTGTCCGGATCGTTCAGCGGCCGACGGAGATTGCTGAAAGATTCAAAATGTAGCGACAATATTGGCCGTTCATCTTGCTATTTCCAATATCCTTCCAGGTCCTTATACTCCTGAGTCAGTATGGAGGATAATATAAGATCAGAGTGGTAAACCTTATTTACTTCCTGCGGAACGGCAACACTGTGTACGTAATCATGGACGAACGTCCGGATATCAACGAAGAAGGTGCGAGTATGACCAATGTTTCGCGGCCCGGAGTCGAATACCGAAGTCTGTTCGGAGGGCAGGCATGAACCGGTCGTCCGTCAGCCGCCGGGAGTTCCTCGGGGCCGGCGGGGCCGCGGTCGTCGCCGGCCTGGCCGGCTGTTCGGGGGGACAGGGTCAGAGCGGCGCGACGACCGATACCGCCAGTAGCTCCGACGTGGTCAAGATCGGCGTGCTGGAGGACCAGTCCGGGAACTTCGCGCTCGTCGGTGCGCCCAAGCACAAGGCGTCGATGCTCGCCATCGAGGAGATCAACGCCAACGGCGGCATCGACGGCAAGCAGATCGAGACCTACGCCACGGACCCCCAGTCCGACAACCAGCGCTACCAGGAGCTCACCCGCGAGATGATCAACGAGAACGACGTGGACGCGCTCTGGGCGGGGTACTCCTCGGCGACGCGGGAGGCCATCCGGCCGACCATCGACCGCAACGAGCAGCTGTACTTCTACACCACCCAGTACGAGGGCGGCGTCTGCGACAAGTACACGTTCGCGGTCGGGCCGACGGCCCGCCAGCAACTGGGCATCGTCCTCCCGTACCTGCGCGAGGAGTTCGGGCCGAAGATCTACACCATCGCGGCGGACTACAACTTCGGTCAGCTGTCGGCCGACTGGGTGAAGGTGCTCGCGGACGAGAACGACGCCGAGGTCGTCGGCGAGGAGTTCATCCCGCTGAGCGAGTCCAGCTTCGGCTCGGTCATCAACAACATCCAGGACGCCGACCCCGACTTCGTGATGTCGATGCTGGTCGGCGCGAACCACACCGCGTTCTACAAGCAGAAGGCCTCCGCCGGCCTCGACGTTCCCATCGGCACGTCGACGGCGATGGCTCAGGGCTACGAGCACCGCCGCCTCGACCCGCCCGCGATGGCCAACATCTACGCCGGCGTCAACTACATGGAGGAGGTGCCGACGGCGAGCAACACGAGCGACGGCGGCTTCGTCGACCGCTACTACGAGAAGTACCCGGACGCCCCCTATCTCAACGAGGAGGCCGAGACGAACTACTTCTCGACGTACATGTACAAGAAGGCCGTCGAACAGGCCGGGACGCTCGAACAGCCGGAGGTCATCGAGGCCCTCGAATCCGGCATCGAACTCGGCACCGAGCACGCCCCCGAAGCGCCCGAGGGAGAGACGATCAAACTCGACGGCGCGACCCACCACGTCGACCACCACATGTGGGTCATGAAGGCCGACGACCAGCACAACGTCGAGGCCGTCAAGAACGAGCAGATTCCCGAACAGTTCCTCTCGGAGACGGTCGGCTGTAACCTCCCCGAGAATACGGAGACCACGCAGTACACCCCGGTGGACTACTTCGAGGAGGCAGAGTAGCGGGATGGTAAACGGGATCAACCTCGCGTTACAGTTCCTCGATAGCTTCGCGTTCATCGTGCTCGCAGCGGCGGGGTTGGCCATCATCTTCGGCATCATGGGCGTCATCAACCTCGCTCACGGGGAGTTCATCCTCGTCGGGGCGTACGCGACGACGCTCTCGGCGACGAAGCTCGGGCTCCCGCTCGCGGCCGCGATGCTCGTGGGAACGCTCGTCACCGCCGCCTTCGGCGTCGTCGTCGAGCGGTTCATCATCTCCGGGGCGGTCCCCAACTGGATCGGGCAGGAGACGGTCGGTCGAAACCTCGTCGAGCCGCTGTACGACCGGCTGGCGGACTCGATGGTCGCGACGTTCGGACTCAGCCTCATCATGGTACAGGGCGCGCGCGTCGTCTTCGGCAACTCCATCGACACCGTCGGCACGCCGTTCGGCAACATCGCCTACGGCGCGTTCTCCTACTCGACGTACCGCATCGTGCTCTCGGGGGTCAGCATCGCGCTCCTCGTCGGGGTGTACTACATCTTCACCAAGACGGAGTACGGGATGACCGCCAGAGCGACGATTCAGGACGAGGAGACCGCCCGCGCGCTGGGCGTCGACACCGAGCGCATCTACATGGCGACGTTCGCCATCGGGTCCGGGCTCGCCGGACTGACGGGCGCGCTGTTCGCCCCGACGCTGTCGATGCAGCCGACGCTGGGCGACCAGTTCCTCGTCGAGGCGTTCGTCGCCGTCGTCGTCGGCGGCCCGAGCGTCGTCCTCGGCACGGCGCTGTCCGGCGGCGTGCTCGGCGCGATTCAGGCCGTGTTCACCAACCTCTACGGGACGTTCTTCGGCCGCATCGCGCTGCTGGCCGCCGCGATGGTCGCGCTCCGGTTCCTGCCGGACGGGATCACTGGCTTCATCGAAGCGGTACAGAGCCGCAGACAGGAGGGTCAGTAGATGGCGACCGACGCGCCAACGGACGGCGGCCAGTCGCTGGCCGCCCGGGTCCGCGCCCGCTTCGAGGGCCCGAACACCATCGGGAACTCCAACGGGTTCTGGGTCGGCTTCCTCGTCGCGGTCGCGGCGCTGGTCGCCTTCCCGCTCGTGGGGAACGCGGAGCAGTTCTCGCTGTTCCTCGTCCTCTCCCTGCTCGGCCTCTCGCTGTCGGTCGTGTGGGGGTACACGGGCGTGCTGAGCTTCGGCCAGGTCGTCTTCTTCGGCCTGGGCGGGTACACCTTCGCCGTCGTCTCCATCAACTTCGCCACGCCGGGCGGCATCACCGCGGCCGTGCTGGCCGGCGTCGTCGGCGGCGGCCTCGGTGCCGCCGTGCTCGGCTACTTCATGTTCTACGGGGGCGTCCGGGACGTGTACGTCACCATCATCACGCTCGTCGCGACGATGGTGTTGCACACGTTCATGGCCCAGACGGCCGGCTCCGAGTGGACCATCGGCGAGGCCGCGCTGGGCGGCTTCAACGGGATGCCGGACATCCCGCTGCTGAAGCTCGGCGTCGGGGCCGCGTCGTTCCAGTTCATGTACAACGCGATTCCCGTCTGGGTCCCCGGGTTCGGCACCGTCGAACTCGACCCGTTCTACTACCTCGCGCTCGTCCTGCTCGTCGGGACGTACCTCGGCCTGCGCGCGCTCGTCAACTCCGACTACGGCCGCGCGATGGTCGCCGTCCGCGAGGACGAGGACCGGACGCGGATGTTCGGCTACAACGTCAAGCGCATCAAGCTGGTCGTGTTCATCCTCGGCGGCGCGCTCGCGGGCCTCTCCGGCGTGCTGTACGCCGCGCGGAACGTGTTCATCGACCCGACGGTGTTCACGCTGCTGTTCGCGACGCTGCCCGTCATCTGGGTGAGCGTCGGCGGTCGCAAGAGCCTGCTGGGCGCGATCATCGCGACCATCGCCATCGAGTACATCCGCGTGACCCTCGGCGGCGAGCTGGCGCTCGTCATGCTCGGCGCGCTGCTGCTGGGGACCATCCTGTTCCTCCCCAACGGCATCGTCCCGTGGGTCCACAGGCTCGCCAGACAGAACCGCCCCGCCCCCGCGGACGCCGAGGGGCCGGAGACGCCCGACCCGACGGAGGCGAGCGAATCATGAGCGAGAGCGAGACCGAATCCGAATCACGACCGCTGGGACCGAACGTCCGCCAGACGGCCGCCGAGATGGCCACTGGCGACCGAACCGACACGCTGTTGCAGACCGACGGACTGGTCAAGCGCTTCGGCGGGTTCACCGCGACCGACGACGTGGACTTCGGCGTCGCGGCGGGCGAACTCCGCTGTCTCATCGGGCCGAACGGGGCCGGCAAGTCGACGCTGCTGAAGCTCATCACCGGCACGTACGAGGCCAGCGAGGGGCACATCTACTACGACGGTCACGACATCACCGACCTGGAACCGCACGAGCGGGTCCAGCGGGGCATCAGCATGAAGTTCCAGGTCCCGTCCGTCTACGGCGACCTGAGCGTGCGCGAGAACGCCCGGCTCCCCATCCAGCGCTTCGCCGACGGGGCGGAGCGCAACGAGCGCGTCGACCGGGCCATCGAGGCGGCCGGCCTCACCGGCTACGAACACGTCGACGCGAGCGCGCTCTCGCACGGCCAGCAGCAGCAACTCGAGATCGGGATGGCGGCGTCGCTGGAGCCCGACCTCCTCTTGCTGGACGAGCCGGTCGCCGGCCTCGACGTGGCCGAACGCGAGGCCATCGCCGAGCGCGTGACCCGCCTCAACGAGGAGGAGGGCATCGCGTTCGTCGTCATCGAGCACGACACCGACTTCGTGGCCTCCATCGCCGACGAGGTGACCGTCCTCCACAACGGCGAGGTCTTCAGGGAAGGGCCGATCGAGGAGGTCAAAGCGGATCCCGCGGTCCAGCGCATCTACCTGGGGGAAGAGGAATGAGCCTGCTCGAACTCGACGGCGTCACCGCCGCCTACGACAGGACGCCCATCCTCCGGGGCATCGACCTCTCGGTCGACGAGGGCGAGATCGTCGGCGTGATGGGGAAAAACGGCGTCGGCAAGACGACGCTGCTGAAGACGGTGATGGGCCTGCTCGAACCCACCGAGGGGACCATCCGCTACGCCGGCGCGGACGTGACGAGCGCCTCGGCCGACGAGCGCGCCCGGGCCGGCATCGGCTACATCCCGCAGGGGCGTGACGTGTTCCCGAAGCTCACGGTCGAGCAGAACATCAAGATGGGCGAGAAAATCCGGGCGGACAGCGACGAGACGCTGTACGACCAGATATACGAGTACTTCCCCGTCCTCGACGAGCGCGCGAGTCAGGACGCGGGCACGCTCTCGGGGGGCCAACAGCAGATGCTCGCCATCGCGCGGGCGCTGGTCTCGAACCCCGACCTCCTCCTGCTCGACGAGCCCAGCGAGGGCATCCAGCCCTCCATCGTCGACCAGATCAGCGAGGACATGCAGGCCATCAACGAGGACCTCGGCACGACCATCCTCTTCGTCGAGCAGAACCTCGGCGTCATCCGCGAGATGGCCGACCGCTGTTACGCGATGGAACGCGGCGAGATCGTCGACGAGGTCGGTCCGACGACGCTGGCCGACGAGGACGCCATCGCCGAGTACCTCGCGGTCTGACCGGCGCCCAGTTCGACCGGTGGCCCCTCACGTCCCGAGCCAGGAATCGGCCGGGACCTCGTACCCGTTGTTCCGACAGAACTCCCTGGCCCGGCGACGCACCGCCCCGGAGTCCGGGCGCTCGCCGGTCGCCTCGATACGGTCGACGACCCAGTTCGCGACGACCGCGACGCCCTCGTCGTCGTCGTCCGCGTCGATGTCCTCGAGCGCGCGCAGCGTCTTCTCGTACATTTCGTGTTGCTGTTCGCGGTTGTCGGCCGCCGTCCGGGAGTCGTCTGCGTCCCTGATGCGACGCATCGCCGAGCGGACACTCATGTGCTGGCGTACGGCGGGCGGCGGCAAAAGTGTTAGTGGAGCAACAAGAATGATTACTGGCGGAGCCACCACCACCCGGCCGCGAGCACGACCGCCGCGAGTATCGCCGCGCCGACGACGACGGCGGTGTCGCCGCCCGGCCCCGTGGGTTCCGCGATAGTCACGGCCACGAGCGACCGGTCGGTCCGAACGGCGTCGCCGTCGACCGTCTCGGCGCTCGCGTTGAGCGCGACGGCGTGGGTGCTCTCGACCGCGTCCTCCGAGACGCTGAGTTCGAAGCCGAGCGTGGCGGTCTCGCCGGGGTCGAGCGCGCTGACGAACGCGCTCGGCGACTCGCTGGTGAACGGCGGGGCGGTCGCGAGGCTGACTCGCACGTCTTCGAGGCGCGCGTCGCCGACGTTCGTCGCGCGGACGCGGAGCCGGTTGCTCGTGTCGATGCCGAAACTGGCGTTCACCGCCTCGAACGCGAGGCGGTCGGGCTGGGGCGCGACGTCGCCGCGGACCCGGAGCGGCGCGCTCTCTCTGGCGTCCCCGCTCGGCCCCTCGTAGCGGACGGTGAGATCGAAGGGGCGGGGGCCGGCCTCGGCCGTCGGCGCGACCGCCGCGTCGAACGCGAAGTCGGCCGACGCGCCCGCTTCGAGGTCGCCCAGCGCGTAGGTCGTCTCCGCGAACCGGACGTTCTGCGACGGTGAGGAGACGACGACCACGGCGTCGCGGGCCGGCGTGGGGCCGCGGTTGAGGACGGTCCCGCGGACCTGCCCCTCCTCGCCGACGGCCAGCGAGACGGCGGCGTCGCGGACGGCGAAGTCGGGGTCGGGTGCGACGGCTACCCCGACGCTCGCCGGCCTGGCCGACGCGTCGACGCCCCCGTCGGTCCGGTAGTCGACGGCCGCGTCGAGCGTGTACGTCCCGCCCTCCGTGCCCGGCGGCGCGGTCACGCCGAAGGCGAAGGTCCGCTCGGCCCCGGCCGGCCAGTCCCCGACGAAGCGGGTGCTCGCGGCCCCGCCGTCGACGGCGAGAGCGCCCGTGGCCGACCGGAGGGCGAGCGTGGCCTCGCCCGTCCGCGGCCCGTCGTTCCGGAGCGTGACGGTGAGCGTCCCCGACCCGCCGGCCGCCACGTCGCTCGCCACGTCGGTGACGACGAACCGGCGGTCGCCCCGCGCCTCGACGCCGACGACGCCCGACTCGTCGGTCCGCCGGACGCCGCGGTCGTCGTCGAAGGCCGTCGTCACCCGGAACGGGTACGTCGCGTTCGTCGCGGTCTCGGACGCCGCGACCACGTAGGTGAGCGTCCGTCGCTGTCCGGGTTCCCACGCCCCGGCGTACTGACTCGCCGCGCCCGACGACCCGACGCGGACGTCGGGGTCCAGCGAGTCGAGCGAGACGGCCGTCTCGTTCGCCGCCTCGCTGCCGACGTTTTCGAGGGTCACCGAGACCGTCCCGACGCTCGCCGGCCCCACGTCCGAGTCGGTGTCGACGACGGCGAACCGGGCCTGCTCAACGACCCGGACTGTCACGGACAGCGTCCGCTCGACTGTCTGCGATCGGGAGAAGCCCCCGCCTTCGTCGATTTCCGACGTGTGCGTGTACGCCACGCGCAGGGGGAGGCGATAGGTCCCGGGCGAGGCGTCCTCGTCGACCGAGACGGTGAACGGGACGGCCCGCTCGCCGCCGTCGGCGACGCTCCCGACGCTCTGCCGGCCGGTTGTGACGGTGAGCGGCGCGCCGTCGGCCCGGAGCCTGGCGCTGACGCCGGTCGCGGTGAGGACGCGCTGGTTCAGTTCCGGGTTCGTCGTCGACATGGTCTCCAGTTCGCCCGCGTTCGTGAGCGTCACCTGGAGCGTCGCCTCCTCGCCGGCGACGACGCGGTTCTCGGCGAGCGAGGCGGAGAGCTCCGGCGACCCCCGGACGAAGCCCAGAACGACGCCCGAGGCGAGCAGCGAACAGACGGCGACGACGGCGAGCAGCCTCGCTCCGGCGGCGAGTCGGCTCATGAGCCCTCCGTCGAACGGCTCGTCTCAGTGGCGATTCCGCCGTCGCGAAGTGTGGTAGGGTCGTACATTGGTGATCGGTGTGTCAGCGCGGTCGAGACCATCAGAAGTCCCGCCGCTCGAACAGGACGATGCTCACGCCGACGCAGGCGATGGCCCCGGCCAGCAGGAGCAGCGCGCCGGCCACGTCGTAAGTCCCCTCGCCGAGGATGTCCACGGGGCTGTAGTACCGCGTCGGGCTGACGGCCCCGAGCCACTCGAAGTCGGTGTCGGTGCTCACCGTGTCCAGCAGGAACAGCCCGAACACGGCCCCGATACCGCCGCGCTGGGCGATGTCGGCGCGATTCAGGCGGACCGACAGCAACAGGCCGACGCCGCCGCAGGTCAGCAGGTACGGGACCGAGAGCAGGTGGAGCGCGAACAGCGACACCGGGTCGATCGTCTCGCCGATGGCGAGGAGGCCGGCGTAGACCACGAACGGCGTCACGAGGTTGACGCCGAGGACGGGGACCAGCAGCGAGAGGTACTTCTCGACGAGGACCCGCGAGCGCGAGATCGGCGTCGCGAGCAGCATGTCCAGCCTGCCGGACTCGACGTCGGCCGCGACGAGCGCGCCCGCGCTGTAGGCGACGAACAGCCCCAGCAACAGGAGCCAGAGGAACTGGTACATCTCGACCGAGAGGAACCCCTCGACGGTCGTGAAACTCGCCGACCCGACGAACCCCTCCCGGAACGCCGGCGGGAGGTTCTCGACGTACTCCTCGAAGTCGGCCCCCGACTCGGCGATCGACGGGTACAGGAAGACGATGAGCAGCGCGTAGACCGCGAGCAGGGCTGTGAGGACGGCCGTCCCCCGCACCCGCCGGCGACCCTCGTAGCGAGTCACCTCGAACATCAGTCCGCCCCGTAGAAGTGCATGAACACGTCTTCGAGCGGCGGTTCCTCGATTTCGAGGTCGACGATGTCGTACTCGGCCAGCAGCGACACGAGGGCGTTGTAGTCGCCGGTGAACGTGAACTGGACGCCGTCGTCGAACGCCTCACGGTCGACGATTCCCTCGCCGTCCAGTCCGGCGAGGTCGGCGTCGGGCCGCGTGTGGACCCGGACGCGCTTCCCGCCGCGCCGGAGGAGCGCGTCGATCTCCTCGAGCGTGACGAGTTTCCCCTCGCGGATGATTCCCACCCGGTCACAGACCCGCCTGACCTCGCCGAGGACGTGCGACGAGAAGAACACCGTCTTGCCCTTCGCTCGCTCCCCGCGGAGAAATTCGTTGAACGCCTCCTGTTTCAGCGGGTCCAGCCCCGAGGTCGGTTCGTCCATGATGACCAGTTCCGGGTCGTGCATGAACGCCTGGACGATGCCGACCATCTGCTTGTTGCCCCGAGAGTACTCCCGAATCTTCCGGTCGAGGGGCGGGTCGAACAGTTCCAGCAACTCCCCGCGTCGCTCGTCGCCCTTCAGCGACGCCTGATAGTCGAGGTACTCGCGGCCGGTGACCTGCTCGTCGAGTCCCGGATCGCCAGGCAGGTAGCCGATCTCGGCCTTCGCCTCGATGAGTTCGTCCTCGTCGCGCACGTCGTGGCCGAGCACCGTCGCGGTGCCCTCAGTCGGCGACTGGAAGCCGAGCAGACTGCGAATCGTGGTCGTCTTCCCCGCGCCGTTCGGCCCGAGATAGCCGAAGATTTCGCCCTCCCGGACGGTGAACGTCAGGTCGTCGTTGGCGCGTACGTCGCCGTATCGCTTGCTCAGCCCCGATACCTCGATCGCCGCCATAGCCGTATGTGACGACAGATACACATAATGGTTTAGACGAATCTGGCCGTCTGAGCGGTGTTTCGTTGATGTGTTTCCGGAACCCGGGCGTGTGCTCCTCGCAGAAAATGGGCCAGCCAGATTTGAACCGGCTGCAGACTCGCTCCGTTCGTCCGCCGGGGTTCAAATCGTTGGGTGACACGTTGCTGTCGCTCGTGGAAGTGCTCGCGACAGTAAGTGGGCCCTGCCGGATTTGAACCAGCGCTCAATCGGTGTCCCACGTCAGCGGACTGATCCGATGATGATATGAGCCGATCGCTTTAACCAGACTAAGCTAAGGGCCCTCGCCAGTGATTTCTTCGGTCCACCTCTTTAGCTTGTCGGGTCGCTATCGGTGGGTTCGATATCCGAAAGATACGACGGGCTCACAGCGAACACTCGGTACGCAGAACGTTTGAGAGAAGGACGCCACCGCCAGGGCTCGAACCTGGGACAACCTGGGTAACAACCAGGTGCTCTACCAACTGAGCTACGGCGGCTCGTACGCATACTGTGCTTGCCACAGTTGGTAATTAGGGCTTTCGTTTCGGGCCGGCATCGACACGCTTTCACGCACTCTGTGAATAGCCGGCGGTATGAGCGACGAGTTCGACGCCGTCGTCGAGGCGGTGCGAGAGCGGGTCTCGCCCACCGACGACGAGCGAGCGCGGTTACAGCGGGTCGCCGACGCGGTGATGGCCGACGCCGAGGCGGCGGTCGCCGAGCTGCCGGTCGACGCCGATGTCGTCCAGGTCGGGTCGACAGCCCGCGGGACGTGGACCGCCGGCGACCGGGACGTGGACGTGTTCGTCTGCTTCCCGCCGACGCTGGACCGAGAGACCCTGGAGGAATACGGGCTGACCGTCGGCCACGCGGTGTTGCCGGAAGGGCGCGAGGAGTACGCCGAGCACCCCTACGTCGTCGGCGAGCGCGACGGCTACGCCGTCGATCTGGTCCCGTGCTACGCGGTCGAGTCGGCCACGGAAATCCAGTCGGCGGTGGACCGCACGCCGTTTCACACTCGGTATCTGGAAGCGCGACTGGACGGCGACAGCGCCGGCGACGTGCGCGTGGCCAAGCAGTTCCTGAAGGGCATTGGCGCGTACGGGAGCGACCTGCGGACGCGGGGGTTCTCGGGCTACCTGACGGAGCTGCTGGTGCTGGAGTACGGCGGCTTCCGCGGGCTGGTCGAGGCGGCGGCGGACTGGCACCCGCCGATCCGGCTGGACCCGGCCGACCACGGGACCGCGACGTTCGACGACCCGCTGGTGGTCGTCGACCCGACGGACCCGGAGCGAAACGTCGCGGCCGTCTGTTCGGCCGACAACGTCGCCCGGCTCCAGCACTACGCTCGCGATTTGCTCGACGACCCCCGAACCGACCTGTTCACCGAGCGCGAGCCCGAGCCGCTGGACGCGAGTGCGGTCGAAGCCGCCGTCGACCGGCGGGCGACGACGCCGGTCGCGCTCCGCTTTCCGGCCCCGAACGTCGTCGAGGACCAGCTCTGGCCCCAGTTGCGCAAGTCGCTCGACGGCCTGCGGAGCGAACTCGACCGCCGAGGATTCGACGTGTTCCGGGCGGCGGCGTTCGCCGCGGAGGGTTCGGGCGATTCTGCCGACTCCGGGGCCGCGACGGGCGACGCCGTCCTGTTCATCGAACTCGCCGTGGCAGAGCGGCCGGCCGTCGAGCGCCACGAGGGGCCGCCGGTCCACGTCCGCGAGCACGCCGGCGGCTTCTACGAGAAGTACGACGGCGACCCGGACGTGGCCGGTCCCTTCGTCGACGGCGACCGGTACGTCGTCGAGCGGCCGCGGGAGTTCACCGCGGCGGCCGAGTTCCTGTCGAGCGAAGCCGTCTTCGACGTGGGCCTCGGGCCGCACGTCGAATCGGCGTTAACCGACGGCTACGACCTGCTGGTCGGGACTGATATCGCGGCGCTGGCGGACGACTTCGGCGTCGAACTGGCCAGTTATTTCGACCCGAAGCCCTGATCGGCGAGGGCGTCGAGTACGTCGCGGGCGTCGTCGCTGACCTCGTCGTCGGGCTCCATCGGCTGGTAGCCGTCGAACACTTCGTGGACGGTGGTCAGCGAGTCGGCGAGCGTGTCCAGCCCGTAGCCGCCTTCGAGGACGAAGCCGAGGTCGGCCCCGCAGGCGTCGGCGAGCGTGCGCACGCGGTCGGTCATCGCGCCGTAGCCCTCGGTCGAGACGCGCATCCGCGAGATGGGGTCGTGTTCGTGGGCGTCGAAACCGGCGCTGATGAGCAGCAGGTCGGGGTCGTAGTCGCGGATCGCCGGCGCGATGCACTCGTCGATGGCGGCGAGGTAGTCGGCGGTGTCGGCCCCCGGCTTGTACTTCACGTTGAGGTTCGTGCCGTCGGCGTCGCCGGTGCCGGTCTCGTCGACGTCGCCGGTACCGGGATACAGCCCGTCCTCGTGAATCGAGGCGTAGAACACGTCAGAGCGGTCGTAGAAGATGTCCTGCGTGCCGTTGCCGTGGTGAACGTCCCAGTCGAAGACGGCGACGCGCTCCGCGTCGGCCTCGAGGGCCGCCTGCGCGGCGACGGCGACGTTGTTGATGAAGCAAAAGCCCATGGCGTCGTCGCCGACGGCGTGGTGGCCCGGCGGGCGGCCGAGCGCGAAGGGGGTGTCGCGGCCGTCGTCGCCGGCGAGCGCGGACTCGGCGGCCCAGACGGCGAGACCGGCGGCGGCGAGCGCGGCGTCCCAGGTGGCTTCGACGGCGACGGTGTCGGCGTCCCAGTTCCCGCCGCCCTCCTCGCAGAACGCCCGGAACTCGTCGATGTAGTCCGCCCCGTGGACCTCGGTGACGAGGTCGACGTCGACGTCGCTCGCGGCGACGTACTCGACGCCGTGGTGTTCCTTGAGCGCGCGCCGTATCGCTCGAAGTCTGTCGGGACTCTCGGGGTGTCGCGGGCCCGTGTCGTGGTCCAGACAGACTTCGCGGTAGCCGAAGTTCATTCAGTAGTACGTGGCGAGTTCGAAGTAGGTTTCCACGTCCGCTGCCTTGATCGTCCGCCGGTCAGCGTGACGGGCCAACGTCGCGGCCGCCGCGGCCGTGTCGTCGGCGTACGTTTCGAGGATCGACGCCAGCGCGACGCGGGCGTCCATGGCGACGCGGTAGTCGTCGTCGATGTCGAGCCGGGCGATGCGGTCGACCGGGGCCACGGGGAGTTCCAGCCCGTCTTTCTCCGGGACCCGCTCGACGCCGAAGTCCGCCGGCATCAGCGTCTTCCGGCCGTCGGCCGTGGCCTCCTCGGCCGCCGAGACCGCCAGCGTGGCCCCGTGTTCCTGTATCCGACGAGCCAGTTCCTCCGCAGCGTCGGCACTCACCCGGAGTCCGTCCGCGTTCCGTCGAATGACTGCGTCCACCGGGGCGAACGGTAGCTCGACACTCATACGCAAACCCGGGAGTGTTGCGGTCTTAAGAGTTTCCGTAGCGCCGCTCGGCGACTCAGAACACGTCCTCGGCGTCGAGGCGGTCGTCGCGGAGCTCGCCACGGACCGTCACCTCCTGACCGAGCTGGACGCGCTCGCCCGTCTCGACGCTCATCGTCTGCTCGCCGTCGTCGAGAACCACGGGGTCGCCGGTCTGGACGACGGTGCCGGTGAACTCGACCTGCTGGCCGGCGCTCTGGGAGGCGTCGGCGGTGGAAGCGTCGGCAGTGCCGGCGTCGCTCCCCGCATCGGTGACCCCGGCGTCGTTCCCGTCGCCGGTGGTCCCGCCGTCGCCGTCGGCGAACGACGAGAGCCCGGCGTTCGCCGAGTCGTCGCCGCCCGCGCCGGGCGCGGAACCGCCGGTGTTCAGGTTCGCGCCGTCGTCGAGGACGACGACCGTCGACTGCCAGCCGGCGGAGGCCTCCTTGTCGTCCTGCCAGCCGTCCTGAATCTCCACGTCGGCCGCCAGCACCTCGTCGCCCGGCGCGATGTCGGCGTCGGCCTTGTCGCCCCACAGCGCCACGCGGATGTCGCCCGTCGCGTCCTGAATGCGGACGTTGCGGACCTGGCCCTCGCTGCCGTCGTCCCGGTCGAACGTCCGCTTGGGGTCGGCCGAGCGGACGACGCCGGCGATGTCGACCGTGTCGCCGATCTCGACGCGCTCGATCGCGTCCGCCTCCGGTTCGAAGGCCACGTCCTCGTCGACCTCGTCGACCGCGCCCTGGTCGCCGACGTGCAGTTCCAGCGCGCCGTCGCGCTCGCGGACGTAGCCGTCCACGACTTCGACGGCCGCGCCGGCGTCGAGTTCCTCGGCGCGGTCGGCCCGGTCGTCCCACAGCGTGACCCGGATGCGTCCCGTCTCGTCGCCGAGCGTGAGGTTCGCGACCCGCCCCTCGCTGCCGTCGTCCCGGTCGAACGTCCGGATCGAGTCGGTGTCGAGGACCAGTCCCCGGAGCGTCACGTCCGACTGGCCCATCGTCAGCGAGTCGATGGACGAACCGGCGCCCGGTTCGACGTCGATTTCGGCGTCCTCGTCGGGCTCGGCCTTGTCGACGGACACTTCCAGGCCGTTGTAGCCGTCCTTCGGCCGGCCCTTGACGCGCAGCACGTCGCCGACCTCCAGGCCGCCCTCGTCGATGTCGACGGCCTGGCCGTCCCAGAACGCCAGCCGGACGCTCCCGGTCTCGTCGGCCGCCTCGACGTTGATGACGCGGCCGTCCTCGTCCTCGCCGTCGCGCTCGAACGTGCGCAGGTCGCCGACCGACAGCACCTTCGCCAGGAACTTCACCTCGTTCATCCCCGGTTCGATGTCGGCGATGGCGTTGACCTCGTTCTCGTTGAGTTCGTGGGCGAGCAACATCGCGGCCGTCTCCTCGTCCGCGAGCCCACCCATCTGCTCGACCTTCTCCTCGACGGCCTCGCGGAACTCCTCCTCGGAGACGTCCGTCTCGAGGTCCGCGTAGATATCCTCTATCGCACCCATCTATCTATGGGACGCAAGGTTGGGGCGCGCTTAAGCGTTGTCGTTGGGCGGTCGTACGGCCGCTGTCCGGCGGTTTCGTCGTCCAGGCGTCCATAGCCAGTCCTGGCCGCGGGATGGGATATAAACGCTCGGCCGCAGCCGGGGTCACGCGAAGGGGCCGACATTCAGCGCGTCGCCGTCGCCGCCGTCGTCGGCCCGTCGCCGTGGTCGTGCGTGACCGTGACCGAGCCCGGGAGCCCGCCGTCGACCGTCACGACCGCGCGGTAGTCGATCTCCACGATCGCCTGGGTACAGCCGTCGCCCGCTCCCTCGCGGTCGGTGGTCGCCACCGCAATCGTCAGTTCGTCGGCGTCGCCGTCGTACGACACGCCGGCCAGTTCCGCCGTCTTGCAGCCGTTCGCGCCCCAGATGGTCCCCTCGACGACGACCGTTCCGTCCCCGAACGTGACGGTCGCGTCGCTCACCTGCGTGCCCGAGGCGCGCCCGGTGACGGTGAACCGGGTGTCTGTCACACTCGGCCCTTCGGCCGGATTCGTCGTGGGCGTTTCGCCGGCTCCGGACCCGTCGCCGAGACAGCCGGCGAACGCCGCTGTCCCAGCCACGCCGACGCGTCGCAGGAGCTGTCGCCGTCGCATACCCGAGGATTGGCGGGAGAGCGGATGGTCCTGTCGATGGCTCAAACGCGCCTTTCAGCGAGGTGTGTCCACTCGTCGCGTGGCGGTGGCCGAACCGTCACCCTTTTTAGAGGGACCACCCTCTCTCGATATGAGTCCGGATAGGGTAGTGGACTATCCTCTTGGCTTGCGGAGCCAGGGACCGGAGTTCAAATCTCCGTCCGGACGTTTCCTGCCGACGCAACTCGCCGAGCGACAGCGAGGCACCTGCGTCGGCAAAATTCCGAGCGGAGATTTGAGCAGACGAGGAACGCGCAGCGAAGCGAGCATTTCTCGGCGAGTTCAAATCTCCGTCCGGACGTTTCTCTGCAGCACAACACCGCGACCGTAGCGAGCGGTCAGTGCTGCAGGAAACTCCACGTGGAGATTGAACACGACAGTCGCAGCGCGACCGTCTGTCATCTGTTCAACTCTCCGTCCGGACGGTCACTGCGTTCACGGCCGACGAGCGCCGCGCGGGCCGGTGTGGTTTTCCGCCGGCCCGGCCAACGGTCGGGTATGCGCGCGCACCTCCGGGCCGGCGTCGCCGTCTACAACGAGGGCCGCTATCACGCCGCCCACGACGCGTGGGAGGACTACTGGCTGGACCTCGATTCGGGCGACGACGAGCGCTTTCTCCACGGCCTCATCCAGTTCACGGCGGTGGTCCACCACGCCGGCACCGAGAACTGGTCGGGCGCGCGCGGACTGGCGGAGAGCGCGGGCGAGTACCTCGCCGACCTCCCGGACCCCTACCGCGGCGTCGCGCTGGCGGACGTGCGGGCCTTCCTCGACGAGACGGCGGCCGACCCGCGCTCCGCGGGGCGCGGCGACCCGCCGGTGCTGACACACGAGGGCGCGGCGCTGGACTACGACGCGCTCGACTTCGCGGCGACGACCGTCGCCGCCGGTGTCCTGGCCGAGGCCGACGGCTACGACGAGGACGTCATCGACGCGGCGGTCGACTATGCGCGGGACGAACTCGGTGGAGAGAGCGGCGAGCGGTTCGTCGGCATGCTGTTCTCGTTCGTCCGCGAGCGCGACCGCCGGCCGGTGGTCTACCAGCGACTCCGCGACCACGTCCAGCGGGAACGGCAGAAAGACGACGACGTGCGAGGGCTGTTCGACTGAGTTCGGAGCCCGGCAGTCGAGAGAACGGGAGAGACGCTACGCGTCCGGTTCGGCGACGCGCTCGTCGCCGTCGAAGTGCGCGGAGTTGTCCTGGGGGTCGTAGCCGAGCACCGCTTTGGCGCGCTTGATGGAAGAAAATGACACTAATGGTCATGTCTACAAATTTCAAATAGTGATTTAGTCAGTCAACCATATCCAAGCAGCCAGCCCAGCAAACATCATTGAAAATATAGTTATGAGCGGTATATTTGGGGAAATAAGTTGCTGGATTACTGGCAGAACACAAGCCTGCATATCAAACCCAGATTGTCCAAAGCGAGAGATGCACGATGAAAGTCTGAAAACCACTATGAAAACACCAATGGCACCAGTAATCCCAGCAGCTCGCTCAGTCGAATTCATATGTATTGCTAAAAGCTCCGTCGGGAATAGAATGTTCTGACCTAGGATCCAACCTGCCTACGTTGATGATTATATCGAGGAAGTCATGTTCACAGCATCATTCCATATTGTGAATCTAATGATAGCGCAATTAGTTGGCGGAGCCACTAATAGAATAGTACCTACGCGTCCGGTTCGGCGACGCGCTCGTCGCCGTCGAAGTGCGCGGAGTTGTCCTGGGGGTCGTAGCCGAGCACCG